>Ga0163149_10000392_pt1 | contig 57834 bp, 45 predicted proteins | sample OliLakLV19MP5G1_FD_148604 | JGI IMG/M metagenome (GOLD analysis project Ga0163149, IMG submission 148604) | Freshwater microbial mat bacterial communities from Lake Vanda, McMurdo Dry Valleys, Antarctica - Oligotrophic Lake LV.19.MP5.G1 | ecosystem: Environmental > Aquatic > Freshwater > Lake >...
ACTAAGAAAATGGTAGTGGTGAAATAAGCTACAGCTTTATGATTATGAATTAGGTTAATTTTTAATGATTCAAATGAAATTTCTAACAAGAAATAAAGAATTAGGGCAAGCCTAAGTTTGTGTAATTTTGTTTGATGTTGAGGGCTGAAGTGGAACGCTTCAGCCTTATTTTTTTTAGGTGGAATATTGGAATGATGAAATTTTTACTTGGTAAGTTATGCGTTTTGCCCATTGCTAAACGGCACTAGGAGTGGAATAATGCGGCTTTGTGTAAAAACAGTGAGTGGCGTAAAGCTTTTTCCATTCCATTCGCCAAAGATTTGCATGGGGTGTCCGCCGCCAATGGCGAGGATTTTCCATTTTATTTCTTCAGCGGTTTGAATGGGCAATTGAGCAAGATTGGTATCTATTAAAGAAAGTTGCTCGTTTGGTAGAACTGGCGTAAGACCATCGAGTAGTCCAGGAAAAGTAAGCAGCCAAGGATTTTGAGCCAGCGCGTCGGCGTATTGTCGAAAAAAAACTTCCCAATCGGCGTAACCGGCTAAATCAATCGGTTCATAAATTATCACAAAATCCTTTACCAGCGCACGTTGTGGATAGGCTGCCGGGTAATACGCAACTTCCGCTTGGAGTAAACTACCCACTTTCCAATTGAATTCAAACGGGCTGAATCGCCACGCAAAATCGAGCAATAGCGCGGTTTTATGCGTCGTAATACCTTGCAGCCAAGTGCGCCGATAGCGAATATCCTCTTCTTTGCCTTCGCTCTGCCCTATGACGAGCCACTTACCTGGAATACTTTCTTGTTTAAAAACGATTTCTTTTTTGATGGTCGCGCCAGCCGTCGTAAGCATTTCTTGTTGTAAATCAGCGGGTAAAGTTTCTAATTTTTGAAATGCTTTGGCGAATAAGTACAATTCACCGATTTCGGATAGGAGGCGTTCGTGGGCATTGTCGCTTTGCAACCAATTTTGAAAACTTCGGATGCGGCGGGCGATGCCGCTGAGTTTGGCGTTGACCATGCGGGCAGCGAATTCTTCCCAAAAGGCAGGGGGACGGGTGAGTGCGGTTGCCAGACCTTGTTGGAGCAGGTCTTGCAGCCAATTTTCTAATTCAATGATACCGGCGAGTTGATGCACAGAAAGTGGTTATCGGTTATTAGTGATTTGGAACTCGCCATGCACAGCTAACGAATAACAAATAACAATTCTTCATTCCTCCGTTTCCAAGTCTTCTTCGTCCACAATCCCCAGCGTCACCATCGCACGGACGGATGCCATTTGCTCAGCACTTTTTTTGTTGAAATCATCGGCAGTAGCCACTTTTTCGCCATCAATCATAACCGCCACTTTGAAGCGGTCGCGCTTTTCAAATTTATAACGAGCCAGTAGTTTATAACTAATCGTCTGTCCATTTTTCTGACACCATTCCAGCAATTGACTTTTGTAATTGTCGTCAAAACGCTCCAAATCATGGATATTGACATAATTGCGAAGCATTTTGCGCACAACAAAACGGAGGGTTTGTTCATAGCCACGTTCGAGATAGATAGCACCTACAAGTGCTTCCACGGCATTGCCAAGCATGGAGCGACTCAAGCGGGTGGTGTTATATTCTGCCAATAAAACGTCTAAGCCCATCTTGTCTCCAATTTTGTTGAGCGATTGTCGCTTTACGATTTTAGAGCGCATTTTGGTGAGAAATCCTTCGTCGCTATTTGGGTATTTTTTAAACAGATATTCGGCTACAATTGTACCTAACACGGCATCGCCGAGATATTCCAAACGCTCGTTGTTTTGTACGGTGCCGGTTTTGTCCGCATTGCTGGATTTGTGCGAAAAAGCCAGTTTAAAAATAGCCATATTCGCAGGCGTAAAGCCCAAGAGATTTCGCAGCCGACGAGCGAAGAGCTTGTCTTTTGATAAGTAGTGGTTGTGCAGTCGCAGTAAAAAACGCAAAGTTATTCCGTTTAAAAAGGTAATGGAATCTTAGACAAGTAGGCAGTGAGCAGTAGGCAGTTGGTAGTTGCAATAAATTGAAATTCAATGCTTTCTACCAAAATATACTAATTCATGCTGCTTTATTTACGTACACTACGGCGATAATCGCATCCCTCACTTGTAGAAATGCCAACGGCACCGCATTGCTTGTGTGCAAAGCACTGAAAAAGCTATCTTGTAGCAAGAGGGCAAGAGGTAAAGAACCAAGTGTTCCACCGCAAAAACGGATAGCTTTGCAGTAGCTTGCAAGAAAAATAAGTATAAAATAGAGGTTGAAAATGAGATAGGCAATTGTAAAAACAAACGTTAGATACTGCACTATTTAATTTTCAAACCTTTTAAATATCACGGTTGAATTGTGTCCACCAAAACCAAATGTGTTGCTCATTGCCACGTTTATCTCGCGCTCTTGCATTTGATTAAATGTGAGATTGAGTTTCGGGTCAATTTCGGGGTCATCGTTAAAATGGTTAATCGTTGGTGGCACAAAATGATGATTCATAGCCAAAATACAAGCAATGGATTCAATCGCGCCTGCCGCACCCAGCAAGTGACCGGTCATACTTTTGGTGGAACTGATGTTCATCCGATATGCCGATTCGCCAAACACTTTTTGTATCGCTTTCAACTCCGCTACATCGCCTAAGGGCGTAGACGTGCCGTGTACATTGACATAATCCACTTGTTCCGGTGTCAGTTGCGCCTCTTCCAACGCCAACTTCATCACGTTGCTTACACTGATACCTTCTGGGTGTGGGGCGGTCATGTGATACGCATCCGAGGTACACGCGCTGCCCATGACCTCGGCGTATATTTTTGCACCCCGCTTTTGGGCGTGCTCCAATTCTTCTAACACTAACGCTCCAGCACCTTCGCCCAGTACAAATCCATCTCGTTCGCTATCGTACGGGCGCGAGGCGGTTTTATAATCGTCATTTCGGGTGGACATTGCTTTCATGGCATTGAAACCGCCAATCCCTACTTTTGTAATCGCTGCTTCTGAACCACCTGTAATGATAATATTATTTTTGCCAAGTCGAATATGGTCAAACGCGTTGGCTACGGACTGACCAGAAGTGGCGCAAGCCGAAACCGTCGCATAATTGATGCCTCGAAAACCATATTTGATAGAAATCAAACCCGCTGCAATGTCAATAATCATTTTGGGAATCATAAACGGATTGTAGCGTGGCGTTCCATTTCCCAAAATGAACTCTTCAATTTCTTTTTCCAAAGAGTGTAAACCACCGATACCTGAACCCCAAACCACGCCAATGCGGTCGAGATCGAGTTGTTCTAATTGCTGATTGATACCTGCATCCACCACTGCTTCTTCTGCTGCGACCATTGCAAACTGGGTAAAGAGGTCCATTTTGCGGGCTTCTTTCTTGTCTAACAGTTCATCGGGGATAAAATTTTTGACTTCGCAGGCAAACTGCGTTTTAAATTGGGTCGCATCAAAACGCGTGATGAGGTTTGCGCCGCTAATGCCCTGCTGCAAACCTTCGAGGTACGCTTGAATATTATTGCCAATCGGTGTGATGGCTCCTAAACCTGTTACAACAACCCTTTTCATATTTGGATAGGGAGATTTAACCAATACAATGTTTAGATAGGAACGAAAGCCTTTGCACCAAAAAAAAATTCAGGTACAACGCTGCCATTCAATAGCTTAAAAATTGATGATTCGTTTTGCAAACTAAACCTGTTGAGCTGTAGAATGAGCTCTTTGATATTATTGAAAATCCCACAAACTAAGAATTACTCCCAATTTGTGAGATTTTTAAGTGGGAGTAGTGCAAGCGACGTGCGTATCCTAAGCTGGTTTTACATGCTTCTGAAGATACTCAATTGCCTGTCCTACTGTCTGAATCGTCTCAGCTTGTTCGTCGGGAATAGAAACATTAAATTCTTTTTCAAATTCCATGATTAGCTCAACTGTATCCAGGGAGTCTGCACCGAGGTCGTTTGTAAAACTTGCCTCAGGAGTCACTTCTGACTCATCCACGCCCAACTTCTCTACGATAATACCTTTTACTTTTTCTGCAATGCCTTGATCCATAGTAAATTCGCGTTATTGGTTTAACGAATGTTCCTGCAAAGGTAAAATTTAACTCTATTGCTAAAAATGTTTTTAATTTTTTTTTTGACATTCCTGATTTCCCTTCCAATGCATTTGATTATTTTTGAGATAAATGTACCTTTACCAAAGGATTATTGTACTTTTTACACTTAGTTACTTGAATGTGCATTTTACGTTTCACATTTCACATTTCACATTTTAAATTTAAACTATGCTCGCTTACCAAACAGAATCAGATACAAAAACGGATATGAAAATTGTAGACCATCAAAATACAAAAATTGTAGCCACCGTCGGTCCAGCTTGTAGCTCTTACGAGGTGTTGCTCAATCTCATTCAGGCAGGCGTGGATGTGTTCCGGCTCAATTTCTCGCACGGCTCGCACGAAGACCACTTGCAAGTAATGAATTACATTACAGCGATCAACCAAAAGCATGGTTTGCACATCAGTATTCTGGCGGATTTGCAAGGTCCAAAACTGCGGGTGGGTAAAATCGAAAACAACGCGCTCGAACTCAAAGAAGGCGATATCGTCACCTTTACGAATGAAAAGTGTATCGGTACGATGGAAAAAATTTATATGAGCTACGACCAGTTTGCAGAAGATGTGGAAGTAGGCGAAACGGTACTTGTGGACGACGGCAAGCTGGTATTTGAAGTGGTAGAAACGAATAAAAAAGATATCGTAAAGCTGAAAACGCTTTTTGGCGGCATTTTATCTTCTAATAAAGGGGTGAATCTGCCGAATACGCAAGTGTCGCTGCCTTCTTTGACGGAAAAAGACCTCATTGACTTAGCATTTGTTTTAACGCAACCCGTGAATTGGATTGCCCTTTCTTTTGTACGCAGACCCGAAGATATCACCGAACTCCGCCAACACATTGACGCTAAAAACCATCCAGCAAAAATTATTGCGAAGATCGAAAAGCCCGAAGCGGTGCGCCGTATTGACGAAATCATCAAGGAAACGAACGGCATCATGGTGGCGCGGGGCGACCTCGGTATTGAAATGCCGATTGAACAATTGCCAGTTATTCAAAAAGAAATTGTACGGAAATGTATTCAATATGCCCGTCCGGTAATCGTCGCTACGCAAATGATGGACAGCATGATTACTAATCCAAGCCCAACGCGCGCCGAAGTGACCGACGTAGCCAATGCCGTGCTGGATGGCGCCGATGCCGTAATGTTGAGCGCGGAAACCTCCGTTGGTAAGCATCCCGTAAAGGTGGTAGAATATATGAATAAAATCATAGACGAAGCCGAGCGCATCTTCAATTTTGACGGTCGCCGTCCGACACTTACTCCAAAATCGCGCACGTTTATGTCGGATGTGGTCTGCTTCAATGCAGCTAAAACGGCAGAGGAATTGGATGCAAAAGCCATCGTGGGCATGACGAGTTCGGGTTATACGGCTTACAAAGTGTCGAGCTATCGTCCAAAACGGGAAATTTATATTTTCTCTGACCGGATGCACATGCTCGCCACGCTGAATCTAGTGTGGGGTGTGCGCTGTTTTTATTATGACCGTTTTACCACGACCGACGATACGATTAATGATGTAAATGATATGCTAAAAGCTGCCGGAAAAGTGGAAGTAGGGGACATTGTAGTAAATACGGGTAGTATGCCGCTGCACCGCCGCCATCGCACGAATATGTTGAAAGTGACGATTATTGAGTAGATGAAGATTGGTCAGACGAATCCAAAGTCGTCTGACCAGTTTTATAGCAGCATTTTACAAGCCTGATACAAATCCCCCCACCCATCGCGCTGCTTGACTACTGTTTCCAAATATTCTTCAAAAACGACTTTGTCCTGTACGGAATCTTTTATAATCGCGCCGTTCAAACCCGCCGCCATGTCTTCCGCCTGCATCTTGCCATTGCCAAAATGCGTAGCCAACGCTTGTCCGTTATTGATGACCGAAATCGCTTCCGCTGCGCTCAAGGTACTGCTGGGCGACTTGAGTTTGGTGCGTCCGTCTTCGGTTTTACCGCTGCGCAATTCCCGAAAAATGGTGACTAAGCGTTGAATTTCTTGTACAGGAGCGGCTTCGGACGTTAATTGAAGCGATTGACCAATCTTTGCGACGCGGGTTTTTACAATTTGCACTTCCTCTTCGAGCGTTGCTGGCAGTGGCATGACGACCGTATTAAATCTTCGCCGCAAAGCACTGGACAATTCGTTCACGCCTTTGTCGCGGTCATTGGCAGTGGCTATAATGTTGAATCCCTCTACGGCTTGCACTTCCGTATTTAATTCTGGAACGGGTAATAATTTTTCCGATAAAATAGTAATCAGCGCATCCTGTACATCCGATGGAACACGGGTCAATTCTTCCACGCGCGCAATTTTACCATGTTGCATCGCCATCATCACCGGACTCGCCACCAACGCATTAAAACTTGGACCTTCTGACAACAATCGAGCGTAATTCCAGCCGTATCTCAACGCCTCTTCGCCCATGCCTGCTGTGCCTTGTACCAACATCGAAGAATCACCAGAAATAGCGGCAGATAAATGTTCAGATACCCAGGTTTTCGCAGTGCCAGGTACGCCCACAAGCAACAGTGCTCGATCTGTAACCAGCGTAGCCACTGCAATCTCCATGACCCGACGATTACCAAAATATTTAGGTTCAATCACAAAACCATTGTCCAACGTGCCGCCAAGCAGGTACGTGACGACTGCCCATGGCGACAATTTCCAGTTGGTAGGACGCTGGTGCGTATCGGCTTTCGCCAATGCTCCCAATTCTTCGGCGTACACGGTTTCAGCGTGCGGGCGAAGGGCTTTTAATTCGTTCAAAGGTAAGGGTTTGAAGTTTAAAGTTTGATTGTTTAAGGTTCGAGCGCGGTGTGGCGCATTTCCAAAATGTGCCGCACCTAAAGTAATTCTTTAATCATCTGCTCTCGAAAAAAGAGAATTTGCAGCGATTTATGAATAAAATTTTCATATACCCGTGTTTCGATGGATTGCCAAAAGGCACGTAAATCATTAAAATCTGATGGGCGGCATTGAAAAGCTACGTCATCGCTTCCCCATATTTGAAATTTATTTTCTATCACTGGATAAATTGCTTCTTCTGAAAGTACGTCTTTACTCGATTCCTGCGCCCACGTCGCCAAGCGTTTCCAAGCAGGATTTTGCGGCAATAGCCATCGTCCATGATTGCCGATGATGGGCAGTGCTGTATTCCACAACGTTCGATTTCGCAAGCAAAGTTGAAAAAAATCTGGTAAAAATTCCGACGGCAAAATCTTATTGGCTTGAGCCGATAAAAAAATAAATTCTGGTAACACTTTTTTATAAAGTCCTTCTAAAATATTGCTCAAATGTTGAATCGAAATCCGACCGCAAAAATTTTCTGCTGAAACGAGTGCCGCTTCTGACAAATTCCCATTAAAATTTTGCAACACAAATCCTGCTTTTCGCAATTGACTATATAAGGCGGCACTTTCCAGTAAAATGTGTGCAGCATCTGCATTTGTATCAATTCCTTGCTGTTGTAATTGGGATAATACTTCGGCAGAAAGCGGACTGCGATCTGTACCAATTAAAGCTGTTTTGACGAGTGCGGACCAAATCATCATCGAAAATACAAAGTTGGAGGTAGGAAGTACGATTTAAAGCATCATTTTTTCAATTAGGATTTAGTAGAGAATTCCAAAATTTAATTCTACTAATTTTTACGGAAAGCAATTTTGTTTGTAGTAATTTAAAAATAGCCATTTCTCCTGTCTCATTTCTACCAAACTCCTTGAATTTGACATAGTTCTGATAAATTCTATAAATAATTTCTTTCTGATTGTCAGTGGGAACGACTATCTTCGCACCGATTTTTTCAGACCTATTTTGTACTCAAATATATTGTAGCAATATGGCAAATATCGGATATGTTAAGCAGATTATTGGACCGGTGGTGGATGTGAGTTTTGAGGGAGAAAATTCTCACCTTCCTGAAATTTTTAGTGCATTGGAAATCCAGCGTGCCGGTGGTGAAACATTGATACTTGAAGTGCAGCAGCACTTGGGCGAAGATAGTGTGCGCACGATTGCGATGGACTCTACAGATGGTTTAGCGCGTGGTGTAGAGGTGATAGACACGGGTATCACGATTGCGATGCCAGTAGGAGAAGTTATCAAAGGACGTTTATTCAATGTGGTAGGAGAAGCAATTGACGGCATCGGTCCTGTTTCCAGAGAAAACGTATATTCGATTCACCGTAAGCCACCTACGTATGAAGAATTATCTACAGAGAAGGAAGTGCTTTATACGGGTATCAAAGTGATTGACTTGATTGAACCCTATATGAAGGGTGGTAAAATTGGTCTGTTTGGTGGTGCGGGTGTAGGCAAAACGGTTTTGATTCAGGAGTTGATTAATAATATTGCAAAAGGATACGGTGGTTTGTCGGTGTTTGCAGGCGTGGGCGAGCGGACTCGCGAGGGCAATGACTTGCTGCGAGAGATGATTGAAGCCGGCATTATGAATTACGGCGAGGCATTCAAGCACTCGATGGAAGAAGGTGGCTGGGACTTGTCGAAAGTGGATTTGAAAGGATTGGAAGATTCTAAAGCGACGTTTATTTTTGGTCAGATGAATGAACCGCCCGGTGCACGTGCACGCGTGGCATTGTCTGGTTTGACGATTGCAGAGTATTTCCGCGATGGCGATATGAGTGATTCGATGGGTGGTAAAGACATTCTTTTCTTTATTGATAATATCTTCCGCTTTACGCAAGCTGGTTCGGAAGTATCCGCGCTTTTAGGACGGATGCCTTCAGCGGTAGGCTATCAGCCAACATTGGCGACGGAAATGGGTTTGATGCAAGAGCGGATTACTTCTACGAAACGCGGTTCAATTACCTCTGTACAAGCAGTTTACGTACCTGCGGATGACTTGACAGACCCAGCTCCGGCTACGACTTTTGCACACTTGGACGCTACAACGGTGTTGAGTCGGAAGATTTCCGCACTTGGTATTTATCCGGCGGTGGATCCCTTGGATTCTACGTCTCGAATTTTGGATCCGCTGATTATTGGCGAGGAGCATTACAATTGCGCGCAGCGCGTGAAGCAGATTTTACAACGTTATAACGAATTACAGGATATCATTGCCATTTTGGGGATGGAAGAATTATCAGAAGAAGATAAACTCGTGGTACACCGTGCGCGTCGGGTGCAGCGTTTCTTGTCGCAGCCATTCCACGTTGCCGAGCAGTTCACGGGCGTTCCGGGGGTATTGGTGCCGATTGAAGAGACAATTCGCGGCTTTACGATGATCATGGACGGCGAAGTGGACGAGTATCCAGAATCCGCATTCAACCTAAAAGGGACGATTGATGATGCGATTGCAGCGGGTAAAAAGATGTTGGAAGAAGTAGCGTAATAATTGACCATTTGCAATTAACCATTTAGCATCTGACGATTAATGAATGATGGTAAATGGTCAATAGTAAATGATAAATGACAAAAATGAATATAGCGATATTAACGCCGGAAAGAGAGATTTTCAAAGGCGCGATCAAATCAGTAAAAGTACCGGGCACGATGGGACAATTTCAGGTATTGCAAAATCACGCACCAATTGTCTCCTCTTTGGAAACCGGTAAGGTAGAAATCGTTACAGCACAAGGACAGTACGAATATTTCGATGATCAAACTGGTAATATTGTAACCGCCCAGGAAGAAGGTCGAAAAATTACGTTCGATATTTCAGGTGGATTTATAGAAGTGCTCAAAAATGAAGTGTCGCTGCTGGTGCAAAGTATCTTGCGCGTTTAAAATTATACCTGGCTTCAACTTCAGAAGCAAATATTACAAAATAAAAAAGGGAAGGACGTTTTATGCATCTTTCCCTTTTTTTTACTAAAATCGAAGTTTTAAGCACCTTTTTTTTAGGTCACATTGCCTATTATAACAACCTCGGTTGGTTGCGGCTTACCGCCCACATCTTCCAAGCTAACCGCAAAAGCCTGCGCATTGGCTACAAAAGGCACTTTGATGAAAACGTTTCCTTGCGTAGGGATATCAAATACGCCCATATCTGTTGGCTTTCCATCTACAATTGCCCAAAGTTGGTATTGCTTTCCAGTCGAAGGCACACGCAATTGAACATTCCCAAGATAAACCTGTCCACTCTCTGAATTTACATACACTGCTGCCCTGCCATTTTTACCAGTCATTACGATAGGACGCGTATTTCTATTTTTCACAAAACCGAACTCTGCTTGTAATACATTCAGTGTTTCAGAAATACTATCACAAGCAACTTGAGCCTTATCTATTTGAGCCTGCTTCGTTCTTACTTGATCTTGTAGCTTTTCATTTTGAAAGTATAAAAATGCCAAGCCTGCAACGGCAGCCAATAACGCAAATGCCAATCCTACAGCTGACAATCTCGACCAAGTACGCGGACGCGCGTTAGATATTAAAGAACTTTTAGTAGGTATCTGAACAGAATCCGCGTCAATTCGTTGTAAAATACGATCTAATACTCCTGGTGGCGGCGATATAGCTTGCGCAAATACATAAAATTCTAACGTTTGTTCAATGGAAGTAAGTTCTTGTTGAACCTCGGGATACTTTTGCGCAAATTCCGTTACCTCTGCGGCTTCTGCGGCAGGTAATTTACCGAGCACGTATTGCTCAAGGATACCAGATTCTATATATGTTTTAACGTTCAAGGTATTGAATTAAAATGTCTATAATATAAGCCCCTTCTAATAGCATTAGCTTTTCATTACCAAGCATCTCTCGTAGCTGCATGATTGCTTTACGTACTCTTGATTTGACGGTTCCGAGGGGAATATTCAGTTCTTCACTGACTTCTTTTTGCGTGTAATCTTTGAAATATAATAATTCTATTATTAAGCGATTTTGTTCACCCAAATGGCTGACGATACGCCGAAGGGCTGGGTCTTTCATTTGTTGTTCTTCGCTGAGCCTTGCGCTATTAGATACGGAATCAGGGAGCGTTTCGGTTTTACCACTTTTTTTAAATTGACTGGATCGTAAAGTATCAATCGCCACATTGCGCGTTAATTGCACCATCCAGGTGAATAATCTTCCTTTATCAGCGTCATACTTGTCGCCATTATTCCATATTTTTACAAATACGTCCTGCAACGTTTCTTTTGCAATTTCTTCATTTGTAATCAATCTGCAAATTACGCCATATAATGCAGCAGCGTAGCGTTCATACAGTAACGAAACTGCCGATTTGTCCTTCCTTTGGAGCAATACAATAATATCCTGTTCCTCCCGAGGGAGATTGCTGCTATGAACGCTCATGAGATTAAAGCTAAAAATGATCTATCAATCGTCAAAATTATACTTTTTAGCACATTTGACCAAAAAAAGTTAAACCGACACCGTCAGTTTTCCCGTAACTAAGAATTGTATTTTGATGAAATTGTTTAGCTGAAGGACTATTTCGACTTTAGAACGATTGTAACAAAAGATTATACGGGTTTCCAAGCCGAAATGTTTCGCATCTTTTAGTGAAAAATTATACTTTAAAATAGTTAGTGGTTACTTGGGTAGCTGCTATAAAGAATACTGAGCACAAGGGGGAGTTACGGCACACTGCTGTACTCTTTATGGGTGTAACGCGCCTTCGGCTTTTATAGCCGAAGGTTTTTTTGTAATAACCAAACTTGTTTGATTTGTAAAATAAAGACCAAATAAGTTTGGTCACTATAAAAAAAAACGCCGCGTACCCTGCCCTTTAGGATGCGCGACGTTCTGGTATTCAACGGGTGTAAAATTTTTAAGCTCGCTTCGATAGTAGGTCCTTCGTCAGGTATACAATTAACTCCTGATTTACAAAAACCTCCGCCTCACTCAAACCATTCCACTTCATAAGGTCCTGCACACTGCATTGAAACAACTTGGCAAGATTTTGAATGCGCTCGCCTTTGGCAACGACGTACGAACTTTTGAACTTGTTGGCTGGAACCGTCAAACTCGCTTTTTTCGCATTTTTATCGGCAAGATAATCCTTGAAAGCAGTAACTGCACTCGCTGGTAAAATCAAAAACTGACCTCGCTTGTTTCGTGGCACTGCTTTTTGCAAATAGCCCGGATTCAAGGTCGTGATGATAGATGGAGCCATCTTACAAGCCGCCGCCACCTCTCGAAAGGAAAGTGCCTGATACACCTTCAAAACCCGCGTCTCGCGCAAGTGAAGCGAAGGATACCTTGCCTTCAACTTATGCTTGTGCGGATAATGTACTACGTAGGCGGCTGCTACATAAGCCGGTACGTATCGTCGGGTCTGTGCTGGAAGATACTTCTCATACTGCCAGTAGTCTTTGGAACCGGCAAGTCGCATCGCGTGTTCCAGTTTAGTCGGACCACAGTTATACGCTACCAGTACCATGCGCCAATCCTTGTATTCTTTGTGCAAGCTCGCCAGCACTCGCACCGCAGCTTCTGTTGAGCGGTATGGGTCGAGTCGTTCATCTACAGCACCGTCCACTTTTAAGCCATAACTACGAGCGGTTTGCGGCATCAATTGCCAAAGCCCTGCTGCGCCAGCTGGTGACTTTGCGGTAGGTTTCAAAGCAGATTCCACAATAGGAAGATACATCAATTCCTTAGGCAAGCGGTAAATGCTGAGATAGTGCTCAAAAATCGGGAAATACATCATGGATCGTCCAAGAATGTCTTCAGTTTGCTTGTGACCAGTCACTACATAGTCCTGAATGTACGTACGCACTTTGGCGTTGTATTTTGCTTCAAAAGGAAGCGCAATGCGTTGTATCCGCTCTTTTATCACTCCTTCGTTTTGAGTGTTCCATCGGGTTGTTGCTACTTCTTCCGATGCGTCGAGGGGGAACGCGGGTGTGTGTTTGGTTGACAGCACGTTTAGAGCTACGGCTGCGGCAACCACTGTCCATGGGATACTCATTAAAAGACATTTAGTAAAAAAATAAGACAAGAGGAATATTCCTCTTTTTCTTTAATAAAGGTTTTAAAAGGTGTAATGAATTTTGTAAAGGTAACGTCAAAATTACTTCATTCGTGTGCATGAATAACGGGATAGGCTCTAATTAGAAGTTTCTCGTTTTATTACAGGCATCAAAGATAATAGTTAATTTACTTATTGTCAATGTTTTTTGAATAAAAGTTATCAACACTCGTATTTCTTGATGATTTTGCAAAAGTATTGTTAATTGGGTGAAATAGTATTTTTATACTGTTTTTCATTTTTGAAAAAGCATTTGAGTGGCAATTTAATATTTTAACCCTACCTTAGCAGTATAAAATTTGGCGAGGAAAGTGTTAAAAAAATGACCTTTTTTCGACGAACGTTGTTTCTATACTGGAATATTAGGGAGAAAAACAAGTTATTTCTATGTGTTAAAAAAGAGCGTATGCAACTGAAAATTTTGCCGTTTGGTATTACGAAGGATATCATAAGTGAGTCTGTCCTTTATTTTGAATATAATAAAGATGTAACAGTGGGTTTCCTGCGCGCTACTTTATTACAAAGGTATCCAGCGTTAGAACGATTAAATTCGCTGGCAATAGCCGTCAATGGTGAATACGCATTGGATGAACAAGGAATAAAGAGCGGCGATGAAATCGTGCTAATACCTCCTGTGAGTGGCGGTTGAAATGGGGATAGGGTGATGTGCGACGAAAGGACCAAGAGAAAGAGAGACCGAGTGACAAAAACACCATAACACAAAACACAACGAATATCCCTACTATGATTGACATCCAACTCACGGAAACACCTTTAAATACCCAGACTTGTATTGATTTTGTAACGAGCGGAAACGCCGGAGCAATAGACATTTTTATTGGAACGGTGCGCAATAATACCCAGCAGCGAAAGGTAACTCGCTTGGAATATGAAGCCTACGCGCCCATGGCAATCTCCGAAATGCACAAAATAGCCAAACAAGCCTGTAATAAATGGCAGATTCAGGGAATCGCTATTCATCATCGCGTTGGCATCTTGCACACAGGCGATGCTGCTGTCATTATAGCCGTTTCTACGCCACACCGAGCGGAGGCTTTTGAGGCTTGCAAGTGGGTGATTGATACTTTGAAACAAACCGTCCCCATTTGGAAGAAAGAAATTTTTGAGGATGGAGAAGTGTGGGTAGCAGCGCGCCCTTAACAATGGAAAGTTGAAATGATGGAAGGTTGGAATACTCGTCCACATCTAAAAGATTGGAAACTTATAATAACCCCTTTTGTCAGAAAACCCTTTCCGATATTCCAACGGCGTACTTTCCAGCCTTTCATCATTCCAGCCTTCCAATATTCAAGAACCTGAGAGTAGAGATTGCAATTTCATCGCTACTGCCATGTCGCCTTTTATTTTGATTTTGCCGGTCATCACTGCCATCATGGGGTTGACGCTACCGCTTTGCATGGCTTGCAGCGTGTCAATGGTGGTGGTGATGGTACAGTCCGCATCTTTATCTTCATTCGTGACGACGGCGGGAGTGCTGGTCATATCCACATGAATAATTTCATGGTCACCCAATACGAGCTTCAGGGTCTTGCCCATAGCTGGTGCGCGATGCGCTTGGCTTTTTACTTTGTCGCTTATTTCTGTAAAGGTCATTTGCAAAAAAATTTAGTGATAGAACAAACAAGAAACGATAATTCCAATAAAATAGAAAGAATCTGCAAGCAAATTTTGTACTACCTATTTAATATTGGATGCTGGATGCTGGATGCTGGATTCATGGAGTCGCTTGGGCACTTAATCCCTTTTTCTCTGAGTCACTCGCGTGTTCCTGAAAGCACCTCCTGCACTCGTTGTTTCCACAAAGCACCAAATGGCTGACGCGGTTGCTGACAAAGATAAACCGTCGTACCGTACTCCCGCGCATATAGATCGCTTATTTTACCAATTGCTTTAATATCGGCAAAGATTGCCTGCACGTCCTCGCCCAATTCGTCATTGACATAAATTAAGGTAGTTGCATCGGTATTTTTCTGAATCCAGAGCCGATAGGTGTCGCTAAAACTATTGATAGGTGGCAAACCTTTTGCAAATAACTCGACGGCACCGGCTTGTCCATAATTTTCACAATAAATCAAGCATTGGCTTTTATCTGCTACTTGATTGTAGGCTGTCATCACGTGCTGCGCCAATTCTTCCCAGCCCAGCATATCTGCATAATCCTGCGGCAATGGGTACGTCTTTCCATCTTCCCACCGATTCTCCAACCCCAGATTTTTAGCCGTCCATTTGCTATATGCTACCATATCAGGAACGGAAAGAAACGGTACGCCCAGCGGCAAGGCAGGAAGCAGTAGCGTGAGCATCAAAATAGGCAGCGCAACGCGTAGCCAAACTGATTGTAACAATTGCTCAAAATAAACACTGCCCGCAGCGAGCATCACCGGATAAATACCAAGTGTGTAATAACTCTTTCCTCGAAATAGCAGAAAAACGGCAATCGTAGCTAGAAATAGTAAGCCAATCAATCGAAAGTTTTTCGCTTTTTGGTAGAATAGTAAAAATAGTAAGCCACCCATCCAAATCACGAACGCAGGAAAGTTCATCAATAATTGGTCTGCGAAGAAGCCACCAGGGTCTACGTTCACTAATTGGTTCTCTGACAACTCGCGCATGTGCGTGACGACCGGAAAACCATGCAAATATTGCCAGATAAGATTTGGTGCTGCAATTGCGAAAGCAATCAAAGCCGTCCAAAGCGCGTGTTTCGACCACAGTAAGCGGCAATGTGGTGTGAATAAAAGTCCAATTAACAACGCCATTAAAAAGAAAACAACGATGTATTTATTCAAAAATCCAAAACCAAACGCAACGCCAAAATAAAGTAGGTAGCGTCTATCTTCTGTATTCAAATAACGCAAAATCAGATAGCAAAACAATGCCCAAAAGCACACATCTATCATCACTGGTTGAAACAGCCAACTTCCACGCATATACGCTGGCGACACTAAAATGCACAATGCTGCCAGAAATTGCCCATATTTTCCCGCGCCCGTCTCGCGCGCCATTACACCCGTGAGTACGAGCAAGCCAGTACCCAATAAGGAAGGAATAAGTCGCACTACGAACATTGAATCGCCCAGCACGGTCTGAATAAATGCAGCAATCCAACCAATCAACGGCGGATTTGACCAATAGCCAAAGTCCAGATGCCTTCCTAAAGCGAGGTACAACATTTCGTCCCGATGAAAACCGTAATTGATATTGGTTAAAAGGTGAAAAAGTAGTTTAACAGCAGCTAAGGCAAGCAAGATTTGCCAGTGAATGGGTTTTAATGGCATCGTTTTTATTTTTCTGCAAGATGCAAATTGAGGGAAAATGCCTCTACTTTTTTCGACGGAAATTGAAAATTGATTATTCGCAATTGGAAAGCTATAGTTTGTGAATGAGATTTTAGAATTTAATGTTATAAGAGGGTCTTAGAACCTTATAATACCATTTTCAATCAATGACGACGTATGTTTTTTACATTAGTATGCTGTTTTCCAATGTGTTCTGGTATCTGGCATCTGACTTATGGCATCTAAATTAGTATAATAGCCAATCTGAATCTTATCGTAGGGTATTAAATCATTCTTATAGGGTAATAGAATAGTGCAGGAGGGTATTTGAATGTTCTAATAGGGTATTTTGACATCCTAAGGGGGTGCTTGAACGTTCTGATATGGTATTTTAACATTCTAATAGGGTATTTGAACGTTCTGGGAGGGTATTTTGACATTCCAAGAGGGTACTTGAACGTTCTGGGAGGGTATCTCAACGTTCTGAGTGGCTATTGTAACTTTAAAAAGGAGAAAGAGCGATTTAAAATTTGCTTCTCTACGCTCTCAGTCTTATCGCAATTCAATTTTGATGGCTCAATTAAAGCCATAATTATAAGTCAGCTTTTCCCCCGTGCGGTCTGTGATTGCCCAGTAAAGGTGGTCGGAGAGCCTGCGCAAATCCAATTGGAAAATCCAGTTTTCCTGCACTTTTTCGCCGCTTTCGGGTGCGGCCACTATGGTTTCGTCATCGGTGAGGGGGCGCAGTGGGTGCAAGACGAGTTGGCTATTTTCCCGCAGATATTCCCTCACTTTAGCAGTCAAGGCAGCGTTCCACGCTTCTTCCGTATCAAATTTATCGCGGTACAATTCATATACATTTTCCACCAACCCACGAGGAGATTCGAAGTGCGCATCGTCGTTCAAAAAGCTATACAAGGAAGCGCGCAAGGCTTGCTCAAAAGAGATTTTATTGTGTGGTAATTCACTTTGCGTTTGCACGTTCGATGCTTCTATTATAATTTCCAAGCCAGGCATTTGAAATTCCGTTACCACTATTTTTTGAATCGTGGCTTGAACGTCTATAGGATTTTCGGGTGAAAAATGTGCGTTAAACCATGCTGCTGCCTTTCCCGTAAACGGATAGTTTTGTCGAATGTAATGCAGCGTCGCCAATTCAATGGCTGTAATTTTCTTTTTGTCTTGCGCTTCTTGCACCAGCGATTGAATTTCCAACTCCGAGATGCGCCCTTCGCCTCTGCCGATGGTGAGTCCTTCTGCCATATCGAGCAGTAATTTGTCGTATTGGATGCCGTTGATGATTTTGTAGTAGCTCATAAGGAAGTAGGCAGTTTACGGTAGGCAGTAGGCAGTCAGCAATTTTAAACTGCCAACTGCCAATTGCCAACTGATTTATTGTTTTACAAATAACTGCGAAGCGCCGTGCTGCACATCGCGTATCAGATACGTACCTGCGGGCAGGCGACTTGTATCTACACGATTTGTATTTTTTACACTTGATAAAAGTTGTCCCATCGTATTATAAACGGCATAATCCGAAGTACGATTCGTCAGTAATTGGTCATTCACCGGGTTCGGGAAGATGCGCCATTGCGGTAAGTTGCCATTTATATCGTCCACATCAGTCAGGTCGTCAAAGTTGAAGATAGAAACAGACCCGCTGATTTCATTCGCGACGACCAATAAGGCTTTGCCGTTCGGACTTTGCTCTTTGGAAATGTATGTAACGCTTTCTGGACCCAAGTCGCCAGCTCCTGGCGTTTCCACATTGGCTGTAAACGTGCGGTTATTGACATAATCTACAAATCGAGGCGTGGTTGGCACACTAATATCGTAGACCATGACACCGCCGATGCGTTCCAGACCAATAAAAGCATACGATTTACCATCAATATCGGCAATTGTAATTGCTTCGGGCTCCGGACCTTTGTTATCGCTGCGACTGTCAAGGGTGTTGTCGGTATTGCTTACATTGAAATATTGTGGAAATTTCTGAGCGGTGATTTGCTCTAAATCATCACCACTATCAAAAACCTGATTGCCCAAAGCATCCCAAATCGAAAAAGAGCGACCGCCTAATACATACAATTGGTCGAAATCGCCGTCGCCATCAATGTCGCCGAGCTTGTTGGTCGCATTCAAACGCCCTAAGTTCGTATTATTCTTCAACGCAGCAGCATTTGGAAAAGCCTTCGCATCCAAGGTTAAAGAACTAATTCTTGCTTCCTCCACAAAACCCGTGTACTCGCGCGCGTCGCCTTCATTGGCAGAAACGATGTACGTCGCGCCATTGGCAACATAACTGGCAATCGCATCAGGCATATACATTCCAAAAACAGGGTACGGCTTGATATTCACAGCAGAATTATCGCGGTCACTGGCATCTAAGCCATAACTTCCGTCAAAACTAATCACACCCAACACGATGTCGTCGTTCACACCTGCACCTGCTACGCCAAAATCATTGTCATTCACCACCGCTAAAGCACCATTCGGCAAAATCGTCAAACCCTCCGGCTTGTCCCCTGCTTGATAACCAATAGAGGGCAAATTCAGCACTTTCGTTTTGTGAACGGGCTTGATTCCGGCGGCAGCCAGTTCGTCCGCAGTCATTTGTTCCAGTGTTTTATTGGCAGTAGAAATCGTGTCGCGCAAAGCAATCGGATTATTTAAGATATTGGTAGCACCTTTCAAGTTGACTTCAAAAATGAATTTCTTACCCGTGCCTTGTCCGGGAGGGCTCGAATCGCGCTCTAAGACCATGAAAATGCCGTTGCCTTTGTAAACAGCATCCCCAATTTTATCTACGCGGCTAATTGCCAAACCTGCGTCCTTATTACGTTCTAACAGATAAACGTACTCGGCTATCGGAACGCCCGTTTCGGCATCAATAGCGATAATGCGCAACACATCCGACCTATTTTGAGTACGACTATCAGGATTGAACATAGGCGATTGGATAAAACCATAAATCACACTGGAATCCGGGTCGTAAGCGATGGCTTCAAAACCGCGATTCGCCCAGCGTCGGCTGTACGAAGCGGGCAGCGTTTCGAGACCATAAAAATCTGGTTCTAACGGCGCAATCCCCAAGAAAGAAGTACCTTCTGGCACGTACCGTTCAATCAAAGAACCATCTGGATTAAATTTGTACAACGAAGGACGATACTCATCACACATCCAAAAATTACCAGCAGTATCGCGCACAATGCCTTCAAAATCACCACCGTAGCGGTCGTGCGGCAGTTCGTGGTAGAATTTGCCATTCGCATTAAAATCTTTCTTGTCGAATTCGGTGGTGGAATCGGTGTAAGTAACAGGTATTTCATCAAAACCCAATACATTGCCTCTGCCCGTGATAGGTTTGATTTTATCTTGCTGCGTCAAGAAAATTTGGGTGTCTAATTTGACCGTATTTGCTGTCAGATTGAGCGTCATTTTTACAATACGAGCCTGATAATTAGGCAATTTGAAGGGGCGCAAATCCTGCGGCACATCTTCACCGGCAGCGCTGGCTGGTATCGCTTCATCGTTAGGTCCTCGGTCAGGAATGGTGTAGAGTACGTAGTTATTCGAGTCGGATTCTGTTGCATCGTAATACAAACCAGAGAAACCACCCAATTTCACAGGCGTTTTACCGCCATCATACACGGGTTTGCCCAATTCCGGCAAGTTAATTAATTCGTTGAGTTTGAATTGTTTCAACACCGGCGTACCTTTCAAGTGGTCTTTGTAACCTAAAGGCAATATATCGGTAATTCGATTGGTTGCTAAGTCAATGACTGCGAACGCATTATTCTCTTGTAATGAAACATAAGCCGTTTTTCCGTCTGGCGTTTCGGTAATATATTCTGGCTCCAAATCTTTTGCTACGGTCGCATCCTTTCCGAATATACGAATGCCCTTATTTTGCAGGGAAACTTTCTTGTCGTTGTAGCTTGTAAAGTTGATATTCACTACCGTAGCGCTCGCCGCGCCGCCACTCACGTCAATGATGCTTACGGAACCTTCCGGGTCCACGCTGTAGTCTGCATTTGGCTCGCCTTCATTGGCTACCAGCACTTTTTTACCGTCTTTGGTGAAGGTCAACATATCGGGCAATGCGCCGACGGTTACTTCTTTCAGAAACGTGCCATTTACATCAAAAAATACGACTTTGCCGGGCTGGGTTTTGTCCACTGCTTGTACAGCCGCTGCGACTAAACCGTTGAAAACTGCCACGCTATTCACGCCGCCGCCGTACGGAGCCATGTCCACATCGCTCACTTTGGTAGGCGTAGCCGGATTGCTGATGTCGAGAATGGTAACTTTGTTCGCATTGGCATTGGTGAAAAATACACGCGCGGAAGCGGCGTCAAAAGCGGCGATTTCAGCCGCGCCGCCATCAAAAACATTGGTGCGATAGGTAGACAGGTAGTTGAGTTTCGGATCGTTTTGCGCAGCGACACTCAGGGTGCATAATACGAGCGCGGCGACCCACAGGTGTAGGAGTTGCTTCATAAACAGAATCATTTTTGAGATTAAAAAAATTTGAAACGCGAAGATAGGAAATGAATGTGATTAGGGGTGATTGGGTGGTGGGGTAATTGGGTAAAAAGAGTGAAAAGGTGATGGGTAAAACGAGATTAGTAGATAGCTGAATTGCTTTTATTGTTTGTAACGCAGCAAATCAAGTGAAAGGAAAGGTGAAACGCGAGTTGTAGCGTTCCGAATCTACTTTCGATTTCGTCCATTACAACTCGCTAATCACCTCATCACCTTTTCACCCCATCCCCTTTTCATCCCTTACTCCGCCTCTGCCAGCGCAGGTTCCGGCTTCTTGCGAGGCGTTTCTTCGTCCTCATCCGGTATTTCGAGTATCATATTTGCTTTTTTGCTGGATAAGTAAGAATAAATGGCTGGAATCACGTAGAGCGTAAGCACCGTTGCAAACAACAAACCGCCTACAATCGCCACACCCATGCCAATTCTACTTTCCGAACCGGCACCCAGTGCCAGCGCAATGGGTAACGCACCCAATGCAGCGGATAAACTCGTCATCAAAATGGGTCGAAAGCGCGACACGGCTGCTTCTCGAATGGCATCGGCACGGCTTAGACCATCTTCTTTGCGCTGATTGGCAAATTCTACAATTAAAATCCCGTTTTTGGCGACCAGACCAATGAGCATGATAATCCCGATTTCACTGAAAATATTGAGCGTTTCTTCGGTCCACCATAGTGCTAAAACCGCTCCCGCCAATGCCAACGGCACGGTAAACATGATAATCAGAGGATCAATAAAGCTTTCAAACTGTGCTGCGAGTACCAAATAAATAAGCACCAGCGCCAAACCAAATGCAAATATCAAACTCGAAGAACTTTCTTCATAATCTTTAGAAGCGCCTTTCAAAGCAGTATAATAAGATTCATCCAACACTTTATCAGAGATAGCGCGCATCGCAATGATACCATCGCCAATCGTTTTGCCTTCTGCCAAACCCGCTGTGACCGTAGCCGCTGTGAAACGATTATAGCGATACAAGGCTGGTGGAGTGGTGCGTTCGGAAGTCGTCACAAGGTTGTCCAATTGAATCATTTCGCCCGTGCGGCTGCGCACGTAGAGCGAGCGCAAGTCCGTGGGCGCATTGCGGTCTTCGCGTTCTACCTGCCCAATGACTTGATATTGTTTGCCATTCATAATAAAATAACCGAAGCGTTGACCACTTAAACCTAATTGCAGGGTCTGCGCGATATCTGCGACGGAAACACCTACGTCCTGTGCCTTCTGGCGGTCAATAGCGATACTGATTTCCGGTTTTGTGAATTTTAAATCCAAATCTACAATACTGAAAGTCGGGTCTTGACGAGCTTCGTCCATAAACTTGGGAAGTACCTCGCGGAGTTTATCAAAATTGGGCGCTTGGATTACAAATTGTACAGGCAAACCGCCTCGACGGTCGCCAATAGTGGGTTCTTGATATAAAAAGGCGCGTGCTCCAGTTAACTTAGTCAACTTTGGCATTACGGCATCCATGATTTCCTCCTGACTGCGTTCGCGCTCTTCTGCTTCTTTTAAAATCATCGTGATGCTACCGGAATTGGTAGAGCCACCACCCGGACCACCGGAGGTTATTGTAATCAAACCTGCTAATTCCGGTACGGCTTGCGAAAGCGAATCGGCCACCAGATTCATGTATTTGTCTGTGTATTCAAACGTAGCGCCTTCTGGAGCGGTCACATTGCCACGTAGACGGCTGCGGTCTTCAAGCGGTGCTAATTCGGCAGGCAGATTGCTACCCATAAAATAAATCATAGCACCAGCAATTGCGATGACGACAAATGCTAACCAGCGTAGGCTTAAAAATCCGTTCAACGAGCGGCGATAGCCATTGGTCAATCCACTAAAAAAAGGCTCCGTCACGCGATAGAACCAGTTTTGTCGCTCGCGGTTTTTTAACAATTTGGCGGATAACATCGGAGTCATCGTCAAGGCTACAAATGCGGAAATGATAACCGAGCCTGCAATCACCACACCAAATTCTCGAAACAAACGCCCCGTCAAACCTTGCAAGAAAACCACCGGCATAAATACCGCAGCCAGCGCCACGGTCGTCGCGATGACCGCAAAGAAAATTTCTCTTGAACCCTTCACAGCGGCTTCGAGCGGCGTCATGCCTGCTTCTACCTTGGTATAAATATTTTCAACGACTACAATTGCATCATCTACTACCAAACCAATCGCCAACACAATGCCAAGCAGCGTCAATACATTAATACTAAAACCAGAGATATACATTATGAAAAACGCCCCTATCAAAGAAACTGGAATGGCTACAACCGGAATAACGGTGGTACGCCAGTCGCGCAAAAACAAGAAAATGATAAGCACGACCAAGCCAAACGCGATATAAATCGTTTCCTGCACTTCGCTGATGGAGGCGCGGATGAATTTGGTAGAATCAAAACCGATATCCACTTTCATATCTTCCGGCAGTTCGCGCTCAATTTGTGCCAACCGCTCGTAGATAGCGTCTGCAATTTCAATGTGATTAGAACCCGGCTGCGGTACAATAGCAATGCCCACCATCGGAATCCCGTCACGGCGGAAACTGGTGCGTAGATTTTCAGCACCTAATTCGGCATAACCAATATCTTTAAAACGAACAATTCGTCCTTCTTCTTCTTTGATAATCAGATTGTTGAATTCCTCTGCCGTTTCTAATCTTCCTTGCGTCCGTACTGATAATTCGGTGGTGTTTCCTTCAATACTGCCCGATGGCAATTCCACATTTTCGCGTTGTAAAGCACTTCTGATATCCAACGGGGTCAAGGAATAAGCGACCAATCGCTCCGGCAGAATCCAGAGGCGCATTGAGTAACGTTTTTCGCCCCAGATGTTCACCACACTCACCCCATCAATTGTCTGAAAACGCTCTTTAAATACCGTTTCTGCAATCGAACTCAATTCCAGCAAGGAACGATTGTTGCTTTGCAAATTCAAAAACATAATCGGGCTGGCATCGGCATCCGCTTTGGAAACCACGGGTGGGTCTACATCTGGGGGAAGTCTGCCCACCACTTGCGAGACTTTATCGCGCACGTCATTGGCAGCTTCTTCGAGGTTTATATTTAAATTAAATTCAATGTTAATATTGCTCCGCCCGTCGCGGCTGGTAGAAGTCATCGCGCGAATACCTGCAATCCCGTTCACCGATTCTTCAATTGGTTCGGTGATTTGCGATTCTACAATTTCCGCATTCGCGCCTACATAACTGGTTGATACTGAAATAATTGGCGGGTCTACGCTCGGATATTCGCGCACGCCCAAAAAATTCATGCCAATGACACCAAACAGCACAATCACGATGGACAGCACCGTAGCCAGCACGGGGCGTTGTATGCTTAAAGATGATAAACTGCTCATAATAAAGATATTGAGATATTTTTTGCCCGCAACACATTTTTTCTAACACATAGCCACATAGCGTCCTTTGCGTAAACTCTGCGCACTCTGCGGTTAAAAAAATATCATGGGGGTTCAATTATTGTTCAATTTTCGTAATATTTACTTCCGCGCCGGGTCGAATTTGCATGATACCAGTCGTGATAACCGTATCACCAATCGAAAGTCCCTTCGTGACTTGTATAAAATCTTCCCGACGAATACCCGTTTCTACGTCCACCGACGTGGCTTTTCCACCTTTAAAAACGAATACTTTTTTGCCTTCTAAGTCTGGTAAAATCGCTTGGGTTGGAATCATAATCGCACCAGCAAAGCTGCGTAAGTTGACAGAGACATTGGCAAACGCACCCGGCAAAATGCGTCCGTTCGGATTCGGGGCTTCTGCTTTTAATTTCAAAGTACGAGTTGTAGCGTCCACATTGGATTCTTTAGCAACAACGATAGCAGAAAGCGGGTCATTGGAGCCGTCTAATACAAATTGCACTTTTGTACCTTTATTGATACCCCGACCGTAACGCTCTGGCACCGAAAATTCCACGTTTATAGGATTCAAACTTACCAGATTCACGATAGTCGCGCCCGGCGACAAATAACTACCTTCACTCACTTGCCGCAAACCAAGCAAGCCATTGAATGGTGCTCGGATGGTGCGCTTTTCCAATTGTACATTGATTAAATTCAGCTCTGCATCTACTTGGTCCGCTTCCGCTTTGGCAATTTCAAACTCCTGCAAACTCACGCCTTCTCTTTTGTACAATCCCTCCAGACGCTCGGCTATCGTACGTTTTAGTTTTTGGTTGACGATCAAGCGGTCGCGCTGCGCTTTCAATTCTGCCACATCCAACTGGATTAATAGCGCTCCCTTCCGCACGACGGTTCCTTCTTTAAACAAGACTTTGGTCACTTTACCCGGCACTTCGCTCATTATAATTACTTCCTCGTTTGGTACAGTCGAACCATTTACATTGATGATTTCGTCAGCGTTACCGGCTTTTATAATGATGGCTTCTACTGGCGTAGGACCGCCGCGCATACCTGCTGGACGGGCGTTCACGTTTTTCTCTTCTGCTGGTGGTTTAGGGTCTTCTTTTGTGAAAAAACCGCCTTGATACATCGCAAAAGCACCTCCAAAAATGACAACTGCCAATACAATTGAAAGGATGCGCGTGGTATTTCTTCGCATAATGTGAGTTTTGAGCGACAAGATATGGAATAATAACTCATTCATCAGACAAGAGGTTTAGTCCAGCAAATCTTAACAAATGGTTAAAAAAGTTTTTAGAATCCAAATAGACAGACAAAAAGCGGCAAAAAAATCTTCCCGACAAGTCTGTTTTTTTCATTGCAGCGTAAAATCAAGATTCAGTTCATTATCCGATTCTAAATTTTAACTTTGGGGGCTATAACTTGCGCGCTACATTCGCAATTATCATTATTTTAAAATGCCTAAATAAATTTTATGAAACTTACATTCCAACAATCCATATTATTTAGACTATCGCTTACTTTACTTGTTTTTTCTTTCCTTACACAATCATTTACTTTTGCGCCCAAGCGGGATTTTTATCAACTTAAAATTTATCATTTAAAAAATAAAACACAGGAAAGCAGCCTTGATGTATTCTTACAAAATGCCTATTTGCCTGCCTTACATCGCGCTGGCATCAACAAAATCGGGGTGTTCAAGCCAATCATAGAAGCTGGAGCTGCAGAACCCACAGAGCAGTTGGTGTATGTTTTTATTCCATTTACATCCGAAAAGGAATTCTTTAAATTGGAATCAAAATTGGCAGCCGATAAAAAATATGCAGTAGCTGGAAAAGAATATTTAGACGCTCCTTATGATAATGTTCCTTATACGCGCATCGAATCTATTTTGTTATCGGCATTTACAGGGCAGCCCAATTTTGCAATGCCAGCGTTGACATCACCGAAGTCGGAAAGAATTTATGAATTGCGGAGTTATGAAAGTTACACCGAAAAATTGTATAAAAATAAGGTGGAAATGTTTAACAAAGGAGATGAAGTTGGCTTATTTAAACGGCTGGGATTCAACGCGGTATTTTATGGAGAAGTGATTTCTGGCGCACAAATGCCCAACTTGATGTATATGACCACTTTTGAAAATAAAGCCGCGCGGGACGAACACTGGAAAACGTTTTCAGCAGACCCTGCCTGGAAAAAACTATCAGCGATGCCGGAATACCAGCATAATGTTTCTCGCAATGATACGCGGTTTTTACGACCCACGGATTACTCTGATATTTGAGTTGTTGAGCGTCGGGAGACGCTTAGATATATGGTTCATCCCTATAGTTATCATGAGGAGAGTTGAACCAGTATCATGCTACATTTTTTTACTTTTTCATCACTACGCTACTGCATAACCTGTATCCGGTCGGCGAATAGGCGCGTAAAAAGCCAGTACAATATCTTCTCTCGGAATGCCTTTTTCTTCCAACATCTCGGCAATCACCAAATCTGTGCCATCATTGTGAAGCCATACTTTACCGTCGTCTTTCACTTCGACGTGCAAGTAGCAGCCGTACACGCGACTTTCACCAAGCCAACCATTAGAAAACAAAAGGTAATCTCCATGTACATCATCCTGTATAATTTTTGTTTTAATGGGATCAGTTGGAGAAATGTCTAAAGCCGCAATTTCTTGCTGAACGACTTTAACAATTGATTTATAATGCATCACTTTTTCCATAACGTTATTTTTTGTAACTCAATAGAATAAACCATTATATGCACTTCCAATCTTTTTAAAGTTTTTTGAGTAAGATTTTCTTTAAATAAATCTTCAAATGTATCTTGCGGTACAGCTAAATACAATACTCGTTCCGGCTGTTTTTCTTGTAAAACAGTTTGATAATGACTAAATTGCCCAATAGAGGCATAGAATTCTGTGATGGGAGAAGCCCCGATAAAACTTTTCACTTCCACCGCTATTTTTTCAGTGCCACGCTCCGCCGTAATTAAACGCTCTGCTCCTAAATCAATTTCGATCCTTTTTCCATCTGCTCTAAATTTCAACGGATCATCTGTAATCGTCCATCCATCCTTCACCAACGCCGTTTTCACCAGTTCATGGTATTTGTCTCTTGTAGACATTTGTTTTTTTTACAAATTTAATAAAAAATTACACAAAAAACGTGACCCGTTTTTGAAAAATGAACACAGTTTTCTACTTTGCAGCAGTAGGCGCAAATCCATTGAACTGGAAAGGTTTTTTGGTCGGTGTATTGGATAAAATATTTTTATGATGTAATATTTCGGCAACGGTCATTGGTTTTGTAATATCCAGCTCAATACCTTGTGCAGCCGCTATTTTACGACAGCGCTCTACATCAAGTGCCCCAAACTCCCAGTTGCCAATCAAGCGACCTTCCCGCAGCAAGGCTTTGTCAATCTCTTGCAAATCACTATTAAAAGTGCATATAACACTGGCATTTACATAATCACCTAAGATACCATTGCTCAAATTCAATACCGAAGACACTTTGTTATGCGAATTTTTATCGCGGCTCACCAGCATTTTCTCAGCATCTTCTATGACGAGCACGGGGCGTTCTAATTTTAACAACTCCGGTAATAATTCGGGAGAATTAATGCTTTCGGACAATACTTCCGGGATAAAAATAAAATCGCGGTTTACGATGGAACTCAAATATTTAATATAAGTGGTTTTACCCGTACCCGGCATACCATGCAGCAGTACCAAGCCGTTTTGCTTTTTGAGCGACTTGACTACGTGTTTATGAAATGCTACAAAACCTTCGGCGTAGCTATTGTCTAAATCAATAGGCACATTCTCCAAAGGGCGTTTTTCTGAATAATAGCCCCATCTTTTATCATTTAATAAAATAAAAATGCGGGCTTTTTTTGTTTTGTCAATGGAGTAGAATTGCTGCAATACGGCTTCGATGTCTTCTTGTGTGACGGTGGTCACATCTACTACCATTCCTAAAGAGGAAGCAGAAATATCAAGTGCGATGTCCTTTCCATTCACTAAATAGTAGCCGGTGTAATCTTCTTTGGAGCCTTTTATTTTAAAATCGCCCGTTTGAATTACAAATCTGAATACGCGTTCGCAGTGTTGCTTCAAAAATTTTTGATTCACGGCATAATCATACCTTTTCCCTGCTTTGCCATCGCCAAACTTAACCCGTCGGAATCGCGTTACATCATGAAACCGTAACACATCGTTAAAAGAACTGTGGTCTCCGAGTGCCTCAAATGCTTCTTTACAAAAAGTGCCACTTAGATAATCTCTCATCATTTTAGGAAATATTTACTTTATTAACTCAACAAGAAACGATAGTTTTACTAATTTTTGTTCCAAAATCATTGTAAAATATTTAACAATTTCTGAATTTCAATCATTTAGGGCACTCCCTTTTGAAAAGATTTTTCAAAATTAACATTCAGGTAAACTACCACGCTTATCTTTCGCGCAAAACACCTAACAATGAATCGCATCCTCCTAATTCCCTGTTTCCTGACTATTTTATTTTTTAGTTGCAATCCAAAAGAAAAATCGGACCTGTGGATTGCGCAAGCCCCCGCCGGCGACCGCTATTGCCAAATCGCTCCAAACGGCGAAACCATCATCCCGAACGGACGCATTATCAAACCGTATGGCAAAACCCTTCGCACCGCGCCGCACCCGTATGGCTTGGTGTTGTCGCCTGACGGAAAAATCGCAGTGACGGCAAACTCTGGCACCGCGCCTTTTTCGATAACGATTATTTACGAGCCGTTTAGCGACAACCCGCGCGTGAAGCAAATTCCCGAAGGCGCACAGAGTGATGAAGGTATTTTAGAATCCGTTTTTATGGGTTTGGCAATCACGCCTGATAATCGTTTCGTATATGTAGCGGGTGGCGAATCAAACAAAATTTTCAAATTCGATTTGCAATCAGGCGCAAAAGTAGATTCGATTAATTGTGCCATAAAAGTGGGCGATCGCGACTATATGCACGGCTACATCGGCGATATGACCTTGACAAAAGATGGGAAAACATTATATGCGGTGGACCAGATTGGCTTTCGGTTAATGATAATTGACACCGATTCTAAAAATATTCGATATAATATTCCAACCGGACGCTACCCATTCGGGGTGACGCTTTCGCCGGATGAAAAGGAAGTTTTTGTAGCCAATGTTGGGATGTACGCATACAGCCCGTTGCGCAGTCTTGACCCCGCTCGCTTGAAAGAAACGGCGGCAGATTTTCCAACTTCCGGTTTTAATACCCAAGAAAGCCGCGATGGATATAAAACCGACAAGCTCGACGTGCCGGGCTTGGGTGACCCCAATGCGCCGGAAGCATTTTCAGTATGGACCGTAGCGGTGAGTGGCGAACCGAGGGTTTCTAAAAAAATAAAAACGGGCTTTCTGGTTGGTGCGGAGATTGAAGGCATTCCGGCGGTGGGCGGTTCGAGTCCAAATTCACTGGTAGCTTCTGATAAATATATTTTTGTGAGCAATGGCAATAATGATTGCGTGTCAGTTATTAGTTTGGAAAAAGATACCATTATAAAAAATATTATGTTGCAACCGGATGCGCGTTTGAATCGCTTTCGAGGTGTGATTCCGTTTGGTATTGCGCTTTCGCCGGATAAAAAAACGTTGTTTGTAGCGGAATCTGGAATCAACGCCGTGGCGGTAATTGACGCGGAAACTTTTGAAGTAAAAGGACACGTGCCGACGGGCTGGTTTCCTTCTAGATTGGCAGTAAGCCCAGATGGAAAAAAAGTGATCGTAGCGAGTGCGAAAGGTTTTGGTAGCGGTCCGAATGGTGGCTCTACCTTCAAAGGCAGCACGGACGAAGGCTACGTTGGCAATCTGATGTACGGCACGGTTTCTATTTGGGACATCCCGACGGGCGAGACTTTGAAACAAACGACCCAACAGGTTTTAGATTATAATTTCAAATTTACAAAGGTCAACGACGCGGCGCACAACGCACGCAACGACAATCCGATTCCGCTATTTGGCAAACAAAAAGAAAGTCCGATCAAATATATCGTGTTCATTTCCAAAGAAAATCGCACGTATGATGAAGTGTTTGGACAAGTGAAAGGCGGCAAAGGCGAAGGAGCAATGGCGCGCTACGGCGTGAATCGCACTTTTGCTAACAATGCCAAAACCGATAGTTTGAGCGGCATTACGGTCATGCCGAATCACTTGGCACTGGCACAACGTTTCGCTATTTCTGACAATTTTTATGTGGATTCTGACCATTCTGCCGATGGGCATCGCTGGCTCGCAAACACCTACCCAAATGAGTGGATGGAAACCTCCGTCACGGCTTCTTATGGCGGCAAACGCAATATGCGCCGCGACTCCAAAGCGCCCGGCAACGGCGCATTGTACGGTGCTTCCGGCGCGGTTTATCCTGAAGATTACAACGAAGCGGGTTCGATGTGGGATCATTTAGCTCGAAATAAAACTTCGTTTCACAATTTTGGCTTCGGTGTAGAATTGGCGGGCGCTTATGAAGATTCTACCTTAAAATATGGCGGTGTGAAAATTTTATTGAATCACCCGATTTCCCTGCCTCTGTATGAAAACTCTTCGCGTTTGTACCCGACTTACAACATGGCAATTCCTGACCAATTTCGGGTGGATGTGTTCAAAAAAGAATTCAACGAACAATGGATGGGCGAAGGCAAAACGATGCCGCAAATCATCACCATTATGATTCCGAATGACCACGGCGCAGGCGACCGCCCGAATGCCGGGTTTCCGTTCCGCGAAAGTTACATGTCGGATAATGACTTAGCGGTAGGACGGATGATTGAATTTTTATCCAGCACGCCGTATTGGAAAAATATGGCAATTGTCATCACCGAAGACGACTCACAGGACGGACGCGACCACATTGACGCGCACCGCAGCTTACTCATGGTGGTTTCTCCTTATGCGAAAAAGAATTATGTGAGCCACCAGCATTATAGCTTCGGCAGTATTTTTAAAACATTCTGGAATATTTTTGGAATGCCTTATTTGAATCAATACGATGCAACGGCGACCGATTTAGCAGATTTATTTACGAACGAACCTGATTTCACGCCTTACAAAGCCTTTCCCGTTGACCCGCGTGTGTTTGACCCAGCAAAAGCGCTCACCCCATTCGATGAAAAATTTGATTGGAAAGCGGTGTCCGACTCCCCACAATTGGATAATGTGGCGGATTTTTTGAAGAAGCAGTGATGTACTGAAGCTCGCCGGTACAAAAAAGAAAGGCTGCTTTTACCGGGCAGCCTTTAAAGGAAAACTGGTTCTGGGGTTATAAAAGGGGTCGTTTCTTTGAGGACTAAAAATGTGTAATTTCCTCGCGCTGTGTGTTTGATGCTACAAAATTACGACCTTCTGTTGGGTACGACAATCCCCAATATTGGGGGTATAAAAAAAGCTGCCTGTGGGATAAGCAGGCAGCCTGTGCAATGTTTGTGTCGTTCAAAAAAAGAGAAAGCATTTGGTTTGATGGGATATAAGGCTGTTAATTTAAATTTTAACTGGGGTTTAATACTGATACAAAAATAGGATGAAAAAACGGGCTTGGGAATCCCCAATATTGGTGGTTTTGGCAGGAAAAAATCAAGAAGATTCTAATTAAAATAGGCTTCGGAAACTTTCAATTTCCTAAGCCTTTGTATTATCAAGCCGTTTTTTCCTCGGAAGGCAAAGGTATGAACCGGGCATACTGCGCCCGCCAGAAAGCAATGGAGTAAAAGACCTGCGCCAAAATCAAAAAACAGTTTTTGGCAATAGACAAGGACACAAAAAAAGGAAAATTTTCCTTCTGCGCCACATCGCCCACTAAAAATAGAAAGAACCCAATGAGGTGCGGCAGAATCAAGCCAAAACTGATCCAGAAATATGGATTCTTTGTAAGCGGCAATGCCAATTGTGACTTATAGAGATGCCACAAATAAAACGCAGCCACGCCAAATACAAAAATGGCGTCAGAAATTGGATTAAAAAATCCAACAGTTTTATAACCTTCTATAAATAAGTAATTAATTACATTTGCAACTAATAGTAGCATAGCAATACGCCATATCCAAATGCCATAGGGCTTACGCCCGAAAAGTAAATAGAAAAACCAGCCAAGAAAAATGTAATCATTTGAATGATACAAAATGGCTAAAAAAGCAGTATTTTGAATTCCAAAATAATTTACAAAATCCTTAATCCATTCAAAGTGATTGTAAGCAACCCAAATGAAGCCTACTTCCAGTAAGTTGAAGGAAAAAGCCAGAATCCTATATTTTAGAAACGCGTCTAATATAGAATTGTAATATCGTCTTTTAATGATTGCTACTATGATAGGTACTATCATAAAAGCAATAGTTATTTGACCAAATCTAAAAAAGAAAGCATCTAATTCTGAACTACTCATATAAATTAATTTTATTGTCCTGGCGGGATTCGCATTCCTGTTAATGCACCATCACCACCTGCGCCACCATCCCCTATTGGCGGGCAATCGGCTACATCAAAAAAAGCGGTATAATCGTCATTGGCTTGTTGTCCTACCCGTCCCCATATAATCGCTCTATACGGGAAGCTTGCACTCCCAAATAGACCCTCTGTGTTTACATCCTCATTAACCTCAATGATGCCATTAAAAAAAGATTCATGGAGTACAAAGTAGTAGGTGTTGTCGGTGGTAGCGTCGTTGAGGTCATCTCCATAGCTGCCGTCAAATACCAGCCAGCGAGCATCTATTACTTCGGGGTCGTTGATGTCTGTCACGCGCAGCGCTACCTCATCGGTGCCGGAGGCATTAAACAATTGCTTAATTTTCCAGATAGCAACCGGAAACATTTTTTCTTTCGTCAGGTCTGTCCAATACTTAGTGAGGTCAGCGTCTCGCTCTACCGTAGTGTACACCTGAACATTGCCTGTTGTGGAACTGGTGCTTCCCTGTATAGCAGCACCTCTAATTACTTTTGCCATAGTTGTTATTATTTAAGGATTTAATAATTTAATTATCTAATAAAAACTTCTGATGTGGGGCGATCAATTCCTCGAGGCGATCTAACGAATCCATCCAAATTTCTAATCATTCTTCTTAATAGTCTAAGGCTTTGCTCGGTTCTATAAGCGGTTCCTGCTTTCATATCTAAATCTGGGTAATCCATCACGGGTACGAAGTAATTTTTCTCTTTGTAAGTAAAACTGTAAAATTCATACAAAAAAGGCGGGAATTTTACGGCGGTAAATTTTACGGTATTTACTGCGCTTGGGTTAATATTTGTATTATTTAAGGTGATACTTTCATTGTCTACCATTACGGCTAAGGATTCCTGAAAAAAGGTGGAGGTCGTAATGCCTTTGAGTACCCAGGTTTTTCCATCTTTTTGTCTTTGCAAAGTGCTGATGATTGGAGGATTTACGTCTCTATAGGTTACATCCGAGACTTGGTTTGGCACGATTACGCTTGGTAGTCTTACATTGCAGAAAAAGAATCTCCATTCAGACATTCTGCTGAGCGATATAAATTCTACAGGTGTTTCATAATAGGTTTGGAGGGAAGTTTTTTGTTTGAGTTCAGCATTATCTAATGTATCTTTTCTAAAACCAATTACTTGATTCCTATTTTTTGTTAAAAGAAAAGTTAAATCCTGTTGCTCTTCATTCGTAGTATCCTGTGGAGGACTTTGAAATTGGCTTATATCTTCGCTGGCGGATGCCAATAAATCAATATCGGACTGTGTGTTATTAATAAATGCAGATGGCGGTGCTTGTTCCCAGATTGCAGTAGGTGTACTTCTTCGAAATTCCCGTTGCACGGGTGTTAAGGCAGGATTACTTCTTGCGGTGAGAACCCTCCGGCAGGATTCTGTATTCCCTTCGTTGGGGTCAACCCTTTGAGGATGAATGGTGTGCACAAAAGCGAGTACACTATTTATACCATAAAACCCCGGATTTGGATTACTACCCACAGGAACAATCCCTTCAATAGTGTTATAAGGTAAGTAATATTCTTTCTTACAGCAGGGATTCCAAGGATCATTTACAATAACGAATTTAGGACTACTCGAGTCTTCCTGCAGGTATCCTTTCGCCACAAGGGCATGAGCGCCATTTGGTGTATTAGTAGTACCAGAACCAGAACCATTGATAATGATGATAAAAGGGCGACACCGCTCTATTTGTTCCTTTATTTCCTCCCAAGTCATGGGCGCACCACTTTGATTGATCATTTCCATAGAAGTATAACTGTGCTTGGCAAAAAGCAAGTCAAAATAACCTCGTTTAGGAGGAATATCAGTTTGGCGCGTAAAATCTATGGTCTTATTAAAATAGTCGGTAGTAGTAGGGCAAGTAGGATTAGTGAATGCGCATCCATTGCAGGTACGAAGACAACAGTTTTTTGAAAGATCCGCCAGAGGCACGGTTCCTTGTAGTTTCAACAATTCCTTTGCCAAATTACATTGTGTAATCAGTTGAACCGGAGTACCTATTTGATGAAATGTCATGATCATTTGCATGGAGGCTGCCCAACACCAACTTGAGGTTTCCTGTCCTATTGGTTCAACTTTTAATTCTAAGTACTCTTGTTGTGCAGTCATAGCAATAACTACAGTCATCCAAATGCAGCATACAATTCCAATTTTTTTAATCCAAGCGTTTTTCATATTCTACTATTTTATATTCTAAGGTATCAATTTCAATTCAATTGCTTTTAGAATAGCTTCTGCTTTGGAGCCGACGTGCAGTTTTTCGTAAATATTGCGAATGTGGGACTGTACCCCGTAAAAGCTAATGCCTAGGGCAACCCCAATTTCGTCATAAGTTTTGCCTTTGCCCATTTCTTTAAGTACTTCCTGCTCTCGCGGGGTAAATGGGATATAGGTTGGATTTGCCATAAATTGTTTATTTTGAAAAAGCTGGATCACCGTACTCACGATAGCGGGTGACAAATAGCCACCGCCGTTGTGTACGTTGATGATGGCTTGCTCCAGCGTGTCCATCAGGTCTTTTTTAATGATATAACCGGAAGCACCCCGACACAGTGCCACGAAAATGGGATGGTTTTCTTCAAATTTGGTTTGTACTAATATTTTGGTTTCAGGGCGGACTGCTTTTATTTTTTGCAAGGCATCCAACCCACTCGTACCGGGCATTTCGATGTCCATCAGCACTACATCCGGCTTTAATTCGCTTACTTGCGTCACTGCTTTATTCGCATCTACAAATACTTTTGTGAGAAATAATGTATCAGATTTTTCAAAAAAATCAGTGAGTAACTCTCTAATGTTTCTGTTATCTTCAAATAGCACGACTCTGATTTTAGATTCCATTTTGATTGCGTTCTTTGGCTGCAAAAATGAAGAAAAACGGATAGTCGTGCTATCCCCAATTTTGGGGATATGCTATAATTCTGGCACAAAAATAGTAGTACGAGTGCCGCTGCCCGGTTCCGACCACATATCAAAGTCTATCAAGCCATCCTTTGCTAAGCTGAATAAACTTTTCAAACCGATGCGACCGCCATTGCCATTTCCATCATGATTGTCAGGTTCATTGAGTTTAGCGGGTAGGTCAAAACCTTTGCCGTCTTCCATTATTTGCATCCAAAGCCCTTTATTTTCGCGTTTGATGTGAATGGAGGTGTGCGTCGCCTCGGAGTGCTTGTAAATGTTATTTATTACTTCTTTTGTAATCAGTCCAAGTTTTTCGATACGGGTCAGGTCTATTTTGAGGATTTCATGGTCAAGCAAACTATTTTGATAATCCAATTGGATGTCCTTCATGGCGAACTTATTTTTTGCACATTGATCCAGATCATTTAGAACAGTCTGTAAGGAGTCCTTTTTGGGGTCAATCAAATCAAATACAAAGCGGAGTTTTCTTTCGATTTCTTCAAAGATGTCGAGTGCTTTTAGCAATTCAGTACTTACTGGTGCGTGCAAATGTGCTTCTACAAAAAGGTTTGCTTTCGCCCATAGCTCCTGAAGACGGCTATATATTTTCTTTAACTCTTTTTGTGCTTGTTTGACCCTACCGGCGGCGGCATCTAAATCCCCCCCGACTTCCGTGTGCAGGCGGTTCGTCCATTCACTTCGGAGCGTATAAATTTTGGAGGCATTTCTCACTTTATTGACAGTGATAGCATAAACTGCGCTCCCCGACAAAACCAACAGGTAAAGCATAAATGCAGGAACGTACCACCAAGTATTATTTCTTTTTACGATAATCTTAAAAGGATGCGTCAAGGAGGCTTCGCCATCACTAACTTTATATGCTTGAAATGTATAAGTGGCTGACTTTAAATTGGTATAGAGCGCAATAGAAGTATCTTTAAGATGAATCTCTTTGTTATCTAATTTGTAAAAATAGGTAGTAGAAGAAAGCAGGGAAATCGTGTCGAATATAGTTAATTGATCGGAAGCTTTCAGTTGTAATGTGTTGTCTTGTATAGTAATACGCTTGTTATTCACCAACACGAGCAATTCTGGCGGTGGAGTTTGGGCGCACAGCCATATCGGAAAAACCAGGGTAATGAATAAACGTTCCAAAATGTATGGTATAAAAGGGTTAAGTCTATCACTTTTTTGTTAACAAGGCTTTTCGAGCAATAAGTAGAAAGTAGCTTCAACAAGAATGGATTATAATTGCGTAGAAGTATTGTCGCCTATTTTTTCAAATATATAACAATTTGAGCAGTTTTGTATAAATGTTAAATTTTTTTCGACAAAAAAAGGCTTTTCAGGATTTAATGTCCTAAAAAGCCTTTTAGTAGATGCCGGATTAAAAGATGCCAGATGCCAGACCGTTTGAACTAGATGCTGGATACTAGACTGCTCGAACCTCAAACGAGAAACCGTCAACATCATAAGAGCAACCAGAAACGACAAACCTCCAACAAAAAACGTCCCTACCAGCCCGGCAAAATATTCAAACCAAACACGCCTTTACTATTTTCCAAAAGTGGAAACGCATAATAAGGCTCTAAAATGATTGCACCAAACAAATTCACTCGTAGAGATACACCTGTACTGACAAGCGGTAGTGCTTTAGAATAAAGCGTTTCGTACAACGGATTTCCACTGTCATCCACTAAGGGTGAGCCAGTATTTCGGTCTATTTGAGGAACGCGATTGCCCTCAGAATCAGTCTGATACACATTTCCTTTGAATTGCCTATTATCAGACCACGCCACGCCGCCGTCTACAAAGAAATTCAAGTCACTGAATAAGAATTTAGATTTAATCAGTGCCAACCGCTCTGGTCCAGTAAATGGAATCCGTATTTCAAAATTACTCACCGCGATACGACTACCTACCAATTGATTGAATGACTGCCCGTTTTGTACCAACGCACCTTCGATTGCATTAGAATTAAAACCACGTACATACCAAGGACTACCGACATAAATCGGAAACAATCTTTCAGAATCCGCCCCATAACGCCCGTAGTGCATCGCTCGGAACGCGAAACCAACGGGTTTGAAAAAACGATAAACCCGATAATCCGCCGTAGCCGCTGTGAAGTTATACGCTCCAAAATATTGGTCTGCGCCAAAGCGGAAACGATGTCCTTGTAGCGGTGCCGTCAATCCAGAAAACGAATTATCACCCACAAAAGCCGTACCGATTGTCATCAGATTAAACCCGGGTTCACTTGCTACTTTCTTTCTATCACTACCGATGGAATTGCCTGCGGCATAACTATTTCCAATCGGAATTGCCTGATAATAATTGGTATACTCATCCGTGCGGGAGGAGTAGCGCGCGAACGAAGCCGCTCCTTCCAGTCGAAGCGTTGTAGAAAATGGATACGCTGCAAATGCACTTGCACTTTCTTGAAAAATACGATTGATGTAATATTTTTGAGCGACCGTCGTATAGGTTGCATCGCCTATTTCCAAATCCTCCAAAGAAGTGCCACCAAAACCAAACGACCGGTAAGGAACGTGCGAAACCGCCCCGCCCCAAGTGATACGATTTTTGCGATTGACATATTGTACGGCTCCACCAAAGTCGGTAATCTCGCCATTCAAAGAAAGACTACCAAATAATTGATTGTTACCCAAAATATCGCTGAAAAGTGCGTCCACACCACCTGCTACGCCCCCAGACGTACCAAATGTATTATTCGTACCCACGCCTACCCCTGCGCCACCACCGATGTAATCCAGTTTAAATTTAGGTTGATATTCTTTTTCTGTATATTCGGTCAGCAACGCATCTGGATTGGATTCTAATTTGTCCAAACTTGCCAACTGTTGGTCTACCATTTTCTTAGAATTCGGGTCTACACGCGGCATCGTCGCTGCTGCGAAATCCACTTTATTTTCCACTTCTTTGTTGAGGAAATCCTGCGTTTTCGCTTTGTAAATGCTGTATTTATTTTTAGAAAAGTGCATATACACCACGCGGTTATTCTTGCGGTCAATGCTCATCGCGGGCGCATAATGCGTGATGCCGCTCACGCCGGTAATCACATCCGTCATCTGGTAAATTTTACCAGCAGTTTTATCATATTTGTAAATATTGCGAAAGCCATCATGATTTGACAGAAATAAAATATTTCCTTCATTATCATACAATGGGTTCAAATTATCGGCACCATAGAAGATGTCAATGATTTTGGTCTCGCCGCTCGCCACATTCATTTCAGCCAAGTTGAATGTCCATGCGCCATTCGTGCGTCCGCGCTCAAAGCTCAATTGATCGCTTGCAAACAACAGCATATTGCCATCTGCTGACCAGTGAGGATGCATTTCGGAATAGCGGTCATTGGTCAGTTTTTTAACTTCTTTATTTCGAATATTATAGGTGTAAATATCCGTTTGACCTTGTACCAAACCGGTAACTGCAATGGTCGTGCCATTTGGTGCCCAAGCTGGATTGGTGAATGCCTGTACGCCTTTAATCTCCACTTCATCAATCGTCTTACCGGAATCTGCTTCTTTGATAATCAATACATTCCGTCCTTTGCTATACGCGGTGAACGCAAAACGCTTGCCATCCGGCGACCAAGTACCTGCGGATTCTATAAAATCAAAATCATCTAAGTGTCCGTCTTTCGTGGTGCTGGCTACTTTGCGAATGATTTTACCGTTATTCGCATCCGCCAAATACAAGTCAATACTGAACAAATCTTTTTCTGATAAGAAAATTACATACCGACCATTCGGACTCAACTCCGGCGCGATATTCATATTGCCTGCATTCTCTTCGGATATTAATTTCGTACCTACCAATCGCTCTTTTTTATCGCCCACATAAGCCCCAAAGTGCGTCTTCACTGCATTTTGCCAAAGACTCGACAAATTCTTATCATCCGTACCCAGCACTTTTTTACTCGCTTCCGCAAAACCGTATTTAGCAGTTGCTACATAAAAAGGTTCTATAATATCATCGCCGTACATCCCTGTCAAAAATGCCCAAAACGCCTGCCCATAGCGATACGGAAAATATTTGCCGGGATTGTCCAAATCCTTCAGACTTGGCACGTCATCATTCAGCACCGCGTCGCGCATCCACATCGCCGTGAGCGCATCCACGCTACCGATGGACATATATTCTGCCAATCCTTCTACCAACCATAGCGGTAGGTTTTGCATATTTTTCAAATTGGTAGAATCGCCCTTGATAATCATATTGTACTGAAAAGCGTGTACCAATTCGTGCCCCAGTACGTGGTGCGTTTGTTGGTTAGAATTGGCAATCGGCATAATGACTCGGTTTTTGAATGCCTCCGTCACACCGCCTGTTCCCACGCCAATTTGTCCCATAATCGCATTCGTCTGCTGAAAATCCGCATGGTCATTGTGTAGAATTAAAGGGTTTTTGCCCTCAATTGTATCCAGCAACACGCGTTGGTGCAAGCGATACCATACTTCTGACCAAGTCGTAAACTGTCGTAAATAGTTGTCATTTTCCAAGTAGTGATACAATTCAAAATGCGGCGTCTGTTGCACTTTGAAATCAAAAGTTTCATAATTCGCCTTATTGCGCCCAAAATACTGTGCCTGTGCTCCAGTCACGAGCGCCAATAACAATACAAGGACGAGGCAATATTTGGATGTGTTCATGCTAAAGATTATATGGATTAAAATTATTTTTAATTGTGTTAGGGTGTTCAGGTATTTGTGTGTTCATGTTGAAACAAAACTCATGTCTATCATCTATCGTCTGACATCTTAACAACTGTTAAAGGTCATAAGTGCCTCAAATCGTGTGACTTGCGTGTTAAAATTCTCTTAAAACAAAAAGTTTGGACATTTATCTGACAATTTTAAATATGCCAGATTTTTAGATGCCAGACGCACGAAGTTGTCTTGCTGCTGTCTATCTAATTGCTGCTTTCTTATTACGTAAAGTTCAAATTGAATAGATGTTGGTAAAAAGTTAAGTTTTCCGACCAATATTGTTACCATCAACTGTCAAAACGGCTTTTTTTAACAAATTCGAGCCTAATTTGCGCTCTTTTTTATAGAAAGACTATATTTATTGGTTGGAAGATAGGAGGATGGGAAAATAGGAGGATACAAATCAAGAATACGTCGTATTCCTATCTTCCTATCCTCCTTTAAATCCCTTTAAAATGTTACTCGGCTTTATATTTATCTATTTACTCATTACCATTGCCATCGGCTGGTGGGCTTCCCGGCGTGTGAAAAACACGAGCGATTTTGTCGTAGCGGGTCGAAGATTGCCATTAATGCTCGCTGCTTGCGCTTCTTTTGCAACGTGGTTTGGCTCGGAAACCTTGATGGGCGCTTCCGCGGAGTTTGTGAATAGTGGCTTGATTGGGGTGGTGGAAGACCCGTTTGGCGCGGCGTTGTGTTTGATTTTGATAGGTGCTTTTTACGCTCGAAAATTATATCGGCTCAACATTTTGACCTTTTGTGACTTTTTTAGAATCCGATTCAGCAAAGCTGCGGAGTTTTTGTCGGCATTATTTATTGTGCCTTCCTATTTCGGTTGGATAGCCGCACAACTCGTAGCAATGGCAATTATTTTACAAACGTTGACCCAAATTCCATTTGTTTACGGCATTATAACCTGCACAGTAGTGGTAATAATTTACACTTACATCGGTGGAATGTGGGCGGTGTCCATTACAGATTTTGTGCAAACCATTATGATTATTATAGGTTTATTTTTTTTATTATTCCAACTCAACCAGCAGGCAGGCGGCGTGGAAAAAGTGTTGGCAAGTACACCGAAAGGATTTTTCAAATTTACACCCGAACCAAATTTGACCAGTATTGTTGGCTATTTTGCAGCTTGGATAACGATTGGTTTGGGTTCTATTCCACAGCAAGATGTGTTCCAGCGCGTGATGGCGGCCAAAAGTGAACGGATTTCGGAATACGCTTGTTATTTAGCTGGTATAATGTATTTGACGATTGGTTTTATTCCATTATATATTGGGCTTTGCGCCAAAAATTTATACCCAGAATTATTAGCAGCAGGAAGCGACCCGCAAATGTTATTACCGCAAATGGTGTTACAACATACCGGCACGTTCATGCAAATTATGTTTTTCGGCGCATTGATGTCTGCGATTTTAAGCACGACTTCTGGTGCGGTTTTAGCACCTGCCACGATTATTGGAGAAAATTTAATTAAACCACATATCAAAAATTTGAGTGACCGACGTTTATTGCAAATCATGCGTTTTTCAGTCGTGGGCGTAGCAATCGCTTCGGCTTTGATGACGGGTTGGAATACCAATATTTATGAATTGGTCGGATTATCTTCGGCTTTCAGTCTCGTTTCACTTTTTGTGCCGCTCACGGCGGGTTTGTATTGGAAAAAAGCGTCTAATTTTGGAGCTTTGCTCTCTATGTCAACCGGAATGGCAGTTTGGATTGTTTTTGAATGGATGCCAACGGACATTCCAAGCCTCGTTTGGGGACTTTTGGCGAGTATTGTAGCGATGATCGTCGGAAGTTTTTGGAAACCGGACGTTGCTGGCGCATCTTTGGAGGATGGGAGGATAGGAAGATAGGAGGATTTGCTCGTCATTACTTACGCAATTTACAACAATTGGAATGCGGCTACATTTTAAAAAATATATTTAAATTTATAAAAATCAGTTGCATCTGCGCAAATCAGTGTCCTATAATGTAAGAAGGGCAAAGCAACAAGGGACAAAAACACATTAACACCTTAACACAAAAACACAATCAAAAAAAATGACCTACGATAATTTCACGATAAAAGCCCAGGAGTGCATCTTGGCGGCACAGCGTTTGGCGGCGAATATTGACCAGCAGCAGGTGGACACAGCTCACTTGATACGCGGCATCATGGAAACCGATGAAAATGTATCCAATTTCTTATTGCAAAAAGTAAATATTGACGTTGCCAATTTGCGTAAGAAAATGGACGACATCATCCGCACTTACCCAAAAGTGGAAGGTACGGACAAACAATTTTTGACCGATAATGCCAATAAAGCACTCAGTGTAGCCAAGAAAATGCTGCCTGAATTTGGCGATGAATTCATTTCTATCGAATTGATTCTACTCGGTATTTTTAAAGGAAGTGACAAAGTAGCGGTATTGCTGCGTGGCTTGGGCGCAACGGAAGACGGCTTGAAAGATGCCATCAACGAACTGCGTAAAGGCAGAAAAGTAACCGACCAAAATATTGACAATACCTACAATGCGCTGAATAAATACGGCATCAATCTCAATGAACGCGCAGAAAGTGGCAAGCTTGACCCGGTCATCGGGCGCGATGAGGAAATCCGGCGAGTGTTACACATTTTGAGTCGTCGGAATAAAAATAATCCGCTCTTAATTGGCGAAGCTGGCGTTGGTAAAACGGCAATCGTGGAAGGCATTGCGTGGCGCATCATCAAAGGCGATGTACCAGAGAATTTGAAATCAAAAAAGATTTTTACGCTGGATTTGGCAGGTCTGATTGCGGGTGCAAAATTTAAAGGTGAATTCGAAGAGCGTTTGAAAGCCATTATTAAAGAAGTAGAAGTCTCTGGTGGCGAGATTATTTTGTTCGTGGACGAAATTCATACACTCATTGGCGCGGGCGGCGGCTCCGGCTCTATGGATGCAGCGAATATTTTAAAACCGGCTTTGGCGCGTGGCGAACTCCATGCAATTGGTGCAACAACACTTGATGAATATCAAAAATATTTTGAACAAGATAAAGCGTTAGTGCGTCGTTTTCAGACCGTTACAATTAATGAACCAAGTTTAGAAGATACGATTTCCATCCTTCGCGGTCTGCAGGAGCGATATGAAGTGTTTCACAAAGTGCAAATTTTAGACGAGGCACTCATTGCAGCAGCAGAATTTTCAGATCGCTATGTCACCGACCGTTTTTTGCCTGACAAGGCGATTGATTTGATTGACGAGGCTTCCGCCAAATTGCGCTTGGAATTGGATTCGGTGCCAGAAGAAGTGGACGAGTGGGACCGCAAAGTGCGCCAGCTCGAAATCGAACGCGAAGCCCTCAAGCGCGAAGGCGGCGAACGTAAAATCAAAGCCATCAACGAGCAAATTGCGAACGCCAAGCAACGGCGCGATTCGCTGACGGCTGGTTGGAAAAATGAGCGCGAAATCATTGAAGTTATTCAAAACATCAAAAAGGAAATCGAAGCGCTGGAGATGGAAGCCGAAAAAGCGGAGCGCAACAGCGACTACGAATTGGTTGCCAAAATTCGCTACGGCGACTTACAGGATTTGCAAACGCGTTTAAAAATTGCAGAAGAAAAACTCGGTGAAATTCCAGACGACATCCGCATGACCAGCGGCGAAGTGACTGCCAATGACATCGCCGACGTGGTTTCCCGCTCCACGGGCATCCCGATTTCTCGAATGTTGCAAAGTGAGAAAGACAAGTTATTAAAATTAGAAGAAGAGATTGGCAAACGATTGATTGGTCAGAGTGAAGCTGTTCGTGCCGTCTCGAATGCCGTGCGCCGTAGCCGTGCTGGTTTGCAAGATGCTGACCGCCCGATTGGTTCGTTCATTTTCTTGGGTCCAACGGGCGTTGGTAAAACGGAATTGGCGAAAGCCTTAGCCGAAGTTTTATTCGACGATGAAAAAGCCATCACGCGCATTGACATGAGTGAGTATCAGGAACGCCACGCTGCGTCGCGCCTCGTGGGTGCGCCTCCGGGCTACGTGGGCTACGAGGAAGGCGGGCAGTTGACGGAAGCCGTGCGCCGCAGACCATATTCGATTGTGTTGTTGGATGAAATTGAAAAAGCGCATCCTGATACATTTAATGTGTTGTTGCAAGTGTTGGACGATGGGCGTTTGACGGATAATCGTGGTCGAATCGCTAATTTTAAAAACACCATTATCATCATGACTTCCAACATGGGGTCGGACACGATTTTGGAAAATTTTGAAGACCTCGACGCATTCGGCGAAAACAAACGCGCAGAAATTATTGATGCGACCAAAGAGGAAGTTTTTACTTTGTTGAAAGAAACCTTGCGTCCTGAATTTTTGAATCGAATTGACGAGCAAATTATGTTTTTGCCTTTGAGCAAAGCGGAGATTCAACAAATTTCTAAGTTATTATTAAAAAAAGTAGAAAAACTCTTAGGCAAGCAAGGCATCATTTTCCGCATGAGCGACCGCTCGATGGAGCATTTGTCGAAAGAAGGCTACGACCCGCAGTTTGGTGCTCGCCCGATGAAGCGCGTCATCCAGCGGCAAATTATAGATGAATTGTCCAAACTCGTATTGGCAGGCACGTACACCGCCGGCGACACGATTTATGTGGATGAAAAAAAGGGGGAATTGACTTTCAGCAAAGAACCCTACGAAGGTGCAGTCAACATCCCAGAAGCGCAGTCTGAAGTGGTTGAAGTACCCAAAGAAAACGGCAAAAAACCGGCAGAAGTGGAAACCCCGGCAGCTTCCACCAAACGCCTGAAGCAAATTAAAGAATTGGAAAAAGCGACGCAAGATGTGCTAGATGCGGTGAAGGAGCCGGATGATAATGGGGAGAAAGAGTAAAGTAGTTATCGGTTAATGATGATTTGGAAGCAGTATTTTTAAAACAATCCATTGACCGATAACTACTTTTTTAGTATTTTGTAAAAAAACTCACAGACATGGTTCAAGCGCAGGAAAAATTATACACGATTGAGGAATATCTCGCTTTTGAAGAGAAGGCAGAGACGAAACACGAGTTTGATAACGGAAAAATTATTGAAATGCCGGGCGCAAAATTTAACCACAATACGATTGCTGCGAGAATCATTTTCGCACTAATTACTGCCTTAGATGCTTTACAAAAAAATTGTATTGTACAAACCAGTGATATAAAAATTCAAATTCCGGCGGTCGATAGTTTCGTTTATCCAGATGTGGCAGTTATTTGCGAAAAGCCGGAATTTTACGCCGACCGCGAAGATGTGTTGATGAATCCGTTGTTGATTGTGGAAGTGTTGTCCGAAAGCACCGCCCGTTACGACCGAGAAAAAAAGTTTGAAAAATACAAGACTTTGTCGTCCTTGCGCGAGTACGTGTTGGTAGCGCAGGATGAGCCTTTTGTGGAAGCATTTTATCTGCACGACCCAGAAAACGAGTTGTGGAAAATTAGTCACGCCTCCAATATTGCTGCGTCTGTTCACCTGCATTCCATTGACGTGACGCTGAAATTGGAAGATATATACAAGCAGGTTTTTTCATAATTACATTTTAAAAATATTTCGATACGTCTCAAATTCTTCCGGTAATTCCACTCGAAACGGTTCTGGAAAGATAAAAAAGTGCGCAATACTCACCGCCAACGGGTCAACATCCGGCAGGTTTATCCATTTTTCAATCCATTCTTTGCTAAAGCCGCTGATGCGTTCGAGTGCGTTCCAGCTATTTTCATCCAAAGTTGGATATAAATTATTGGGGTAGGTAATTATAAAAACCTTCGCATACTCATACAAACCAATGTTGAAATAGCGCGTAGATTCTACAAAACCTTTTACCAATTGTTCCATCGCAAACAACACGACTCCATCCGGTTCATAAATTTCCGAAGCGTGATAGTTATCTGGATATTGTAAGGTAGGAAGTGGTTTCGGATTGATAATTACATTTTCAAATTTTGGAAACAAGAAATCTTTTTGTCCAAATGTGACCGTCACCGCGTTGGCAGCTACGATAGCTTTTACATCTTCCGATACTATCTCTACGCCTTGTGGAATGAAATTATTGCCCATCACAAACAACGCCATTCGCTCCCGAAACCTTTTCTTTTGCCCTTCCGGCAACCGCTGGTAAAATGGATATTTGAATAACAACGCTCGAATCGGCGCGGCTACATCCGGCGGATTGCGCTTGTACCACCACCAATTAATCTGCGGACTTAAAATATAAATCATCGTTAAAATAAAAACCACCGGAATGAGATAAAACGCATATTGCCCACTCGTCTTAAAATTTAGGTAGAGTAATATCAAAAAGGCAAGTGCGAAAGGGATGGACAGGATTCGTGCAGGCATTATATATTGTGTTAATGTGTTTGTGTGTTAAAGTGTTTTTGTGCTCTTGTTACGTGACAGAACACGAATTTAGTTGCATCGGTTTGAATCCGTGTTGCAATATGTAAAAAGCAAAAATCAAGCAAAGGAGCCTGGCATCCATCATCTGTCATTCTTTATATTTTAATCAAAATTAAAAAAAATGCGTCAGCTATTGTGTAAAATCAGAAATCGTCCTACATTTGCCGCACGTTTTTGGGAACCTATGGAGCAAGAACACGGTTAGAACTTTCAAACCTCCAAACTTTTGAACGTAACTTGGTGCGGTAGCTCAGTTGGTAGAGCAATGGACTGAAAATCCATGTGTCGGCGGTTCAATTCCGCCCCACACCACTTTTTTTGAGTAGGCAGTAAACAGTTTTTAGTAGGCAGTCAACTCAATATTTAAGAATTAACAGTTAAATGATTTTAGCATCCCGTCATTCTTTCCACCATCATTTACATTTGCACCTTGCGGCAAATGGTGGAATCGTTGTGTAAAAAATCAACGAACCAAACTCTGAAAAGGAGGTTTACCATTTGCCGGTGAACCTCCTTTTTTATTTCGTACCCCAGCGTTTACGCTGAACTCGTACCACAGGCTTCAGCCTGTACACAAATAAAAGTCAAATAGAGAACAAGAAACGAAAAATACAAAATGGAATCCAGACTCAAAATCGCCGTTCAAAAAGACGGTCGCCTCAAAGAAGGCTCGCTCCAAATCCTGCGCGAATGCGGCATCCACGTGGACAACGGCACGGACAGCCTCCGCGCTCAAGCCCGCAACTTCCCGATTGACATCCTCTACCTGCGTAATTCCGACATTCCGCAGTACATCGAAGACGGTGTCGCCGACATTTGCATCATCGGTGAAAATACATTGGTAGAAAAACAAAAAGATATTGAAGTGATACTGCCCTTGGGTTTCGCTCGCTGTCGCCTCTCTATTGCCGTCCCCAAGAACACGCCTTACGAGAGTCCGCAATTCCTCAGCGGTAAAAAAATCGCTACTTCTTACCCAAATACTTTGCGCCAATTTTTACAAAAGCACAACATCGAAGCCGAAATCCATGAAATTTCTGGCTCGGTAGAAATCGCGCCGAACATCGGTTTGGCAGATGTAATTTGTGATTTGGTGAGCAGTGGCGGTACGTTGTTTCAAAATGGTTTGGAAGAGAAAGATGTGCTGTTAAAATCGGAAGCATGTATTGGCGTTGGTAAAAATATTTCCCAAGAATCGCGAGCGATTTTAGATAAATTACTTTTTAGAATCAAATCCGTCCTCACCGCTCGGAGTAATAAATATTTACTAATGAATGCCCCAAACGACCAAATCGAGCAAATTATTCAAATTCTACCCGGCATGAAAAGCCCTACTGTCGTGCCACTCGCCATGGAAGGCTGGTGCTCCATTCATACCGTCATCAGCGAAGACCGTTTTTGGGACATTATTGACCAGCTCAAAGCCGTTGGCGCGCAAGGCATTCTGATAATTCCAATTGAAAAAATGATTGTATAACGTAGCTCAGCCTTTAGGCTGAACTCGTACCACAGCCTTCAGGCTGCAAAAATCACACTATACTATGAAAATCCACATAAATCCTGCAAAATCCACTTGGCACAACCTGCTAAAACGCCCCACTTTCGACACCGCCTCCCTCGATAAAACCGTCTCCACCATCCTACAAGCCATAAAAACCGAAGGCGACACCGCAGTCAAACGTTACACTGCCCAATTTGACCAAGTTGAAATTAAAAACCTACAAGTCACCGCCGCCGAAATCGAAGAAGCCATTCAAAATTTAGACAATGATTTAAAACAAGCCATCCAAATCGCCAAAGCCAACATCGAAACCTTCCACTGCCAACAAATCCAGTCCATCGAATTCGTCGAAACCATGCCTGGCGTACGCTGCTGGCGCAAAAGTGTCGGTATTGAAAAAGTGGGATTATATATTCCCGGCGGCACCGCGCCTTTATTTTCAACGGTTTTAATGTTAGGAATTCCAGCAAAACTGGCAGGTTGCAAAGAAATTATTCTGTGTTCACCTCCCAACCAGCAAGGCAACATTCATCCGGCGATTCTATACACCGCAAATTTGGTGGGTGTTACCCAAATTTTCAAAGCAGGCGGTGTGCAGGCAATCGGCGCAATGGCTTATGGAACGCAAACTATTCCACAGGTTTATAAAATTTTTGGACCCGGCAATCAATATGTCACCGCCGCCAAGCAACTCGTCAACAAAGGTGGCACTGCTATTGATATGCCCGCCGGACCGTCAGAAGTGCTCGTGTGCGCGGATGCGAGTGCGAACCCAGCTTTTGTAGCCGCGGATTTATTGTCACAAGCCGAACATGGCGTGGATAGTCAGGTGGTTTTAGTCGCTTTTAATGAAAAAGTTGTTGAGCAAGTGCAAATAGAAATTCAACAACAATTAGAAAATTTGCCTCGTAAAATTATTGCTGTAAAAGCCTTGGAAAATAGCATGGCAATTGTAGTGAAAAATGAAGCCGAAGCACTTGATTTAATCAACGAATACGCCCCGGAACACTTAATTTTATCCATCGAAAATGCAGAAATTTTTGCCGAAAATATTATCAACGCTGGTTCGATTTTCCTTGGCAATTACACGCCTGAATCTGTTGGCGACTACGCTTCTGGCACGAATCACACCCTCCCGACGAACGGTTTTGCGAAAGCATACAGCGGCGTTTCTTTAGATTCTTTTGTGAAAAAAATTACATTCCAGCAATTGACGAAAGAAGGTTTGCAAAATGTGGGACCGGCAGTGGAAAAAATGGCGGCAGCGGAGGAATTGGAAGGGCATAAGAGAGCAGTGACTGTGAGACTAAGCGATTTGGAGAATTAGGGACTTAGAGAACTCAAGATTAAATCAGTCAAAATCATAATCATCATAAAAAATCAGTGTACCATAAAATTGCAAAAATGTCAGCATTCAACTTGAATCAACTGGTTCGCCCCAATATTATTAAGCTCAAACCCTATTCCTCCGCCCGCGACGAGTTCAAAGGTGCTGCCGAGGTTTATTTGGATGCCAATGAAAATCCATTTGATACGGGTTTGAATCGCTATCCTGACCCCTTGCAGTGGAAAGTGAAGGAGAAAGTCAGCGCGTTAAAAGGCGTTCCGGCGGAAAATATTTTTTTGGGCAATGGCAGCGATGAAGTGATTGACTTGCTGGTGCGCATTTTTTGCGAGCCGGGTGAAGACCATATTTTGATTTTGCCACCGACGTATGGAATGTATCAAGTGTCCGCCGATATTGCAAATGTGGGCATTCGGATTATTCAATTAACGCCTGATTTTCAACCAGATGTGGATAAAATTTTGGCTGCTACAACTGTAAATTCTAAAATCCTTTTTCTTTGTAGTCCAAATAATCCGACTGGTAATAGTTTTCAGACAGAAAAAATTCGGGCATTGGCAGCGGGATTTCCGGGCATTGTGGCAATAGACGAGGCATATATTGATTTTTCATCTCAAAAAAGTTGCACGGAATTATTGTCGGAATTTCCAAATCTGGTAGTGATGCAAACGTTCTCCAAAGCCTGGGGTTTGGCAGGTATTCGATTGGGAATGGCGTTCGCTTCGACGGAAATTATTAACTATTTTAATAAAGTGAAACCACCGTACAACATCAATCAACTTACGCAGACCGCCGCGCTGGAAGCATTGGAAAATAAGGCACAGCAAGAACAAATGGTACAAACGATTATCGGACAACGAGCATTATTGCAGCAGTATTTAATGAGTTTAGAATTTGTGGAACGTATTTATCCATCGGAGGCGAATTTCCTGCTGGTGAAGTTACAAGATTCAAAAGGCACCTATCAATATTTGGTAGAACAAGGCATCATCGTGCGCGATCGCTCGAATGTGGCGCTGTGTGAAGGGTGTTTGCGCATTACGGTGGGAACGCCGGAGGAAAATGAAAAATTAGTTCAAGCTTTGGTAGAATTCAAATGAAAAATGAAAGAATTAATAATGAAAAAGATATTGTTTATAGATCGCGACGGAACTTTAGTATTAGAACCACGTGATTATCAAGTAGATGCGTTTGAAAAAATTGAATTTTATCCGAATGTGTTTTATTACTTAGGAAAGATTGCACGGGAGTTAGATTTTGACTTAGTGATGGTGACGAATCAGGATGGATTGGGTACGCCTTCGCTGCCAGAAGAAAATTTTTGGGGTCCGCACAATCTGATTTTGAAAGCTTTTGCGAATGAAGGAATTGTATTTAAAGAAGTGGTGATTGATCGCACTTTCCCGCACGAGAACGCACCGACGCGGAAGCCGAACACTGGTTTATTAACAAATTATATCAATGGGGATTTTGATTTAGTAAATTCATTCGTCATTGGCGACCGATTAACGGATGTCGAACTCGCGAAAAACTTAGGCGCAAAAGGCATTTGGATTAACACCGACCCATCTTTGGGCGCGGATGAACTAAATGAAAAATTAGAAGGTTTGCAAGATTTTATTGCATTGACGACAACCGATTGGGCAGACATTTATCATTTTTTGAAACTGATTACCCGCTCGGCGAGTGTTGAGAGGAAAACCAAAGAAACAGATATTCGCATCGAATTAAATCTGGTTGGAACTGGCAAAGCCAATAACCACACGGGTTTGGGCTTTTTTGACCATATGCTTGACCAACTGGCGCGGCATTCGGGGTGTGATTTGACGGTGCAGGTGCAAGGCGATTTGCATATTGACGAGCATCATACGATCGAAGACACGGCGTTGGCGCTGGGTGAAGCGTTTGCGCAGGCGTTAGGGGATAAATTGGGAATTGAACGCTATGGCTTTTGTTTGCCGATGGATGATTGTCTGGCGCAAGTGGCGATTGATTTTGGCGGGCGACCGTGGCTGGTGTGGGAAGCGGAGTTCAAACGAGAGAAAATTGGCGAGATGCCGACCGAGATGTTTTATCATTTTTTCAAATCATTTAGTGATGCTGCAAAATGTAATCTAAATGTGAAAGCAGAAGGAGTGAATGAACATCATAAAATCGAGGCAATATTTAAAGCATTTGCGAAAGCAATAAAAATGGCGAAGAAAAGGGATGCGGAAAATATGCAGTTGCCGAGTACAAAGGGGATTTTATAGAACACGGATTTTCGCGGGTGCAACGGATTTTGACGGATTTTGTGGTCTTTTCCCCTTTATAACATTTTTTTTAACCGCAGAGGCGCAGAGGGCGCAGAGATTTTCACACGGATACGCAAAAGCATAAATTTTTCGCAGCGCAAGTGTAAATCATGTTAATCCTAAAATCACAAGAATCATGGTTCAGACAGTTTTCAACCTTCTAATCGTATAAAAAAATGCAAGTAGCAATCATAAATTACAACGCCGGCAACGTCCAATCTGTCCTCTTTGCCATGGAGCGGCTGGGCGTAGAAGCAGTATTGACGGACGATGTGGCGACTATTCGCGCAGCGAAGAAAGTCATTTTTCCGGGGGTGGGCGAGGCGAGTACGACCATGCGTTATCTGCGCGAGCGCGGCTTGGATGAGGTGATTCGGAGTCTGACGCAGCCAGTGTTAGGTATTTGTTTGGGGATGCAACTGCTGTGCGAGCATTCGGAAGAAAATGATACGCCTTGTCTGGGAATTATTCCGCAAAAGGTGGTAAAATTTCGTCCCGTGAACGGCGAGAAAGTGCCGCACATGGGTTGGAATGCGCTGCATGATTTGAAAAATGGCGTGTTCTCGCCAGATTTGGAGGGAGAATATGTGTATTTTGTACATAGTTATTATGTGGAAGCGGGAAATTACACAACGGCATTAACAGATTATACGCTACCATTTAGCGCGGGTGTGCAGAAGGATAACTTTTTTGCAACGCAGTTTCACCCAGAGAAATCGGGGAAGGTGGGAGAACAAATCCTTCGGAATTTTTTAAATCTTTAATTTTTTTTAACCGCAAAACCGCAAGATGTAAAATTCAAAATATAAAAGCTTGTGGTGTTCACTTTTACATTTTACATTTCGCGGTTTTACATTTTATATTTCAAATGCACATCATACCAGCCATAGACATCATAGAAGGAAAATGCGTGCGCCTCACGCAGGGCGATTACGCGCAAAAGACCATTTATAACGAAAACCCAGTAGAAGTGGCGAAAGAATTTGAGGCAGTAGGACTGACGCGGCTGCATTTGGTGGACTTGGACGGTGCGAAGGCGAGTCGGATTGTGAATCATAAAGTATTGGAAGCCATTGCGTTGCAAACGAATTTGTGGATTGATTTTGGCGGTGGATTGAAGTCGGATGCGGATGTGCAGATTGCTTTTGAATCGGGAGCCAAGCAAATTACCGGCGGTACAGTTGCAATAAAAAATCCCGAATTATTTCTCGGTTGGCTGGAAAAATATGGCACAGAACACATCATTCTTGGAGCGGATGTAAAGGATGGCAATATTGCAATCTCAGGCTGGCAGGAACAGAGCAATACGGATTTATTCACATTCCTATGTGGATATGTGGAAAAAAATGTGGAAAACGTAATTTGCACCGACATCTCGAAGGATGGGCTGCTGCAAGGGTCAGCTATTGGGTTGTACGGGGATATTTTAAAAAGGTTTCCGAATTTGAAATTAATTGCCAGCGGCGGCGTGACGACACTGGAAGAGATTCAAAAACTCAAGGAAATTGGGTGCTTTGGAGCGATTATTGGAAAAGCTATCTATGAAGGGAGGATTACATTAAAAGAACTGATGTTTTCATAACTGTGTTCAAGTGTTCGTGTATTCGCGTGTTCAGTATGACCAACCCTATGGAACACGTCCTAAGCGTACAAGAACACATTAACACTTGAACACAAGAACACAAAAATAATGCTTGCAAAACGAATCATCCCCTGCCTCGACATCAAAGATGGGCGCACGGTGAAAGGGGTCAATTTTGAAAACCTGCGCGACGCAGGCGATCCCGTAGAATTGGGGGCACTTTACAGCGAGCAGGGCGCGGATGAACTGGTATTCCTCGACATCACGGCGACGCATGAGAAGCGCAAAACGATGGCGGCATTGGCGCGGAAAATTGCGCGGCATTTGAGCATTCCATTTACCATTGGCGGCGGGATTAATGCAGTGGAAGATGCAGAAATATTGCTGACGTGCGGGGCGGATAAAGTTTCGATTAATTCAGCAGCGGTGCGGCGACCGGAGTTGATTGATGAAATGGCGCGGGCTTTTGGGAGTCAGTTTGTGGTACTGGCAGTAGATGCAAAAAGTATTGACGGCGAGTGGTTTGTGCATTTAAATGGCGGTCGAATTGCAACGGATATGAAATTATTGGATTGGGTAAAAGAAGCAGAACATCGCGGCGCGGGTGAAATTCTATTTACTTCTATGAATCATGATGGTGTAAAGCAGGGCTTCGCCTGTGACATTACCGCACAAGTTTCCGAGTCGGTTTCCATTCCAGTGATTGCATCTGGTGGAGCGGGTACGATGGAACATTTTCAAGAGGTTTTTACAAAAGGTAAGGCGGATGCGGGTTTAGCGGCGAGTATTTTTCATTTCAAGGAGATTGAGATAGTGGATTTGAAAAGTTTTTTAAAAAATAGCGGCGTTGCTATTCGCGCATGAATTGCTAAAATTCAAATTATTTATTTTCAATATTCATAAAATTGTATATCGAATTTATAGCTGTTTCAATATCCATTGCACACACTCTTCCTCATCCACAATAGCCCAAGAGTGCGGGTGACGTGCGCCATTATTGCGGTAGCCTTTCTTTCCGTGAATGAATTCTGCCGCTTCATTTCTAGCTAATAACAGTCGAAGTATCATTTCAGAGGTATTCAAATAATTACTTTCGTAAATACTTCTTCGCCGGTTTTGTAATTGCCAAGTAACATCCACATCATGATACACGCGAACTGGCGTATTTTTTAAAAATCGTTCATTACCTTCAACTTTACTTTCATTATAAAAAGGCGTTAACCATTTATACGTTTCTAAATTTGTCAGGGGCGTTCCATGCTCTTTTTCCATTAATACCGATACAAATTTTGCTTCATTGACGGAGATCGCTGAATAATTTTTAGCAATTTGTTTCTCAAAATAAGCCCACAAATCAATCAAATCTACTGGCGCATCTACTGCGAAAACTGCCTGTGGATCAATGGGATAAGTAGTCGGATTTTCTTTGCAAAGCTCGGTGTAACGTAGTGCAATCGTGCCGCCTGCTGAAAAACCACCCAGTACAAACGTATCCGGCTTTATACTATATCTGCTAATAATATCTTTAAAAGCTGCATTTAATTTACTAATCACTACACTATCTGCATACATCTTATTACCTATCGCTAAACTTATCGTCAATAAATTATTTGCGTACGCAATGTTTTGTAATTTGGATTCTGCAAATATGTCTTCTGCTCGTCCACCAAAACCGTCTAATAAAACGACCACTCCTTTTATGGCGTTCGACTGCGGCTTTACAGCTAAATAATACCCAGATACCGGGTCTTTTGAATCCAACACAACCCGCTCAAAATTTTGAGTAAAAGCTGCCGTGTAGCAAATCATTACAGACAAGCACAAGGAAAATCTTTTTATCATAGAATAGACGTTTTTTGGATGCGAAAATTTTATATAAGATAAAGACTTTATTTGTAAAATTTTATTGCCTTCTTTACAAGGATTACACTGCCATTTTTATATCCGCGCCTGCCATCTCCCAACCCAACAACAACCGTTTTTTCGCACTGCCCCAGCGATATTCACCTACCAAACCTTCGTTTTTAATCACTCGATGACAAGGAATCAAATACCCAATCGGATTCGCGCCAACAGCAGAACCCACTGCCTGCAACGCTTTTGGCTGATTGATTTTTTTGGCAATTGTCTGATAACTCATCACTTCACCCGCCGGAATTTGCAATAAAGCATTCCACACTTTTACTTGAAAATTCGTGCCTTTCGCTAATACATTGAGCTTACGAGGTTCATTCGTATAAAATATTTCCTGCACCGTTTTTTCGGTCAAGCGAGGATTTTCTTTGAAAATGGCATTCGACCATTTATTTTGAAGTCGTTGTAATATCTCTTCCCGATTCTCTTCTGATACAAATTGCAAGCCGCAAATGCCGCGCTCCGTCACAGCTATCAAACATTCGCCGAAAGGCGTTTGGTGAAAACCATATTCCATCGTCAATCCTTCGCCGCTCGTCTTGTACTCATTGGGTGTCACCGCTTCCAGATTTACAAAAAGGTCATACACGCGCGACTGGCTCGACAAACCCACTGCATCCGCTGCTTCCAAGATATTTCTACTTTCCTGCAACTTCTGTTTCAAATGCTCGGTCGTCAAATATTGCAAAAATTTCTTAGGTGTAATACCAGCCCATTCCGTAAAAATGCGTTGAAAATGAAACGGACTAAGATGTACGGCTTGTGCTACGTCGTCCAGATTTGGTTGCTGTTGGTAATTCGCCGCGAGGTATTTGATAGCACTTTCGATGCGCTGATAATTGAGTTGTGTGTCCATTGTCTTTATTTTATTACAAAGATAGCCGAATAGGGAAGTGCATTCAACCCGAATCTTGCGAAATTGTCTGAACTGTGCTTGTCCGCCTCTGGTGGAATTTGTATGATTTTTGTGATGGATGTGATGTAAACGCTGCGCTCTTTGCAGTAAAAATTGTCTGAACTGTGATTTTTATGATTTTTGTGATGAATGTGATATAAACCCTGCGCTCTTTGCGGTAAAAAAAATGGGTTGCGGGCTGTAACAAGTAACGAGAGAAAAAAACTTTGCGTCTTTGCGCCTTTGCGTGAAAAAAAAATCTGCGGGAGACCAAGTAACAAGCGAACAAAAAACTTCAAACCTTAAACTCTCAACTTTACAGAATCCTTCCACTTCCACAAATACCGGCACGCATACGTGCGATACGGTCGCCACGGCTCCGCCAATTCCACCATGCGCGCCCGCAATGCCTTACCCGTTTCCTCCAAATTAAAAAGCCGCTTCATCGCATTTTGAATCCCCAAATCATCCACCGGCAGAATATCGGGACGATTCAGTGTAAACATCAAAATCATTTCTACCGTCCACTGCCCCACGCCTTTGATAGCCGTCAATCGTTTTATAATTTCCGCATCCGTCATCGTAGACCAATCCACGCCATGCAATTGTTCGGTTACAAAGAAATTCGCTACATTGAGCATATAATTCGCCTTCTGTTGCGAAAGCCCAACCGAGCGCAACGTCAATAAATCCAATGCCAGCAACCTTTCTGGATGCGGAAAACCATCTTCAAACAATTGTACAAACCGCCCATGAATCGTAGCCGCCGCCTTTACCGATAACTGCTGAGACACAATAGATTCCAACAAATCAGCATACACGTCACTACCCGTACCCCAATGAATCATCTCCACAGAGTCAATCACATATTTGAGTTTACTATCCTGCGATAAATGCAAAAGAATATCTGGTGTTACCATGCCTGCAAGATAACAAAATCAACACATTTGTTTAATGCTTGTAAAGATTTGTTTCAGTAAGTTACACAAGCTCTAAAATTGGGCAATAAAAATACTAATTGGCTGATTGTCAAATCAATCCAGTTCTAATAACAAATAACAAATCACCAATAACTAAATAAATGTTCCGGGAAAAATAGTGCAGATAGTGTGGTGTGTGTTTAGCGTTGTGTCAGCGTGTTTGAGAAAAGTTTAAGCGAGTGGGGCAGGAATCGGTTGTTTTTTGTTGAGGCGCAGTTCGAGATACTGAGCTTCAAATCCCATTTTTTTGTACAATTTCAGCACTGGATTTCTTGGTTCTACGTGCAGTGCAATGTCGCCGTCTGTCAGGTCAATCGCTTTTTTCATTACTTGTAGCATCATCGTTTCATCATCGCGGTAATCCTTGTGAAAGGTCACGTACACGAAGAGGTTGTTCGGGTTGTAGCCCTCCATGCCCGTCCGGTTCACCACCACCGCCGCAATCAGTTGCCTGCCTGCGTACGCCGTGAGGACAAAACCGCCAAA
>Ga0163149_10000393_pt1 | contig 57735 bp, 49 predicted proteins | sample OliLakLV19MP5G1_FD_148604 | JGI IMG/M metagenome (GOLD analysis project Ga0163149, IMG submission 148604) | Freshwater microbial mat bacterial communities from Lake Vanda, McMurdo Dry Valleys, Antarctica - Oligotrophic Lake LV.19.MP5.G1 | ecosystem: Environmental > Aquatic > Freshwater > Lake >...
CGCGTTCGCTCCGATCTCGCGACGACCGCCGCGAACGCCAGCACGACCGCGCCCGCGACGAGCCACATCGGCCGCGGCGGCAACGAATCCGGCGTCCCGGGCAACGTGTCGAACCAGCGCAGAGTGCCGAGCATCACGCGCGCCGGAGCGACGAGCACGATCTCGGGCACGAATCCCGGCGCGAGCGCCGCGATCCAGCCGCCCAGGAGGAGCAACGCCGCCGGCGTCGCGATCGCGAGCGTCGCCAGGATGCCGAGCGGCGACCACTCGCCGAGGCGCCACCACACGAAGGGCAAGGTGGCGAGCACGGCCGCGATCGAAGCGGCGAGCGCGCTCGTCACGCCGACTTGCAAGCGCACACGAATCGCTCGCAGGATCGGCGATCGTCGTCGGCCGAGTGCGTCTACGGCTGCAAGTTCGGGCAGGCGGATCACGCGTCGAATCGGTGCCGTCGCGAGCACGAGTCCGAGCGTCGCCGAATACGAGAGCTGGACCGACAGCTCGCCCGCAGCGCGCGGATGCAGCACGCACTCCACGAGTAGCGCGAGCGACCACAGCGACAATCCGTCGGCGCGCCGCATCAGCCGCGCGATGCCGGTTCCGTGCGCGCTGTACACCTCGGCCTGCCCCGCCGCCGGCACCAGCGGGGCCGCGCGCGCCAGCACGCACGCGAGCGCCGCGCGCGCGACGGGCGGTCCGGCACCCGCGATCGGGACGTAGGCCAGGATCGCGAGTCCGCGCACGATCTCGCGCACGAGCTGCGCGCGCCGCGCACCGAGTCCGCGCGCGAGCCAACCCGCGACCGCCGCGAGGGGACCGAGCAGCAAGCTCGCGACGAGGACGACCTGCACGCCGCTGACCGCGAGCGCATGGAAAGTGCCCGTGCGTACGAAGAGGTCGGGCACTTCGGGATCGAGGCCGCCGAGGTCTCCGAGGACGAGCGCCGCCGCGAGGCTCTCTGCGTCGTGGTCCTCGATCTGACCGAGTCGTTCACGCAAAGCCCGACGCGAACCGTCGAGAGTCTGCGCGAGCGTCGTGGCGATTCCCGGTGTCGGCGGTCCGAGTCGCACGATCTCGTCCGGGAGCAGTTCGTACCGCGGTGCGTCCGAGCGCGGCTTCGGAGCCGGCATCGGACCTCGCGCGCGCTCGGCCGCGAGCGCGCCGCCGCGGAACTCGACGAGCTCGCCCGCCTCGACGAGACCTTCCGCGAACTCGATCTGCATGCGACCGGGCGCGAGGCGTCCGCGCACGTTTCCGTCGAGGGTGCGGAGCGGCTCGAAGCGACCCCGCGTTTCCGCCGGCCGACGGGCCTCGAAATCCGCGAGCAAGCCGCCGAACGCGGCCAGGATCGCGCAGGCGCCGACGAGGCGGACGCGCGGACCGAATGCGAGGGAAATGAGGGCCAGAACGAGGGATCCGAGGGCCGCTGCGCGCCACGTGTCGGTCGCGAGCCCCCAGTCGCCGCCGGCAGAACCACCGGCCGCGAACGCCAACGCGGCCGCCAAGAGGGGCCGAACCGTCGCGCGCGAGGTCTCCACCTCCACCCGACGTTCGGGGGCGGCCGCAGTCGCGGGTAACTTCGGTACTTTTCAGCGGGGCGCGCGCAACGCATCCTTTGCGCCCTCGCGACATGACCGACGCCATCCTCTTCGCCGGCAGCTTCGACCCGGCCACGCTCGGGCATCTCGACCTCGTCGAGCGCGCTCTGCGCCTAGCGCCCCGCGTCGTCGTCGGCGTGGCGCTGCACGCCGACAAGAAGACCTTGTTCCCGGTGGAGGAACGGATCGAGCTCCTGAAGCGCTCGACGAAGCACTTGAAGGGCGTCGAGGTCGTGCGCATCGACGGCCTCGTCGTCGACGCCGCGAAGAGGCTCGGCCTGCGCGTCCTCGTGCGCGGCGTGCGCGGCGGAGCGGACTTCGATTTCGAGGTCGCGATGGGGCGCACGAACGCCGAGCTGTCGCCCGGGCTCGAGACGATCCTCTTGGCACCCGCGCCGCGCTTCGCGCACGTTTCGAGCACGCTCGTGCGCCAGATCGCCCTCGCGGGCGGCGACGCGAGTCCGTTCGTGCCTCCGGCGGTCGCCGAGGCCTTGAAGAAGTTCCAGAAGCACGGGAAATCATGACGCGCAAGAAGATCTCGACACCGCACGCGCCCGCCGCGATCGGTCCCTACAGTCAAGCGATCGTCGCCGGTGGATTCGTGCACTGCTCGGGGCAGATCGCGCTGCATCCGGAGAAAGGCGAAGTCGTCGGCAAGGACGTCACGGAGCAGGCCGAACGCGCGCTCGAGAACTTGAAGGGCGTCCTCACGGCGGCCGGCACCGACTTCTCGAAGGTCGTGAAGTGCACCGTTTTCCTAGTGAAGATGAGCGATTTCGCAGCCGTGAACGCCGTCTACGGCCGCTACTTCACGGGCGACGCGCCGCCGGCGCGCTCGACAGTCGCCGTTCACGAACTGCCCCGCGGCGCGCTGGTCGAGATCGATTGCGTGGCGCTCGTCGGATGACGTGCGCGTGAGTTCGCCGCGCGGAGCCGAAGAGGGGAGCGCGTCCGCCGCGCGCACGCCGCGCGCGAATGCCGTCTGGTGGCTCGCGCTCGCCGCCGTTCTGCTCGTGGCCGGTTGGTTGCGGATGCACGACATCGAGTCGTTCCGCATCGGGCCCGACGACGGTTCGTACCTGCACTCCGCGCGCGTTCACGAACTCGAGCGCGGCGGGAACCCGATCCAATGGGTGCGTGACGACGTCGCCTGGGTCCGCGAGATCGCGAGCCTGTACGGGGACGAGAAGCAGGCGTACCAGCACAGCTACCTGCACCAACTGACGTGCCGGTGGATCTACCGGATGGGGGCGGGAACGCTCGAGTCCCTGCGACTTTCGAGCGCGATCCTGGGCGCTCTCACGGCGCTCTTCGTCGCGTGGCTCGTCCGTCGCGCGATCCCGAGTCAGCGCTGGATCGCCGTGCTCGCGGCCGCGTTCGTCGCGGTGTCACCGCTGCACGCGTTCCTGTCGCGCACGGGCTGGGGCCAAGCGGGTTTCACGTGCTGGTACTTGGCGTTCCTCGTGATCGCGCACCGCGTGCTCGTCGCGCGCGAGGAACCGACCCTCTGGACGTCGATCCGCGCCGCGCTCGCGCTGATCGCGACGTCGGTGCTCGCGTATGGCTGGCACGAGGGCGTCGTGTTCTTCGTCGCCGGCACAGGGCTCGTCGCGTTGCTCGCGCCCTGGATCCGCGGCGAGCGCTGGAGCGTGGGCGCAGCCTTGTCACGTCGCACGTGGACGTACGTCGCCGGCGTGACCTTGGTCGGCGCATTCATGGTCGCTCTCTTCTTCAGCGACTTCGCGAAGGAGTACTGGCTCGCGCCGAAAGGCCGCATGCAGCGCGAGGAATCGCTGTCGTGGCTCGACGTGAAGCGCCTCACGCTCGAGAACCTCTTCGTCGCGCAGCGTCCGGACCTGCAGGTGACGTGGGTCATGATCGTGCTCGCGATCCTCGGCGCGCTGTGGATGCGACGCGCGGATCGCACGGCGTTCCGCTGGCTCGCGGCGAACTCGGTCGCGGGACCGCTGCTTCTCTTCTTCCTGTTCGGCGACGCGTGGCTCTTGCGCGCCTACCTGCCGAGCGTCGTCCTCATGCTGGTCTTCTCCGCGTGCGGAATCGCCTGGATCGCCGGACGTTTCGGGCACGCGGCGGGCGCGATCGTCGGTTCGCTCGCGCTCGCGCTGACCGCCGGGACGACATGGCAGAGCTTGTTCGGCCGCCATCTCGGCCCCGTTTTCGTGCAGAAGCTCTACGACCAGACGAACCACCTCGATCATCGGCACGTCGACGATGCGATCTACGCGTTGCTCGCGCGCGAGCGGAAGTCGGACGAACTCGTCGCGGTATTCGGCGACAAGGCCTGCATCTACAAGCTGCAGGATCGGGGCATCGTCGCGACCGAGGACTACATGGAAGGCCGCGCGATCGAGACATGGCCCGTATGGATCGTCGGCGCGGTGAACGTGTTCGAGCGATCGGCCTTCTTCGACGAGAAGGGGGGCGCCTACGTGCTCCGCGCGAAGGATTCGGTGGGACGGCACGCGCTGTATCAGCGCGTCACTCGCTGAATCACGTCGAACGCCGGATGACCGTGCCGTCGGTCTTCACCTCGAACCCGCGCAGGGGAGACCGGCCGACGACGCACCGCTCTTGGCTCCATGGAGTGCTCGTCGGCTAGCCGCACGTCCGTGATCCGACTTGCATGAGCACCCTGGTGCGCCGCGAGCCGACTCCGGGGATCGAGACCAAGAAAGTCGTGATCCTCGGGAATCCGGTCGGAACACGCATCACCGTCGGGTTCCCGCTCGAGAAGCTCGCGGACCGGGATCTCGATCGAAACGATCAACGAGGATCATCCGGAGCTCGAGCGCGAGTACGACGCGGTGTGAGTTGGAAGCTCACGTGACATGCCGGGCGAGCGCTCGTGCTTTTTCCCATCGACGCCGACACGCGACCCTATAGATTCCTGGCGACGACCGAAATCGTCCTGTCCGAGGCGGTGGAGTCGAGGCGCTGACGTGCCGCGGGTGAAGCGAAGGCGGCGCACGCGTTGGGCTGTGGTTCTAGCGCACTTGACTGTACAACTATGCGGTTGTATGATGGTCATCGTCGAGAACCCGGGAGCCCTGCCATGAAACGAATACCCACGACACAGAATCGGACCACGCTCGGTATGGTCATCCCCGTCCTCTTCGCGGGCCTGATCGCGCCAACCGCGCTCGCGCAGGACGCCGACCGTCTCACCCACGGAGACGAGGCGGCATCTCCGCAGGTGTCCTTCGAGGAAAAGGGGCCCGATCTCCTCCTACGCCAGTACCAGCTGGGTTGCCTGTCCCAGCTCACCTATCTGATCGGCTCCCACGGCGAGGCCGTGGTGGTGGACCCCCAGCGCGACGTCGAGCACTACCTGCGCGATGCGCAGGCACTCGGGCTGACGATCAAGAAGGTCCTCCTCACGCACACGAACGCCGACTTCGTCGCGGGTCACACGGAGCTCGCGCAGCGACTCGGCGCCGAGATCCTCATCAGCGCAGACAGCCGTTCGGAGTTTCGCCACACGCCCCTCCACGACGGCGATCGCATCGCGGTCGGTTCGATCTCGATCGAGGCCTGGGCGACGCCGGGGCACACGTTGGACACGATGACTTTCCTCGTGCGCGCGCCGGCAACCGCGGCGCAACCCGGTTGGGCGCTCACCGGCGACACGCTGTTCATCGGCGGCATCGGTCGCCCCGATCTCGTCGGCGGAGACGTCACGCCCGTGATCCTGGCCGAGAAGGCGTGGAACTCGATAGCGCGGCTCAAGACGCTGCCCGATGCGGTGAAGGTCCTGCCCGCGCACGGCGCCGGTTCGTTGTGCGGTGCGCACCTCTCGCCCGAAACGGTGTCGACGATCGGCGCCGAAAAGGCGACGAATCCGTACCTGCTCTCGCGGTCGCGGGCGCAGTTCGTGTCCCAAGTCGTCAGCGGGCTGCCGATCGCGCCGCAGTACTTCCGGCACAACGTCGCGCTGAATCGCGCGGGGCCCCCGGTCGTGGACTGGACCGCGGAAGTGCCGCCGGCCTGGACGCCCGCGAAGGTGGCGACCGCCGCGAAGGGCGGCGCCTGGGTGCTCGATCTGCGCGATGCGCGCGAGTACGCGAGCGGACACGTCGTGGGCGCCGTGAACGTGGCGGTTCGCGGCCGGCTGGACACGTGGACCGGCACCGTCGTTCCCTTCGACGCGGACCTCGTACTGGTCGGCAGCGACACGGAAGTGCGCGAAGCGACCTTTCGTCTGCGCCGCATCGGCTTCGACCGCGTGAGCGGCCACCTCGCCGGCGGCATGGATGCGTGGCGCGCGGCGGGGCAGCCCGTGCGCACGAGCGGAATCGTCACGCCCGAGGATCTCGCGGCGCGCATCGCGTCCGGCACCGAGCCGATGATCGTCGACGTGCGCACGAAGGCCGAGAACGCGGAGATGCGCATCGGTGACTACGCCGACATCCCGGTCACCGAGTTCGAGCAGTTCGGTCGTGTCCTCGATCCTGCGCAGCCGGTCGTCATGGTCTGCAACTCCGCGTTCCGCAGCTCGATGGCTGTCGGCCTCGCGGAACGGCAGGGCTTCGCACACGTCGCGAGCCTCGCGGGAGGACTCGACGCTTGGCTGACCGCCGGATTGCCGGTCTACGGCACCGCGTCGGTGTGCGCGGGCCCCGTGTGTCCGACTTCGGCAACCAAGACCTCCGCGCGCGCGGATACGGCCCGCACGGACACTCCCGCCGCGAAGGAGATGACCGCGGCACCGCTCGTCCTGCCCGAGCCCATGGACGCTTCTGCGCTCGCGCGCGGTCTGGCGGACCAGCCCCAACTGTACGCGGTGTTCGACGTGCGTCCGGCCTGGCAATACGCGGAGTTCCACGTCCCCGGGGCAGTGAACGTCGAGCCTGCCGCGCTCGTCGAGCGCGTGCGCGCGCTCCCCGTCGGCGTTCGCGCCGTGATCGTCGACCGCGACGGCACGACGGCGTTCGCCGTCGCCGCGCTCGTCCAAGTCGCCGATGCGAACCGTTCGGTGCGCGCGCTGCTCGGCGGAACGGTCGCTTGGTGGCGCGACGAGTCGACGGGAGGAGGCGGCAACGTCGCGATGCCGGCCCCCTCGGCCGCGCCGGCTGCCGCACCCGCGGCGATGCCGGCGCCAACGCCTGCGAAAACTTCCAAACCCGCGCCCAAAAAGCGCTCGGCCGGCTGCTGAGGTCCCGCCATGGAACGCAAGCCCTACTGGAATCCCTACGTCGCCGGTGTCGGTCTCGGTCTGACCATGTTGGTCTCCTTCGTCGTCCTCGGCACCGGGCTCGGCGCGTCGGGAGCCATCGCTCGCGGTGCGGCTGCGGTCGCACACGCGGCGGCTCCGGCCACGCTGGAGAGCAACGCGTATACCGGCGGTTGGTTCGCAGACGGTTCGCCGCTTGCCCACTACCTGGTGTTCATGGCGGTGGGCGTGCTCGTCGGCGGGTTCGTCTCGGCCGCGACCGCGGGCCGCGTGCGACCGTCGGTCGAGCGCGGGCCGCGCATCGGCGCTACAGGTCGTATCGCCTTCGCGCTGACCGGCGGACTCCTGGCCGGTTTCGCGAGCCGCATGGCCGGCGGATGCACGTCGGGTCTCGCTCTCTCCGGCATGTCCGCGTGGATCCCCGGTGGCTGGGTCTTCCTCGTCGCGTTGTTCGCCGCTGGTTTCGCCGTCGCGCCTCTCGTGCGCAAGGAATGGACCTCGTGACCTTCTTCGAAACAGGATCGCTCGCGACGCCGGCGGCATTCGTCGCCGCCGCGCTGATCGGGCTGGCGTTCGGATTCTGGCTGGAACGCGCGGGTTTCGGCAGCTCGCGCAAGCTCGCCGGCATCTTCTACCTGCGCGACTTCGCGGTCGTGCAGGTCATGTTCACCGCGGTGGTGACCGCGTTGATCGGCCTCTTCGTCCTGCAGTCGGCGGGCATCGCGACGCCGGCGTCGCTGTTCACGATGGAGACGACGCTCGGTCCCCAGATCCTCGGCGGCGCGATCTTCGGCGCCGGGTTCGTCGTCGCCGGGTGGTGTCCGGGCACGGCGCTCGTCGGCGCGGCCTCGGGGAAACTCGATGCGGTCGCGTTCCTCTTGGCAGCGGGGGTGGGCAGCCTCGGGTACGCAGCGATCTACGGAAAGCTGGCGGACTTCAACACCGTCGGTGCTTGCGGCGCGATCACGTTGCCGGAGGTGCTCGGCGTTCCGATCGGCGTGCTGACGGCCGCCGTCCTATTCATGGCGCTCGTCATGTTCGCCGTCATCGCGCGCATCGAGCGCGCTCGCAGCACGGAGGTGCCCGCGTGAAGTCCTCGACCTGGAATCCATTCGCGGTGCTGGCCCTCATGGCGTTCGCTCTCTTCCTCGCCGTCGTCGCACGCGACGGGTTCACGTCGGCTGCGGACGGAACGGAATCCTCGATGCTCGCACCCACCTGGTCGAGCGACGTCGAATCCGCCGCAGACCACATGACCGCAGCCGACTTCGTGTCGCGCGTGCTCACGGAGCCCGACTCCGTCGCGATCATCGACGTGCGGCCCGCCGACGAGTACGCCGCGTTCCACTTGGCCTCGTCCGTCAACCTCGACCTGCCGCGACTCCTCGGTGCGGAAGGGGACGTGTTCCTCGCCGCGAACGCGCAGCGGACCGTGTTGATCGTCAGCAACGGCATGACGCACCCGGCGCAAGCGTGGACGGAACTCGCGCGCCGCGGCCACGCGAACGTGCGCGTGCTGGAAGACGGCTTGGACGGTCTGCGCGCGGGCGAACTGGCGCCGCCGTCCCTGCGCGGCGTCGCCGACGAGAACACGGCGCGCATGGAGCGCTACCGGTTCCTCGCCGCGCGACGCGTCCTGCTCGGTGAAGGCGATGCGATCCCCGCGCACGAGACCTTCGCCACCGATCCCGTGAAACTCTCGGAGCCGACCGTCGTGTCCGTGCGCTGGCTCGAAGAACATGCGCAGGACGTCGTGCTCCTCGACGCGCGCGGTTCGGCCGAGGCCTACCAGCGCGGACACCTCCCGGGCGCCCTGCACGTCCCGATCGAACGGACTCGCGCGAAGATCGCTGGCGTCGGCGACCAGCTCCTGCCGGCCGCGGATCTCGCGCGAGTGTGGGGCAGCCTCGGCATCGCGCACACGTCGCCCGTCGTCGTGTACGCGGAAGACAAACTGCAGGACGCGACGCACCTCGTGCTGGCGCTCCTGTCGACCGGGCATCGCGACGTGGCGATCCTGGAAGGCGGACTGCCCGCGTGGATGACCGCGGGGCGCGCGATCTCCACAGACGTCCCACATCCGCTCGACACGCACTACGTCGCACGCGACGCGCTCCCCGAGTTCGCCGCCGTGATCGAAGACGTCGCTCGCGCCAGCGCGGAACACTCCGCGGCGATCGTCGACGTGCGCCCTCCGAAGTCCTTCCGCGGCGACGTCGAGCCGACCGAGGCGCGTCCGGGCCACATCCCCGGATCGCGGAACCGCGAGTTCACAGAGGACACCGTGTCGGTCGACGGCGCGCTGTACTGGAAGTCGCGCGCGGACCTCGTCGCCGCCTATCGCGAGCTGGGCGTGTCCGAACTGGATGCGCCGATCGTGAGCTGCCGCACTGGGCACCAGGCCAGCCAGACCTGGTTCACGCTGCGCTACCTCCTGGGCGTTCGCGGCGCGCGCTGGTACGACGGTTCCTGGAAGGAGTGGGCGGCACGCGCCGACCTGCCCGCCGAAACCGGAAGCGCGAAGCCGTGACGAAGAAGAACCGAACGAGCAAGACGCCCGCGCAGAAGCCGCGGATGCCCGACGAGACGATGGAACTCGTCGCGATGCAGTTCCGCGCTCTGGCGGAGGTGTCGCGTCTGCGGCTCCTCGAGCGATTGATCGATGGGCCGGAGAACGTGACCGAACTCGCGGAGTACGCCGGTCTCTCGCACGCGAACGCGAGCAAGCACTTGAACCTGCTGGCGTCGGCGGGACTCGTCGTGCGCTGGAAGCAGGGTTCGACCGTGATGTACGAAGTCGCGGACGCGGTCCCCGAGCGCTTGTGCAAGATCGTCTGCGACCGTGTCGCGGTTCGGCTCGCGCGTGACTTGGCGAGCGCGAAGCGTTTCCTCGAACGCTGATCACGGATGGGTGATCGCGGGCCCGCGGGCCGCTCGCGATCGACTCGGGGTCCGGCCTTCCGGTTGAGATCATGCAGCACGGACTACCGCTCGATCGACTCACCGGCTTGACCGGAGCCACCCGAGGACTCACGGCCGCGGAAGTCCGCGATCGTGCCGCGCAGTTCGGCCCGAACGACATCGTCGAGGTGCCCGAGAGCGCGCTGCTCGCCATCGCACGCGAGACCGCCAAGGATCCGATGCTGTGGTTTCTCGTGAGCGCGAGCGTGCTCTACGCCGTTCTCGGCGACTGGGTCGAGGCCGCCATCCTGGGTGTTTCGATCCTTCCGTTGGCCGGCATGGACGCGTGGCTGCACCAGCGCACGCGCGCTTCAACGGTCGGGCTGAGCTCGCTGCTCTCGAGCTCGGCGCGCGTGCAGCGCGACGGCGTCCTGGTCGAGATCCCGGCGGGCGAGGTCGTGCCCGGCGATCTCGCGTTCGTCGCGGTCGGCGAATCGTTTCCGGCCGACGGCATCATCGTCGAGGCAATGGAAGCGCAGGTCGACGAGTCCGCGCTGACCGGCGAGGCGTTCCCGGTTCGCAAATCGATCTTGGGCAAGTGGCCGAGCGGAACCGGAACGGTGTCGGTCGACGCCGACTCCTGGGGATTCGCCGGGACGCGGCTCCTCACGGGGAGCGTCGCCTTGCGCGTCGCGTCGACGGGCAAGGAGACGCTGTACGGAGTCATCGTCCAGTCGGCGCTGCTCGGCGCGCGTGCGCGCACGCCGCTCCAGGCCGCGATCGCGAGGCTGGTGCGCGTTCTACTGATCGTCGCCGCGATCCTATGCGTATCGCTGGCGGCGATTCGGTTACTGCAAGGTCATGGCTTCGTCGACGCGGCACTCAGCGCGGTGACGCTGGCCATCGCGGCGCTGCCGGAAGAATTCCCCGTCGTTTTCACGGTGTTCCTGGGAGTCGGCATCCATCGTCTCGCGCGGCGCAAGGCCCTCGTGCGGCGCGCGATCAGCGTCGAGAACATCGGGCGCGTCACCACGATCTGTTCCGACAAGACGGGCACGATCACCGAAGGTCGCCTCGAGCTCACGCACGTGATGCCCGGGCCGGACACGCAGCGCGAGCGCGTGCTGCGCGTCGCTGCGCTCGCCTGTCAGCGCGACTCGGGCGATCCGCTCGACGTGGCGATCCTGGCGATCGCCGACGCCGAGGACGGAACGATCGCGTCCACGGAGTCGGTGGCGATCTTTCCGTTCACCGAGAACCGCAAGCGCGCGACCTCCGTGACCGTCGAGGGCGACGCGCTGCTGGTCGCGACCAAGGGATCACCGGAGACCGTGCTGGCGCTGTGCGATCTCGGCGCGGAAGTGCGCGCGAGCATCGAGCGTGAGGTCCTCGATCTCGCGGACGGCGGCCACAAGGTCATCGCTTGTGCCGCGCTTCGCATCGCGCGCGCGGACTGGTCCGGCGAAGAACCCGAACAGGGCCTGACGTTCTCGGGACTCCTGGCCTTCGAGGATCCCGTTCGGCCCGGCGTGCGCGAGGCCGTGCAGGAATGTCGAGCCGCGGGGATCCGCGTGATCGTCGTGACTGGCGATCATCCGGCCACTGCGCGTGCGATCGCGCGCGAGATCGGCATCGGGGCGTCCGCGGATGGTCCGCGCGTCCTGCTGGGCAGCGATCTCGAGCGCGTTCTAGCCTCTGGAGAGGCCGAAATCGCGCGCATCGAGGTGGTCGCGCGTGCGATCCCGGCGCAGAAGCTGGCGCTGGTGCGCGCGCTGCAATCGCAGGGCGAAGTCGTCGCCGTGACGGGCGACGGTGTCAACGACGTGCCGGCGCTGCAGGCCGCCGACGTCGGCATCGCGATGGGTGAGCGCGGCACGCGCAGCGCTCGCGAGATCGCATCCATCGTGCTGCTCGACGACGAGTTCGGGACGATCGTGCGCGCGGTGGCCGAGGGCCGACAGCTGTTTCGAAACCTGCAGCAGAGCTTCCAGTATTTGCTGCTGATCCACATACCGTTCGTGGTGACGGCTGCGATCGTCCCGCTCGCCGGTTTCCCGCTGCTCTATCTGCCGATCCACATCGTGTGGCTCGAGCTCGTCATCCACCCGACCGCGATGCTGGTGTTCCAGGAGTTGCCGTCGACGGGGCGGCTGGCGCGTCAGCCAGCTCTGCGCTCGGGCGCGATCTTCGCGCGCCGCGAATGGGTCACGGTCGCACTGGTCGGCGTGCTGCTGACCGCGTTCGTCGTGCTGGCCTACTGGAAGAGTATCGATGCGGGACATCCGATCGAGCAAGCCCGGGCGATGGTCCTCGTGATCCTCTCGTGCGCGAGTGCCTTCTCGACGGCGATCCTCTCCGGGCTGCGCACGTGGATGTCGCGCGGCATCCCCGTCGCGACGGTCGGGATGGCGGCGATCTTCGTCGAGACCCCACTGCTGGCGCGCTGGCTCCACGTCTCGCCGCTGCAGCCGATGGAGTGGCTGATCGCGCTCGCCGGATCGATCCTCGCCTGTCTGCCGCTGCTGCTTTTGCGGCGAGCGACTGCGGCCGGTGTGCGCGACGACGCTGCGCGCAAGGAACGCGCAGCGATGTCCTGAGCGCGCGGCCGTTCCCGGACGATTTCGACCCGCAATTCGCCGGCGGTGCGTCAGGCCAGGAACGTGCGCTGCGCGTCTCGGACGACCAGCACGGGCTTCGTCGCTCGCTGCAGCACCGCGTAAGCCACGCTGCCCAACAGCAGCGCAGTGAAGCCCGTCCGACCGTGTGTGCCCATTGCGATCATGTCCGCCGACTTCGCTTCGTCGAGGATCCTGCCGACGGGCTCGCCTTCGAAAAAGGTGGTGGCGTGCTCGACGCCACCCCAGTCGAAGGCAGCCATCGCGGCTTCGAACTCGCGTCGAGCTCGCGCGACGAGTACGTCGACCGCACCGGCCACTGCGATTCCGCCCAAAGCCCGGCCGCCCTCGACGACGGAGGTGTCGAAGCCGTGCAACGCGTGCACTCGGGCCCTCAGCACACGTGCCCATGTGCACGCGGTGGCGAGCGCGAGAAAGCTCTCAGTCGAGAGGTCGACGGGGACCAGAATACTTCGGATCGTCGTTCGTGGGCCGGGTTGCACGAGAACGGGGCAGGATGCTTTCGCCAGGATCGCGCGGGCCGTGCTGCCGAAATCCACGACGGGACGTCGGCGCAGCGACCCGAGGACGAGCAAGTCGGCCTTCATCGCACGAGCGCGATCGAGGAGCACGCGCGCGGGCAGGCCCGGTAGGACGTGCAGCACGTCCTCGGCTCGCAGGCTCGACTGCGCTGCTGTCAGCACCCGGCGCACGTGATCCTGCACGAAACGCGTGACCTCGGTGGCCAGGTCCGATCCCGCGGCCACTTCGTGCGCCTCCGCGACGTACTCCGTGCCGAACATCGAGTTCCGGAATGCGTGGAGGAATTCGATCTGGGCGCCGAAGTGGCGCGCGAGCTCGATCCCGGCGTCGATGGCGTTGTCCGAGATCGCGTCTGCATCGACGGCGACGAGTAAACGCTGCGGAAGTCGTACGCCAATCCCGGCCTGGGTCGTGTTCATCGTCACCTCGATCCTAGGTCGTTTCGGGTCGGCACGCATCCACCGAGAATCACGACGTCCGTTGCTGGCCCGTCCGTGCCGGAATCCTAGGGAAAGAGTAACCCGAATCGACGGCTGTCGAACGGCGCCTCGACCCCGCACGGGTCCGCCGCGATCGGACCTGACAACCAGGCGATCGTCCTCGGAGGCTTCGTGCATTGCTCGAAGCAGATCGTGTTGCATCCCGAGAGGGCTGAGGTCGTCGGCAAGGACGTGATCGAGCAGGCCGAGCGCGCGCGGGACAACTTGAAGGGCGTGCTGACCGCGGCGGGTACCGACTTCTCGAAGCTCGTGAAGTTCACCGTGTTCGTGGTGAAGGTGAGTGATGTCTCGGCCGTGAACGCGGTGTACGGCCGCTACTTCACGGGCAACGCCCCACCGGCGCGATCGACGGTCGCCGTGCACGAGCTGCGGCTGGCCGCACGTTGACGCTCCGACTAGCTCGAGAAGCGTGGTGCGACGCAAGTCGACTCCGCGGATCGAGATCAAGAAAGGGGTGATGCTCGGGAAGCCGGTCGTGCGCGGAACACGTATCACCGTCGAGTTCCTGCTCGAGAAGCTCGCAGCCGGGCTCTCGATCGAGACGATCGTCGAGGATCATCCGCAGCTCGAGCGCGAAGACGTGCTGGCTGCTCTCTAGTACGCACGCTCCGTGCTCGGCTCCGACTTGATCTTCCCGCGCATCCGTTCCGCTTGGCGAATGCCAGCGCGGCGCATCGTGATCACGAACGACAAGGACTTCGCAGATCGTGCCTTTCGAGAGCGTCGCGCGTCCGCGTGTTCGCGCTCGAAACTCCCTCGGCCTACAAGTTCCAGACGACGCTCAACCCGTTCGTGAGACTCCACGTGCTCGGCGTGCAGAAGGTCACGGCTGCAAGAACTCGGCGTCGAGGTCCCGAAGGAATCGCTCGCGTCGGCGCGCGCGTTCCTGGCGACCTTGCGCAATCCGGCCGACGCGCGCGACTACTGGCACGCGCCAGCGATGAAGTTCGAGCCGCGCGCATCGAGCTGTCGCACCGCGTTGTGCGAACTCGCGCTCGTCGCGGTGGGGGACGCGGCGGCAACGCGGCGCCTCGACCCCGCTGTCGAGTTCTTCTTCGAGCTCGAGCCCGGCGCGCGCTCGGTCACGAAGATCTACGAGGCGTTCCTCTCGCCGCGGTCGTTGCAGGACGCCTACCACGACTACTTCGGTCACTACTACGTGGCGCGCGCGCTCGAGCATCTGCCGAAGTCGCGGGCTGCGACGCACGCGCAGCGACAAGTTGCGCTCCTGAAGCGACAAGTCGAAGTCGACGGGTCCTTCGTGGACGCGCAAGCGCAGGGCAAGAGCTACTCGACGGCGATGGCTGCCTTGAAGCTCACCGAGTGCCTGCGTTGGATCCGGACCGTAGGCGACCATGCTCGATGTCGCTGGCGCGGCTTCACGCCACATTCTTCACGGGCTTGGCGTCGGGGTTCGCGCTCGATTCGCGCGAGATCCGCTGACAACCTCGGTCGAGGTGGTTTCGGAGTCCGCGCGATCTCCGTAGGATCGCGCACGAGATGGATCGGGAAGCACACAAGGCTCGTTCGTTCGCCGACGCCGCGCGTTGGGACCTGCAACAGCATTGGGCGATGACTCCGGAGGAGCGACTCGAAGCCGCCAAGGTGTTGCGCGAGCGGGCCTATGGTGCCGATGCGCCCGACGTTCGCGAGGCCGAGCGCGCGAAATGAAGGCCGAGCAGTTCTCCAAGGACTCGCAAGAGTTCCTGCGATTGCTGGCCAAGCATGAAGTTCGCTACGTCCTGATCGGTGGGATCGCCGTGATCTACCACGGCTATGCGAGATTGACCGGTGATGTCGATTTCCTCTTCGAGAGGTCGCGCGAGAACGTGACCCGGATGTGGGCGGCCTTGGTCGAGTTCTGGGGCGGAACCGTGCCCGCGCTCTCGAACGCCGAAGAGCTGCTCGAACCCAACCTCGTCGTTCAGTTCGGTCGCCCGCCGAATCGCATCGACCTGATCGCCGATCTCAACTCCGTACCGTTCGACGACGCCTGGAAGTCTCGCATCTTTGAGCAGATCACTGTCGGAGGGCAGATCGTGCCGGTCTGGATCGTCGGCTTGGGAGCGCTGCGCCGGTCCAAGGCGGAGGCCGGCCGTCCCAAGGACCTCGACGATCTCGAGCACCTTCCGCGCTGATGTATTGGGATCGCGAGCGCTGCCTTCGACTCTACTCGAGCGGCAGATCCCGATCGTTCGTTTCGGGCTCGAGCTTCTCGCGCTCCAACGTGCGCACGCAACTGTTCCAGCGCAGGATCGCGTCGTCGTTGCCCGGCGCGCGGAGCGACTCGGCCTTCTCGTACCACTCCATCGCGGTGCGGAATCCGCCGTACGCGGTCCGTCGCGCGATCATGCTGCGCGCGAGCAGCGCGCGGGCTTCGCGTTCGCAGACGACGCCCGTGTAGTAAGCGCGCTCGTAGTCGCTCTTCAGTCGCGAGGCATACGCACGCGCTTCGCCAGCGCCGGCGTGGGAGTGCTCGCCGACGAGTTGATCGGTCAGCGTGAGGAGAAGGCTGCGCAGGGCGCGTTGGTCCTCGGGGTCGATGGCCAGGATGTCGCGACAGATGCTCTCGGCCGCCTCCGGGTCGCTGAGCAGGCGATAGCGCTCGGCTTTTTCCAGCGCCGCCGGGATCCCGGCGCGCGACATGGCCTTCAGACCGAACTTCACGGCTTCTTCGGCTCGTTTTGGGTCGTGGGCCGCGACGCCGTTCGCGCCGTGATCCCGCGGAACTTGCGGCCGACCCACGCCACGGGATCGAAGTAGCGGTCCACCACGCGCTCCTTGAGCGGGATGATCCCGTTGTCCGTGATGTTGATGTGCTCGGGGCACACTTCGGTGCAGCAGCGCGTGATGTTGCACAGCCCTGAGCCGAACTCTTTGCGGATCTCGGGGACGCGATCGTCCGTGTCGAGTGGGTGCATCTCGAGGCTCGCGAGCCGGATCATGAAGCGGGGGCCGACGAAGCGATCCTTCGCGTCGCGATCGCGCAGGACGTGACAGACGTCCTGGCACAGGAAGCACTCGATGCACTTGCGGAACTCCTGCACGCGGTCGACGTCCTCCTGGAACATCCGATGCTGGCCGTCGGCATCGCGCGGACGCGGCTTGAAGCGCGGAATCCGCTTGTTCTGCACGTAATTCCAGGACACGTCGGTGACGAGGTCCTTGATCACGGGGAACGTCTTGAGCGGTTGGACCGTGATCGTTTCGGTCTCGCTGTACATGTTCATCCGCGTCATGCACGAGAGCCGCGGACGCCCGTTGATCTCCATGCTGCAACTGCCGCACTTGCCCGCTTTGCAGTTCCAGCGCAGCGCGAGATCGGATGCTTGGCGCGCTTGGATGCGATGCAGCACGTCGAGGACGACCATGCCGGAGTCGACTTCCTCCTCGAACGTGACGAACTCGCCGCCATTCTTGTCGCCGCGCCAGACCTTGAACGTTCTCTTCGTCATCGCGAGCCCTTTCCATCCACGCCGGCGCCGACGAGGCCGGATTCCAGGTCTTCGATCTTCGCGTTCGCGATCGCGGACAAGTGTTCGGGCGCTTTGGGACGAGCGACCTTCGCGATCGACATTTCGCCGTCCGCGCCCTTCTTGGTCACGACGTTGTAGGCGAGGCACTCGGGGCGTTCGCCCGGGAAATCGAGGCGCGTGTGCGCACCGCGACTTTCCTCCCGCAAGAGCGCTGCGCGCGCCACGGCTTCGGAAGTGATGAGCAGCGAGCGTAGCGCGAGCGCCTCGTGCCAACCGGGGTTGTATTGGCTCGCGCCCGGCGCGCGCACGTCCTTCGCGGACGCTTTGAGTGTCTGCAGCTCCTCGATGCCCTTCTCGAGCTCCACTTTCGTCCGCACGATGCCGACGTAGCGGCTCATCAGCTTCTCGAGCTGCTCGTGGAGGAGATACGGGTTCGTCCCCGTCTCGCGTCGCAGGATGCTCGTGGCGCGTCGCACGGCGTCGCTGATCTGTTCGGCCGGAGCCTTCACCGGCGACTTCGCCGCGCGGATGTACTCACCCGCGCCGACGCCGGCCAAGCGACCGAACACGATCAAATCGGACAAGGAATTCCCGCCCAAACGGTTCGCGCCGTGCAATCCGGCCGCGCACTCGCCGCATGCGAAGAGACCCGGCACGGTCGTCTGTTGCGTGTCCGCGTCGACGCGCACGCCGCCCATGAAGTAGTGGAGCGTGGGGCCGACCTCCATCGCTTCCTTCGTGATGTCGACCTCGGCCAGTTCCTTGAACTGGTGGTACATCGACGGGAGCTTGCGCTTGATGAAGTCCGCCGGGCGACGCGAGGCGATGTCGAGGAACACGCCGCCGTGCGGCGAGCCGCGACCAGCGTTCACCTCGGCCGTGATCGCGCGCGCGACCTCGTCGCGCGTCAACAACTCGGGCGGTCGGCGCGCCGCCTTGTCGCCGTTCAACCAGCGCTCGGCCTCTTCGACCGTCGCTGCCGTCTCCGGCGCGAAGCGCTCGGAGATGTAGTTGAACATGAACCGCTCGCCCTTGTTGTTGAGCAGGATTCCGCCGTCACCGCGCACGCCTTCCGTGACGAGCGTGCCGCGCACCGACGGCGGCCACACCATGCCCGTCGGGTGGAACTGCGTGAACTCGAGGTCCATCAGCTCGGCACCCGCGTCGTACGCCATCGCGGTGCCGTCGCCCGTGTACTCCCACGAGTTCGACGTGATGCTCCAGGCTTTGCCGCCGCCGCCCGTCGCGAGGATGACGGCCTTGCAACGGAACACGACGAAACGGCCCGTTTCGCGCCAATAGCAGAGGACGCCGGCGATGCGATCGCCGTCCTTCAAGATCTCCAGCGCCGTGCACTCCATGTGGAAGGAGATGCCCTGATGGATGCCGTGATCCTGCAACGAACGGATGAGCTCGAGCCCGGTGCGATCGCCGACGTGCGCGAGTCGCGGATAACGGTGACCACCGAAGTTGCGCTGGCTGATCAAGCCTTCTTTCGTGCGATCGAAGACGGCGCCCCATTCCTCGAGCTCGCGCACGCGATCCGGCGCCTGCTGCGCGTGCAATTCGGCCATGCGCCACACGTTGAGGAACTTCCCGCCGCGCATCGTGTCGCGGAAGTGCACCTTCCAATTGTCGCGGCCGTCGACGTTGCCGAGCGCCGCGGCCATGCCGCCCTCGGCCATCACCGTGTGCGCCTTGCCGAGCAGGCTCTTCGACACGACGCCGGTCGACAGACCTTGCGCGCTGCACTCGATCGCCGCGCGCAAACCAGCGCCGCCGGCGCCGATCACGAGGACGTCGTGCTCGATCGTTTGGAGTTCGTGGACGTCGAGCATGTCAGTTCCAGGTGTTCGGATCGGTGATGACGCCCATCGAGACGAGGCGCACGTAGACGTCCGTGAGCATCACCCAGAAGAGACTGAACCAAGCGAAGGCCATGTGGCGCGCGTTGAACCACGAGACCTTCTTCCACACACCGAGTGTCACGGTGTTCTTGCCGCAGGACATGCAGTCCTCGCGCCCGCCGACGAGGTGGCGCAGCGAGTGGCATCCGAAGGTGTAGCCCGCGAGCAGCGACGCATTGACGAGCAGGACGATGCTGCCGAGACCGACGCCGAATTCACCCTGGCGGAAGAACGCCTGGAACGCGTCCCAGTAGAGAAGGGGGATGAAAAGGAGCGCGAAATACAGCGCGAATCGGTGCAGGTTCTGGAACAGGAAGAGCGTCGCCTCGCCCTGATACTTGTGCTTCGGCAACGGCCCGACGCCACAACCCGGCGGCGAACCACCGACCGAGCGGTAATACGCCTTGCGGTAGTAGTAGCAGGTGAAGCGGAACGATCCCGGGAACACCAGGATGAAGAGTGCCGGCGAAACGGGCAGGAATGCCGGCCACCACGAAGGCCACGCTCCGAACCAGGCGTGCGCGAGCGGCGCGCTACCGGGCGCCGAGAGCTCCGTGAAGAGCACCGGCGAATAGAACGGGCTCAAGTACGGATCGGCGAAGTAGTGCTGGCCTTGGAAAGCGGCCCACGTCGTGTAGACGATGAAGGTCGCGAAGACGGCGACGGTCAGCGCGGGTCCGGCCCACCAACGGTCGGTGCGCACGGTCGCCGCGAACCCGCCGACGTGTCCTCCGGCGGCAGGCGGATGGGGGGGGCTCATCGGGGGCGCATCGTAGGGAAGCCTGCGGCGCGCGCACAAGGCGCACGGGCCACGATCTCGCGACGCCGAGTGCGCGCTCGCCGAACTAGGCGATCAACTCGTGCTGCACGACTCCGGCAACGTCCGTCGACCGGACATCGCGGCCGGAACAAGGGAACGAGAGCTGCGTGTGATCGATCCCGAGCAGGTGGAGGATCGTCGCGCGCAGGTCGCGCACGTGCACCGGTTTCTCCTCGGCCCTGAAAAGAACTCGGCCGTCGCGCGAGGATCCGGAGCCTAGGCCGGCCTCGACGACGGCGTGCGACCGAACTCAGAACCGCAGACGACCTGCATCAACGAGCACGCTTCCAATTCACCGACCACCATCGCTGCACCGGACGCGCCGCCCTTCATCCGCTCCTCGCGCGAATCGACGCGCAAGCCGCCGTCGGCGGAGAGAGGATTCGACGGGAGCTCCGGGGGGGCGAACGAGCGTGCTTCACGACCTGGTGTGCATCGAATCCAGACGTAGAGTCTACCGTTACGATGAACCCCCGAAGTCTGGCGCTGTTCTCCGTCGCCATGAGTCTCGCGTGCGTCTCGGCCCAAGAACCCGCGCGTCCGAAGAAGCCCGGCGTGACCTCCGCGAACGTGCGCATCCCCATCGAGAAACTGACGCCTGACGCCGTGTTCGAGATCGGGGGCACACCCGACTGGCTCGCGATCGACGAGCACGCGTGGGTCTCGAATTCGCCGCGGAACAGCGTCTCGCGGATGGACCCTAAGACGAACACCGTCGTCGCGACGATCGCTGTCGGCAAGGAACCAGGCTCAGGCCTCGCCGCGGGTTTCGGCAGTCTGTGGGTGCCGAACTGCGGCGACTCCACGCTCTCGCGTATCGATCTCGTGAGCGGTGTGGTCACCGCCACGATCCCGATGACGATTGCGAATTCGGAAGGTGGCATCGCAACCGGCGCGGGCAGCGTGTGGGTGCTCACCGACTTGCGCAGCACGCTCGCGCGACTCGACCCGGCGACGAACAAGGTCGTCGCCGAGATCCGCGTCGCACCCGGATCTCACGCGGCCGCGTTCGGTGAGAAGTCCGTCTTCGTGACGAGCACGACGGAGAGCTCGCTCACGCGCATCGATCCAGAGACGAACCTCGTCGTCGAGGTCGTCAAGGTCGGTCCGAAGCCGCGCTTCCTCGCTGTCGGCCTGGGCTCGGTGTGGACGCTGAACCAAGGCGACGGCTCGATCTCGCGCGTGGACCTCGCGACCAACAAGGTGGTCGCGACGATCGAATGCGGCATCCCCGGCGGCGGGGGAGAGATCGCGGTCGGCGAAGGCTCCGTGTGGGCCACGTCGTGGGACTATCCGATCACGCGCATCGATCCCCGGACCAACACGGTCGTGCAGCAGTTCTTCGGTCCCGGCGGCGACGCGATTCGCGTGGGCCTGGGCTCGGTGTGGCTCTCGAACCTGAAGGCCGGGAACGTGTGGCGTATCGATCCGCGCCGGATCGAGGCCACGCGGCCGGATTGAGCGTCGATCGAGGATCTCGGGAGCTGCGCTTCGTCCTCGTCGGTAGAGCCTCACGAACCGTGGATCCGCGGGGTCCCCGAATCGAGCGCGGTCGCTACGCTGGGTCGGCTTGCATTCGCTTGCAGGGGCAGTCCTCTTGCTTCGCGAGCCCCCCGGAGTCGAGGTCGTCGCATGAAATTCCACCGCTCGTTCGTGCCCGTTCTGCTCGGGCTGATCGTCGGCACTTCGGGCGCACGTGCCCAGGCTCCGGCTTCGCTCGGAGCGCGCACGACGATCAAGCCGATCCCGCTCCCCGGTCCGGTCTCGCCGGCGACCTCCTCGCAGTTCGTCGTCGCCTCCACCGGCGTCGACGACTGCGCCAACGCCGGCTCGATCCCGATCGCCGGGCCGGGCACGTTCCAGGTCAACACGGTCGCCGCGACCGACAGCCCACAAGTCGGAACCGGCTGCACGCAAGCCCACCGCGACGTCTGGTTCGAGTGGACTGCCACCCAGACCACCATGTTCGAGATGACGTTGTGCAGCGGCACGTCCACCGACACGGTGATCGCCGTCTGGGCCGGCGCGTCGTGCCCGTCCGGAACGCCGCTCGCCTGCAACGACGACGGCTGCAACGTGCAGTCCCGCGTCGTGTTCCCGGCCACGAACGGGAGCCCATATCTGCTGCAGATCGGTGTCTACGGCGCGAGCAGCAGTCCGGGCTTCAGCGGCACCTTCGACATCGTCGCGCTGCCGCCGCCGCCGTCGAACGACGAGTGCGCGACCGCGACCGTCGTGAGCGGCTTGGGCACGTTCGCATTCGACAACACGTCCGCGACGACGAGTGTGCAAGGCCAAGCGGAGTTGCCGTGCCTGCTCTACGGCTCGACCGCGATGAATCGCGACGTGTGGTTCCAATGGACCGCGCCGTTCAGCGGCGTGGCGACGTTCACGACCTGCACGTTCACGGGTGTCGACACGAAGATCGCCGTGTATCCCGGCGCGGGTTGTCCCACGCCCGGTAGTGCACTGGCTTGCGGTGACGACGACTGCGTGGGCTTCCAGTCGACGGTCCAGTTCAACGTCACGGCCGGCGCGCAGTACATGCTCGAGCTCGCGGTCTATCCGGGCGCGCCCGGCGGTACGGGCATGTTCTCGCTCGATGTTCCGCCGCCGCCGCCGCCGCCGATACGCGCGGACATGAACGTCGACATCGGACCGACGGGCGGAACGCCCGGATCTCCGGCCAACACGTACGCCGCGGCTGCGGGTCGATCGGGTGAGTGGAACGCACGCAGCGCGCACACGGTGACGGGCCAGCTCGAGGACCTCGCGGGCGTGCCGTGTGGCACGGTTCTCACGCGCGTCGTCGCCACGCCGCAGGACCGCGTGTTCACGAACCCCGGTCCGATGGGGGACGACGCGGCGCTGCTCGAGGATGCGCAGGACATCGGCGGTTTGGGCGGCACGACGACGTGGACGTTCAGCAACTTGTACGGCGGCAACTACGCCGTCACGACCTACGCCTGGGCGCCGGATGGCGCGACGTATCGGTCAATCGTCTCGGCCGTCGATTCGAGCGATCCGCCGCAGTCCGTGGGTGGCGCGTGGTCGGGAGCGCATGCGCTCGGCGTCACGTACGCCTTGCACCGCGTCGACAATGTGCCGAGCGGCGGCTCGATCGCGATCACGATCGCGACGGGGGTGGGCTACGGCACGCTGAACGGATTCCAACTCGTCGAACATCCCGTGCCGCCGACGTCCTACTGCTTCGGCACGGGTGCGAACTGCCCCTGCGGAAATGCGGGAGCGGCCGGCAACGGCTGCGCGAGTTCGGTGAATCCGAGCGGCGCGAACCTGCTCGCGACCGGGGTCGCGAGCGTCACGAGCGACACCGTGCGGCTCCAAGGAAGCGGGATGCCGAACTCTTCGTGCCTCTACTTCCAGGGCACGACGCAAGCCTCGGTTTCGTTCGGCGACGGATTGCGCTGCGCGAGCGGCGTCGTGATCCGCCTCGGTACGAAGACGAACATGAGCGGGGTGTCGCGCTATCCCGCTGTGGGTGATCTTTCCGTCTCCGTTCGCGGCCTCGTTCCGGCAGCGGGCGCCACGCGCAACTACCAAGCTTGGTACCGCAACGCGGCCGCCTTCTGCACGGCTTCGACGTACAACCTGACGAACGGCGTCTCGATTGCGTGGCAGCCGTGATGAGTGTTCTGCGCTTCTTCGGCGCAATTTGCGCACTTCCGCGCCCCGCCCCGGCGCGTGTTACGCCGCGCGCTTTGCGCCGTGCGGATCTCTCGGACCGGCGGTCGCTGGTTTTCGGCGCGATTCTCTCTCCCCGCTCGCAAGGCTCGACGACGATGGCTTCACTCTTCGCTCTGGCGCAGTTCTCCGCGTCCGTCGCCTGTCTGTGCACCGCGGCCGGCGCGCAGTTCGATCCACGCCTTTTCCGCACGCCGCAGCCGACCGCGCCCGAGCCGCAATCCGATCTCGACGTGCGCTTGGAAGCCGACGGACGGACACGTGCATTCGTGCGCGAGGCCCTTTCCGCGGCGCGGAGCCCCGTGCAGTTGGCGGCGCGGAGCGCCGTGCAGTCGGCGGCGCGGAGCGCCGTGCAGTCGGCGGCGCGGAGCGCCGTGCAGTCGGCGGCGCGCGAATTGGCCAAGCGCAAGCTGCTCGAGCGCGTCCCGGGACTCAGCGTCGACGATCACGAGATCTTCGGCACGCCGCATTTCGTGCGCTCGACGCTCACGTTCTTGAGTTCCCCCGTGCCGGGCGGCGCGGAGGAAGGTCAGCAGGTCGTGCACGACTTCCTCGAGCAGAACCGCGGGCTCTTCGAAGTGCCGCCCGGCGAACTCTTGCGCTGCCGCGTCTCGCGCGACTTCCGCACGGTTCACAACGGCGCGCGCCACGTGACCTGGAAGCAGCAGATCGACGGCGTGGATCTCTTCGGTTGCGAACTGCGCGCGAACCTGACCGTGCGTGGCGAGCTCGTCAACGTGTCCTCGACGCTGCTTCCGCGCCCCGGAGGTGAGTTCACCGTCAGCCTGCTTACCATCTCCGACGAAACAGCGTTGCGCATCGCAGCGAGCAGTGTCGGCATCACGTTGGAGGAAGGGCTCACGGCGCAGAGCGCGCCGACGGGTACGACTCGCCGTCGCTCGTGGGTCGCGGCCGGAGTTCTCCGCGCGAGCGAAGCGACGACGACGGAGCTCGTGTACTTCCCACGCACGCGCACAGACATCCGCGCGGCTTGGTCCGTGGTCGTGCCGGAGATCGGAATCGGCAACACCTACGAGATCACGGTCGACGCCCAGAGCGGCGAGGTCCTGTGGCGCTCGAATCGCCTGCGTTTCGCGCTCGGTGGGACACAGCCGATCACATTCCGCGTGTTCCCGCGCGAATCACCCGCGCCGGGCTCGCCCGGCACGGCGACGCCGAACGGCTTCCAGTTCCCTAGCGAACCGCAGCAGTTCGTGACCGTCACCGGGAGCTCCGTCGCGGCGTGGTCTGCGAACGGATGGATCGACGACGGCGTCAACGAGACGTTGGGTAACAACGTCGACGCCCACCTCGACATCAACGCCGACGACGTCGCCGATTTCCCGCGGCCCGAAGGCACGTCGTTCCGCAACTTCGATTTCCTGCCCGATTTGAACGCTGAACCGACGGAGCGCGTGTTCCAGAGCGCGGCTGTCACGCAGATCTTCTACCTCTCGAACCGGTTCCACGACCGGATGTACGCGCTCGGGTTCGACGAGGCCGCGGGCAACTTCCAGCAGGTGAACATCACCGCGCTCGGCGTGGGCGGCGACCGCATCCAGGCCGACGGACAAGACGGATCGGGCACGAACAACGCCAACTTCGGCACCGGCGGGATGGACGGTACGCCCGGACGCATGCAGATGTACGTCTTCACCGGGCCGACTCCCGATCGTGACGGCGACCTCGACGCGGACATCGTCTACCACGAGCTCGCGCACGGATTGTCGATCCGGCTGACCGACGGCCAAGTGTCGGGCGTGCAGGCCGGCGGCATGGGCGAGGGCTGGAGCGACTTCATCGCGCTGTGTCTCAACGCGGAACCGGGCGACGACCCGGCCGGCGTGTACACGGTCGGCGGCTGGACCACGCACTTGCTCGCTCAGAACTTCTTCGAGAACTACTACTTCGGAATCCGACGCTTTCCCTACACGACGGACCCGAACAAGAATCCCCAGACATTTGCGGACATCGACCCCTCGCAGCAGAACTACTCGGGCACGATTCCGCGCAGTCCCGTCATCGGCAACAACGCCGACGAAGTGCACAACGTGGGCGAGGTGTGGTGCAACGCGCTGTGGGGTTGTCGCGCGAACTTGGTCGCGGCGCACGGCTTCGCCGCCGGCAACGAACTCATCCTGCAGCTCGTCGTCGACGGGTTGAAGTTCGGGCCGGGCACGCCGAACTTCGTGCAAGCGCGCGATGCGATCCTGCAGGCCGATCTCGTGCGTTACGGCGGCGCGCACTTGACTGCACTGTGGAACGGCTTCGCCGCGCGCGGCCTGGGCAAGAGCGCGACGTCGCCGGCGGGCACGACGTCCGCCGGCGTGGTCGAGGCTTTCGACGCGCCCGACCAAGTGCTGTTCGTGTACCCGAACGGTCGGCCGGTCGAGCTCGTCGCCGGCGTTCCGACGACTTTCCAACTCCAGGTCGTCGGCATCGGCAGCACGCTGCCCACGCCAGGGACGGGCAACCTCGCCTACTCGATCAACGGCGGTGCTTACACCGTCGTTCCGCTGACGCAGACGTCCTTGCAACACTACGACGTCACGCTGCCGGCGCTCGCCTGCCTCGACGCCGTGAACTACCACGTGTCCGTCGGCACGAACCTCGGCGCGCGTTTCGATCCGCCTACCGCGCCCGTGGCGACCTTCAGCGCTCGCTCGGCGTCGGCGTGGGCTGCTGTGTTCGCGGACGACTTCGAGACCGATCAGGGATGGGCTCCGGAAAACCTCGGTGCGACCGCGGGTAATTGGAAGCGCGGCGTGCCGATCGTCGATCCGAGCTGGGCCTACGGTCCGAGCTCGGACGCCGATGGCAGCGGTCAATGCTTCGTGACGGAGAACCAGCCCGGCAACACGGACGTCGACAACGGCGCAGTGCGACTCACGTCACGTGTCTTCGATTTCAGCTCGCCGAACGCGAAGGTCGCATACCGGTACTTCCTCGCGCTGTCGATCGCGGACGGCTTCGACAACCTGGTGGTCGAGATGAGCACCACGGGCCTCGTCGGGTCCTGGGTCCCGATCGCCGTGCACGACACCGACGGCAATTTCACTTGGCGTTCCAACGAGATCACGGCCGCCGACGTGCAATCGCTGGGGCTCACGCTCTCGGTGAACACGCGCATTCGCTTCACCGCGACCGACGCCGGCGCTGCGAGCATCGTCGAGGCCGGCATCGACGCCTTCCGCGTCTCGCGCGGAGTCTGCACGCCGCCGGTCGTCGCCTATTGCTTCGGAAACGGCAGCGGCACGGCCTGTCCCTGCGGCAACAACGGCGCAGCCGGACAGGGTTGCGCGAGCTCGCTAGGCCTCGGTGCGACGCTCGCGAGCAGCGGTCATGCGATCGTCGGTGCCGACTCGCTCGTGCTGACCGGGTCGGGGATGCCCAATTCCTCGGCGCTCTACTTCCAGGGCACGACGCAAGCGGGCGGAACCCTGGGTGTGACGTTCGGCGACGGTCTCCGCTGTGCGGCCGGCACGATCATTCGCCTCGGAACGAAGACGAACATGGCGGGCACGTCGAGCTATCCGACGGGCGCGAACATCGCGATCTCGGTGAAGGGCTTGATCCCGTCCGGGGGCGCGACGCGCAACTACCAAGTCTGGTACCGCAACGCGGCGGCTTTCTGCACGGCGTCCACCTTCAACTTGTCCAACGGATTGAACGTGATTTGGGTGCCTTGAGATGGCTGGACCCGTCGACCTCCGTTGACGGGTTCGTTCACTGATTTTCCTTCGAGGCTCGGCCTCGCTTCGACGAATCCGAGCCTCGAGCCCATTCCGTCCGATGCACTCATCTCGTGAGATGCAGCGAGGCACGATGCGGTTCGTGGGACGAGGGTACTTCGGCACGGAGTGCGAGATCCGGCATGCACTACTGCGGATGGTTCGATCCGACGTTCGCGCGCGACTTCACCGCCCCGGCCGGGGCGAATCGCGCTTAGGATCGTTCCAGACCTTCGTCGACCCTCGCTCTCGTCACTCTCGGTCATCCGATGCAACTGCACCCGCTCCTCACGACCGCGCTCGGCCTGTTCCTCGCGAGTTCCGCGTTCGCTCAGACCACGTTCAGCAATGCGCATCCGGTTTTCCAGGCGAATTGCACGCCGTGTCACTCGAGCTTCGGCTCGGGTGGGCTCAACCTCGCTTCGAGCAACATCAATCAGTCCTACGCGAGCTCCCAACTGATTTCGTACTACGTCCCGGGGCAGACGAAGGGTTTCGCCTCACTCGTGCGCATCCAGGATGGATCCATGCCGCAGAGCTCCGGCTGCACGGGAGATCCTGCGCTGGACGTCGGCAATTCGGCGTGTTTGACGGCGTCCGAGCAGGCGGTGATCCAAGCTTGGATCAACGACGGACAATTGGGACCGTCGACCGGCACGAGATACTGCTTCGGCGACGGCAGCGGGACGCCGTGTCCGTGCGGCAACAGCGGATCCGCGCAAAGCGGTTGCGCGAGCTCCGTGGTCGCGAACGGCGGACGGTTGATCGCGACGGGAACGGCGAAGGTCACGAGCGATTCTCTCGTCTTGCGCGGCAGCCAACTCCCGAACAGCGCGGCGCTCTACTTCCAAGGCACGTCGCAAGTCGGCGGCGGCTCGGGCGCGTCGTTCGGCGACGGGCTGCGCTGCGTCGGAGGCGTGACGATCCGCTTGGGCACGAAGACGGGCGTCTCGAACGCGTCGATCGTTCCGGGAGCGGGCGATCCCTCGGTCTCGGTTCGCGGCGCGATTCCGCCGAGCGGCGGGACGCGCTACTACCAAGTGCTCTATCGCAACGTCGCCGTGTTCTGCCAACCGGAGTCGTTCAACCTGACGAACGGGCTCTCGATCACTTGGATTCCGTGATCGCGCCGCAAAGTCTGTGCTCGGAGGAAGGCCACCATGCGGGGGCTCGAGCACGTCCGGCTACGAACTCGAGATCGTGCTCCCCGGCGATCCGCACATCCGCATCCGGAGCACGGGGGGTGTCGTGTCCACGCTTCCGTGGACGATCGACGTGAGCGGAAAGAAGCGCGCGCGCAACGACGTCGAGATCTCGCACGCGGTGTTGGCACTGTCGACCCGAAGGGACCGGACCGCGCGCACCCGGGGGGCGAGAGCTAGTCGCGCGAGGGTTTCTGGCGCGATGGCCACTTCTGGGATCGATTCGTCGGAGCCGAGATCGATGCCGCCCCATCGAGTCCACGTCGACGCGCTCGACGTCATGTTCCACCCGACGAATGCTCAGTAGGGCCATCGCCGATGGGACGGGGAACTTCCGCCTGCAGGAGGTCCCGAAATGAACACGCGTGGGGGCGAGGCACTGCGGGCCGCGCGCGAGTAGGATCGACCGAGTGACACCGATCCAGCGTGCGCATCGCATCGCTCCCGCGCTGCTCGTCCTGGCCGCGTGCAGTGACCCGGCTCCGCCGCCCGCGATCGAGCGCGCAGAAGTGAGCGCACCGAGTGTCGCCGCAACTCCGCGCGAGGACATGTTGCGCGAGCGCGCCGGCGTGTCGCGCATCCTCTCCGACACGCGCGACGCGTGGATGCTTTCGATCGGCGGCACGGCTGAGATCGAACTCGCGTCGAGTGCGAATCCGCGCTTCGATTCCGCCGCGGGCATCGTGATCGGACCCGGCGGACCGCGCAGCGGTCGGGTGCGACTCGAGACGCGCTTGGAAGGCTCCTCGGACTTGGAGTGGACCACCGAGGTCGACCTGGCCGAAGTCCACGCGAGTTGGCGTGACGTGCAGCTCTCCACGCACGACGGTTCACATGGCGGGCGGCTCCACATCGCGGCTTCGTGGGTCGGCGCGGTGCCCGCCGGCGCTGAGCACGTGCGCGCCGCATTCGAGGTGCCGAGTCGCGCGCGCATCGCGCCGTCGCCGAAACCAGGAGCGCCGAACGTTCTCGTCGTGACCGTGGATACGTTGCGTCCCGATCGATTGGGATGCTACGGCTACGCGCGACCGACGTCGCCGAAGATCGACGCTTTGGCGGCGCGCGGCGTGCGTTTCGCGAACGCTTACTCCAGCGCTCCGTGGACACTTCCGAGTTACGGCTCGCTCTTCACGGGCCTCTTGCCGGGCGAGCATCGCGCGGGCGTCGTGACGGAGCGCGACGCTCTGTTCGGCCTCGACCAGGACGCGCCGACGAAGACGACGACCGAGGTCCTGCGCGAGGACCTGCGGACTCTGGCGGAGCACTTCGCGGCCGCCGGATTCGCGACGGCGATGCTCCACAACAACCCGTACCTCTCGCGCGCGACGGGACTGGACCGCGGTTTCCAGCGCTACCTGCGCTACGAATCGAACGCTCAGAACGGCGTGGATCTCGCGCTCGCGTGGACGAAGGAAGCCGACACCGCGCCGTGGTTGCTCGTCCTCCACCTCATGGATCCGCACTTCCCGTACGCGCCGCCCGCGCCGTTCGACGAGCGGTTCGCGGCGCACAGCGTCGATTCGATTCCCGAGTGGCCGCCGAGCCTCGCGACGTTGCGCGCGGGTCGGCCGACGAACGAGATCACGGATCTCTCGTCGAATCTCTACGACGGCGAGATCGCGTTCACGGATCAGGAGATCGGGCGCTTGCTCGAAGAACTCGAGAAGCGCGGCGCGCTCGCGAACACGATCGTCGTGCTGCATTCGGATCACGGCGAGGAGTTCTGGGAGCACGGCAGCTGCGATCACGGTCACACGCAGCACGAGGAACTCCTGCGCGTGCCGCTCGTCGTCGCGTGGCCGGATCACGTGCCCGCGGGACGCGTCGTCGAGGAGCGCGTGCGAGCGCTCGACCTGTTCGCGACGTTGCTCGAGCTGGCGGGCCTCGCCGCGCAGGAAGGACTCGAGTCGCGCTCGCTCGTGCCGCTCTTCACTGCGAGCGAAGCGCCGCGCCGCATGATCGCGGAGGCGATCCACGGCGGCCCGCGCGAGATCAAGGCCGTCCTCGACGGCCCGACGAAACTCGTTCAGCGCGGGACCGAGACGAAGCTCCACGACCTCGCGACGGATCCGATGGAAGCGCGTGATCTCGCTGCGACGGATGCGCAGCGCGTCGAGGAGATGCGCGCATTCCTGCTGGGACATCGCGCGCGCACACGCGAGGCGGCGAAGCGCGCGCAGGCGCTTCAGTTCGACGCGGACACGAACGCGAAGCTCCAGAACCTCGGCTATGCGGGCTCAGACGTTCCGCTACGCGACAAGTGAGTGCGACCCTTCGTCAGCGATCGATCGTGCGCAGCGCGCGCTTCACGACGTAGGCCGTCTCCTTGCCGCGCGACTCGCGCGTCCAGCGCGCGCACACGGACCGCACCCACGCCGGATCGTCCTTCGACGCGTCGTTCAGCCAGTTCGCGACCGAGTCGCGCACGTACTTCGACGGATCGGCGCGCAGCGGCTCGAGCACTGCCAGCCCGGGGGACGGATCCGCGCGCAGAGCCGCGACGTGCGCGCACCACACGCCGCGCGGGCGCGTGGATTCGCTGGCGAAACGACGCACGTTCGCATCCTCGTCGCGCGACCAGCGCGCGAGCAGCTTCAGCGCCGCGCCGATGTCGCCGGCGATCGCCGGACGCACGGCCATCCACGCGAGCTCGCGCACGCCCGAGTGCGCGTCGGCCGCGAACGGGCGCACGGCTACGAGCTTCACGGCGAGCTCCGCGTCGCCGATCGTCGCCGCGTGCGCGGTCCAGCCGCGCACGGTGTCGGAGCGATGTGCGGCGAGTGCGCGCAGTCGTCGCTCGCGTGCGGCGCCCGTGCCGAGCGCGCGTTCGAGGCTCGCGCCGGCGAGTTGCGTGCGGCCGACGATGCCGAGCTCGCGCTGCACATCGAGGTTGGCCGCGATGTGCTCGGCACGCCCGGGTCCGACGACGTCCGTCAGCGCGGCGCGCGCCAACGTCCCGAAGTCGATCGCGAGCCACTCGACGAGCGAACGCGTCTCGATCGCGCCGGCGCACAGATCGCGCAGCACTTCGGGCGGAATCGTGGCGCGCGTGCGCGCGCCCTTCCGTTCCACGCGTTCCGCGGACGGACGGGGACTCGAGTCAGCGATCCTGCGCGCCATGCCGCGAGCCTAGCGCACGTCGCTCGCGGCGGATCACAAGGGTTCCAAAGCGACGTGGATAGCCTTCGTCTCCGTCGCGGTGATCGTTGTCGTCACGATCACGGTCTGCCGACCGCGCGCGGAGATCCACATCTCGAGCGGGCCGGGCGCAAGGCTCGTGAACTCGCTCGTATCCGCGACGTCGAAGACCTGATCCGCGAAGAGCGCGTGCGCGCGCTCGCCCGACGCGAGCCCGCGCACGACGAGGCGCAGCGCGCTCGTCGGTGGCGTGATCGTCCACGGTCCGTCGCCTTGCAGCGTCGTGCGGTAGGGAACTGCGAGGCGACGTTCTTCCGCGACGTCCTCGGCATCGTCTGGCAGCACGGTTGCGACGACGATCACATCGCCCGAGCGTGGATCGGGCCCCGTCCAACCGCCGTTCGCGTCGAGGGCGAAGCGCGGTTCGGATCCGATCTCGAAGAAGCCGGCGCGGCTGAAAGTCACCGACACGTCCGTGCGTGGCGCGCCGTTCCGGTCGAGCACGCGCAAGCGCGGAGTGTCATCGAGCGCGATCCGCCCGAGGTCCACGCGCGCAGCATCGCCGCGCGCGGGCAGCGCGATGTAGAGACGTCGCGGCCGCAGATCCTCGCGCTCAGGGTGGAGCTCGAGCAGCACGGTTCCGGTCTTACGCACGGCGAGCTCGAACGCACCGCCCGGTGCATCGACGCTCGTCGCGCGCTCGTCGTCGCCGACTCGCAAACTCGCCCGCACGGGCACCGCTCGCCCGCTCGCGTCGACGACGGCCCCGCGCACGATCGTCGGCGCGTGGTCCGCGAGCACGATCGGTTGCGGCGGGAGTTCGTCGAGCCCGGCGTACACGACGCGACGCGCGCCGACCTGCAGCACGAACGGGCCCGACGTGGGGACGTGGACGCTGCCGTTCTCGGCCTTCGAGGCACCGAGCGACGGACTCGACGCCCACACGTCGACGCCGGACTCCGCGCCCTCGACGCGCACGGCGATGCTCGTCATCGCGATCTCGGGCGGCGACTTCGGCGCGGCTTGGTCGACCGTGCCCTCGCGCGAATCGCCCGCCGGAACGCGCAGGACGGCCGGATACGTCGCCGCTCCCGGGAAGGAGATCTCACGCTCGCCGACGCGCGCCATCAGCCACGAACCCTCGGGCGCGCCGAGCAATTCGAAGCTGCCGTCGGCGCGCGTCTTTGCCCACGGACCGCGATGGACGTCGGATGTGCCGACGAAAGCGTGTGCGATCGCGTTGCCGGCGTGGTCGAGCAGCTTTCCCGTCAGCGGCGTCGAGTACGCGCACTCGAGCTCGAACGGTGCGTCGCCGGGACGCCACTCCAGCGACTGGTACCCGAGCTCGAGCCCGCGCGCCTGGCAGTACAGGTCCGCGATGTCGTTGTGCGGATCGACGCCGCGCAAGATCGCGATGCCGTCCGCGCCGCTCGTCGCGTGGACGAGATCGGGACCGTGACCGCAACTGCCGCAGAATCCGATCACGGCGCCGGCGACCGGCAGGCCGCGCCAGTCACGCACGAGCACGGGCACGTCCTGCGCGGCTGCCATGCGCCAAATCGGTGCACGGGAACTGCTGCGCGACGATACGCCGTGACCGTCGGCGCGCAGCACCTGGATGTCCCACTGCCCCTCGATGTCGTCGATGCGGACGCGCACGAATCCGTCGGCGTCGCTCGTCGCGCTCCGCGTGGACCAGAACTCGCCGGCGATCGGCGCCAAGCTCTCCTTCACGAGGAAGAGCTCCGCGCCCGCGATCGGCCGACCGCTCGCGTCGTCGACGATGCGCCGGCAGAGCCAGCGTTCGCCGCCGCGCTCGACGATCGAGTCGCCGGGGTAGAGGTCGGTCGTGGATCGCACCGCGTCTTGTCGCGCGGCGAAGGGGGCCGCGAGGACGAGGACGACGGTGGGGAACGTGCCGGACATGTCGAACACTCTCTACCCGGCGCCTCGGCGCGGCAACCGACCCTCTCCAGGCCCGTGCGGAGTTTCCCGGGGGCCTCGCCGTGTCCCGCTCGCGCCGCTAGACTCTTCCCCTCATTTCTCCGAAGTAGAGGGTCTCCATGGGTCTTGCCTGCGGCATCGTCGGTCTGCCGAACGTCGGAAAATCGACGATCTTCAACGCCATCACCGCCGCCGGTGCGGCGAGCGCGAACTATCCGTTCTGCACCATCGAGCCCAACATCGGCGTCGTCGACGTGCCGGATGATCGGCTCGAGGTCATCCACAAGTTCATCACGACGGATCGCATCTTCCCCGCGGCCGTGAAGATCGTGGACATCGCCGGGCTCGTCGCGGGCGCGTCGAAGGGTGAAGGTCTCGGGAACAAGTTCCTGGGCAACATCAAGGAGACCGACGCGATCCTGCACGTCGTCCGTTGCTTCGCGAAGGGCGACATCATCCACGTGTCGGGCTCGGTCGATCCGCAGCGCGACATGGAAGTCATCGAACTCGAGCTGCAGCTCGTCGACCTCGACACCGTCGAGAAGTCGCTCGACCGCGTGATGCGCAAGGCGCGCGCCGGTGACAAGGAAGCGGCGGTTCACAAGCTCGCGCTCGAGAAGGCCAAGGTCATGCTCGACCGCGGTGAATCTCTGCGCCTCGGCACGTGGTCGAAGATGGAGCGCGAGGCTCTCGACCCGCTGTTCCTGATCACGATCAAGCCGGTGCTCTACGTGGCCAATGTCGGCGACGACGACCTCGAAGGCACGGGTCCGTTGGCGCAGGTCGTGCGCGCGCACGCCAAGAAGACGGGTGCCGAAGTCGTGCCCTTGTGCGGCGACATCGAGGGCGAACTGTCGGGCATGCCGAAGGAAGATCGCGCGTCGTTCCTCGCGGATCTCGGGCTGAGCGAGCCGGGCCTGAATCGCCTGATCCGCAAGGTCTACGACCTGCTCGGACTGCAATCGTTCTTCACCGCCGGCAAGATCGAGATCCGCGCGTGGACGATCCACAAGGGCGATCCGGCGCCGGTCGCGGCGGGCGTGATCCACACGGACTTCGAGAAGCACTTCATCCGCGCCGAGGTGTATTCGGTCGAGGACCTCGTCGCGTACGGCAGCGAAACGGCGGTGAAGGCCGCCGGCAAGATGCGCGTCGAAGGGCGCGACTACGTGATGCGCGAGGGCGACATCGCGCACTTCTTGATCGGGAAGTAGCGCTCATCCGGCTTTCGGGTGGCTCGGCGCGTCCGTGCTGGCTCGCCAGCGCCGCGTTCCCGGAACTCGACTCGGGCGTGGTTGAGCTCTATGGCTCCAGGGCGTCCTCGCGCGATGTGCGGATCCACGACTCGCGCGGTGCGCGCTCACACCGTGCGCTTCGGCGAGCGCCGCCGTCGGATCAGGCGGTGAGCTTCGTTGGTCGAGAGCGTCGGCGCGCGTGGCTCGAATTCGCGACCCGAGTGTGGCGCGCACTCACCCCGAGCGCGTCGGCGAGCGCGTCGAGCGCGTCGGCGTGGGCGTCGGCGTGGGCGTGGGCGCAGGCGAGCGCGCAGGCGAGCGCGCAGGCGAGCGCGCAGGTGAGCGCGCAGGCGAGCGCGCAGGCGAGCGCGCAGGCGAGCGCGCAGGTGAGCGCGCAGGTGAGCGCCGCCGCCGGATCAGGATCTGCATCCCGCTCGGCCCCCCGCGCCTGGATCTGGCCGCGGTGCCTCACTCGTCGCGATGCGTCCGCCCTTCAGGCATCCGAACAGGAGCAACCACGAACTCGCTTCGGGCAACGCCCGATCTTTCCGCGGCGTCCGATCCATCCATCCGCTGAACCATGGGCCCGAGGAATGCGCGTCGATCCCGAGGATGCGCGCGCCGTGCTTGCGCGCGTTCTGCAGCACGTAGACCAGCGCGTTCCGCACCTCGCGAGGCGTCTTCAGGACTCGTGCGTGGTAGCGGTCGCCCATGACGCGGCCCTTCCGTTCCCACGCGCGATTCAGCGCCTTCGCGAGGCGAACGAGAAGCCCTTTCATGCCGCGCGCCAGCGCGATCTCGTCCTGCGCCTCGGCGACGAAGTGCAGGTGATTCGATTGTATCGAGTACTCGATGAGCCGAAAGCCGAACCGATCCGCGCCCGCGGCGAACGTCTCGCGCAGGAGGACGAGCGTGCTTTCGCGCCGCAAGTTGGGCAGTCCCGCGAGGAGCCTCGTCGTAACGAGGACCGGCGTGCGCCGCGTCACACGGTCTCGCGTGTCGTGCGGCACGAGAGCGCGGTTGCCCTTCGGCTTGCGACCTGCGCCTGCTCGCTTGCCGCCGCGCCGGAACAAGTCGAGCTGGCGAACGGATTGGGACTGCGACTGCATGCGTGACTGCGAGTTCATGCGCGACTGAGACTGCACGAGTGACGGCGACTGCGTGCGTAACGGCGACCGAGACTGCATGAGCGTGTGCTCCATCGATCACCTCCTTTCGGTAGAACGCGCGGCGAACGCTCAGGTCGTCGAAAATCATTGGAAAACAAGCGTCGATCGAAGATAGTCCCCTGCCCGAGATTAGATTCCGCGGACATTCGAAGCGTAGTGCGTTACACGGCGCGGGTCGGCCGACGTGCTCGAGTTCAAGGAGTCGAGGCCGAACGGCTCCGCTCGAGCACCCGCCAGACCGCGCGATGATTCCGCGGACATTCAGCGAGCCTCCGGTGAGTTCCACGTCGGGCCGTCCGAAGTGCAACGTGCGTTCCATCGCTGCCCGCGTCGATGGAACGCGGATCGCCAGCGTGCGCGAGGAGGAGTCATGTCTGGTGCAGCGCCCTTGACCCTCGGCGCTGAACCTCGGCCGTCGACCCTGGTCCCTCGGCGCGCGGTGCTCCGCGCGCGGCACTCAGTGCGCGGCACTCAGAGCGCGGCACTCAGAGCGCGGCACTCAACCTCGGCCGTCGACCCCTGGCTCTCGTCCCCCGGCGTGCAACCCTCGGCCCTCGGCGCGCGGCGCGCGGCCCTCGGCGCGCGGCCCTCAACCTCGGCCGGCGACCCTTGGCTCTCGTCCCTCGGCGTGCGGCCCTCAACCTCGGCGTGCGGCCCTCAACCTCGGCCGGCGGCACTCGGCACTCGGCACTCGGCACTCGGCAGTAGCCCGAATCTCTCATCACGTCGTTGACTCGGATTGAATCGAGCACGTCGGTCACGTCGGGTGGAGTGGACGTGGCCGGATCGCAGCTACGCCTCCCGGAAGCAGCTGAAATGTGTGCGGAATCAAACTCGGGCCGGGTCGTTGAGGGGTCTACCGCGCTTGGTTGTCGGCGACGGTCACGAAGCCGCCCAGGATCCTTCGATCCCGACCACTCTTCGCACCTGACGACCGTTCAGGTCGTTGCGACCGATGGTCCACGGAGCCTTGCCAGGGCCTCGGCGAAGAGCTGCTGCAGCGGGAAGGCTTGACTGAGCGACACCCATACTCGACGGACGCTGGTTCGGACCTGCGCGCCGACTTTCAGCAAGCGCACACGAATCGTGTCGCACTGAGCACGCGCGAGTTCTGTTCCCTCGAGACCGATGCGTCGCAGCGCTTGCATCAGCGCGTACCCGATCGAAGCGCAGTACAGGCGCACTAGGTTCGCGGCCATCGTGTGCGCACTCACGCGATCAGCGAAGAGGCCGAGCTGCTGTTCCTTGATCCGGTTCTCCATGCCGCCGCGGGCGCAGTAGAGCTTCTCGTACAGCTCCTGTGCCCCGACTTGCTCCTCGGGGATCGACGTCACGACGTAACGCGGGTTGTCACCGCGCGCCGAATGCTCGGCACGCAGCACAACGCGTCGCGCACGCGACCACGAGTCGACCGTCTCGTACTCGAGTTCGCCATAGCGGCGCTCGCTCTTCAGCGTGGCGGCGTAGGCCCATTGCGCCATCCCGAGGTGGTACTCGGACATCGAAAGGAGACGGGAATTCTCGGCCAAACCGATCACGTAGTCGATGTCGTTCGCCTCACACCACGAGAGCGTCGCGTCGCGGCAGAAGCCCGAGTCCGCGCGGATCACGATCTTCACGCGCGGCCAGCGCGCACGGATGCGGTCGACGATCGGCATCAGCTCTTCGACCGATCCTTTGCTGGCGTCGATGTTCGCCGGACCAAGGCGCGCGCACAGCAGATGCTCGCCGGCGAAGATGTAGAGCGGCAAGTAGCAGTAGCTGTCGTAGTACGCGTGGAAGAAGCGGCGTTCCTGCGGACCGTGAATCGGAAAGTCCGTCGCGTCGAGATCGATCACGATCTGCTCGGGAGCGTCGACGTGGCTCTCGAGGAAGACGTCGGTCAGCAGTCGATCGACGGCCGGAGCATCGATCGAGATGCGCTTGTAGCGATCACTCGCTGCATCGGTGGTCGTCGAGAGTTCGAGGCGATTCAGCGTGAGCTTGCCGGCCAAGCGTGCGTTCGATCGCGACTTGCGGGCGATCGTGCAGAACAGAGTCGTCGCGAAGCGTGTCGTGATCCGAAATGTCTTCGTAGCCGAGACACAGGCCGAGGACGCGCTGCTTCACCAACTCGGCCGCGCTGTGCTCGATGCGCGCGGAGTCGCGGTGGTCTTGGAAGCAGGAGGCGAAGCGCTCGAGGATCCGGGTGCGTCGCTCGACCTCTGCAAGCAGGAGAGCACCGCCGTCAGAGCTGATCATTCCGCCGTCGAAACGGGCCACGATCCCGGAACTCGGTGTGGCTACACTCTGTCATCGCCGTCGGTCTCCGCTCGTGAGTTGAAGGGTCTTTTCACATCCCCACTTACGAACGGGACCGCGGCGAGTTGACTCAAAGGTGGTGAGAGATTCGGGCTAGGCACTTGGCGCTCGGCCCTCAACCTCGACCGTCGGACGGAGAGACCATCGAACCGACGGGACATCTCGACCCCAGTTCGTCTCGAGCCATCGACCGAGGACGCTGCAACCGAGCTCTCGAGGTCCGGTGCTCGCAGCACAGTTCAGGCGTGCCGACGATTCCGCGCACATCCGCTGCATGTGTCGTCTCGCGGCCGAACGCGGGCCGTACGGGTGTTCGGAACATCGAGACCCTGCTCACGGGATCATCGAGCTGATCACCCCGACTTCGCCGGCGCTTCGAGCACTCCCAGCGACGGGCGGCCTCCTGCAGGTCCCTCCTCCGTCCATCCCGGGCCTCGCTTCGAGCGTCGATTCGCAGTGCAGCCCACGAGACCGGCCGGACTCCAGAGATCGCAGACGCTGCAGGCGACGTGATCTCGACCCAGCGCGGCCGTGTACCCGCGCGGGTCGGACTTCGGCAGCGAGTTCCCCGCACCGCTGCTGACGGCCCACACGACTTCCCGAAGCCCCTGGAAAATGCGCGGCGCGAGCGCAATGTGCGCTCGCCGCGAACTGCGCTCACGATGCGTTGCGTGCCTCGCTTCCTGTGGCTCGGACTGATCGTGTGCGCGCTCGCCTTGCTGGTGCTCGATCTCGTTCGTGCGGTCGAGCCAGATGGCAACGTGGACTCGGGGATCGCGGCCGCTCGCTCGGAATATTCGAGTCCGAGTGCGCATCTCGTCGCCGCGCACGACGTCGACCAGACGGATCGCGCACCGATCGATGCGACCGAGCCGATCGATACCGCGAAGGTCGCAGCACCGGGCCGTACTGAGTCGACTCGCGCGATACACGGTTGGACCGACGTGAGCATCGAGCGAGAACCGCGCTTCGAGTCCGGCGTGATCGAAGTCCACGTCGTGAGCGATCACGACGGTCGACCTCTGGCGGGCGTAGAAGTCGCGCTCGCGCGCGATGAAACTCCCGAGGTGCAGACGACGGGTTCAGGCGGCACCGTGGTGTTCACCAACGTCGTCGAGGGTCGCGCGAGTCTCTCTGCGATCCTCGTGGGTCACGCACGAGCCGCGGGGGAGGCTTCGATCTCACGCGGATCTCCGCATGCGAGCGTCGAGCTGCGGCTCGTCGTCCATCTCCGGGATCCTCGTGGGCTGGCGTTCGATCCCGCGGCGTGGCAAGTCGACCGACCCGCGGCGAGGCGGATCGGGATTCGACTCGACAGCCGTTGCGGCGGCATGGGCACCGCGTTCGACGCGGTCGACGTGCTTCGGTACGGCGCGCGCTCCGGGGAGCAGGGCCTCGGCCCCTTCACGTGGCGCGTGCGCATCCAACGGACCTCCGACGTCTGCGTTCACGCCTTGCTGGACGATGTGATCATCGGAGTGGGACTGCTCGATCCCGCGGCAACCGAGCTCGAGGTGCGCCTCGATCCATCCGCCGTCGAGGCCGTGTTGGCGCCCGTGCTCATCCGCGTGCTCGAGGTGGGGAGTGAGGCGCCGATCGCTGGCGCGCAGATCGAGTTCCAGGGCGGCGCCGGCCACTCCGGCCTTCGTGCGGGCCTCGACGGTCGAGCCCGCGTCTCGACCGCCTCCGCGCCGTCACGGGAGCTCGTCGTGACGGCGCGTGGATACGCCACGGCCAAGCTCACGCTCTCGCGCCCCTATCCTCCGGAGTCCGTCGAGCGCTTGCCGGTCGGCCGCCGCATCGCGGGTCGCGTCTTCGATCTGAACGGCGCGCCACTGGCGACAGCGAGTCTCGACCTGTACGCGGTGAAGGTCGACGACACGGCCCCGCCGGTCATGCGCAGCGGCAGCGGCAGCCGCGGCGGATTCGAGTTCGAGAGCGTTCCTGCCGGCGAGTACCGAGTCCAGGCGAGGTACGGCTCGACTCGCGTCGAAATCGCCGCGGATTGTCGCGACCGCGACGTGCTCGGCCTCGACGTGAAGCTCTCAGTCCCGAAGCCCGCGGCATCCGAAAGCCCGCGTTGATCGAGGCACTCGACCTCACACAGCAAACGAAGGCCGCTCGACGTTCGAACCCGTTCCGGTTGCGGCGCGCACCGAAGCCGCCGAGGATGATGCGATGCCGCGTCCGCTCGTCCTCGCGCTCGTCGTGTGCGCACTCAGCGTCGCGGTGGCGGTGTCCCTCTCGCTCCGGAACCGTCCGATGAGCGAGGGCGAGGCCGGTCGCGCCGCGGCGACGGATAGCGCGGCGAATGCGCGCGATCCCGGTGCCTCGATCGCAGCGGAGAGCAAGCGCGCGCAACCCGACCCTCGATCCGACGACTCGACGTCCGCACGCGCGACGGCGTGGCGCGATCCGCATCGCGGCCCGTTCGAAGTGCTCGTCGTGCGCGAGGAAGACGAGACGCCGATCGTCGGCGCGAAGGTGTGGGGCGAGCGGGGGACGACGAGCGAGGATCTCGGCGCGCGTATCACCGGCGCCGACGGTCGCGCGCGCTGGAACGACCTCGCGGAGCGCGCGCTCGCGATCGAGGCCACTGCGCCCGGTTGCACGACGGCGAGCGTGCGTCTCGCTTTCGACCCCGTGCTCACGGCGAGTCCGTTCGTCGTGCGCTTGCCGGCCCAGCGCGATCTGCGCGTGCGCCTCGTGGATGCAAGCGGCATGGATGCCACGCCGGCGACGCTCGGATTCGATCCCTTTTGGTCGACGAACCTCACACTCGGGCTCGCCGCCGAGTGCTCGGGCGTCGGTCAGCGTTTCGACACGCGCGGCGCGCCGACGCATCGCACGCACACGGACGCGACGTCGGAGCACGCTTTGGCCTGGCGCATCCAGATCCGCGGGAACGATGCGACGTGCGTTCACCTCCTGCTCGGCGACGTGGTTCTCGCCGCGATGCCGCTCGATCCGCGCGCGACGGAACTCCCCATCCGCGTCGAGCGCGAGGACATGCACCGCTGGCTCGATCCGATCGTCGTGCGAGTCCTGGAAGAGAGCACGCGCGCGTCGGTTCCCGGTGCCGAGGTCCTGATCACGCCGCATCCGTTCCGAGACTCGAGGCGGACTTGCGACGACGCTGGGCTCGTGCGGTTCGAGGACTTGCTCGCGGGAGAGTTCCAATTCACGGTCACGGCCCGAGGTTTCGCCTCCGAATCGGTGCGCGTGCGTCGCCCGATCGCCGGCAGAATCGAAGTCCTGTTGAAGGTCGGTCACGACGTCGACGGTGTCGTGCTCGATCCCGCCGGAGCGGCGAAGTCGGGCGTGGTCCTCGTCGCGTACGACGCGGCCGAGTTGGGCCGGACGGCGCGAGCGCTCCAGTCCGTGACGAGTGACGTCGCGGGTCGCTTCGCATTCCACGCGCTGCCCGCGGACGAGGTCGTGGTCGTCGCCTCGCTCGCAGGCGCCGCGCAAGATGCCGTGTTCCTGCCCGCGCGCGAGAACCTTCCCGCGGCGTGTCACCTCGTCGCGTGCCGAGGCGGCGCGCACGACGTCGTCATCCGCTGGGTGCCCCTGGACCCCAAGACATACTCCCGCGCACGAGCTGCGGCCGGCGATCGCTGAAGACACGATGTCCGCTCGAACCCACATCCACGAAACGCAGCGCGGCGCGACACGCGGGATTCTCGCCGCTCTCGTCGTCGCGCTCGGACTCGGTGGACTGGCGTTGTGGCGCATCGACGGCAGCACATCCCTCAGCCACGCACCGATCGGGGACGGCGAGGTTCAGGCCTTCGATGTCGTCCGAGACGACGCCGCGGGCAGAGCGAGCGCGAGCACGCACCAGTCCACGATCGTCGAAGCGCCGACCTCGTCGGCCGCAGCGCGCAACGAGGAATCCATCGTGACGCCGACCTCCGAACGCTGGTCCGGAGGTCGGATCACGGGTCACGTCCTCGGCGGGCCCGGCGCATCCGAACCCGTGGTCGGCCGCGAGGTTCGTGCGCACGCGCCGCGCAGTTCGTTCCCGGTGAAGGCTCAGCGCACACGCACGGATCGGGACGGTCAATTCGAGTTCGTGGACCTCGTGGCTGCTCGCTGGGAGATCGACGCGCGAGCGACCGCGCTCGAAGTCGGTGGAACCGCGTTCGTGGTGCTCGACGAGATCGAACTGCCGCGCGCCGAAGTCGAGATCCACTTCCCGTACGAACGACACGTGGAGGTCCGACTCGTCGACAAGCGCGGAGATCCGATCACGTCGGAGTCTCTCGGGCTCGATCGCGCGTTCTTACCCGTCGTCGCGGTCGGCGTCGGCAATGTGTGCGTCGAACCCGGGCACGCGTTGTCACCGAAGGACACGCCCCTCTCGCGCGTCGCGGACAAGAGTCCGAAGGGCGAACGTCACACTTTCGACGTCGTGATCCAGAGCGCGGGTGCGGAGTGTTTGCACGCGTTGTTCGGCGATCGCGTGTTGGCGAGCCGTCCGCTCTTGCGCGAAGAACAAAGCGTCGAACTGTTCGTCGATCCAGCCGAGGTCGCGCGCCTCCTCGGGCCGTGCAGCGTGCACGTCGTCGACAAGAGCGACGGCAGCCCGATTCCTGCGGGAATCGTGCGCTTTCAAGGCCCGAGCGGATCGTTGGAGCGCGAGTTGGACCGCTACGGCCTGGCCAGCCTCTTCGGCGTCCCATTCGGGACCGTGCGCATCCGGGTGGAAGCACGCGGCTTCATCTCGCGCGCGATCGACGTCGAAGTGCCGACGAAGACAGCACTGCGCGTCGAGCTCGCTCCGGCGCGTCGCCTCGGCGGACGCATCGTGTTCGCGGGTAGCGGCGACGCGAGTCGATTCAATCCCGCGGTGTGGCGCGTGAGCGATCCGGCGAAGCGGCTGGGTGACCCCACGGCTCACGCGAACCGTCCGACGGCCGAGGACTTCGGCTTCGATCCACTCGAGGCCGGGATCTACGTCGTCGCCGCCGTTCCGGGTTCCGTCGGCCTCCTGACCGCCGACGACATCCGCGAGGGACGAGGCAGCGGCGCCGCGTGGGTCGATCTCAGGCGGGTCGACGTCCACAGCATCGTGCTCGACGTGCCGGCTTGGCTCGATGAACCGTGAGCGAGTTCAAGGACTGCCGAGCCACTCGTTGAAGCCGCGGATTCCGGCGATGCGCAGTCCGTCGCGATAGAGACCGGTCCGCGCGCGATCGAGCGAGCCGTCGGGACCGAACTCGAACCAGTCGCCGTCGCGCTGCCCGTCTTTGTGGGAGCCGTGCGTACGCTTCGCGCCGCTCGGCCACCACGACTCGGACGGGCCGTGAGGTCGGCCGTTCTCGTGACGTGCTCGTGTGAGCAAGCGACCGCGCCAGTGGGTTTCCACGACACTGCCCGCCGCGTCGTCGATCCGCGTCGCACGAGCGAGACGCGTCGCGAGCCAAGCGTGCAGTCTTGGCCAGCGGCGGGGGCGGGATGTGTCGGTCACGAGGGCAGCGTAACCCGCGCCAACAGCGGGCCTTCGACGTCGTGGAACGGAGCGCCGCTGCGAGCTCTTCGGCGTGGAACGCTGGACGCCGCTGCCGAGCCGCACGAGGATGGAGTCATGGCGAACACTCCCCGGACCACCCTCGCCGAAGCGATCCAACGTCTCGAATCCGCTCGGCTGGCGCTCGCCGTCGCGCTCGCGGCCCCGCACGTCACGGCGGGTGAACGAGACAAGCTGCGAGCCGACCACGCGGAGGCGCAAGCGCTCCTGCGTACGGCGCAGGGCGAGGTCGACGCGGCGACGGGTCGGCGCCCGGAGCCGCCCGTGTGATGTGATTCGCCGGAGCGGCCGGCTCGCGAACCGAGAGCCCGTGAAGAAATCGATTCTACGGGCTCTCGGATTCATGTGGCGACACTTCACGTCGCGAGAGCGTGTGATCTCTCCACACGCTCTGAGCGTCGGACCGCGCACGGGGACCGCAAGAGTTCTTGCGTTGCGGAGCAGGCTTAGTGAGGTAAGCTCTGGCTCTCATGGCGTTGGATCTCAAAGATCTGCGTGCGCGGCTCGGCCTTTCGCAACAGGAACTCGCGGGCCTGCTCGGCGTCCACGCGATGACGGTCAGCAAGTGGGAGCGCAAGAAGCTCCGACCCGGCCCCCACGAGAAGCGCCTCCTCGCAAGCTTCGCGGCGGCTGCCGAGCGCGGGATCCGCGCGCCGACGCGCGGCAAGCGTCCAGATCCCGTGCGTTTCCTGGCCGATCTCCTGGCGCATGCGGAGTCGAAGCCGGACATCGACCTCGGAACGCTCAGTGCGACGAATCGCTTCGCGGGACGCGTCGTCGAACTCGTGCGCGGCGACGTCGTGACGAAAGTCGTCGTCGAGGTCGCGCCCGGGGTGCGCATGGGGTCCGTGATCACGACGGACTCCGTGGATCGGTTGGGCCTCGCGATCGGTGTGCGCGCGACGGCGATCGTGAAGGCGACCGACGTCCTGCTCGCCAGCGGAGGGGCTTGAAGCATGCTTCGCATCCTGGCGTTGCTCACCAGCGTCGTGTTGTCCGTCGGATGCACGAAGTCCGCGCCGGCGAGCGCAGCTCGGCGTGAGGTGACTGTTTTCGCGGCCACGAGCTTGCGTGATGCCTTGCAGGAGATCGCACCCGCCTTCGAATCGGCCCAGAATGCTCGAGTCGTCTCCGCGTTCGGATCCTCGGGCGACCTCGCGAAGCAGATCGTCGCCGCTGATCGCGCGGACGTGTTTCTCTCCGCGGACGGGCGCGAGATGGATCGTGTCGCGAACGCGTCCCGCATCGACGAGTCGACGCGGCGCGACCTCTTCGCGAATCGCCTCGTGGTGATCGAGCCGACCGAGGGTGCCTCGGGTGCTTTCACGGGTGACTTCGCGAGGCCGCAACTTGGCGACGCCCGCATCACGCGCTGGTCGCTCGCGAGTGTCGAAACCGTTCCCGCCGGTCGCTACGCGAAAGCGTGGCTCGAATCGATCGGCATGTACGAGCCGTTGCGCGATCGCGTCGTGCCCGCGGTCGATGTGCGCGCCGCGCTGGCGGCGGTCGAATCGGGCGCATGCGCGGCGGGAATCGTCTACGCGACGGATGCGACACGTTCGAAGCGCGTTCGCGTCGTGCACCGTGTCCCCGAGGCGGAAAGTCCGGCGATTCGTTATCCGGGCGCAGTCGTCGTGAAAGGTGAAGCCGGTGATCTCGGCGCGGCGTTCTTGCGCCACCTCGCGACGAACGACGTCGCCGCCGTCTTCGAGCGTCACGGGTTCGTCGTGTTGCGTTCGGCCAACTGATCCGTGGTCGACGCGAAGATCGTCGAAGCTCTGGTCGTGACGCTGCGCGTCGCGATCGTCGCGACGATGCTCGCGGCACCGTTCGCGCTCGCTGCCGGCTACCTCCTCGCGCGACGAACGTTCGTGGGGAAGAGCCTGGTCGAGACCTTGCTCGCACTCCCGCTCGTCCTGCCGCCCACCGCGATCGGCTACCTCCTGCTCGTCGCGTTCGGTCGCAGCGGACCGTTCGGCGAGCAAACGCTGGGCTTCGATCCAGGGATCCTCTTCACGTGGCGGGGAGCCGTACTCGCGAGTGCGATCGTGTCCTTCCCGCTCGCAGCGCGAACGGCCCGCTCAGCCTTCGAGGTCGTCGACCCGCGGCTCGAGACGATGGCTCGTTCGCTCGGGATGTCGCGCGTGACGGTGTTCCTCTGCGTGACGATCCCGCTCGCGCGCCGCGGACTGCTCGCGGCGCTGGCACTCGCGTTCGGGCGCGCGCTAGGCGAGTTCGGCGCGACCGTGATCGTCGCGGGCAACATTCCCGGTCGCACGCAGACGATCCCGCTCGCGATCTTCGACGAGATCCAGCTCGGGAACGAACGCGGCGCGCTCGTCCTCGTCGGCGTGGCGACGGCTCTCGCCTTCGTCGTCCTCTTCGCGGTCGAACGACTCGGTCGAACGCGGGTCGTCGCATGAATCTCGCCGTGGATGTCGAGCTTCGGCAGGGGAAGTTCCAGCTGGCCACACGATTCACGAGCAGCGCACGCACGCTCGGCGTGTTCGGTCCGTCGGGCTCGGGGAAGACGAGTCTCGTCGAAATCCTCGCCGGGTGGCGACGACCGGATCACGGCCGGGTCACGGTCGGCGGAGCGACGTGGTTCGATGCCGCTCGAGGGATCGACGAGCCCGCCGTGATTCGACGTGTCGGCTACGTTCCGCAGGATCTCCTGCTCTTCCCGCACTGGGATGTGCGCGGCAATGTGCGCGCCGGTGTAAAGCGCGGTGACGCGACCTCGAACGAACAACGACTAGCGCTCTCGATCGAAGTGCTCGGCATCGGGGCACTGCTCGACAGTCGTCCATCGACGTTGTCGGGAGGCGAGCGTCAACGCGTTGCACTCGCACGTGCATTGGCCAGCGATCCGGCGATCCTGCTGCTGGACGAACCGCTCGCGTCGCTCGACCTCGAGCTGCGGCGCGCGAGCCTGGCGCATCTCGCTCGCGTGCGTGAAGCATTCGACGTGCCGCTCGTCGTCGTGTCGCACGATCCGACGGAGATCCTGGCCCTGTGCGAAGAGTGCGTCCGTCTCGAGAACGGTCGCGTCGTCGAGCACGGACCCGCGCGCCGTGTGTTGCTCGGCGCGGCGCGTTCGGCCGGGACGTTCGAGAACGTTCTGCGCGGTCGCGTGGTGCCGGGCCGTGAGTCGCACGTCGAGCTGGAACCCGGTGTGGGGCTGGACGTTGCCGAGCGCGGACTCAGAGCATCCACGGAAGTTCTTGTCGCCCTGCGCGCCGAGGACGTGCTCGTGGCTACGGGTGAGCTACCGGGAATTTCGGCGCGCAACGCTCTCGTCGCGCGCGTCGAGGACGTGCGCATCGACGGCGAAGATGCCTGGATCGAAGCGCGCATCGGTCGCGACGTCGTGTTGACCGTGTTACTCACTCCGGGCGCTGTCGCCGACCTCGGGCTCGCACGCGATCGCGAGGTGCGCCTCGTGATCAAGGCTCAGGCGTGTCGAGTGCTCGCATCGACGCCGAGGTGACGCGTGGGTCGAAGGCCACGCACCGCGGCGCGCCGACCTCACGCGTTCGCGCCGTGACGGGTCCGGCCGGACTCGCCGTGTGAACTCGTCGAGACTCATCCGCGTGGGCGTTCCGCCGATCGCGTGCGGAGGATGGCCGCGATCGGATCGAGCGAAACCGTGGGCGTGCGGGTGCTCGTTCAGCCGCGCGATGCCGCGTGCAAGGACCGCCCCGTCGCCGCAGCCATCACGCGTGATTCGGCCACGAGGTTCACGAGCTCGGCCGGCAACAACGCTTGCGGTCCATCGCTGCGCGCTTCGGCGGGGTTCTCGTGCACTTCGACGGCGACGCCGTCCGCACCAGCCGCGATCGCGGCGCGTGACAGCGGAGGAATGATCCGCGCGATGCCGGCCGCGTGCGCGGGATCCACGAGCAACGGCAAGTGCGTCCACTCGCGCATCAAGGGCAGAACGGTGAGGTCGAGCGTGTTGCGCGTGGCTTTCTCGTACGTGCGGATGCCGCGCTCGCACAGGAGGATCCGCTCGCATCCGCCCTCGGCGAGGTACTCGGCGGCATGCAGCCATTCCTCCACGGTCGCGGCGAGACCGCGCTTCAACAGCACAGGCCGTCCAGCGCGCGCGATGGCCTTCAAGAGGCTGAAATTCTGCATGTTTCGCGCGCCGACTTGCAGACAGTCGATGTCGTGCTCGACGAACGCCGGCAGATCCGACGCGTCCATGATCTCGCTCACGACGGGCAGATTCGTCGCAAGACCGGCGTCCTTGAGTTGCCTCAAGCCCTCGACGCCGAAGCCCTGGAACTGGTACGGGCTCGTGCGCGGCTTGAAGGCCCCGCCGCGCAGGAGGTGCGCGCCGGCCGCCTTCACTTGGCGCGCGACGGACAGCACGTGCTCGCGTCCTTCGACGCTGCAGGGTCCGGCGATCACGACGACCGTGCCGCCGCCGACGCGCACGTTACCGACGTCGACGACGCTGGGCAGCTCGCGCATCGCGCGCGCGACGAGCAAGAGCTCGCCCATCGGCTTCGACGTCGACTCGACTTCGGATAGTTTCGCGAGCGACTCCGCCAGACCCTTCGGTGTTTTGCCCGCGAGCGCGAGGATCGGTCGCGAGCGTTCCCGCGAGCGCAACACGCGCAAGCCGTCCTTCTCCAGGGATTCCTGGAGCGCGCGCACGACCTCCTCCGTCGTTCCCGCGACGAGGCGGACGATCACGACTGTTCCTCCAGAGCGAACTGCGCGCTGTGTCGGTCGATCACGGCGAAGACTTCGGCCACGCCCTCGGCCGAGAACGGACCGCTGTGACGGCGCAGGATGTCGTCGACGGCCGCGCTGCGCAGCGGATCGGTGGCGCTCGTCTGTGAGAGCAAACGCGCGCGCTCGTCCAGCATCGCGAGGATCGCGCCGTCGAGATGGCGCAGTTGATGGCGTTGAGCAGGATTCATGGTGTCAGTCCGGAGCGTAGTTCGTGGACGAAACGTTCGGCGGCTGCCGCTGCGTCCGAGTCATTCGGGCCGGCTCGATGGACGCGCTCGACGAGTGCGCTGCCCACGATGGCGAGGTCGGCGTGCCGCACGGCTGCGCGCACCTTGTCGGGGGAATCGATGCCGAATCCGACGGCGAGAGGAAGATCGCCGCACGCCGCGCGCGCGCGGGCGAGGAACTTCTGCGCGCTCGCATCGAGATCGGTCGAAGCTCCGGTCACGCCGAATCGGCCGATCGCGTAGAGGAAGCCCTGCGACCTCTGCGCGGCGAGCGCGAGCCGCGCGTCGTCTGTCGTGGGGGAGACGAAATGAATCGTCGCGAGGTCCGCGCTCACTCCGGCGGCGCTCAATTCGGCGCTTTCCTCGATCGGCACGTCGGCGACGAGCCACGCATCCGCGCCGGATGCGCAGAGCTCGCGCGCCGAACGCTCGAGCCCGCGCACGAGCAGCGAATTCATGTACGACATGATCGCGATCGGAAGCGTGCTCCCGGCATGCGCGGAGTCACCGGCTCGGAACGTGCGCAACATCGCCAGCACGTCGGCGAACGTCGTCCCGGCTGCGAGTGCGCGATCGGCCGCGGCTTGCAGCACGGGACCGTCCGCGATCGGATCGCTGAACGGCAGGCCCAGTTCGACGCACGCGGCTCCCGCGCGATCGAGCGCGCGCAAGCACGCGAGCGTGCGCACGAGCCCGCCATCGCCCGCGGTCAAGAACGGCGCGATGCCGCGACGGCGCGCGAGTTTGTCGGCCGCGAGACGCGCGACGAGTCGGCGCGCGCTCACGGCGCGTCTCCGCTCTGCACGCGCAAGATGGTTTCGAGGTCCTTGTCACCGCGACCCGAGAGGTTCACGACGACGCGCTTGTCGCGCAGTTCGTGGGCTGCCCCGAGGATCCAACCGATCGCGTGCGCGCTCTCGAGCGCGGGCAAGATGCCTTCGAGCCTGCTGAGCGTCTCGAACCCGCGCAAAGCGTCTCTGTCCGTGGCCGAAACGTAGCGCGCACGGCCGGATTCGTGCAGTTCCGCGTGTTCGGGTCCGACCGCGGGATAATCGAGGCCGGCGCTGATGCTGTGCGTCGCTTTGATCTGACCTTCTTCGTCTTGCAGCACGTACGTGCGCGTACCGTGCAAGACTCCGGGCGATCCTCCGCTGAAGCGCGCGGCGTGGTGACCTGTCGCGAGGCCTTCGCCACCCGCTTCGACGCCGACCAGCGCGACGCTCGGAGAACTCACGAAGGCTCGGAAGATGCCGATCGCGTTGCTGCCTCCGCCGACGCAGGCCACGACGGCGTCGGGCAGTCCGCCCGACGCGGCGCCGAATTGCTCGCGCGCTTCGCGGCCGATGACCTCGTGGAACGCGGCCACCATCGAGGGGAACGGATGCGGTCCCAGAGCGCTGCCCAGGCAATAGTGCGTCCCGAACGGATCGCCGGCCCAATCGCGCATGGCGGCGTTCACGGCGTCCTTCAACGTGCGTTGCCCCGTCGCGACGCGCACCAGGCGCGCGCCGAGCAGCTCCATGCGCAGGACGTTCGGCTTCTGACGCTCCGCATCGACCTCGCCCATGTAGACGACGCACTCGAGTCCGAGCTGCGCGCACGCGGCCGCCGTTGCGACACCGTGTTGCCCGGCGCCGGTCTCGGCGACGATGCGGAGCTTTCCCATGCGGCGTGCGAGCAAACACTGACCGATCGCGTTGTTGATCTTGTGCGCACCGGTGTGGAGCAGATCTTCGCGCTTGAGCCACACGTCGCAGCCTGCGTGCTCGGAGAGTCGCACGGCGTGGTGCAGCGGCGTCGGCCGCCCCGCGAATGTCGCGAGCAGGCGGTCGAGCTCGGCGCGGAACGCCGGGTCGGCCGAGGCGTCCGCGAATCCCACTTCGAGATCTCGCAGCGGCGCCACGAGCGTTTCCGGCGCGAACGAGCCGCCGAACGCACCGAAACGGCCGGCCGTGTTCATCGGACGACGTCCTTCGGAGCGAGAGCATTCGACGCGGCCTCGACGAACGCTGCGACCAGCGCCGGATCCTTGCGCTGATTCGCACCTTCGAGCTTGGAGCTCGCATCGACGCCGAACGGTCGAACGGCGCTCACGAGTTCCACCACGTTTCCCGCGTGGAGTCCGCCTGCGAGAAGACAGTCACCGCGTGCCGCGAGCACGCGGGCGAGTTCCGTCGGAACTGGGATTCCGGTTCCGCCCGGCGCCGCGGGATGGTCGAGCACGAAGCCGCGCGCGACGCTGGTCCAGGCTTCCATCTCCTCGAGACCTTCCTCGTCGACGGCGATCCGACGGAAGATCGGGAAGGGGAATCCGATCCATTCCTCCGGCGTTTCGTAGCCGCACAACTGGACGGCGCGCGCTCCGGCAGTGCGCAGGTACTGCTCGGCCTCCTCGGGATGGGGCTCGACCAGCACGACGACGGGAAGGACGCGCCGCGGAATCGCGTCGACGATGCGCGCAGCGTCATCCGCGGAGATATGGCGTGGTGAACGAGACCAACCGACGAATCCGACGGCGTCGAGTGCGGCGGGGAACGGATCCGGCAAGTCCTCGATGCCGCGCAGTCCGCAGACCTTGATGCGCGGGAGCGGATCAATGTCCACGCAGCGCCTCCTTCCAACCGGCGAGCGTTGCGGCGGGATCGCTGGACTTCACGAGGGTCTCACCCACCAAGACGACGTCGGCGCCGGCAGCGCGCACGCGCTTCAGATCGTCGATCGAACGGATGCCGCTCTCCGCGACGCGCAGCGTGCCCTTGGGGATGCGTGGCAGGATCCGTTCGACCGACGCGAGGTCGGTCACGAGTGTCTTCAAGTCGCGTGCGTTCACGCCGAGCATCTCGGGTTCCAACGGGAGCGCGCGGTCGAGCTCGGCCTCGTCGTGGACCTCGATCAGCACCGCGATGCCGTACTCCTTCGCCAGTCCGCGCAATCGAATCAGCGTCGCATCGTCGAGGATCGCCGCGATGAGCAGCACCGAGTCCGCGCCGAACGAGCAGCCCTCGAGCACCATGCACTCGTCGACGATGAAATCCTTCCGGAGGCGCGGGAGCCGCGTGAACTCGACCGTGCGCAGGTCGTCGAGGCAGCCGTCGAAGTGATCTTCTTCGGTCAGGACGGACAGCATGTCCGCGCCGCCCGTCTTGTAAGCCGCCGCCAGACGGTTCCACTTCGGCCCGATGCGATGTCGGCGCGACGGCGCTGCGTTGCGCGGGTCGACGTCCTCGACGAGCAGCGGTCCGGCCGACGGAGACCGGCGTTTCAGTTCGCAGATGAACGCCAGATCCGGTTTCGTCAGCGCCGTGAGCACGCGCTCGCGCCGCCACGAATCGGGCTTCACGTGATCCTCGAGCCGCGCGAAGTCCATGTTGCGCCGGCGCGCGGCCGAACGCTTCTTCACGGCTTCGACGATCGCTTCCAACTTCGTGCCGCTCATGCCTCTCCTCGAGCCGTCCGAATCCAGAGTGTGAGTGTGTTCGCGGCCGCGCGCCGGTGGATCGCCTCCGCGGCGCGTGCGATGCCCTCGATCGGCGTGGATGCGATGCCGGCGACGACGAGCGCGGCGGCGGCGTTGAGCACGACCGCGTCGCGTACGGGACCGAGCTCGCCGTCGAGAACGCAGGCGAGCATCGCAGCATTGGCTCGCGCATCGCCGCCGGCGAGGGACTCGATCGTCGCTGTGGGAAAAGCACGCTCGGCCGCACCGTCCCACTTCGGGGCGTCGCCGATCGCGCGTACGACGTTCAGACGACCGGGCACGAGCTCGTCGGCACCGCCGGCGCCGTGCACGACGAAGGCGCGCTCGTGACCGAGTTCGTGGAGCGCCAGAGCCATGGTCTCGACCCGCCGCGCCTCGGGAACGCCCAGCAATTGCCGCCGCACGCGGCCCGGGTTGCAGAGCGGACCGAGGAAGTTGAAGAGGGTGCGGATCCCGAGGGCCTTGCGCACCGGCGCGATTCGCGCGAGCAACGGATGCGCTGCCGGAGCGAAGACGAACGTGATGCCGCAGCGATCGAGGCAGGCGCGGGACGTGTCGTGCGACGCATCGAGCGGGATACCGAGCTGTTCGAGGAGATCCGCGCTGCCGCAGCGACTCGATTGACTTCGGTTCCCGTGCTTGACGACGCGCGCGCCCGCGGCAGCCGCCACGATCGCGGCCGCAGTCGATACGTTGAACGAACCGAGTCCGTCGCCGCCCGTGCCGCACGTGTCGATGGCCTCGGCGGAATCGTGCTCGAAGCCGATCATCCGGGCACGCAGAGCATCCGCGGCGCCGACGATCTCCGTTGCGCTCTCGCCGCGTGCTGCGAGCGCGCGCAGGAAGTCGGCGAGATCCTCGTGCGCGAACTCGCGGTCCAGCAGTCCGCCGACGAGCGCACCGGCCTCGGCGCGTGAGAGTTCGCGTCCGGACCGCACGACGTCGAGAGCAGAACGCAAGTCCAAGTCAGCTCCGGATCGCCAGCGGTTCGCCCGCGAGTGCCAGGAAACGGGCGACCAGTCGTTCGCCTTGCGGAGTCAGGATCGATTCCGGATGGAACTGCACGCCGTAGCGCGGGAGCCGCGTGTGTTGCACGGCCATGACGTGGCCGTCGGAAGTCCAGGCCGTGAGTTTCAGCTCTGCGGGCAGCGCATCACGCTTCGCGCGCAAGGAGTGGTAGCGCCCGGCCTGGAACGGATTCGGCAGGCCTTGGAACAGCGCGGATCCGTCGTGGTGGACGAGCGAGCTCTTCCCGTGCACGGGGATCGGATCGCGCTCGAGCACGCCGCCGCACGACTCCACGAGGCCTTGGTGACCGAGGCACACGCCGAGGAGCGGCATGGAATCGGGCAGCGCGCGCAGCAGTTCCGGTTGGATGCCCGCGTCGCTCGGCTTGCCGGGTCCGGGCGAGAGCACGATTCCGGCTGGTTCCATCGCGAGGATCGCGGCGACCGTGATGGCGTCGTTGCGGCGCACTTCCACTTCGGCGCCGAGACCGGCCATCGCTTGGTAGAGGTTCCAAGTGAACGAGTCGTAGTTGTCGAGGAGCAGGATCATCGGGCCACGACCTCCTTCGTCGAGCGGAACGAATCCGACCCTGCACGCGTAGCTGCTTCGAAGAGAGCTTCGGCCTTGTGCAAGGTTTCGCGCAGCTCGGATTCGGGGTCGGAATCGAACACGACGCCGGCGCCGCTCTGCACGGACAGCAGGCCGTCGCGAGCCACGAACGTGCGCAAACACAGCGCGGTATCGAGATTGCCGGCCGCATCGAGGTATCCGAAGCATCCGGCGTAGGGCCCGCGTGTGTCGCGCTCGATTCCGGCGATGAGCTCCATCGCGCGAACTTTCGGCGCGCCCGACACCGTCCCGGCCGGGAAAGCGGCCGCCAGCGCATCGAGCGCATCGCGCCCCGACGAGAGCTCGCACTCGACGCGCGACACGAGGTGCTGCACGCGCGCGAAACGCTCGAGCTGCATGTGTTCCTTGACGCGCACGGTTCCGGTTCGCGCGATTCGGCCGAGATCGTTGCGTGCGAGGTCGACCAGCATGTCGTGCTCGGCGCGCTCCTTCGGATCTCCGAGCAGTTCCTCGCCGAGTCGCTCATCGGTCGCGCGATCGTCGGACCGCGGCCGCGTGCCGGCGATCGGTCGGTTCTCGGCGCGGCCGTTGCGCACGGCGATCAAGCGCTCGGGGCTGCTGCCCACGAGCGTGAGCCCGTCCGCTTCGAAGAAGAACATGTGCGGACTCGGATTCACGAGGCGCAGCACGCGATAGAGGGTGAACGGATCGCCCGAGAAACGCTGCTCGAAACGCTGCGAGAGCACACCTTGGAAGATCTCGCCGTGCGCGATCGCTGTCTTCAGCGTTTCGACGCCCCGTCGGAACTCGGACGGTTCCGTGCACGGTTCGAACGAGCCGGAGAGTGCGAAATCGCCGCTCCTCCGTACATCGCCGTGCAACGCGTCCGCGGCGAGGCGCGTCGCGCGCTCCTGCGCCGCCGCGTGTCCCCGCGCACCGTCCGGGCACGGCACGACGAAGAACACGCGCTGTGCTGCGTGATCGAACGCGACGACGTCCTCGTACAGATCGAACGTCGCATCGGGAACTCGCCAGGGATCGTTCGCGGCGCGCGGCACTCGCGGTTCGAGTCGCGTCGCCCACTCGTAGGCGAGCCATCCGATCCATCCGCCGAGAAATGGCGGCAATTGCGGCGGATGCAGCGTGTTCGTCCGTCTCGCGACGGCGCGCAAGGCTTCGTGCGGCGCCCCCGCGATTCGCTCGGAACGACCGTCGCGCGTCAGGACGTTGCCGGAACGATCACACCGTAACGTTGCCGTCGGATCGACCGCGAGGAACGAGTAACGCGCGAGGCGCGCCGGTCCCTCGACGGATTCGAGGAGAGCGACACGCCGTCCCGCCGCGCGCAACGCGAGGAACGCCAGCACCGGCGTCGCGAGATCGGCCGGCCACGCCGCCCACGCGATGCGCAGGCGGTCGGCGTCGATGGGTTGGGAGTGCTCGAAGGGGCGTTCCATGGGCGGATTGGACTCCGAATGGAGTGTGAAAACGAGCGAGCCCCCGCACTGCAGGGGCCCGAGTTCGCGCGCTCCGTTATGGGAGGTGGGGTGGGGTGCTACGCGGCACTCCCGGACCCCTGAGGCGAACTCAGGGCCGGAGACCATCGCCACCACTGCGCGCGGAAAGTCATGACGAGTAGAGCCTACACCGGGTCTCGACCTACGCAAGGCCCGCAGTTCATCCGCGCGTGAACAAACGCTCGTGTAGCGCCTCGACCACCTCGGCCGCGCGCTCGGCGGGGATGACGAGGGACAGGTTGTTCCGAGTGGCCCCGTAGCTCGCCATCTCGGCGCGCACGCCGAGTTCCGCGAGCGTCCCGAAGATGCGCGCTTGCACGGCGAGGCCGTCCCGCAACGCCTCGCCGACGACGCTGACGAGCGCGAGGTCCGGAACGACCGACACGTCCGAGAACGTGCCCAACTCCGCGACGACGGGGCCGAGGTCCGCACCCGATTCCACGGTGAGCGCGACGGAGACCTCCGACGTCGCGATGACGTCGACGACGACCTCGTGACGCGCGAACGCATTCGCGATCCGCTCGAGGAACCCGTACTGGAACATCATCTCGCTCGCGACGACGTTCACGGCCGCGATGCGGTGCTTCGTGGCGATCGACTTCACGCCGCGTTCGTGCGCGCCGAGCACGGCGACGACGCGCGTGCCGGGTTCATCGGGCTTCCACGTGTTCAGCACGCGGATCGGGATGCCGGCGCGGACCGCGGGCGCCATCGTCGCCGGATGCAGGACCTTCGCGCCGAAGAACGCCAACTCCGCGGCTTCGGCGAACGAGAGGACGGGCACGGGGCGCGCGCTCTTCACTTGCCGCGGATCCGCGGTCAAGACGCCGGAGACGTCCGTCCAGATCTGGATCTCTTCGACGCCGAGCGCCGCTCCGAAGATGGCCGCCGAGTAGTCGCTGCCGCCTCGACCGAGCGTCGTGATCGCGCCGTCCGGTTCGCGACCGAGGAACCCCGTCGCGACGGGAATACCCTCACTCAGAGCTGCAGCCGTGCGAATGCGCAGATCGACGGAGGGCAGCGGTCGCGCGCGGCCGAAGCGCGCGTCGGTCTCGAGGCCCGCGTCCCACGCGTCGATCGGGTAAGCGCCCAGTCCCAGCGACACGAGATGCGCGGCGACGATGCGCGCGCTCATGCGTTCGCCGAGGCTGGCCAACCGATCCGTGGTTCGCGGGGATCGCTCACCGAGCAGCGCGATTCCGCGCGCCAAGCTGTCCAGTTCGTCGAGCCAGAGTGCGCACGTGTCGACCGGGAGCACCAAGTCGGTCAGGATTCGTCGATGGATCTCGGCGATATCGCTCACGTGCGCGCGGACATCACCGCCGGCGACCGCGGCCTCGCCCAACGCGAGGAGCCGGTTCGTGATGCCACCGACCGCGGAAACCACCACGAACGGGTGGCGTTCGCGCGCCGACGCCACGATCGCGCCGACGCGACGGACAGCCTCCGCGGTGCCGACGGAAGTGCCCCCGAACTTCTGCACGATGGCGTGACGCATGGAAGTGGGGAGAGTAGCGACAATGGGCGGCACGGCAATCGCCCCCGATCCACGAGCGCCACTTTCCCCGCTCGATCCGCTCCTCTCCTCCTGCAAGTCCCTCGCGACCCAGGTCCGGTCCGGCCGGGTCGCCGCGAAGTTCGACCCAATCGGGCGCTGGAACCGCGACCGCCGAGTTGTCGGCGCTCGGACTGGCGTGGATCCAGTGACGCGCGCGCCGTGTCAGCGGGCTGTGGCAGACCGTCAGCGCGGAGCCAGCCAGCTCTCCCACGGGTTGCCGCCGTCTTCGCGCGTGAATTCCGTCGAGCTGGGCACGAGCAGCGGCAACAGTTCGGCGCGAACGACCGCCGCCACGTTCGTCCCACGATTCCAGACGTGAACGCGGTTCGCCGAGTCCGGCGCGGAGATGCGGACTTCGAACGGAGCGCCGGTGCTCGGGGCGAGCGTGATCGTCGCGTGAGGCGGGTCGAGGCCGAGCGCCGCGGCCGATTGCGGATCGACGAGCGCGTCGTAGCGCAAGCGAACCCACATCGACACGTAGCCTCCGACGCGCCAGAGGAGCGCTGTGCGCGCGGCACCGTTCTCGACGAGGTCCCACGTTCGCTCGACCCCCGCTGCACTCGGGGTGGTGCTCGCGAGCTCGAAGGAGCCCCCGGCGCCGTCCACGAAAATGCGCTGAAAGCCCGCGAAACCTGCCGGAAGTGAACCGGCCAGGATGCGCGTGTCGATCAACGGCGCGGGCCTGCCGCTCGTCCCGAGTCGCGAGCGCGGATCGTGATCGACGGCCAGCACCCGGTCCATGCCTTCGAGCATGGCGAAGGCCGAACCACCACGATCGGGCGCGAATCGCACCGCGGCGAGGAGATCGCGCGCCGGGTCCGCGAGCACCTTGGAACCATGGAGCGTGAGCCGCAGTGCATCCTCGTGGAGGAGCTCGGCGCGTTCCACTCCGTCCGGACCCGAACTCACCATGGATCCGCGCGTCTCGAGCAGTTGCGCGAGGAAGGGCTCGACTTCGTTCGAGTCGCACACGGCGCCGAAAGCTTCGCGACAACGCCACTGGCCTTTCGCGCGCAGGTAGAGGAGTCGCACACCGTCGGACTCGAGGCCGAACGCCGCGATGGCGCGGCTGTCGAGTCGCTCGGGAGGGATCAAGCGCTCGTCGGTGATGCCGTCGAGCGC
>Ga0163149_10000395_pt1 | contig 57667 bp, 55 predicted proteins | sample OliLakLV19MP5G1_FD_148604 | JGI IMG/M metagenome (GOLD analysis project Ga0163149, IMG submission 148604) | Freshwater microbial mat bacterial communities from Lake Vanda, McMurdo Dry Valleys, Antarctica - Oligotrophic Lake LV.19.MP5.G1 | ecosystem: Environmental > Aquatic > Freshwater > Lake >...
AAGTAAATGTTATAATTATTACTGTTTTACTTATTTTACGATACGACTGAATAAATTTCGGAAAAATAATTCCTTTTTCTTCAGTCAATTTTGTTTCTCTTTTCAATATAAAAAACTGAAAAATGGAATTTATAAAAGGAGAAAGTAACAATAAAGAATAAGCAACCATGTGCAACGCAAAGAGTTTTACTGGAACATCGTAACTGAAATTGATAATTGTAACGTTAATCATTATCATTAGAGTCAGTAGCGCTCCTAATGCAGTTGTTCTTCGAAATAGCAATAAGAACCCGGCTAATACTTCTATTATTCCAAGATAAACCGAGTAGGAAGTTGAATAGCCAGCGAAAGCCCACAATAAGCCTTGCGGAGATGATTCTCCAAATGTTTGTTGTAATTTTTCTAAACTCGGAAATGGGAAATGCGATTTTAATACTTTGTCGAAGCCATATACCAGCATGTAAAATCCAATACAATAGCGGATATAAACAAATAAGTAGGATTGTAATTTCTCGTAATTGTTTCTTTTTTTGTCAATCAGCAACATTGCTATTGCAGTAATTATTGATAATATTAAAAAGATGAAAAATTTTACAAAATCAAAACTGCTGTCTCCGCTATCAGAGAATGCCAATTTTTTTAAATTTTGAATGTGTAAAATATTTTTTCCGCTCCAAAGAACAAAGCCATCGTGTACTCTATCATAAATATTGAAAAAAAAGTCTAATTGAGGAAATGCATCAAAAGGAAATGGGAAAATATAAAAGAAGGTGTACGATAAAATGAAAAGAAAAATAAATTTCTTTCGAATGGACCATTTTATATCAGACATGTTTAACATTCTTTCGTAAAAGTATTTCAATTAAAACGCATTTCAAAATGTATTTTTATTTTTCAACAAAAAGCCTATAGTTGTTGAAAATATTATCAATATTGAGCCTTGAGGATGGTTATATTTGTAAAAAGTATAAAGATATGTCAGAAATTCATTTTTATAAAAAGATAGCATTAAAATTAAATGTTAACGAAAAACAGGTTGATGCAGTTGTTGGATTGCTAGACGAAGGTGCAACCATTCCTTTTATTTCCCGTTATCGTAAGGAAATGACTGGCAGTTTGGATGAAGTGCAGGTAGCGAATGTACGCGATGAAATTGAACGTTTGCGTGCATTGGAAAAACGAAGAGAATTTATTTTAGAATCCATAGAAGGTCAAGGAAAACTTACTCCTGAACTAATTTCTTTGTTACGACAAGCAGAAACTGTTTCTGCATTGGAAGATATTTATTTGCCCTACAAACCAAAACGCAGAACAAAGGCAACCATTGCACGCGAAAAAGGATTGGAACCATTGGCACAACTTATTTTTGATCAAGGAAAAATAGATGTGGAAGGAGAAGCAGAAAAATTTATTGCAAATGATGAATCGACAACTCCAAGTGCTAAAACAATTGATGAAGCATTAGCCGGTGCAAGAGATATTGTTGCAGAATGGATCAATGAAAATGCAGAAGCCCGTGATAAGATTCGTAATTTATTTAAACGTTCGGCAACAATTAAAAGTAAAGTGCTGAGAGGAAAAGAAGAAGCCGGAGAAAAATTCAAAGATTATTTTGATTGGGAAGAAAATTTAATGGGTTGTCCTTCTCACCGTTTATTAGCCATCCGAAGAGGAGAGAGTGAAGAAATATTAAGCATTCACATTATGCCATCCGAAGAAGAAGCAATTGATATTCTTGTTAATCAATTTGTAAAATCAAATAACACTGCTTCCACACAAGTGAAATTGGCATGCGATGATGCTTACAATCGTATGATGCAAAGTTCCATTGAAAGTGAAATGCGAATGATGACCAAAGAACTTGCAGATGAAAAAGCAATTCAAGTGTTTGCAGATAACTTACGTGAATTGATGTTAGCATCTCCACTCGGACAGAAAGCAATATTAGCGATTGACCCAGGATTCAGAACCGGTTGTAAAGTGGTGGTACTTGACAAACAAGGAAAATTATTGGATGATACCGTTATCTATCCGCACGAACAAAATAAAATATTTCAAACCAAACAATTGGTTTTGGCATGGTGTGATAAACACAATGTAGAAGCAATTGCAATTGGAAACGGAACAGCAGGAAGAGAAACAGAAACATTTATAAGAAGCATTGAAGAACTGCCGAAAAGTATCAATGTAATTATGGTGAACGAAAGTGGGGCATCTATTTATTCTGCATCCGATGTGGCGCGTGAAGAATTTGCTGATAAAGACATTACTGTTAGAGGTGCCGTTTCTATTGGAAGACGATTAGCCGACCCTTTGGCAGAATTGGTAAAGATTGATGCTAAGTCGATTGGTGTTGGACAATATCAACACGATGTGGATCAATACCTTTTGAAGAAAAAATTAGATGAAGTAGTAGAGAGCTGTGTGAATAAAGTGGGAGTGGAAGTGAATACAGCGAGTAAACAATTGCTAACATACGTTTCCGGATTGGGAGGAGTGTTGGCAAGAAATATAGTTGAATACAGAAATGAAAACGGTCCGTTCAAATCCAGAAAAGATATTTTGAAAGTTCCACGCATGGGAGAAAAAGCCTACGAACAAGCTGCTGGATTTTTGCGCATCGCAAACGGAAAAAACCCATTGGATAAAAGTGCTGTGCATCCTGAGAGTTACGGTATTGTGGAAAAAATGGCAACTGATTTAAATTGTACAATTGAACAGTTGATGACGGAGAAAGAATTTCGCAAACAAATCTCATTGCAAAAATATGTTTCAGAAAAAGTAGGTTTACCAACTTTGAATGACATTATGAATGAGTTGGATAAACCAGGTAGAGATCCGCGTAAATCATTTGAAGTATTTAAGTTTGATGATTCAGTTCATGAAATGAAAGATTTAAAAATTGGAATGAAGTTGCCAGGAATTGTAACCAACGTTACCAACTTCGGAGCATTTGTAGATATTGGTGTTCATCAAGATGGATTGGTTCACGTTTCACAATTATCAAATACATTTGTCTCCGACCCGAACACGGTTGTGAAAGTGCAACAGCAAGTAATGGTAACTGTAACGGAAGTAGATGTACAACGCAAACGAATTGCTTTGTCGATGAAGGATAATGTTGTTTCAAGTACTCCAGTTTCTAAACCTGTGCAAAATAATAATGGTAAAAAAGGCCTGCCTGCCGGGAAGGCAGGAAAAGTTGAAGAACCTGCTAATGATTTTGCGAGTCAGTTGGCTGCTTTGAAGGATAAGTTTAAGTAGGAGATTAATGGATAAGAAAAGAAATATTATTGCATTTTCCATTTGGATATTGACATGTTTAAGTGGTGCTATATTCATGGGCTGTCGTTTTTATAGTAATAGTGGTGATCTTGGCTTTGCATTTTTTGGATTTATGTTTTATCTACTTCTTGGTTGCCTTTTTTCAGTTCATATCTATTTTCTTCTGCTGTGGTTATTAAAAAAAGTAGAATTCAAGCAATTAAATATTATTAATAGAATTTCTTTGTTGGCTTTAATTGCTGGTTGTTTAACTTTGCTATCATTCGTGCCATTATATTGTCTTTGTATAATAGTTGGTCCAAGTAGGTTTATGTATGATACGCTTAATATAATCGTTCTTCTTCTTCCTGTTTACCTAATTTCTAGCATAGTATTAGCGGTGATGTTAGGAGAATATTATTTTCGCAAGATTCAAAAATTTTAATCCACAATCCCCATTTTCTTCATCAAAAACGAAGCATTCATAGTAGAACAAACACCTTCAGATAATTTATAATTGAAATTGAGTTTATCATTTTCAATCGTGATGTTGAAGCACAGGTTTCTTACTTTATCCGGAAATTCAGTTGAAAGTTTAGAAAGTTCCACATCGTGTGTGGCAACTATTCCCACTCCGTTTAGTTTTAATATTTTTTTGATGAGTGCTTCTGAACCCGAGTGTTGGTCTTTGCTATTCGTTCCTTTTAGAATTTCATCCAATAAGAAAAATACAGGCTTCCCTGTTTCGTATTGTTCAATCAATAAATGCAAACGTTTTAATTCAGCATAAAAGAAGGATTCATTTTCTTGTAAGGAATCGTTGGTGCGCAGACTGGTAAATAAGTGAATAGGAGAAAATTTGTAACGGCTTGCACAAACCGGAGCTCCAATCATAGCGATGGTTAGATTAACTCCAATGGTTCTTAAGAAAGTACTTTTGCCTGCCATGTTTGCTCCTGTGAGCAAATCTACTTTTGGTGCATTTGAAAGCTTGTAATTGTTTTTTACTAAAACATTTTCCTGAATCATTGGATGACCGATATCTTCCGCTTCAATCACAAAATGATTTGTTTCTACTTCCGGAAAAACATAATTGGGGTTGTTGTGAGCATACATTCCCAAACTGATAAATGCATCAAACTCACCAATGGTATCCACCCAATTCATAAAATTAGTCTTGTGTTTTTTTCTCCAATTTTCGATTCCACACATTACATTAATGTCCCAAAGTAAAATGCCGTTCAATAAAATGGCAACTACAATGTTCATGCGTGCGTCTAGCTTATCCGTTAAGCTTTTTAGCTCTTTGATGCTTGCGCTTGCAGAATTGTTTTCTTTTACAAAAACAGATTTGAGATTACTGAGTAAAGCAGACTTAAACGATTCTGATTCAATCGCAGAAATAAGTTGACGGTATTTTTCAATAGAATCAAATTTTCGACTTAAGTTATCGTGAATTTTATTAATTCGTTTGGTGTAAAAACCAATAATTCCAAGCTGAATAAAAAACAGAAGTACAAAAGGTGTTTCGTTAATTATTCCAATGAAATATAAAACAATGGAAGTAACAGAAAGTATTGGAAGTATAACACGTGAAATCTGAAGAAACAAATTTGAGAATGTATTTTTCTCATTCAGCCATTCGTTAATTGTTTCTTTGTCTGTTGATTTTTCTTTGTTTTCAAAGCCCAGCGCAATAAATTGGTGATTCCACTCAGCCTTTGTTGCTAATTCTTTAATTGCTTCCTGACGAGAAATAATTTTTTCTTTATCTAAAAACGGATAGGTTAACCATTGAGCCAGTTTTATTCTTCCTGTATAAGTAGAAGTACGATTTAAAATCTGGAAAACAGATTTTCTTCCAAAGATATCTAAGTCGGAAATGAAATGATGTTGTTTATCAATAAACTCTGTTCCTTCATTTATTCCATTGAAATCTTTATTCAACAATTGAATTTCAATCTCGTTAACCTTGATTAAGTTTTTTAGAAAAGTAGTTTTTCTTTTTAAGACAAGTTCTTTGCTCAATAAAAAAAGAAAAAGCACAACTGTTAATCCCGAAAAAGAATAAGCAAAAAGAGGAAGTGTTTCGTAGTATAAAATGAAAAGAGTAATTGCTAACAGAAACAACAAAATCCTGGAATAAAAAATCTTATTGAATTTGCTGTTTTGTTCTTCAATTTGCTTTTTGAACTCAGCGATTCTATCCGAATAATATGTTAGCAATGGATTCATATTCGGCAAAACTACGTAAATATTGACCACAGATTCACAGATTTTCTGTGTAAAAAATAATTTAAGTGTTCTAAACTAGCCCTTTATTTTCTAAGTTTCTCGACTCCGCTCGAAATGACTTTTAGCGCTGTCATTTCGAGCGGAGTCGAGAAAGTGTGAAAGCCATGTGAAGGAGATAATTAAATAAAGAATAAATCTGTAAATCTGTGGCATATTTCTTATTTTTGTAGCTATTCAAGGATAATTTAGCGAAAATGAAAATATCATATAATTGGCTTAAAGAATACGTTAAAACAGATTTGTCGGCTGAAGAAGTGGGGATATTATTAACCGATTGTGGTTTAGAAGTGGAAGGCATCGAAAAATTCGAAACCATAAAAGGTGGATTGAAAGGAATTGTTATTGGGGAAGTAAAATCGAAAGAAAAACATCCGGATGCGGATAAGCTGAACTTGACAACAGTAGATGTAGGGACAGGAACGTTATTGAATATTGTGTGTGGTGCAGCAAATGTTGAAGCGGGACAAAAAGTAGTAATTGCTACTATTGGCGCCATGCTTTATCCAACTACAGGAGAACCTTTCGAAATAAAAAAAGCAAAAATACGCGGACAAAATTCTGAAGGAATGATTTGTGCCGAAGATGAAATTGGATTGGGTGCTTCGCATGCTGGTATTATGGTGTTGGATGCTTCCGCAAAAATTGGAACACCTGCTGCTGAATATTTTTCCCGAAGGGATGGATTCCCAGAACTGAAATCTGACGAAGTTTTTGAAATTGGATTGACTCCAAATCGAGCTGATGCAGCATCACATGTTGGTGTTGCTCGCGATTTGGTTGCATTGCTCAATGCCAAAGAAAATGCAATGACACATTCATTGTCGCTTCCCGATGAACGACTTTTTAGAGTTGATGAAACAACGTCTAACATTGAAGTTGTAGTTGAAGATGCAATTGCTTGTCCACGCTACTCCGGTTTATCCATTTCTGGAATTAAAGTAACCGATTCTCCTGACTGGTTAAAAAATAGATTGAAAGCCATTGGCCTTCGCCCCATAAATAATATTGTGGATGCTACCAATTATGTATTGCATGAATTGGGACAACCAATGCATGCTTTTGATGCTGATAAAATTGAAGGCGGCAAAGTGATTGTGAAAATGTTGCCAGACAAATCAAAATTCAAAACGTTGGATGAAACGGAGAGGGAATTATCGTCCGAAGATTTGATGATTTGCAATACAGAAGGTGGAATGTGTATTGCCGGTGTATTTGGCGGAATAAATTCAGGGGTTACTTCAACAACAAAAAACATATTTTTAGAAAGTGCTTATTTTAATGCAGCGTCTATTCGTAAATCATCCAAGCGTCATGGTTTAAAAACAGATGCTTCATTCCGTTATGAAAGAGGAACAGATCCTAACATTACGGTTTATGCATTAAAACGTGCTGCCATTTTAATAAAAGAAATAGCAGGTGGAAAAATTTCGTCTGAAGTAATTGATGTTTATCCTACACCAATAGAAAACTTTAAAGTTCCTTTCTCTTTTGAAAAATGCGAACAATTGATTGGTAAAAAAATCGATTTAGAATTGGTGAAAATTATTATCACTTCACTAGGAATAGAAATTGAACACGAAGGGAATGATGCTTTGTTATTATCTGTTCCGCCATTCAAAGTAGATGTTACTCGTGAGCAAGATGTGATTGAAGAAGTGTTGCGTATTTATGGATATAACAATATTGAAATTCCAACTGTATTGAATTCATCTTTGTCGTTTGCGGAAAAACCGGATAAAGAAAAAATTCAGAATGTTGTTTCAGAATTATTGACAAACAATGGGTTTTCGGAAATAATGTGTTTGTCGCTTACAAAAGGAGAGTACGCATCAAAACTAAGTTCATTAAGTGAAGACAGAAATGTAACAATGATGAATCCTTTGAGCAGCGATTTAAATGTGTTGCGACAAACTTTATTGTTCAGCGGTTTGGAAACGATTGCTTACAATCAGAATCGTAAAAATGCAGATTTAAAATTGTATGAGTTTGGAAAAACATACATCGCGGTAATAGGCGAAGCAACAAAGTATATCGAAACAAAACATTTATCTGTTTTTATTACTGGTCGTAAGCAAGAAGAAAGCTGGAACGCTTCTAATGATGGAATGAATTTCTACACCTTAAAAGGAATTGTAAAAAACATTATTGAGCGTTTAGGAATAAAAGATGTGAAACTTGCTGAATTGAATTCTGACCTTTTTTCGCAAGGATTAGCATTTAACTGGAATAAAAAGTTGCTGGTTGAATTCGGAGAAATTTCGAAACCGATTTCTTCAAAGGTGATGGACATTAAAATGCCTGTTTATTATGCCGACTTTAATTGGGATTTGATTTTGGAAGCGATAAAAAAAACTTCAACAATGTATTCCGAAGTTTCTAAATTTCCTGAAGTAAGAAGAGATTTAGCCTTGTTAATTGATACAGCTGTTCAGTTTGAGCAGTTGGAGCAACTAGCTTATCAAGCAGAAAAAAGTATGCTGAAGGATGTGAATTTGTTTGATGTCTACCAAGGCGATAAATTACCTTCCGGTAAAAAATCCTACGCATTGAGTTTTATTTTACAAGACGAAAGCGCAACACTTACCGATAAGCAAATTGAAAAGATTATGGAGAAGTTGATGAAAACATATCAGGAGAAGGTAGGAGCAGAGATTAGGTAATGCTTTTTTTTGATTGTCTAAAAATTTGAGAATGTATTGATGTCTACTTCGCTTGGTGTGTCTTGGATACATTTTGTTTCTATATAACTAGGCTGACACCAATATTAAAAGACATGAGAAACATTATAACACTTTTAATCCTATTGACTTTTACCCTGACTTCTTGCGGACAGAAATATCGATATCCAGCTCATTTGGAATTTAAGACATTTGAAATCGGTGACAGGGTTGACACAACGAGTTAAAGGCTTGTCGACAGAAATTCAAGAAATGGCGCGTAGAAAGCTAAGAATGTTGAACAATTCTCAAGATTTGAATGACTTGCAAGTTCCGCCATCGAATAGACTAGAGAAATTAAAAGGAAATCTTAAAGACTTTTACTCCATTAGAATTAATAACCAATGGCGTATTATTTTCAAGTGGACCAACTGTAACGCTGAAGAGGTTGAAATAATTGATTATCACTAAACAACTGAAAAATGAAAAAGTTAAAAAATATCCACCCAGGAGAAATTCTTCAAGAAGAGTTTCTTGTTCCGTTAGAAATTACAGCATATAGACTTTCTAAAGACATTGGAATTCCTCAGACACGTGTTTCGGAAATTGTGAAAGGTAACAGACGTATAACAGCAGACACAGCACTTAGACTGGCGAAATATTTTGGTAACTCTGCCAAATTCTGGCTCGGACTTCAGGACGACTTTGACATTGAAGAAGAAAGAATTCAAAAGAAATCCGAACTGAGCGCAATAAAACAATGTTCTCGTAGCGCTGCTTAACAAAATATTTACCTTATTCCTGCGTAGCAAAAAAATCCCCTAAAAAAATCCCGCTCCGTAAGTTACATAGCGGGACTTTTATTAAATATAGATTCGAAAAAATTCGTTTTAGATCCGTACAATCCTTACTTACAAATCTCTTACAGAGTTACTCTTCGGTTGCTGCATTCCAACTACCAAATAAGCACAACCTTGTTTCCCTTTTTCAACAGGATAAATTTCAACAATTAAATTTTGTGATGAATTTGAATAGAAAATCCATGATTCAGGATCTTTTGAACTAGCGCTGTTGTAAATCTCAGTTTTGTATTCATCTAATATTCTAAACGATACTTTGCCTAATGCATCTTCAGAGCCAATTTGAAATTTATAATTTAATCCTTTGTAAATTGATAAGTGAATTTCAGATGGCTCATCAAGTATAACGGTCACAGCATTTACTTTTCCGTTGTGCATAAAGGGAGCTAACTTTTTGATGCCGTTTTTAGCAGCAGCACATTGAGCACTAGCAGAAACAGAAAATGCAAACGACACTACTAAAAGAACAAGAATTGATTTTATATTTTGAATTGATGCTTTCATTTTGAAAAATATTATTGAGTGATTTTATATCTAAGTACAGTTACTTTTTCTAAAATTGCTTTAAGTTGATCAGCAGATAATTTGTAAGATGTATTGTTTCCTACACTGATGATGTCTTTGTCGGATGTAACCGGTTTGTCTTGTGTCGCTTTGATGTTTTCATAAATGGAAGCAATTCCTTTCATATCAACCAGCAATGAATTGATGTCTTCGTCTGTTTTGAACTGCTCAAGCATATTTATCAAATTCGTTAAAACTATTTTTTGATCACCCACCAATCCAATTACATCCTCTTTTTTAGTTTTATCGGCTATTGCGGTAACAATATACATTGCCTCCACCCAGCCGCCAGCAGCAATAGTAGCAGTGGCAGTATTTCGTTGGTTGTCTTTTAGATATTGATCAGCATTTAATCCGGCTTCAGTAACAATTGCCATTAAAGAATCTAAATTGGTGCTATTGGCTTGTAATCTTTTGTTGACTTCTTGTCCGTAGCTTCCATCAATACTTAAAGCATTGGTTAGTTCATTGATGCTTTTCAAATAATTATTGAAATCCTGATTTTGTTTGTACAAGAAACAAAAAGATAAATCCGTAGAATAAGCTCCTAAGTTTGCTGCTTTTGAAAAGCTGCTCACATATTTAGGCATTTTATCTGTTGAATTAAGTACCGTTTTGTCAAAAGCCGACCCCGACATCTTAAGAATAGTAAAGGTTTCTAGAGGAGACGGAATGTTGTAGAAAACAACGCTTTTAGAGCTGTCTATAGCTAGTTTTACTACAGTAGAATCATTGATGTTTTCAGTAGGTTTTTCGGAGCCACCGCAACTGATTAAACTCGCTGAGGTAACCACTACAGCAATGTATTTGGTTATTCGAATCATTTGAAAAGTAGTTTTTTGATTTATGTACAATTTACTCGTAACAAAACTAATACATTTATTGTAATGCCAAAATTATTTTAATTTTTTCCTCTCCTTTAGCCAATTAAAAGCTCTTTTCTTCGTTATTTGCCTTGTTGAGTTGCGATTTAAATATAGCCACAATAATGCCGATACCTGCTTGCCGGCTGGGCAGGGAGTAGCTGTTTCGTTTGCTAAAACTATTAGCGATGCCTTTTCGGTGTTCCTTCTAATTGATTATCTTTATACAATGCATTTTATAGGATTATTGCTAACAGTTTTTGGTTCAAGGCGAATGAAAATTACTTTTTCGTTGCTTCTGTTACTATTGTCTTCTTCTACAACTTTTGCACAAAAAAACCACTCTCTTGAAGTACAATCCATCAAGGATCCTTCACTTCTAAAGAAAATTACTTACAAGAAACAGTTCATATCAACAAAAGAGCGCGACAAGGAATTGCAAAATATATTGCTTACTTGCTATGAGAGTGCATATTTGACTGCTTCGTATGATAGTGTTGAAATGGATTCTCTGAAACTAAAAGTGTATTTGAGTTTTGGTGCACAATACAAATGGGCGTATCTCAAAAAAGGAAATGTAGATGAAGGAGTGCTGAGTGAGATAGGATTTAGAGAAAAATTGTATTCTGATAAACCGGTCTCATATAAAAATGTAAAACGTGTTCAAGAAAAATTAATTACGTATTACGAAAATAATGGTTATCCATTCGCTTCTGTAAAGCTTGATAGCATTGTAATCAAAGAAGGCAGTATTGCAGCAGTTTTAAAATTGAATAAAAATTCGGAAATTAAAATAGACAGCGTTGTCATAAATGGAAATGCTCAAATTGCATCGGTTTATATTCATAATTATTTAGGAATAAAACCGGGTAGTTTATATAATGAGTCCCAGTTAAAAAAAGTAAATACCAGAATTGCCGAGTTGCCATTTTTGAAATCTGCAAAGCCTGCATCTGTTATTTTTACTGATAAATTCAACAAGCTAATCTTAAACATCGAAAAAAAACGGGCGAGTCAGTTTGATGGTGTGATAGGTATTTTGCCTGATAATATTACTGGAAAAATATTGTTTACGGGTGATGTGCGTTTGAAATTACAAAATGGATTAGGAAGAGGAGAATTAATCGATTTGAATTGGCGAAGGCTGCAAACTCAAACACAGGATTTGAAGGCCAGGCTGGTATATCCATTTATACTCCGCTCACCTTTCGGATTAGATTATAATTTTAAATTGTATAAAAAAGACACTACTTTTTTAGATGTGAATCAGAATATTGGCGTACAATATTTATTGATTGGAGGAAATTACCTCAAGGTGTTTTATAATAACAAAACATCCACTTTGCTTTCTACAAAGGGTTTGGAATATGTTACCACCTTGCCAACCAATGCGGATGTGAGCACTAATATGTATGGTTTGGGTTTAAGGTATGAAAGATTAGATTACCGTTTAAATCCAAGAAAAGGATTTACTGTTTTGGTGAATGCGAGTGCAGGAACAAAAAAAATCAAGAAGAATGATAATCTGAATCCGGTGGTGTATGAAAAAATAAAATTGACTTCTGCGCTTTACAATGCCGATTTTGAAGGCAGTATATTTTTACCGATTGCCGATAGAAGCACTATAAAAGTGGGAGCTCAGGCTGCATTTATTTATGGTGAAGCAACCTTCCAAAACGAATTGTATCGAATTGGTGGTTTAAAAACATTGAGAGGTTTTGATGAAGAATCCATTTATGCTTCTACCTTTTCAATTCTTACACTTGAATATCGGTTTATTTTAGAGCAGAATTCTTATTTATACGTTTTTGGCGATGGTGCCTGGTACGAAAATAACGAAGTGACACAGTATATTAACGACACTCCTTTTGGTTTCGGAGCGGGAATTAGTTTTGAAACCAAAGCCGGAATCTTTTCTATCAACTACGCATTAGGCAAGCAATTCAGCAACCCAATTGAGCTTAGAAGCGGGAAAATACATTTTGGAATCGTGAATTATTTCTAATATGAAAAAGAAAATTATTATTTCGTTTGTTGTCATTTTCACTTTCGTTGCTCTCAATTACTTGAAGTTTTTTTTTAGATATGTTGTTTTTGGTGAGGAAGTATGGATGGCAATGGATTTTAATTTAGCCATCTCCTATTTGAATTACACTAAAATTGCGATTGTGCTGATTGTTACTTTTTTGTTATTTAAGAAAATTGATTTTGAGCTCTTCGGTTTAAAAAAAGATTTTCTCAATGGTTTAATGATTGCGATGATTTGTGTAGTTCCAATGTTTTTGGCTTATGGATATGCGGTTGATTTCAAGACGGATATGACTATTGAGCGAGCTCATGCAAATCTTGTTTTAGCGGGCTTTTATGAAGAATTTATGTATCGAGGATTTTTGTTCGGTATATTGTATTATTATGCTGGATGGGGGGTTATTTCGGCAGTTTTAATTCCCTCTATTGTCTTTGGAATAGGTCATTTGTATCAAGCAGAAACTTGCGGAGAAGCAGTAGGAGTGTTTGTTTTCACAGCTCTCGCTAGTGCTGGCTTTTCTTGGTTTTATGTTGCGTGGCGAAGCTTATGGATGGTTGCTTTTTTGCACGGGTTCATGGATCTAGTTTGGGATATGTTTTCGGTGCAAACAAATGTGACCGGAAATTTTTATGCAAATATTTTTCGTTTTATAACTCTTGGTCTTGCCATCTTTTTTTCAATCCAAAAAGCGAAAGCCGGAAACAGCTATTCTCTTAAAGGTAAATTGTGGCTAAATAGGGAGAATTAGCTCTGTTGAACATCCTTCAAAAAAGGGCTTCCAACCAAGCGAAAAATTGCTTAAATTAGCCTCTCATATTCTGTGAATTTTTATGGACTTTTTATTCTTAATAATAGGACTGGTTTTAGGTTTCGGACTTGCATATTTGTTTTTAAAAGGAAAGCAGAATGGGAGTGCAGATACTTCTGCATTGGATTCCAAAATTATTTCCTTAGAAAAAGATCTCTCCTTTTCTGAAAAAGATAAAAATCGCATTTCTTCTGAAAAAGAACAATTTAGTTCAGAATTGAATATCGAAAAAGAAAAATTAGCAAAAGCAGAAACGCGTATTGCTCGTGCCGAAGAAATTTTTAAATCTCAAGAAGAAAAGTTCAACACACTAAAATCGGAATTAGAGAATGTGCACAAAAAATATTCCACCGAATTTGAAGTGATTGCCAATAAAATTCTAGATGAAAAATCTGTAAAGTTTATCGAACAGAATAAAACCAATATGGACATTATCTTAAATCCTTTGAAAGATAATATCAAACGTTTTGAAGAGCAAGTTCAGAAGTCCTATAAAACGGAATCGGACGAACGCATTACGCTCAAAACAGAAATTAAAAATTTGGTTGATTTAAATAAACAAATAAGCGAAGAAGCAAATAACCTTGCAAAAGCATTGAAAGGTGACAATAAAATGCAAGGAAATTGGGGTGAACATATTTTGGAAAATATTTTTGAGCGTTCCGGACTAATTAAAGATCAAGAATATAAAAAGGAGTACAGTGTTGCCAATGAAGAAGGTGGCCGAGATCGCCCTGATTTTGTTGTATTGCTTCCCGATAATAAACACATTGTAGTTGATTCCAAAGTTTCTTTGGTGGCCTACGAAAGAGCTGTAAATACTTTAGATATAGCAGAAAGAGAACAATATGTTAAGGAACACATCACGTCCATCAGAAATCATATTAAAGGATTGAACGAACGAAATTATCAAGCTATTAGCACATTAAATACGCCTGATTTTGTATTGCTTTTTATCCCTATTGAATCGTCTTTCAGTATTGCAGTGCAAGCAGATCAAGAACTATTTAATTTTGCTTGGGATAAAAAAATAGTCATTGTTAGTCCTTCTACCTTACTAGCTACACTTCGGACAATTGCTTCTGTTTGGAAGCAAGAGCGTCAAACAAAAAATGCTTTGGAAATAGCGCGACAAAGTGGTGCGCTGTACGATAAGTTTGTAGGCTTCTTAGAAGATATGAGCAAAATTGAAAAATCAATTGATGATTCCGGAAAAGCATATCAATCGGCTATTAATAAATTAAGCACTGGTAGTGGAAACATTGTAAAACGAGTAGAAAATTTAAAAGTATTGGGTGCAAAAACAGAAAAATCAATTTCATCTAAGTTTATTGAAAACAACGATACGTCACAATTAACGGAAGGCTCAGAAGCATAATGAAACAATACCATTTATATTTTTTATTTTTATTAGTAATTGTTGCTTGTGGTACATCCCAGAAAGCGGAAAGCAGTAGGAATACACCTGCGACATACAAACATGATTCAAATACCATTCACCCCGAATTTGCAATCTTTCATGTAAGCGATAATGTTTCTGAATTGCATTATAAAATTAGCAGTAGAGAGTTGTTGTATACTCGTCCTGATGGAATTAATTTTTCTTCAAACGTTTTAATTTCTTACAGACTCTTTAGCAATTTTGATTCGAAAGATGTTATAGACAGTTCTTCTGTACGTTTGGTAGATATGAATAACGACAACTCAAATAAATTTTTGGTCGGCAAGTTAAATGTCAACGCTGTTACGCCAAGAAGTTATTATTTGCGAATAAATATTACAGATTTAAATCGAAATATTAGCGTTGCAAGTGGAATAGAAATTGAAAAGGACAATGATTTAAATCGCCAGAATTTTTTAGTGAAATCGAAAGTAGACGATGCTCCGCTTTTCAAAAATCATTTTAAATTAAATCAAGAATTAATTATAAGTTACAAGGCAAAAATTGCTGTTACTGTTTTTGTTAGATATTACAATCGTGAATTTCCTTTAGCAGCGCCACCATTTTCGGTTGCGGATCCAAGACCATTTCAATACAAAGCCGATAGTCTTTTTTCAATTCAATTGGATCAAAATGGAAGCGCAAGTTTTTCTACAGGCAAAAAAGGGTTTTACCATTTTCAATTAGACACCACCAAACGAATAGGATTGACCTTGTATAATTTTTCAGAAACATTTCCGGAAATAAAAAAAGCACAAGATCTTGTTCCTCCACTACGTTTCATTACTTCTAAGCAAGAGTACGATGCATTAACAGCAAGTACAAACCCAAAAGCTGCGGTTGAAAAATTTTGGCTTAATTGTACTGGTAATCAAGATAGGGCGAAGGAAATTATCCGCAAATATTATAACCGAGAAAAGGATGCGAATTTATTTTTTACTTCTTATATCGAAGGTTGGAAAACAGATAGAGGAATGATTTATTTGATTTACGGAGCCCCAAATGTTATTTATCGTACAGCTTATGCAGAAACTTGGACGTATGGAGAAGCAAATAATATTAATTCCTTGAGCTATGCTTTTTCAAAAGTGGATAATCCATTTACTGATAACGATTATGTTTTGGAACGCTCTGCAGTGTACAAACAAAACTGGGGAACAGCTGTTGACATTTGGCGACAAGGTAGAACATATTTACAGGATTAGCACTTCGACCTAATTTATATTGAGGAAAGTTGAAGTACTCAGTTTTTAAGGAGAGCTTCGTCAGGCTGAACGGAGTCGAAGACTTTATTATTATTAAGACTAACACATTTAGATTATGCAAACAAAAGAACAAAGAAAAGAAGAAGATAGTTTGATTTTTGGAATTCGTCCAATTATTGAAACAATTAATGCAGGAAAAGAAATTGATAAACTTTTAGTTCAAAGTGGATTAAAAAGTGAATTGATTAGTCAGTTAATGGGTTTGTTAAAACAAAAAAACATTCCATTTCAGTATGTACCGGTAGAAAAGTTGAACCGACTAACTTCAAAAAATCATCAAGGCGTTGTTGGTTATATTTCAACCATCAGTTATTATAAAATTCAGGATGTATTGCCCGGAGTTTTTGAAGAAGGCAAAGTTCCTTTGTTGCTTATTTTAGATAGAATTACAGATGTTCGTAATTTCGGAGCGATTGCGCGTACTGCAGAGTGTTCCGGTGTAAACGCAATCATAATTCCTTCTCGTGGAAGTGCTCAAATTAATGCTGATGCCATTAAAACATCAACAGGTGCTTTGCAAAAAATTCCTGTTTGTAAAGAAGAAAATCTAAAAACTACCATCGATTATTTAAAAGAATGTGGTTTGCAAATTATTGCTTGTACAGAAAAAACTACCGAGTATTATTTTCAAATTGACTTTACCGTTCCAACAGCCATCATTATGGGTTCAGAGGAAGATGGAATTTTGAACGAGTATCTTCAAAAATCAGATGGAAAAGCAAAAATTCCTTTGATGGGAGAAATTGGTTCTTTGAACGTATCAGTTGCAGCAGGAATTATTTTGTATGAAGCAGTGAGTCAACGCTTAGTTCACTAATATGAATTTTTCTGATAGAAAATATTTTCCGTTTATCATTCTTTTTATTGTCGTGTTTATTTCCCGTTTACCTTTTTTGTCGGGCGGATATGGTGTTGAAGAAGATTCATGGGGAATAGCTTTGGCTGGAGCTCATACATGGTTAACAGGTGTTTACGAGCCTTCTCGTTTTCCTGGACATCCCGTTCATGAATTTATTTATTCTGCTTTCTGGGGTTTTACACCATTTTTTTATAATGCTTCTAGTGCTTTTTTTAGTTCCGTTGCTGCTTTGTTTTTTGCACTCATTTTAAATGAATTGAAATTCAAGCACTTCTTAATTGCTTCTTTGGCTTTAGCATTTACCCCTGTTTTTTACATCAGCTCAACGTATACCATAGATTTTATTTGGACAATCGCCTTTATTTTAATTAGCTTTTATGCTCTTTTGAAAAATCAATTTTTGATTTGTGGAGTTTTTCTAGGATTAGCAATCGGATGTAGAATTACCAGTGGAGCAATGCTCTTGCCTTTTCTAATTATTTTTTGGGAAAAGAATGCTGTTCAGGAGAATATTAAAAAATGTTTGAAGATTGGTTTGCCATTAATGATTGTTGCTTTCATTTCATTTTTGCCACTTATTATACAATTTGGTTCAGAATTTTTTATGTACTACGATCAGTTTGCTTATCCATCAATTGCGAAGGTTTTATATAAAATGATTCCGGGAGTGTTTGGTTTTATTGGTGTTGCAGCTATTGCTATTTGTTTAGTTTCAATTTATATCAACAGAAATGAGACAAAAAAAGGTGAATTGTTTGAGAACGGACTGAGTAAAAAAATTATTCTGAGCAGTTTTCTGGTGATTGTATTATTTACATTTTCCTATTTTCGCTTGCCTCAAAAATCGGGATATATGATTACCATAATTCCTTTTGTGATTTTACTTTTTGGATATTATTTAAGTAGTAAACTATTTAATTTTTTATGTTGTGCTTTAATTCTGTCTTCCTTTTTCTGTAGTATCAATCTTACAGATAAATTAAGAGGATCTGCTTATTCAAGATTAGCAATTACAGTTACAGTATCCGGACAAGAATTGTTTTTTGATCCATTGTCTGGACCAATATTTTCTGACTATTCAAAAAGATTGCAGAAAATAAAATATGTAGACGAGGTAATGGATCTGTCTATTGGCATGAATCCTAAAACAGTTGTGATAGCTGGTTGGTGGTACAATGAAATAATGGTAGAGCTTCTTCCAGATAATGCGGCAAGAATTATTTTTGAGCCATATATTGACGAAGTAAAAATGAATAATTATATTTCAAAAGGCTATGCAATAAAGTATCTCCCCGAACAAAATATATACAACGATCAAATGTTTAAAATGAATGTGACAGATAAATTGGCATCTGAATTTTAGTTGATAAGTTTTATATTTCTAAAATTGACATTCAGGATATTTTCACTAATTTTCGGGTATAATTTAATCACAAAAAATGCCTACAATCGAACAAACTTACGAAATGAATGCTTCAGCTGAGGAAGTGTTTGATGCATTAGTAAATGCGGATATTATCCAGGATTGGAGTGGTGACGAGGCAAAGATGGGGCCTGAAGTGGGTGCGAAGTTTTCACTATGGGGTGGACAAATGTTTGGAACCAATCTGGAAGTTGTAAAAAACAAAAAACTCGTTCAGGAATGGTGTTATGATCAATGGGAAAAACCTTCAAAAGTTACGTTTACTTTAAAAGGGAAAGGCAAGAAAACAACTGTTGAGTTATTACACGAAGATGTTCCGGAAAAATCTGTAAATAGTATTACTGATGGTTGGAATGCATATTATCTTGGCGCAATTCAAGAGATGTTTGCCGAATCCAATTCGTAAAATTAATTGTGATGAAGAAAATTCTTTTTATTCTGTTTTGTATTTCTCTTTTTTCATGTGGGAATAAAAAAATTGCTATCTCTGACTTTGTTTGGTTGCAAGGGAAATGGGCAGGAACTGATGGAGGAATGGATTTTTTTGAGGACTGGGATTCTTTAAATGGAAATTCAATGAGTGGACAAGGCGGTGCAATTTCAGGAACGGATACCGTTTTTTCTGAAAAATTAAAATTGGAACAAAGAGGGGAAGAACTATTTTACATACCAAATGTGAAAGAAAATGGTGGGTCGGTAGATTTTAAATTCAGTGGTTATAAAAATGACAGTATTGTTTTTGAAAACCCAGCACACGATTTTCCTCAACGGATAGTCTACTTTAAACTCCCAGATAATAAGTTATATGCCTGTATAGATGGTTTGAATGCTGGAAAGTATCAGAAAATGGAATTTGCTTATCAAAAGGCAAAATAGCAGATTAGGTTATTTCCATCGATTTTCTTAAATTTAGTACTCCAAAATTATTGCTCCATGAACAAAATTTATAGTATTCTATTTTTAGCCAGCATTGGCTCTTTTTCAAACGAATTAACAGCGCAAGGTTGTCAGCAAAAACACGACCCCAGTCATTTTTCAAAATCGCATTCAGATGATATTACTGTAATGGCTTCTAACTTAAGAAGTGATACAATTGATATCTTGAATTATAATATCAGTTTGAATATAACTGATTTTGCGACCAATATTATTCATGGCAATACAGCAGTGAAGTTTACTCCAAAAGTAAATGGGGTCACTACATTGAGTCTGGATTTATTAGAACTCAACATCGATTCAATTGAGATTGCAGGAACTAATCTAACTTATGTTTACAACGATACACTTGTTAAAGTGAATTTGCCAGCTACCCATAATATTGGAGATACAACAACAATGGTTGTATATTATAGAGGTACACCTCAAGGTGATGCTTCAGGATGGGGTGGATTTTATTTTCAAAGTGGATATGCTTATAATTTAGGTGTTGGATTTGCTGCTTTGCCACACGTGTACGGAAGAGTTTGGTTTCCATGTTTCGATAATTTTGTAGAGCGTTCTTCCTACGAGTTTAATATTACTACAAATGCCGGAAAAATTGCTTATTGTAATGGATATTTAGCAAATGATACAACAGATGGTGGCGGAAACCGTATTCGTAAATGGATAATGAATGAGCAAATTCCTACTTATTTAGCATCGGTTGCAGTAGCTGCTTATACACAAGTGAATCAAACATATGTCGGAATTGCATCTACATACCCAATCAATTTAGTTGCTGTTGCTTCAGATACTATTGCCGTAAAAAATTCATTTATCAATCTTCCTGTTGCTCTTTCTACATACGAAAATCATTTTGGTCCTTATATGTGGAACAGAGTTGGTTATTGCATGGTTCCTTTTAATTCAGGTGCGATGGAACATGCCACAAACATTGCTTATCCAAAAGCTACTGCTACTGGTTCTTTAACCTATCAAAGTTTATATGCGCATGAATTGTCACATCATTGGTTTGGTGATTTAGCAACTTGTCGCACTGCAGAAGATATGTGGTTAAATGAAGGTTGGGCACATTATTGCGAATTTTTGTTTTTCGAAACTTTAAATGGCTATCCGAATTATTTATCCTACGTAAGAAATAATCATGAGCCGAATTTGCAGTTCAATACTGTTAAAGAAGGCGCTTTAACACTTTCAAATATTCCACAAACCTTTACTTATGGTGATCATGTTTATAATAAAGGAGCCGATATCGCTCACACCATGCGTGGTTATATGGGTGATAGTTTGTTTTTTTATTCTGTGAAAACATATCTTGGAAATAATAATTACAAAGATGTTTCCAGTACCGATTTTATGAATGAATTAACCGCAGCCAGTGGAATGAATATGAGCGACTTTTTTAATGGTTGGGTATTCAATCCGGGATGGCCTCATTTTTCAATCGACTCAACAATTAGTGTTCCCAGCGGTTCGAATTACAATGTGACAGTTTTTGTAAAACAAAAATTGACAGATGCTCCTGCATATTTTAATAATGTTCCCTTGGAAGTAACGTTTAAAGCTGCTGACTGGACAGAGAATACACAAAGTCTGATGATGTCAGGAGCAAACTCTTCTTTTAATTTCACTGTTCCATTCGATCCTAAATTTATTGCCTTAAACAAAGGTGAAAAAATTGCTGATGCTGTTGCTTCTGATTTTAAATCAATTAAAACTACTGGCTCAACAGCTTTTTCAAATGCGAAATTTACTTTGATTGTTCAGAGTATTGTTGATTCTGCTTTTATTCGTGTAGAACATAATTATACTGCACCCGATCCTGTTTATGCAATTCCATACCGTTTGTCGCCAAACAGATACTGGAAAGTAGATGGTGTTTTACCTTCTACCTTCAGCGCTAAAGCAACACTTCTGTATGATGGAAGAACAACAGATTTTTCAGGCAATTTTTGGTTGGATAATAATTTGATTACCACTTTTGAAGATAGTTTGGTTTTGTTGTATCGTCCCGATGCATCGGTTAACTGGAGCGTGTATCCTTATTATATAAAAAATATGCAAGCCAATAACAATGATAAGCGTGGTATAATAACGATTGATTCCTTGCAATTGGGTGAATATGTTTTTGCAATGATGGATTACGCTTCTGGTATTCAGAATTATACTTTTTTAGAGAATGAAAATTTACTAAAAGTGTTTCCTAATCCTACAAAAGATAAAATTACAGTAGATGTTTTATCTTCGGGTATAAACCTTTCTGACAATTCTTTGTTATTAATAACAGATGTTTCAGGGAAAATTATTTACAAAGAAAAAATAAACCAACAAAATACTATTACGCTCAACACCTCTTCTTATTCAAATGGAATGTATTTTGTTTCTATAAAAACAAAAGAAGGTATTGTTGCAAAAAATAGATTTATTGTTGCACATTAGTTATGGGATACAAGAGTACGCAAGAGTGCATTGACGATTTAGAAAAACACGGACATCTTATTCGGATTAAGGAAGAAGTTAGTTCTGATCTTGAGATGGCTGCGATTCATCTGCGTGTGTTTGAAAATAATGGTCCGGCTATTTTATTTGAAAATATTAAGGATTGTAAATTCAAAGCGGTATCCAATTTATACGGGTCACTTGATAGAAGTAAATTTATTTTCAGAGACACAATCGAAAAGATAAAAATACTCATCGATTTAAAAAACAATCCGATGGAAGCAATCAAGCATCCATTCAAATATATGAATGTGGGCACGACTGCTTTTTCGGCACTTCCTAGAAAATCAAGATTCTCAAATCCTGTTTTACAAAATCAAACAACTATTTCATCGTTACCACAAATTAAATGTTGGCCAAACGATGGAGGAGCCTTTGTTACTCTTCCTTTGGTTTATTCCGAAGATATTGACAAACCTGGAGTGATGAATTCGAATTTGGGAATGTATCGTATTCAGTTAAGCGGAAACGATTATGTGAAAGACAAAGAAGTGGGTTTGCATTATCAATTGCACAGAGGAATCGGAGTGCATCAAACCAAATCGAATGCAAAAAATAAACCTTTAAAAGTAAGCATTTTTGTAGGTGGACCGCCTTCACTCACACTTGGAGCTGTTATGCCTTTGCCTGAAGGGATGAGTGAATTAACATTTGCAGGAGCCTTAGGAAAAAGAAGAATCAGATATACGTATGAAGATGATTTTTGCATTGCATCCGATGCTGATTTTGTTATTACCGGTGAAGTATATCCGAACGAAAATAAACCGGAAGGTCCGTTTGGTGATCATTTAGGATATTATAGTTTAAAGCATGATTTTCCTTTGATGCGTATTCATAAAGTGTATCACAGGAACAATGCTATTTGGCCATTTACTGTTGTTGGTCGTCCACCACAGGAAGATACTAGCTTTGGTGCTTTGATACATGAGATTACAGGAAATGCTATTCCAAATGAAATTCCCGGATTAAAAGATGTGCATGCAGTAGATGCTTCCGGAGTTCATCCTTTGCTTTTGGCAATTGGAAGCGAACGTTATACGCCATACAATAATGAACGTAAACCTCAAGAAATTTTAACGATTGCAAATCACATTCTTGGGAAAGGACAATTAAGTCTGGCAAAATATTTATTTATTATTGCAGGTGAAGACAATCCACAATTAACGACACATGATGTGGCAGATTTTTTCAAACATGTTTTGGAGCGTATTGATTGGACAAGAGATTTACATTTTCATACACGAACGTCTATTGATACTTTGGATTATAGCGGAGACGGATTAAACAGTGGAAGCAAGGTGGTAATTGCGGCAGCGGGAGAAAAGAGAAGAGAGTTGGGGTCAACATTGCCAGAATTTAATTTGCCTGATGGTTTTAAAAATCCTAAAGTTGTAATGCCAGGAATCATTGCTATTCAAGCAGAAAAATTTGTTGACGCAGCAATTACAGAAAGACAAATATTAAAATTAAGCGATGTCACATTTAACAAGTCACTTCGAGCAAGTCATTTCGAGCGGAGTCGAGAAGCGAGAAGTGAAGAGGCGCAACTTAAATTTCCATTAATAATCATCTGTGATGATTCTGATTTTATTTCTAAAAATTTAAATAATTTTCTTTGGGCAACATTTACGAGAAGTAATCCTTCGCATGACATTTATGGTGTTGATAGTTTTGTAGAGAATAAACATTGGGGTTGCAGAGGTTCATTAATCATTGATGCAAGAATCAAACCCCATCACGCCCCTCCTCTTATCAAAGACCCTGAAATTGAAAAGCGTGTAGATGCTTTAGGTGTAAAAGGAAAATCTTTATTTGGAATTATTTAAATTTTTAATTTCCGTCTTCCGATAACTTAATATAATCATCAAGTTTCCCTTCATCAGCAAGAGGGACTAATTTTTCTTTTCTTTGGCTGTAGTCTTTTACTTTTTCAGCACTCCTAATTTGTGGTTTTGTAAGTCTTTTTCTACTTAAGTATTTGTCTGCAAACTCAATGGATTTTTCAAACTCATCATTGTAGTGGTATCCTAAAGCTAAATAAAACTCAATATCTTCAGCATTTTTATTATCGTTATATACAATCAGTAAAAACTCTAAGCCTTTTTCTTGCTTACCTTCTTTGAAAAGTGCACAAATTCCAGTTAGGTACATTAGAAAAGGTTCGGTCGGATGATTTTTTTGTAATTGATTGAGGTACGGGTAGGCCATTACAAAATTTTGATCATCAAACATTGCTTGTGCAACTGTTAATGTATCTGTTTCAGTGCTTCTCCATTTTACTGTGTTGTTTGCTTTTTGAGAATAAATGGTTGATACAGATAGAATCATTAACAGCAATAGTGTTTTTACTTTCATGGCACCTAGATTTACATTTATCAATTGGTCTAAATATAAAAAGAATCCTTGTTTTATTGGCTTAAAAAAGTGCTTGTATTTACCTTAATTTCAGATGGAATATATTTAAGAACTTTGGAAATAGAAATATTGTCTAAGAAATGTGATTAGTTTTCTATTGTAGCTAAAATTAAAAACCCCGAAGTAAATTCGGGGTTTCTTTTTTATGCTTTTGTTGCAGCTTCAGCGGCAGCAATTTTCTTTTTGATGCCTTCGGTTGTGATAGAACCTGGTCGCTCAATTGGATGACCCAATGCTCTGTCCCAAATCAAAGAAGCCAATACTCCTAATGCGCGGGAAACTCCGAACAAAACAGTGTAAAATTCATGTTCCACCATTCCGTAATGTGTTAACAATACTCCTGAGTGAGAATCCACATTTGGCCAAGGGTTTTTAATTTTCCCAGTGCTTTCCAAAATTGGAGGAGCTACTTTGTAAACCATTTGAACTATTTCACATAAGTCGTCAGCACCTTGTGGTTTTATATAGCGATAATAGAAATCTTGTTGTGCAGCAAAACGTGGATCTGTTTTACGCAATACAGCGTGACCATAACCCGGAACAACTTTCCCGTCTGCCAATGTTTTTTTAATGTAATCTTCAATTTGTTTCTCAGTTGGTAATCCACCACCCAATTCTTCGCGCAACTCTAAAATCCAACTCAATACTTCCTGATTTGCTAAGCCGTGTAAAGGGCCTGCGAGTCCGTTCATTCCCGCTGCAAAGGCCAAATAAGGATCACTTAATGCAGAACCCACTAAGTGTGTAGTGTGCGCAGAAACGTTTCCTCCTTCATGATCAACGTGAATGGTCATGTACATACGCATCAAACGTTTCATGTCGAATGACTCATAACCAAGCATGTGTGCTAAGTTAGCCGCCCAATCTAATTTTGGATCCGGCTCAATGTGTTCTCCATTTTTATATTTTCTACGATAGATATATGCAGCGATACGAGGTAAGCGTGCAATTAAATTCATTGAATCTTCGTAAGTATAATCCCAATAATCTTTTTTACTAATTCCTTTTTTATACGCTGCAGCAAAAACAGATTCTGTTTGCATTGCCATGATTGCCATTACAAATTGCGTCATTGGATGTGTTGCTGCCGGCATTTTATCCAATACGTCAAAAACGTGCTTCGGAACAATCGCTCTGCGTGCCCACATATTACCCATGCTCAAAACATCTTCCTGAGTTGGTAATTCTCCTAATAACATTAAATAGAAAATTCCTTCCGGTAATGGTTCTGTACCACCTGGAGCTTTTGGAAGTTTTTCACGTAATTCTGGAATGGAATATCCGCGAAAACGAATACCTTCTTCAGGATCAAGTTTAGAGGTTTCGGTTACTAAACCTACAATGCCTTTCATTCCTTGATACACTTGAGCGACTGTGTATTCACCCAACTTTACATCACCTTTTTCTTTGATGAGTTTCTTTACTTCAGCAGCCACAGGGCCTGCTTTTTCCGCAAATTTTTCTTTTAATGAATCCATAATTTTAATGAATTTTAGCTGTGCAATTGTTATTCCCTAAAGATAAAAGGATTTTGTGAGATTAAAAACAATCTTACATAAAATTTGTGTGAAATCCTTATAACCCTTTCCTTTTTCAAGGAGAGGGCAGGGTGAGGTTTGGCCTTATCTATTCTTTACATACTTAAAATCTTTTCCTAAATACCTTGCTGCTTCGCCCAACTGCTCTTCGATACGGAGTAATTGATTGTATTTTGCAATTCTATCGGTGCGGGAAGCCGAGCCTGTTTTTATTTGTCCGCAATTCAAAGCAACCGACAAATCAGCAATGGTTGTATCTTCTGTTTCGCCCGAACGGTGGCTCATTACGGATGTATAAGAGTTGTTTTGAGCCAATTGTACGGCATCAATTGTTTCAGATAAAGTACCAATTTGGTTCACTTTTACAAGGATAGAATTAGCAATTTGCTCGTCAATTCCCCGTTGTAAGCGTTTTACATTGGTTACAAATAGATCGTCTCCTACCAATTGTGTGGTGCTTCCAATTTTATCACTCAATAATTTCCAGCCCGCCCAATCGTCTTCTGCTAAGCCGTCTTCGATGGATAGAATAGGATATTTTTTTGCCCAGTCTGCCCAATAATCAACCATTTGAGCTGGAGTTAACTTGTCGCCACTCGATTTTTTGAAATGGTATACGTTTTCTTTTTTAATGTAAAACTCAGAAGCAGCAGCATCCATCGAGATAAACATGTCTACTCCTGGTTTGTATCCTCCATTTTCAATTGCTTTCAACACACATTCAATTGCTTCTTCGTTCGATTTCAAATTTGGGGCAAATCCTCCTTCATCACCTACATTGGTTGAATATCCTTTGTCTTTCAACACTTTTTTCAAATGGTGAAACACCTCTGTTCCCATCCGGATAGCGTCTGTAAAGCTAGTTGCGCCTACGGGCATAATCATAAATTCCTGAAAATCGATGCTATTATCGGCATGTGAACCACCATTGATAATGTTCATCATGGGGATGGGCAATAAATTAGCATTTACTCCTCCAATATAGCGGTACAAAGGTTGACGAGCTTCTTCAGCAGCAGCTTTTGCACAAGCCAAAGAAACACCTAAAATGGCATTTGCTCCTAAACTTCCTTTGTTATCAGTGCCGTCCAAAGCAATCATCTTTTTATCGATGGCATTCTGGTCAAAAATATAAACGCCATTCAACTCTTCACGGATAACTGTATTTACATTGTTTACAGCCTTTAAAACGCCTTTTCCTAAATAGTATCCTTTGTCATTATCGCGTAACTCAACTGCCTCATGAATACCAGTTGATGCTCCGGAAGGAACAGCCGCTCTACCCATAATGCCCTGGTCGGTAATTACATCTACTTCTATAGTTGGATTGCCACGTGAATCCAATATCTGACGAGCTTGTACGCTTGCTATAAAACCCATAATGATTGTTTATTTATATTTTAATTGATAGAAATTTATATGCTGGAAATGATGCCCCAAAAGTAGAAATAAAACCAGACCAGAATGTCGATTTTTATAAACAATTTCTTAATTTTTGTCAAAAAAAATCAATATGTAAGCGCACAACTTCCTTAAATCTTGTATCTTTTGAAAGCGAGCGCATTATTCAAGTGAATATGGACAAATTTTTAGCTCTTTTTTTGGTTTTTTTTCTGCTTTTTTTGAACATGGCTTTTTCTCAACAAAAAGTAAATGAGAGTAGGCGTGGAACAATTAGGGTGAAAAAACTTATTCTAAATAAATACGTTATTTCAAAGGAAACAACCTTAAAAAAAATGCCCGAAATGCGGACATTTCGGACTCGTGCATATAATTACAATTTCATAGAATATTTCCCTAAAGAATACGATTCTAAATTATTTCCATTAATGTTTAATAATATAGGTTTGTATCTAGGAAACGAAAAAAAGCAGTTTGCGAATAATCAAATTGTAAGCTATGAGTATGAAATTTTTAAAAATCAAGTATTATGTTCGAAAGGTGTTGCGTCTGCAACAAGTATAAATTACCCGATTAGGGTGCTGTCTAAAATGATGACAGGTTCATGTGTGTGGATTAAAAATTTAGCATATAAAGATAAAGACGGAGTTGTTCACAGAGATAAAATAGGCGAGTTCAAAATCGAAAAAGTAAAGTGAAATTTATTCGTTTACAACAGCAGGTTTTTGCGCACGCATAAACAATTGCTCGCCAACTTTAGGTTCTTCGCCCGCTTTCATATTGTTTTTCTTATAAAGTTTTTTCAATTTTATTCCGTGCAATTGAGAAATCGATTTCATCGTTTCTCCTTTTTTTACAACATGAAAAGGTTCTTTTGCTTGGTTGCGCTTAGGTTGAAGATAGAGTTTTTGTCCGACTATTAACGTTGCGCCCGGTTTCAAATCATTGAATTTATACAATTGCCACAAGTCTTTATCGGTGTCAACAGCAATTTTATAAAATGAGTCGCCTGGCTTTACAATAATGTATTTGATAAATCGGAAACGAAAAATTTCTCTTGTTTCCATTGTTTCAGGGTGACTCGGCTTGTCTGCCGAAACAGTAATGTTTGGTAACTCATCTACTTTATCGTATTGATATAGTTTATGTGTTTCAATTATTTCTAATAATCGTTGTGTGTATTTTGGGTCGGTTGCATAACCTGTTTCTTTTAACCCTTTTGCCCAACCTTTGTAATCTGTTCTTTTTAATTCAAACAATCCTGCATACCTGCTTCGTGTTTTTAAAAATTTGGAATGATCGGTATAGGAATCTAAAACAGATTGGTATTTTCTAAAACATTCGTCCTTTGCATCATCATCCTTTGTAAATGTTGGTCCTTCCCAGCCTTTGTGACATTTTATTCCAAAATGATTGTTTGCATAAACGGCCAAATCACTGTTCCCGTTTCCACTCTCTAACATTCCTTGTGCAATGGTGATGCTCGCAGGAATATTATACATCAACATCTCTTTAATGGCCTCGTCTTTATAATTGTCAATATACTGAGCAGAAGTCATTTTATGCTCCGCGGGTTGAGCAAAAGATGCCATTGTGATAATAGAAAATAAACTTAATATGGGTAAGTGCTTCAGCATTGTTTCAAAATTACGAATTATTTCAGGAAAATAAAATGGAAACAAATGAACTTTCTAACAAACACTTGTTAATTCTAAAAGCCTTTATTGCCTTGGAGTCCACCCGTATGGATGGCTATAATTTTGTCGCCTTTTTTGAATTTGCCTTCTTTAATAAGCTCCATTATTCCAAATACCATTTTGCCGGTATAAACATAGTCGAGCGGAATCGCATTTTCTTTTTCGAATTGTAACATGAAATTTAATAATTCGGGTTTTAGTTTTGCATACCCGCCAAAATGAAAAGCTTCATTTATTTCCCAATTTTTATTTCCTGACTTGAAATATTTCAACCAATTTCCTACTTCCGTTTTAATATAATTTTCTCCTTTTAAAACCTGAAAGCCAATTGCTTTTTGATGTTCTTTTAACGAAAGTATAATACCTGTTAGTGTAGAACCAGTTCCGCAGGGACAGCAAACAACATCAAAATCGATTGGAATGTCTTTGGTAATTTCTTTACAACCTATTATTCCCAATTCATTGGAACCTCCTTCGGGAATTAAATAATATTTTTTCGAAGAAAAATGTTCTGCAACATATGCATTTAATTCTTCTTTGTTTTGATATAAACTGCGTGCAACAAAATGCAATTGCATTCCGCATTCTTTTGCAAATGTTAATGTTGGATTTAATTCCGCAGCTTCTTCTCCGCGAATAATTCCAATCGTATCAAAACCGTGCTCTTTCCCGGCAGCAGCAGTGGCTGCAATGTGATTGGAGAATGCTCCGCCAAAAGTTAAAATCGTTTTTTTTCTTTGCTTGTTCGCTTCTTCAAGATTGCATCTTAATTTATACAATTTGTTTCCGCTGATGAGCGGATGATTTAAATCCAAGCGATAGATAAAAAGTTCAACACCTTTACTTGTGATAAAATCGGAATTTATTTTGAAAAGTGGGATAGCGTTTTCAATCATCGGAAAGGGTCGGAAAAACGGACATCCGTTAAAAATGTTTGATCTGTAAGCGTTTTTAGAAATGCGACCAAAGATGCTTTTTCGTAAGCTGTTAAAAAATACTGTTTGGGCGGGCCACCCACCATACTGTTTGTAGTGAGTCGGTCATCTAAATTCGGATGCTGTTGAATGCCGCTGTTATAATGTTCAACTACTTGTTCTAAGGTATAAAATCCTCCATCGTGCATGTAAGGCGCTGTCATTTCAATGTTGCGCAAAGATGGAACTTTGAATTGTCCAAGGTCTGCGCTGTCGCCTGTTACGAGAAACCTTCCAGCATCAGCATAAATAGAATCCAATCCATTGTTCAAGGCTTGAGAATCATGAAAATTAGCGGTAGTATGACAATGATTGCAATTGATAGTTCCGCTGAAAAACAAAGTTTTTCCATCTGCTTCCAATGCAGAATAATCTACAAATCCGTTCTGCAAACCGATATCATATTTCGAGCGGTAAGAGTTGAGTGAATGCACAAACTGAGAAAGAGCAATGCTTATTTTTTCGGTCGTGATTTCTGTTGAGCCAAATGCATTTTCGAAAAGAGCAGGATAATAATTTACTGCTTGTAATTTACCTGGCAAATCAATCAAATTCAGTCCCATTTCAATGTGATTTTCAATGGGTATCAGCACTTGTTCTTCCAAATAGGTTGCCCGTTGATCCCAGAAAAAACGATAGGAAAAACGAGTATTCACAATGGCCATCGAATTTCTATTGGTCATCGCTCCCTCAAATCCGGTGCTGAATTGATTAGGGTCGGAAAATGCTTTTGATTGTAAATGGCATGAGCCACAAGAGATGGTATTGTTTACGGATAATTTTTTATCGTAAAACAAAACTCGTCCTAATGTTCCGCCAGCATTGGTTATCGTGTTTTGAATAGAGTTGATAAAGGATAAGGGTGGTGAATTAAAGCTTGTAGGAAATGTATCTGTTCCGTAAACAAACGGCACTTCTGGCAAAACAGGTTTTAATACTTTTTCACCCAAGTCGAACGGAATGATCGGGTCTTTTGAACATGCAATGAATAGGCATAATCCAAAGGATAAGAACAACAAAATCCGACTTTTTGAACACATACTACAAAGATATAATTTTTGCAAGGCTATCAAAATTATTCCGATAAAAAGATGTGGTTAATAAATACTTTTGGCAATTCTGTTTAGCACACTATCTTTGTTGAATGGCAGATGACCTTGGCTTTTCAAACAACAAACAATTGGAACCCGATGATTTCTATTATAGTGAACAAGGGTATATTATTTTTACTGAAAAATATTTGTTAAAACGTGGTTATTGTTGTCAGAATGGATGCAAACATTGTCCGTATGGATTTAATAAAGACAAAGGACGAATAGAGAAGAAGAAATAATGTGTCAATTTGACGATTTGGAAATTTGCCAATTGTTAGAATTGTAATAAAATATTAATTATGAGTACAACATTTAAAGAACAAATAGTATTAGGAATTCCTGCTGAACTCCCTCCTGTTAAGCCTTACGATGGAGCAATCAATCATGCTCCCAAACGAAAAGACATTCTTAACAAAGAAGAAAAAAAATTAGCGCTCCGAAATGCACTGAGATATTTTGATAAAAAACATCATCCTGTTTTAGCAAAAGAATTTGCTCAAGAGTTAAAAGAATACGGTAGAATTTATATGTATCGTTTTCGTCCCGATTATAAAATTCATGCTCGACACATCAACGAGTATCCTCACCAATCCAAACAAGCAGCAGCAATTATGTTGATGTTGCAAAATAATCTTGATTATGCCGTTGCACAACATCCGCATGAATTGATAACGTATGGTGGTAACGGAGCGGTGTTTCAAAATTGGGCGCAATATCTTTTAACTATGAAATACCTTGCGGAGATGACCGATGAACAAACATTGGCAATGTATTCTGGTCATCCGATGGGATTGTTTCCTTCAAACAAAGATGCTCCTCGAGTTGTAATCACCAACGGAATGATGATTCCGAATTATAGTAAACCAGACGATTGGGAAAAATTTAATGCTTTGGGTGTAACGCAATACGGACAAATGACTGCGGGTTCATTCATGTATATTGGTCCGCAAGGAATTGTGCATGGAACAACTATCACCGTTATGAATGCCGCTAGAAAAATTTCGAAATCTCATTCTCCCTCCCTTGCGGGGAGGGTTGGGGAGGGGTTACTCTTTGTGACTTGCGGTTTAGGAGGAATGAGTGGTGCTCAACCCAAAGCCGGAAAAATTTCAGGGTTGGTTTCTGTAGTTGCGGAGATAAATCCTAAAGCTGTAAAAACACGTCATTCGCAAAAATGGGTGGATGAAGTATTCGAAGATTTAACATTATTAATTGCTAGAATAAAAAAAGCACAGGCTTCAAAAGAAGCAATATCATTGGCATATCAAGGTAATGTGGTAGATTTATGGGAGTGCTTGGTAAAAGAAAATTTGAAAGTAGATATTGGCACCGACCAAACTTCTTTACATAATCCTTGGGCTGGTGGCTATTATCCCGCAGGTTTTTCTTTGGAACAGTCCAACGAAATGATGGCAAAAAATCCAGATCAATTTAAAGCGGAAGTTCAAAAAACACTCATCCGACATGCAAATGCGGTGAATGCATTGGCAAAAAATGGAATGTACTTTTTCGATTATGGAAACGCATTTTTGTTAGAAGCATCTCGAGCTGGTGCTGACATTGTAAATAAAGATGGAACATTTATTTATAAATCGTATGTGCAAGATATTCTCGGGCCAATGTGTTTTGATTATGGATTTGGTCCATTTCGTTGGGTGTGTACTTCTTGTGATCCCAAAGATTTAGCTACAACTGATAAATTAGCTTTGAAGGTTTTAGAAGAAATGTATAAAGCATCTCCAAACGAAATCAAACAACAGATAAGTGATAATATTGTTTGGATAAAAGATGCGATGCAAAATAATTTAGTGGTAGGTTCACAAGCACGTATTTTGTATGCCGATTCGGAAGCAAGAGTTAAAATTGCAGAAGCATTTAATAATGCGATTAAGTCGGGCGAACTTTCTGCACCAGTAGTTTTAGGAAGAGATCACCACGATGTTTCGGGAACGGATTCTCCGTATCGTGAGACTTCTAATATTTATGATGGTTCCAGTTTCACAGCGGATATGGCAGTCCAGAATTTTGTAGGAGACGGATTTAGAGGAGCTACTTGGATATCTTTACACAATGGTGGAGGAGTTGGCTGGGGTGAAGTAATCAATGGTGGATTTGGGATGGTTTTGGACGGAACAGCAGATAGCGACAGACGATTAAAATCCATGCTATTTTGGGATGTAAACAATGGCATTGCAAGAAGAAGCTGGGCAAGAAATGAAGAAGCCCTTTTTGCCATAAAACGGGAGATGGAGCGAACTCCAGAGCTAAAAGTTACGCTGCCAAACCTAGTGGACGATTCTTTACTGAACGATTTGTTCTGATTTTCATCCCATTATTGCTATTTGGAACGATTTTGGTATTACCGATTAAACCATCCCCGTTTAACTGAGTCATAATTAAAAAAAATTCAAATGAAAAGATTAGTCCTTTTGCTTTTTTTGTCTACGATAGTTTACAATCAAAGCGCATTTTCTCAAGCAACTGAAAAAATGGATTCTCTTGGTTTACCGGGAGACAATTTAAATTTATACTCCGTTCTGGATCTTTTTCAAAAATCAGAAACATTTGAAGCATTTGAAAAAAGTTTAAATGCCGAAGATTCAAAAATAAATAACCTCGATTTAAATAACGATGACAAAACCGATTACATCAAAGTAATTGATAATCAAAAAGGGGAATCGCATGCGGTTGTATTGCAAGTAATCGTGAATGAAAAAGAGAGCCAGGATGTTGCAGTTATAGAAATTGAAAAGGATAAAGATGGAAAAGTGATGGTGCAGATTGTTGGGAACGAAGAACTGTATGGTAAAGATTACATTGTAGAGCCAACAGAAAATGATCCAACAGCAAAAACGGCTGAGACAAAAACTCCAGAATCAGAAAAAACTGTTATTAATAACACTACCAATAATTATTACAATACCTCATTGCCAAACACTCAATATGGTGTAGTAAATCAATGGCCAATTGTACATTATGTTTATGGTCCATCGTATGTAGTTTATGTTTCTCCTTGGTATTGGAATTCATACCCGATGTGGTGGCGCCCTTGGTCGCCATGGTATTGGCATAATTACTATTGGCACCACCACCACAACAATCATCACCATCATTATGGTCATTATCATAGAACAAGTTTTTATCGTGCTCCAGGGGCTCACAATCATTATGGTCCTCACCGAACAGTTTCAACCACGGTTTATGCACATAGAAAAGGAAATGTATATCATAAAACTTATACATCAACATCCAGAAAAGGTGATGGTAAAGTAGTAGCTGAAAAAACAAATCCCGCATACAATAGCAAGGGTGAAAAGAATTCAAATGTAACTCGTGATAACAAAAATGATGGAGCAACTAAATCCAACCCGAATACATCTACCCCAAGTCGTAAAGACAACAATAGTGGTGCAAGCAAATCAAAACCGAATAACAAGCCGGCCAATAAGGATGGAAACGTATCGAGACCAAAAAGCAATCCCACCCCTAAGGCGTCAAATAAGGCAGCGCAAAAACGTAGCAGTGCTCCAAAAGCAAGTAAAAAAGGTGGTGGCGGAAAAGGAAGATAATGTTTGTGATAAAATGAAAAGAGTCCCGGTGTTTATATCGGGACTCTTTTTTATGAATCATTTTTATGTTCTATTCCATATAAGTGGGAGTATTGCAACTTTCTCTTTGTTCACCAAATTGATATTTTACTCCAACTCTTAATTGAATATTTTTGTTTTTAATATGCAATCCAGGAGTAACGTATGCAGGCATCATATCAGGGTTATAAAAAGCTTCTACCAAAAATTTAAAGCGACTATAACTTATAAATTCAACACCGCCACCAAATGCACCGCTCACATGAAGCGGTAAAAAATTGCTTGTAATTGCAGGTGAACTTGTTCCTTGAGCCAATTTATATTCCAGTTTCGGTCCTACCATAATGTATGGAATAATGCTATGCATTTCGTAGCGCAATTTCAAATAATTATTCCATGAAAGGTATTGCAATTGATTTCCATAATTTCCTTCAGGTTGTTTATCGATAGATCCTTTTTGATCGTATTGAATTTCGGTTACCCATCTTGCGTAATCGTGACTAAAAAACTCTCCGAATACACTCGCATTAAATCCAACGATGTATTTTTTTCTAGAAATAGCAAGCGGCTCTACAAAGAAAAACTTTTGATTCCCGGCAGCAACGCCTGCAGTTATACCAATACTATTTACGAACTGTGCTTTGGATTGAAACACAATTAAAAGTAGAATGATAAATGAAAATAATTTTTTCATTTCTGTTTTTAAGGATAACGTTCAATTTTTATATATAGTATTCACAAATAATACACGCAGAATACTAGTAAACCAATAAACTAAATACTCGCAGCTTCCATTGCAGGATTCACTTTTTTAACCAATCCTTGTAATACTTTACCGGGACCAATTTCTGTGAAAGAAGTGGCACCATCTGCAATCATTTGTTGCACCGTTTGTGTCCATTTCACAGGAGCTGTTAATTGAGCAATTAAATTCTTTTTTATTTCGTCAGGATTTGAAACAGCAGCGGCTGTTACGTTTTGGTAAACCGGACAAATTGGGTTGTTGAAAGTTGTAGCATTGATGGCTGCTTCTAATTCTACTGCAGCAGGTTGCATTAAAGGTGAATGGAATGCTCCTCCCACTGGTAAAACCAAGGCACGTTTTGCACCAGCCGCTTTTAATTTTTCACAGGCAATGTTTACTCCGTTTATTGAACCTGAAATAACTAATTGTCCCGGACAGTTATAGTTTGCAGCAACAACTACATCTCCACCTTTGGTAATTTCTGCACAAATATCTTCGGTTATTTTATCGTCTAAATTTAAAACCGCAGCCATCGTAGACGGATTCATTTCACAAGCTTTTTGCATTGCTAAGGCACGTTTTGAAACCAATACAAGCGCATCTTCAAATGACAATGCTTTGTTAACTACCAATGCAGAAAATTCTCCTAAGCTATGACCAGCCACCATTTCCGGCTTTACACTTTCACTCAAAGTAGCTGCTAAAATAACTGAATGCAAAAAGATAGCTGGTTGTGTTACTTTGGTTTGCTTCAATTCTTCATCCGTTCCAGCAAACATGATATCTGTTATTCTAAACCCTAAAATGGTGTTTGCTTTTTCAAACAATTCTTTTGCCAATGGAGAAGTTTCGTACAATTCTTTTCCCATTCCTACAAATTGGGAACCCTGTCCCGGAAATACATATGCTTTCATTTTTTTATTTTTTAATGTTTACATATCAATATTAGTAAAATAAAAAGAGTCTCAAATTGCTTCAAGACTCTTTTTATTCACAATGAAATGTTGCTTATTTTTTATCGCCAAAAATGCGCAATAAGAAAAGAAATAAGTTAATAAAATCAAGGTATAAATTCAACGCACCCATTATTACTAATTTGCTTGTTGATTCAACGCCAAATTCAACTCCGGCACCGATACGTTTTAATTTTTGTACATCGTAAGCTGTTAGTCCTGTAAATACTAAAACTCCAATACAGCTAATGATGTAACCCATACTATCACTTTGCAAGAAAAAGTTAATTAAGCTAGCAATGATTATTCCCACCAATCCCATCATCATTATTGAGCCGAATTTAGTTAAATCAGTTTTTGTTGTATATCCTACAACAGCCATTAATCCAAACATTCCGGCAGCGGCTAAAAAGGTTCCGAAAATAGATCCCGAAGTATATATCAAGAAAATGAAGCTTAAACTAGCGCCCATTACAGCTGCATAAACTAAAAACAGGAATAACAAGACAGGATAAGAAAATTTATTATATCCCAATGACATAGCTAAAACAAATCCTAAAGGAGCAAACATTACTACATAGCCAAGAATACTTAATCCTCCGCCTTCAATATTTACTAGTAAAGAAATTAACTCCATGTTGTTTCCGAAATAATAAGCAACAATAGAAGTGATTACTAGCGCTGCAGCCATCCATGAAAAAACACTAGCAATAAATGTTTTCGACATTGCAGATGTTTCCTGTTCTGATTGAACGTAATTAAAATTATTTGTTTCCATTTTTTTATGTTTTTAACCGCATTAGCTTTAGCGTAGGCGGGTTTGTTTAAAATAATATTGCAAAGATAGTACCTATCGAGGGTTTATGCAAAAATGTCAGTGTTCTTAACAATTTTTGACAATTTTTAGTGCAATTTTGAGCCAATTAAGCTAATAAACTCCTGGCGGGTGGTGTCTTTCAAGAATTCGCCAGTAAATGCGGATGTTGTTGTAACCGAGTTCTGTTTTTGAATCCCTCGCATCTGCATACATAAATGTGAGCATTCAATAACAACTGCAACCCCCAATGGTTTCATAGTATTTTGAATGCAATCACGAATTTCATTTGTTAGCCTTTCTTGAACTTGTAATCTACGAGCAAAAGCATCTACAATACGTGGAATTTTACTTAATCCAACAACACAGCCATTGGGAATGTAAGCCACATGTGCTTTTCCGAAAAATGGTAACATGTGGTGCTCGCACATCGAATAAACTTCAATGTCTTTTACTATCACCATTTGGCTGTAATCTTCTTTGAACAGAGCTGATTTTAGAATTTCTTCTGGATTTAAATCGTAACCATGCGTTAAAAATTGCATTGCTTTGGCAACACGTTCAGGTGTTTTTAATAATCCTTCACGCTCGGGGTTTTCACCCATGTCCAATAAAATATTTTTGTATTTTGATGCAATACTCTCAACAGATTTTGTATTGTATCTGTCAATTTTTTTGTAGCCTTCTACATCATCAAATTCATCGTGTCCCATATTAGTTCATTGGTTTGTTAGTTCACTAGTTTATTAGGATTGCTGTATGTTTGCTATATATAAACAGTTGTATTTCGTTGTCACTTTTAGCACTGTCACTTCGAGCGGAGTCGAGAAGCCTAAGCTAATTATTCTCCGAAATATTCTACGAAATTATTTTCTGTTTCATAAAGTTTTACGCAGTGTAATTTGCAATCCAATGCATTTACATGTGGCAATAACTCTTTCCAGATCGCAATCGCTACATTCTCTGTAGATGGCATTACTCCTTTCAGAAATGGAACATCCAAATTCAAATTTTTATGATCCAGTTTGTCAGTAATATAAGTCCGGATAATTACGCTCAGTTCTTTTAGGTTCACTGAATATCCTGTATCTGGATTTACTGTTCCTTTTACAGTCACAAACAAATTGTAATTGTGTCCGTGCCAATTTGGGTTTGCACATTTTCCGAAAACTTCATTGTTCTGTTCTTCAGTCCAATTTGGATTGTGCAACTTGTGTGCAGCGTTAAAATGCTCTCTTCTTGTTATATAAATCATAGTATTATAAATAGGATGCAAATATACTACGAATTACGTATTTTAACCAATTAAGAACAATATCAATACTTCAGAAACAAACAACTTCTTCATTTGTTTAGAAGATGTTATATTTGTTCTCATGAAAATTTTAATTGTTTCTGCAACAAAGTTTGAGGTGAATCCATTGATTGAACAAATGGAATCAGCTCGGCAAATAAATGGAGAACTTCTTTCATGTAAGTACAAAAATCTGGAAATTGATTTTTTGGTTACAGGTGTTGGAATGGTGGCAACCGCTTATTATACTGGAAAGGTTTTGAATGAAACGTATGATGGAGCATTCAATTTAGGAATCTGTGGAAGCTTTAATTCAAATTTGGAAACAGGAACAGTTGTAAATGTATATGAAGATTGTTTTTCGGAATTGGGTGCAGAAGATGGCGATGCTTTTTTGTTGTTGGAAGATTTGAATTTGCAAGGTGTTCAAAAGGTTAAAAATGACAGTGGAGCCTTAAGCATTGAGCTTGAAAAACTTCCTAAAGTAAATGGGATAACAGTAAATACAACTCATGGCAATGAAAAATCAATTGAGGAAATAATTTCCAAATTTCATCCCATTGTGGAAAGTATGGAAGGCGCAGCATTTATGTTTGCATGTGAAAATGAACGAATTCCTTATGCACAAATTCGTGCAGTTTCTAATTTGGTTGAACGAAGAAATAAAGCCAACTGGAACATTCCTTTAGCGATAAAAAATTTGAACGATACTTTTTTGAAAATTCTAGATAGTTTTTAATTTCAAATGAATCAAAACGCCCAACTTCCAGTACCAAACTCCTTACTAACTCTAGGTTTTAGTCCTTGTCCGAACGACTGTTTTATTTTTGATGCGATGTTGCATGGGAAAATAGATACAGAAGGTTTGGAGTTTGATGTATTTATGGAAGACGTGGAAACGCTGAATCAAAAAGCATTTAAAGGAGAATTGGATATTACAAAATTGAGTTATCATGCCTATGCTCATTTAACAAAACAGTATCAATTGTTAAATGCAGGGAGTGCATTGGGAAATAACTGTGGTCCACTTTTGATTACTAATAAAAATGATTTAAGTGGACTGGTCTCCGAACTCCGTTCTCCCGACTCCAAACTGAAAATAGCGATTCCTGGGAAGTATACTACTGCTAATTTTTTATTGTCATTAGCTTTTCCGGAAGCAACAGATAAAGTAGAAATGGTTTTTTCAGATATTGAAGATGCTGTATTAACCGGAAAAGTAGATGCGGGATTGATCATTCATGAAAACAGATTTACCTACGAACAAAAAGGATTGAAAAAAATAATTGATTTAGGTGAATATTGGGAAACATTGACAAAGGCTCCAATTCCTTTGGGGGGTATTGTTATAAAAAGAGATTTTCCAAATGAGCTAAAAGCCACGTTCGATAGGGTTTTGAGAAAAAGTGTTGAATATGCATTTGCAAACCCTAAATCTAGTCTTAGCTTTGTAAAAGAACACGCACAGGAAATGAGTGAAGAAGTAATGTATAAGCACATCGATTTGTACGTTAATAATTATTCGGTGGATTTAGGAAAAGAAGGAAAGCGAGCAGTCAAATTATTATTTGATAAAGCAGAAGAGTTGGGAATGATTAATAAAATGGAAGATAATATTTTTTTAACATGATCATAGTAACAGGTGCAGCAGGTTTTATTGGTAGTTGTTTGGTAAGTAAACTTAACCAAGAAGGATTTACGGATTTGATTCTGGTAGACGATTTTTCATCTGTTGATAAAATGAAAAATCTAGAAGACAAAAAATATTCTCAAAAAATTCATCGTGATGAATTTATTCAATGGTTGAAAGAAAATCAACGGTTGGTGCAATTTGTTTTTCACATAGGAGCACGTACAGATACAACGGAATTTAACAAAGACATTTTTGATAAATTGAATTTGAATTATACCAAAAATCTTTGGAAGGTATGTGTTGAATTTGGTTTGCCATTGGTATATGCATCTTCGGCAGCAACTTATGGTTTAGGAGAGTTTGGTTATGAAGACAATCATGAAGTAATTGAAAAATTAAAGCCATTAAATCCTTATGGGGATTCCAAAAATGATTTTGATAAATGGGCAATCAAACAAGAGAAAAAACCTTATTTCTGGGTAGGTTTAAAATTCTTTAATGTATACGGACCAAATGAATATCACAAAGGAAGAATGGCTTCTGTGATTATGCATGCTCACAATCAAATTCAAGAAAAAGGCTCCGTAAAATTATTCCGTTCTCACAACCCTGATTATAAAGATGGTGAACAGCTTCGTGATTTTGTATATGTGAAAGATGTGGTGGAGGTGTGTCATTTTTTATTGCACCATCGCAAAGATTCAGGAATTTACAATTTAGGTTCAGGTAAAGCACGCACGTTTTTAGATTTGGTAAAAAATACATTTGCGGGAGTTGATAAAGAACCTAAAATAGATTTTATAGATACCCCAATTGATATTCGTGATAAATACCAATATTTTACCGAAGCGAATATGACAAAACTAAGGTCCATTGGTTACTCAAAACCGTTTCATACGCTGGAAGAAGGTGTAAGTGATTATGTGAAAAATTATTTGGTGGGAACAAAATATTACTAATGAAAATAAATGTAGATTAATTTGTCATGACTAAGAAAGAAGAATCTAAAATCTTATTAGATAAAATTATCGAAGCAATGAAGGCTGGCGTGGCAAAAGTATATGAAGATGCACGTAGAGATGGAACGGAACTGGTTATTTCTAAAAAACCTGGTGAAGTTCAATGGATAAAAGTGAAGTAATTTACAAGGCTCCTCTCAAATCAATCAAAGTACTCTTAATCGATTTCAATTTACTTTCAATCTCCGAAAATTGATTTTTCTCAATCTTCATTTCGTGTTTTACGGTCTTTCTGTTTTCTTTCAGATATTTTTTTGCGCCATCTAATGTCAAGCCTTGTTCTTTCACAAGGTTGTAAATCACTTTAAAATTGTCAATGTCCTCAGGAGTAAATAAGCGATTGCCTTTTTTGTTTTTCTTCGGTTTGATAATGTCAAATTCTTTTTCCCAAAAACGAATCAGGGAAGTGTTTACATCAAACATTTCCGAAACTTCACCAATGGTGTAGTACAATTTAACGGTATCGGTTTCTTTATAAGGCAAAGTTCAATTTTTGATTTGTTGAATTTCAGATTTGTAGAGTTACTAATAGTGCTTAACAAATATAAAATAATTTATTGATAATGTCTTTTCTTTTAAGCATTGCTCCTTCGGAGAGGGGATGAAGGGGTGAGGCTATTTAGTCAAACGACTGAGATGATTGTTCCGATAATTCGATCAACTTCTGGTACTGCTCAGGTGTTAAGTCGTTGTAGTAATAATTGATAGGATTCATTTTTTCGCCACCTTTCATTACTTCATAATGCACGTGAGGCGCAGTAGACAATCCTGTACTTCCTACAAATCCAATTAACTGTCCGCGTTTTACTTTTTGTCCGGGACGAACCACAAATTTTAACATGTGGCCATACAATGTTTTGTATCCATATCCATGATTTAAAACCACATGATTTCCATAACCCTGAGCGGCTGCATCTGCTCTTTCAACCGTTGCATCTCCTGTAGCACGTATTTCGGTTCCTTGAGGTGCGGCAAAATCCATCCCCGGATGAAATTCAGGAGTTTTATAAATAGGGTGAGTCCTCCATCCAAATCCAGATGGCTGATGTCTCAAATCTTCGTTTGCAATAGGCTGAATAGCTGGAATGGATGCCAAAAGCTGTGCTTTCCCTTTTACTAATTTCACCACTTCATCAAAGGATTTCGACTGGATATAAAGCTGTTTGCTTATTCTGTCCAAGCGTTTGCTAGTTTCCACCATCAAGTCGGAATTCTTATAACCTTGCAGTTCTTTGTAACGATGCACCCCTCCAAAACCAGCTTTACGGATACTAGCAGGAATAGGTTCTGCTTCAAAAATTGTTCGATAAATATTATTATCACGAGTTTCAATATCGTCCAAAACCTCAGCTACTTCATTCATTCGACTGTTTAAGAGTTCAAATTGCAGCGTTAATTCCTCAATTTCTCTTTGTTTTTGTTTTTCACGAGGAGAAGGAAAGTATTTAAACGCAAGAATAATGGTAATGGTTGCAAATACCAATCCTGTAGCGAGATACGACAGCACTTGCCATACACGTTTGCGTAAAGGGATAGTCACCTTTTCATAGGTCAGCGACTTTGTATTAAACTTATACTTGATTTTGCTCAACTTATTTCACTTTGCTTAATGCGAATTTACGCAAATAAACTAAATTTGCAATCTTGTTGCAGGGAATAGGAAATAAGGAATAGCCAATAGATAAAATTTATATATCTTTTTCCAAAACTTTGAACTTTGAACTTTCAAACATTGAACTGAATAAAGAATGGAATCAAGTAAAGTACGCCAAGCATTTTTAGATTATTTTAAGTCGAAAGGACATGAAATTGTGCCATCATCACCCATGGTTGTGAAGAATGATCCAACCTTGATGTTTATCAATTCGGGGATGGCTCCTTTCAAAGATTTGTTTTTGGGAAATGCTCCAATTAAATTTCCTCGTGTTGCAGATACACAGAAATGTCTTCGCGTAAGCGGAAAGCATAACGATTTGGAAGAAGTGGGAGTTGATACTTATCATCACACCATGTTTGAGATGCTAGGCAATTGGAGTTTTGGTGATTATTTTAAAAAAGATGCCATTACCTGGGCTTGGGAATTATTGACTGAAGTTTATAAAATTGATAAAAGCAGATTGTACGTTACCGTTTTTGAAGGCAGCAAGCCCGCCCGAACGACTGATGGCATTCAGTCGGGCGGGGAAGATAATTTAGAATTCGATCAAGAAGCGTATGATATCTGGAAACAATTTATTCCTGAAGAAAGAATTTTACGCGGAAATAAGAAAGACAACTTTTGGGAGATGGGTGATATTGGTCCTTGTGGACCATGTTCCGAAATACATTACGATGGAAGAACGGAAGAAGAAATTGCAAAAGTAAGTGGAGCATCACGGGTAAATAATGACGACCCGCAAGTGATTGAAGTGTGGAACAATGTGTTCATGGAATTTGAACGAAAAGCGGATGGCTCTTTGGTGAAACTTCCCAAACAGCATGTGGATACAGGAATGGGATTCGAGCGTTTGGTGCGTGTATTACAAGGCAAACAATCGAATTACGATACAGATGTTTTCAAACCTGTAATTGATAAAATAGAAGAGCTTTCTGGATTACGTTACAAGCCTCAAGAAGAAGAAAAACATCCGAAGCAATTAATCATCAACATTGCAATGCGAGTAATTGCTGATCACATTCGTGCCATTTCATTTAGTATTGCTGATGGACAATTGCCTTCCAATACTGGAGCAGGATATGTTATCAGAAGAATTTTAAGAAGAGCAATTCGTTACGGTTATCAATCATTGAATTTGAAAGAACCGTTTATGTTTCGTTTGGTTTCGGTATTGGCACATCAAATGGGAGATGCATTTCCCGAATTGGTATCACAAAAATTATTGATTGAAAAAGTAATCAAAGAAGAGGAAGCTTCGTTTTTCAGAACATTAGAAAATGGATTGAAACGAATTGATCAGGTTTGTGCGAATACTATTAAAGAGAAGAAACAAATAGTAGAGGGAGCAATTGTTTTTGAATTGTATGATACGTTTGGTTTTCCGATTGACTTAACTTCCTTAATTGCTCGCGGTTATGGATTGAGTATTGATGAAGTAGGTTTTCAAGTTGAATTAGAAAAACAAAAAAATCGTTCCCGAGCTGCAACATTAATTGATACGAGCGATTGGATTCTAGTGGAAGGAAGAAAAGCAGAAGAAGGAGGAAGAATATTCGTTGGTTATAAAGAATTAGAAGCAGAAGTAAAAATTATTCAATACAGAAAAGTAAAAGCAAAAGGGAAAGAACAATTTCAAGTTGTGTTGGATAAAACTCCTTTTTATGCAGAGAGTGGTGGGCAAGTGGGTGATGCAGGTATATTAGAATCGGCAAACGAAACAATTGCAATTACGGATACAAAAAAAGAAAACGGAATCATTATTCATTTTGCAGATAAGCTTCCTGAAAATTTTACAAAAACATTTGTTGCGAAAGTAAATTCTGAAAGAAGAACCTTGACAGAAAACAATCACAGCACAACACACTTAATGCATGCTGCTTTGCGACAAGTATTAGGAACGCACGTTGAACAAAAAGGAAGTTTGGTAAATGACGAACAATTGCGTTTCGATTTTTCACATTTTTCTAAAGTAACGGATGAAGAAATTGCTCAGATTGAATCTATTGTGAATAATAAAATTCGTGAAAATATTATTTCTGACATAAAAGAAATGCCGATTGAAGATGCTCGTAAAACGGGAGCAATGGCATTGTTTGGAGAAAAATATGGCGACTTAGTTCGCGTTGTAACATTCGATAAAAAGTTTTCTATAGAGTTGTGCGGAGGAACACACGTTCCTGCAACAGGGCAAATCGGATTATTTAAAATTGTTTCGGAAGGAGCCGTTGCAGCTGGTATCAGACGTATTGAAGCAATCACTTCGGTGAAAGCACAGGAATATTTTAATCAGCAAATTGAATTGGTGAATGAGGTGAAAGCGCTTTTGAAAAATCCGAAAGATGTTGTGAAGAGTTTGCAAGGTATGATGGATCACAACTCTGAATTGCAAAAACAGATCGACCAGATGCTTCGCGAAAAAGCAAAAGGATTGAAAGTAGAGTTGCTTGCAAAAAAACAATCCATCAACGGAATTAATTTTATTGCTGAAAAAATTGAATTGGATTCAGCAGATGCTATTAAAGATTTGTTGTATGAAGTAAGAAGTCAGGTTGATAATTTATTTATGGTGATTGGCGCAGAGGTGAAAGGAAAACCAAGTTTGTCGATTATCATTTCTGATAATTTAGTAGCAGAAAAAAATCTGAATGCAGGAACGATTATGCGCGATATAGCAAAAGAAATTCAAGGTGGTGGAGGTGGACAACCATTCTACGCAAATGCAGGTGGAAGTGATTTGCAAGGAATTCAGAAAGCATTAGAAAAGGCGAAGACGTATTTGAACTAATGGAACCTGCCTGCCGTTAGGCAGGCGCGGATGACACGAAAAAAAGGGCTTTTACGGATTTTTTTTATTTAGGGATATTAAAATTTCGATTCGAATTTTTCTCTTTCCCTTTGAGAATTACTTAGTATAGTGTTCCAGTCATCAAGCCAAAAGCTCCACCCAAATAACTAAAGTTGTGAATGTTGCCAACAATTATAAAACTGTAAACATCTTTTAGGTTTTCGGGATAGTACCAATTGGGAATGTGGTGATTGTTTTCATTAATCAAGCCGATGCAATAACCGATGATGCTAAATATAATTGTAATGCTAAATGTTATTGCAACGGTTTTGTAATAAATTTTGTAAAGATTTTCAGTGTTTTTGAAAAACATCAAGGTAGCTGCATAAAACAAACCGATTGGAATTCCTACCCACCAAGTGGCCATAAAGCCAACAATTATTGCTCCTGCACGGTCACTCATGTGCATGTGCATGTTTTCATCTACCAAACGAAATTGGATGAATTTGAATTTGGTAAAATATTCAGGTGAAATAGAATAAGTTACTTGGTCGTGCAAAATGCCGAATGTTCCGCAGATAATAGGAGTTAAAAAAATGATAAATAAGAAAAGTTTTATTTTCACGTTAAAATTCGTTTGATTAGTTATCTGTACTACTTTTTTGTATACAACCAAGCCATCCAAATTAAAACACCTTGTAAAGGTAACCTTGCAATTGCTATCCAAAGTGAAGGACTGTTTTTTTGCCAAAAAGTAATGGCCATTTGAATGTTGGCAGGGAAAATGGCAATTAGCATTGCAATGATTAACCACGCAGCAATGGGTCGTGTACTTTCTGGAATAAGTAATATCCCTAAAACAATTTCTATAAGTCCACTGATGTAAATTAATTGTATATGCCAAGGAAGATAAGTCGGCATAATTTTCATGTACAACTTTGGGTTCACAAAATGGTAAATCCCTGCTGCCACATAAATCAATGCCATGAAGTAGAGTAGGGCTGTTTTCATTTAGCGATTTTCATCGGGATTTCGTAATATTCCACAACATCGGAAATAAAATTATGAAGATGATTTAATTTATCGTTTTCAGAAGCCTTGTCGCAAATGCCTTGTAGCTTTTCTACATATTGTTTACGTTGCGTAGACGACCATTGTGAAGCGTAGTAAATAGATTTGATTGTTAAGTCGTTTTCTTGATTTTTGTTAATATTAGCAGTCAGTTTTTCATAACGTTTGTAACATTCCTGAATGCTTTCATTGTCTTCTAAAAAGAAATAGCCAAGTATTAAAGTAGCAAACAATGCATCGTACAAACGTTGAAAAGCAATTTGCTGAAAATTTACTAGGAGGTGTTCTAATTTTTCTACTGCTTTTTTAATGTCTTCTCTTGAGCCCAAAATTAAAAAGCCACAGTAGATATTATTTAAATTAATGAAACGAACATGCATTCCTTCATTCCATATTGGTTTTTCCAGAATCTCTTCGCACTTACTTTTATAAAATTCAATTTGTGATTTTATTTCTTTCGGTAAATTGTCGTTGTAATCTTTTTTGTAACCGTGACAATAATGTGTCATGAAATAACTTGCTTGAATACTTAAATAGATTATTTCTGGTGTGTTGACATAGTTTTTCCAGAAACGAAGTGGTTCGCGTTGCTTGATTAAAAAAGCCGTTTCTTTTTGAAGCTCATCTCTACTCAAGGAGCCAATCAAATGCTTTAGTTTTAAATAATCCACATTTAACTGTATGTCGTCTGAAAAAGAAAAAATAATGAATGCGTTTTTTTCCAGATCATCTGTCAGTTTATTTATTTCATCCAATATTTCCTGGCTATAAAAACGTTCATCGTTCAAATAGTTCAATGTATGGAAATAAGCATATCTGCTCAGCATTTGAATACTCAGCGATTCGTTGTTACGGTATTTATCATAAAAACTTAAGTGTTCTCCCATCTCTTTATCCGACAAAGCACTTTTCCCTTTGAAATTTAAATTCTGACGCATGTACAAATACATCAAATTAATGATGTGTTCGTTTTTTAATAATTCCGAAATGCGTTGGTGATATTTAATAGCAGCATTTTTGTTTTCCAACACAAATGACTGTTGTGCAAAATATTTTAATACAGCAATTGCTGTAGGGAAGTCTTCTGTTTTCTCCGCAATGTCCAATAATATTTCAGAAAGTTTGTTGGCTTTTTCTAATTCACCACCATTAATTAATTGCTCAATTTTAGAAATATTGTTGGTGAGATACGAAGGGTGGTTTCTACTTAAGAAAGAGGTTAAACGAAAGGTGTAATGAACCAGTTGAAAAAATTTCTTTTTACTCTTTTCATCTTTGGAACCATAAACAGCATTACACAAATCATCCGACTCTTTTTGATTCCATTCGTCCTTCCGAATTTGTAATATTAATTTGAGAGGTAATTCGGCATGGCTTTTTTTCAAATGAAGTTTAAATTCTTCGAAATGAAAATCGTCTAATAGCAGAATTGTTCTTTGGATGCTTAACATAATTTTTTTCTTGCCCTAAAGTATCAAAAAATAATTGAAATAAAAACCCTGGTCTTATTTTTTATTGTGAATGAGGAACTAAAAGTGGTAAGTGCTTATAATTTCAGGGGCTTGAGAGCTTTTTGTGCTAAATTTAAACATCTGATAGGAGCTTTCGTTAAAGACTTTTATTAGGAAGGAAGAGCAAATACATTTGTTTAAAATAATAAACCATGAAAAAAAATAGAGCAATCATTCTAATGTGTACATTATTAATATCAATAGTTGCACATTCGCAAACCTATACGGTAGGTCACAGTCAAATTACCTATTCCGATCCTGCACGGGCTGGTAGAAGTATTCAAACAGAAATTTATTACCCGGCAGCAACAGCAGGTACAGGTGTTCCTGTTTCAAGTGGAACTTTTCCTTTGATAGTTTTCGGACATGGTTTTGTGATGGCTTGGGATGCTTATCAAAATTTTTGGGATGATTTAGTTTTGCAAGGATATATTGTAGCATTTCCACGTACAGAAGGAAGCATTAGTCCATCGCATGCAGAGTTTGGAAAAGATCTGGCATTTCTGATAACAAAAATGCAAAGCGAAAGTGCAACAAATCCTTCCTCGATTTTCTATAATCACATCAATTCTAAGTCAGCAATCATGGGACATTCAATGGGTGGAGGAAGTTCATTTTTAGCGGCTGAAAATAATACAACTATTACAACGATGATTTCTTTCGCGGCCGCTAATACAACTCCTTCTTCCATTTCTGCTGCTCGTCAAATAACGGTTCCAACGCTTGTTTTTTCAGGTGAGAATGATTGTGTCGCTCCTGCTGCTACTCACCAAGTTCCTATGTACGATTCACTTGCTTCTGCATGTAAATCATTTATTTCTATAAAAGGTGCTGCACATTGCGAATTTGCCAACTATAATTTCAACTGTGCATTTGGTCAATCAACTTGTTCACCTTCGCCTACCATTACAAGAACTCAACAGCAAGATGCAACATCAGATTTTTTAAAATTATGGTTGGACTATTATTTAAAAGATAATTGTAGTGCTTGGACAAGCTTTAATGATTCTTTGTCTGTTTCTCCACGAATCAATTCTAATCAATCTTGCGCAATTAGTAATCCGGTAATTACACAATTGGGTAGTGTATTAACATCTACTTTGGCAACAACTTATCAATGGTATTTGAATGGAATAATTATTCCGGGTGCTACTTCACAAAATTATACAACAACAGGCATTGGAAATTATCATGTAGAAGTAACCTATTTTAATGCTTGCCCTTATCCTTCTAATACTATTAGTTTTGTTGCAACGGGAATGTCGGTGCATGATTTGCATTCTGAGTTCATCCTTTCTCCGAATCCTTCAACTGATTTTATTCAAGTAAATTTCATTGCTAAAAATTCTGAAGAAATTACTTTTCAAATAATGAACACGATTGGGCAATTGCTTCTTGAAACTAAAATGAATGTGAAAGAAGGAGATGTGTTGTTAGAAAAGTTTATGCTAAACGATTTTAAGTCGGGTTTGTATTTTATGAATGTGCAATCCGTTAGCTTTAAGCACACCGAGAAAATAATTAAAAAGTAGTTTTTTTGTTAGGACAGAATTGCTTGCAGTTTTCATTGGCTGCAGGTTTTTCTATTTCTCCAAGCGCCAATCAATCGGTAAAATCCCCTGATGCTCGAGTAATTTATTTGTCTTGGAAAAATGCTTGCAACCAAAAAATGCACCTCTTGCCAAAGGAGAAGGATGCGCAGCTGTTAATATGAAATGTTTGTCCTTGTCAATTAACTCCGCTTTTGTTTGAGCAAAATTGCCCCATAAAAGAAAAATAATTCCTTTTTTGTTATCTGAAACGGTTTTTATCACGCCATCAGTGAACTTTTCCCAACCTTTTTTTTGATGTGAGCCTGCATTGCCAGCTCTTACTGTTAAAACTGCATTTAGTAATAAAATTCCTTGGTCAGCCCAAGCCTCCAGGTTCCCATCTTGAGGAATAGGAATACCCAAGTCGGTTTGTATTTCTTTAAAGATATTAACTAATGAGGGTGGTTTTCGTAAACCGGGACTAACAGAAAAACATAAGCCGTTGGCTTGTCCTGGACCGTGATAAGGGTCTTGTCCTATAATTACAACCTTTACTTTGTTGAATGGTGTTCGGTTGAAGGCAGCAAAAATCTGATTGCCTGAAGGATATACGATATGTTTCTTTTTTTCGTTTACTAGAAAAGACTTGAGTTCAGTAAAGTAAGAAGCTTCAAATTGCTCGCTTAATACTTTTTTCCAGCTGTTATCAATTTCTACCTCTGCTTTAGCCATTTTTGCCTCTATTTGCTCTCAAAAGTAGTTTTAATCATAGGTATTTTAACATTTTGTGAAAAAAATTTGTGAAATGGTTTGTTTAAATCTATAATTATTATAATTTTGCACTTCATCATAGGTTTTAGAATTAATTATATAAGATTTCATATGAAAAAATTATTTGTAATTATCTTGTCAGTTATTTTTGTTGGTGCTACGCTGTCCTCATGCAGAAGCCACGAACGTTGTGCTGCCTATGGAAAGATCAATAAAATTGATTCCGGTAAAACCATTACCGATAAAACTGAAAAATCAATCTAATCCCTCTCTTATACAATGAAAAAACTTGCATTTACTCTCTTGGCTGTATTCGTTACAGGTTCTGTATTAACATCTTGCAAGTCTCACGGGAATTGTGCGGGCATGACTACCCAAAAGGTTGAGAAAGTGAAAGTTAGCGCTCTTCCTCGTTCTATTTAATTTTTATTTTATTAATGAATTGGTTACCACTCATCGCTGAACAGCAGTTGATTGAGGTTGACGCCTTGTCTCAAAATGTAGGTGTAAAAGCTGTGCTGATTTTGAAACACAGTACCCGCTGTTCTATCAGTTCTGTTGCTTTGAGCCGACTGGAGCGTTCGTGGAAATTATCAGAAAAAGAAGTTCCGACCTATATTCTTGATTTATTAAATTACAGAAGTATTTCTAGTGCCATTGAGCAACATTATGGAATTGCACATGAATCACCACAAATTTTGCTCATAAAAAATGGGAAGTGCATTTATACTGCTTCCCATTCCGATATTTTTGCTCCCGATATAGAAGCAGCTATTTAGCCCTTCCTTTTTTAAGAGAGGCTTGTGGCTGAGGTCAATAGTTAAAAAGCACCGTTTGTTTCAGCTCTGAACTTAAGCTTTTAGCTACAGGACAAGTATGTGCAGCATTTTCAAGAAGCGTTTTATCCTTTTCCGAATAGCTGTTTTTCGGCATGGTGAATTCTACAATTATTTCACCCACTCTGCGAGGATCAGCAATCATAATTTTGGTAATTTCAATGGATGTTCCATCAATGTTTAAGTTATGTCTGTCTGCTACAATTCCCATGATTGTAAGCATGCAGCAACCTAAAGAAGTAGCTAACAAATCTGTTGGAGAAAATGCTTCTCCTTTTCCATTGTTATCGGTGGGAGCATCCGTAATAATGCTGTTTCCCGATTGCAAATGTGTGGATTCTGTCCTCAAATTGCCTTTGTATACTATTTTAGAAGTTTTCATCGTTTTTAGGTATATTTGTTCTTCCGAACATCGGGACAATAAATTTGTTATACAAAGGTAATCGAATGCATAAGAATATATACCTTATACTATTAATTTCTCTTTTTTCTTTACCACTTATTGGTCAGGACTTAAAAGATTCTCAATCGCGTATAGATGCGGGTGAGGATTTGAAAGTGCTGTACCGCAACGAATCAAGTTTTGCATTGTTTGCCCATTCGGGTGGTGGAATCGGACTTGCTTACCGCAGGGGCTATCATGTTCATGGAACACGCAAAAGAATGCTGGAACTAGAAGCGCAAAATTTCAAGCATCAAAAAGAAATTAAAAGTGTAAATTCTTACTATGATAATTCAAAAGGTTTTGTCTACGGAAAATTAAATTCATTTTTATTGATTCGTCCGGGAATTGGTTTTCAAAATATTCTTTTCGAAAAACAAGAAAAGAAAAATGTAGAAATTCGTTTCTCTTATTTTGTTGGAGCAACGTTGGCATTTGCAAAACCAGTGTATTTAGAAATTATTGTTCCTACTTCTGACCCTGGAATCAATACTGTGTCACAAGAAAAATACGATCCCGACAAACATTTTCCTTCTGATATTTATGGTAAAGCACCTTTCTTCAGAGGGATGGATCAGTTAAGACTTATTCCAGGTGGTTACGGAAAAATTGCTTTGAGTTTTGAATACGGTAGACGTTACAATGTTATTAAAGCAATTGAAACGGGAGCTATACTTGATGTTTATCCTACCCATCTTCCAATGATGGCATTCGCTCCGAAACAAAAAGTCTTCGCAACATTATACTTGAAGATGGTTTGGGGTAAGAAATGGTTTTGATGCCCCACTCCTTTATCCTCTCTCCGAAGGGAAGAGGGTTGTACGTGAAAAAAAAATTAATATGTCTACAGAAAATACTAATATAACGATCAATACTCCAACTCCCGATTCTCAACTAACACCTCTCCCTTTTGAGGAGAGATTAAGAGAGGGGCCTCAACGCAAACCCGATTGGTTAAGAGTAAAATTACCAACGGGAAAAGAATATGCGCAAGTGCGCGAAATCGTTTCCAAACATAAATTACATACCATCTGCGAAAGTGGAAATTGTCCAAACATGGGAGAATGCTGGGGTGCAGGAACTGCTACCTTCATGATTCTTGGAAATATTTGTACTCGCTCTTGCGGATTTTGTAACGTGGCAACCGGCCGACCATTAGCTGTTGATTTACAAGAACCAGAACGTGTTGCTGAATCGGTTCGACTGATGAATGTAAAACATTGTGTGATTACTTCTGTTGATCGTGATGATTTAAAAGACGGTGGTTCTATCATTTGGGTTGAAACAATTAACGCAATTCGTAAAGCTAGTCCTCAAACCAAATTTGAAACTTTGATTCCCGATTTTCAAGGGAAGTGGGAAAATTTACAACGCATCATTGATGTGAAACCGGATATTGTTTCGCATAATTTAGAAACGGTACGCAGACTAACAAAACAAGTACGCATACAAGCAAAATACGATAGAAGTTTAGAAGTGTTGAAACGACTGAAAGATGCTGGAGTAAAAACAAAATGCGGAGTGATGTTAGGCTTGGGTGAAACAGAAACAGAAATTATTGAGACGATGGATGACTTGAGAGCAGTGGGCTGCGATGTTTTAACACTCGGACAATATTTACAACCAACTCCTAAGCATTTACCCGTTGTGGAATTTATTCGCCCCGAAGTTTTTGCAAAATACAAAGAGATTGGTTTATCAAAAGGTTTTCGTTTTGTAGAGAGTGGACCGCTGGTTCGTTCTTCTTATCATGCTGAAAAACATATCTTCTAGTCAACAAAAAAATTAAACGCACAGAGACATAGAAAAAGGAAGAGAAGTACTATTCGCTTATCAAATCTGCTTGCAGATTAAATATCCGTTTAAATTTTTTTACCACACCATCGGAAAAAATCATTTTTTATCATGACAATCTGCGTTCCTATTCCCAGATCTTTCTAACGTTAAATTTTCCACCATCGAACTGCTTTTCACTATATCTTTGTATAAACAAGAATAACAAATGAAAAAAATTAAAGTTGCAATAAATGGATTTGGTCGTATCGGGAGAGTTTCTTTACGCATTATGTTAACGCGTGATAACATAGAAGTTGTTGCTATTAACGACTTGACAGATAGTAAAACACTCGCTCATCTTTTAAAATATGATTCTGTTCATGGAAAAATTAATGCAGATATTGTTGCGGAAGAAAAAGCAATTATCATCAACGGAAAAAAAATTGCAGTGTATGCCGAAAAAGATCCTTCTAATTTACCTTGGAAAGAATTAGGAATAGATGTAGTAATTGAGTCAACTGGTTTTTTCTTGACCAAAGAAACTGCAGGAAAACACATAACTGCAGGAGCAAAAAAAGTAATTATATCCGCACCGCCCAATACAGACGATATCAAAACTGTTGTGCTAGGAATAAATGATGAAATTTTAAAAAGTGACGATATAATTATTTCAAACGCATCATGTACAACCAATTGTGCAGCACCAATGATTCAAGTATTGGATGCCAACTGGGGATTGGAAGATGGATACATCACAACCGTTCACTCCTACACTGGCGACCAACGTTTGCACGATGCACCTCACAAAGATTTGAGAAGAGCAAGAGCCGCAGCGCTTTCAATTGTTCCTACTTCTACAGGAGCAGCAAAAGCGATTACAAAAATTTTCCCTCATTTAGATGGTAAATTGGGAGGTTGCGGAATGCGTGTTCCTGTTCCTGATGGTTCGCTTACCGATATTACATGCGTACTCACAAAACCTGTTACACCTGCCGAAATAAATGCAGCATTTAAAAAAGCTAGTGAAACCTATTTAAAAGGTATTTTAGAATACACCGAAGAGCCGATTGTTTCAATTGATATTGTTGGAAATCCACATTCCTGTATTTACGATGCTGAATTCACTTCCGTAATTGGAAACATGGTAAAAGTAATTGGCTGGTACGATAATGAATATGGTTATTCTAGCAGGTTGACTGATTTGGTTGGGAAGATTGGGTAGGATTTATTAAATTCAATAATTATACAAAAAAAAGTTACCAAATTGGTAACTTTTTTTGTATAATTGCAGTATAAATTATAACTCTTTGCATGAATATTCATAATAAAGGCAGTTTAGTAGACTATTATACAAAGCATCCAAAGTGTAAAAAAGCATTAGAAAACTGGTATCACGATATTTTAGAAAAGAACTGGAAAAAGCCAAACGATGTAATTAAGGATTATACTAAAGCTAGAACAATAAAAAATGACAGGGCGATTTTTGAAATAAAGGGTAGCGATTACAGATTAATAGTAGAGTTTAATTATCAAAAGTGTTGGGCTTTTATAAAATTTATTGGGACTCATTCTGAGTATGACAAAGTGAATGCAGAAACAGTAGACGTTTATAAGCGAAAAAATAAATAGAAATTGTAAATTTATAAGATTATGGAACTTAAAATTATTAAAACAAAAAAAGATTACCACGCAGCTCTAGAAAGATTTGAAGAAATATTTTCTTCAAAAAGTGGTACAAAAGAAAGTAATGAAGCAGATGTTCTGTCTTTGTTAATTCAAGATTATGAAAACAAACATTACTATATTCAGGCGCCAAATCCATTAGAAGCTATAAAATATAGAATGGAACAGCAAGGGCTAACGAATAAAGATTTAGCAAAAATACTTGGTTATAAGAGCAGAGTAAGTGCTATTTTTCATAATACAAGAAAACTGAACCTAAGTATGATTCGTAAGCTAAATGAACAATTACATATTCCTTTGGAGACTTTGGTGAAAAAATATTAAATAAACAGCGATTCTTTATTGTAAATCGTGGATCATCGTAGCTATCTCCAAATTCTTTTTCCAAATCCTTCTCAATAAAATCAAGAAAAGAGTCGTTAGATGGGAAAATTTCACTCAATTTTTCCTCAAAACCAATTCCGTATTTGCCCATCAATTTTTCCTTTTGCTTTGACTGTATATATTCTATTATGAGTGGGCTATATTTTTCCATTTTAATTTGAAATGTATACAACAATTAAAGAAAATAATTTAATATAGAAAATTGCTATGAGTAGCGGTTTAATCGCATAAGTAATTTGTAACACTGCAATTGCTTTGCAAACTTAAAATTATTTTGTTAGGCTGAAACCATATTAAGACTATCTCAATCTCTGTAATTATTTAATTTTCAATGAATTAATATACTTTTCTGGACGTAAAGGCTTAATTATCTATAAATCAAGTTATTTGTGTCAAATAAATCAATATATTTGATTACTCTTTAACTGAAGATAAGCCCCATTTATTGGGTGTTATCTTAAAACAAAAGGTAATGGCGTCAAGTACATATATTTCGGAAAACCTTACACAAAGCCAACTTGCACTCTTGCGTATGTTGGATGATATGGAATTGGATATTTTTTCTCTTGATGAACTCAGCAAAATATTGAAAGGTAAAGTCGAGAACATTAATGAAATGGTAGAAAATCTCGTTCATAAAAAACTACTTGCGAGAATTGAAAGAGGTAAATTTTGCCGAACAAATTTTAAAGATGAATTAGTAATTGGTTGCCATCTTGTAGCGGATGGATGCGTTTCGTATTGGTCAGCACTAAATAAGCATGGATTGACAGAGCAGTTTCCTAATACGGTATTTATACAAACAACAAAGCAGAAAGCTGAAAAAACAGTTTTCGGAGTGAAGTATCAATTTGTAAGAGTTGCTTTATCAAAACACACCGGTATAAAAACGCAAGGGTTCGGTAATCATCGCTATAAAATAACTGAAGTAGAAAAAACAATTGTTGATTGCTTTGATCTTCCTCAATATTCGGGAGGGTTTGCAGAATTGATTCGTGCTTTTAATGAAGCGAAATTGAATTCAGAAAAACTAATTGAATACTGCGAAGCAATTCATAATATTGCTTCTACAAAGCGCATGGGCTTTTTAGCTGAGCTATTAAATAAAAAAGGATTAAAACCTTTTATTCGATTTGCTAAGGAGAAGGTAAATACAAAATATAATTTATTTGATTCTCAAGGGACTGATAAAGGGGAGTTCGTAAATGAGTGGCGATTACGTTTAAACATAAGCAGGGAAGAAATTTTAGACATCTGTAACAAAATTTATTAATGATTTTACAAAAAGAAATAGCTACTATAGCTGAAGCCAAACTCGTGTCCAAAAGTACAGTTGATAAAGATTGGGTACTTGGTCATTTCCTAGCGGCTATATATTCAGAACCGGAACTTAAGAAGGTATTAATTTTCAAAGGAGGAACGTGTCTTAAAAAATGCTACTTCCCTGATTATCGTTTTTCTGAGGATTTAGATTTTACCTCACGAGAAAAAACATTTGAGCTAACGAAAAAACATTTGCAAAACATTTGTGAGCACTTACATCAAAATACAGAAGTACTTACTCACATTGATTCTCTTAGACCGTTAAAATTTAAAGATGAGTTAACGGGATATGAAGCGGTGATACGTTTTTGGGGAGCAGATCATTCACGAAACGAAACGCCTCCTCCTGTTGAACGCTGGCAAACTAAAATTAAAATTGAAATTATTCTTTATGAATTAATGATATTTGATGAGGCTCAGCAGGAAATCACTCATCAATATTCTGATGCAATTGCATTGAACCCAAATATAATTCCTTGCTATTCAATCAACGAGGTAATGGCTGAAAAGCTTCGAGCATTAATACAGCGATCTTATACAGCTCCGAGAGACTTTTACGATATATGGTATCTTCAAAAAAAATATCCGAATTTAAATTTTGAGGAGATAGCTAATGCATTTCATAAAAAAATGGCTTTCAAAAATCTTGAGTTTACCGGAGTCGATCAATTGATGGGTGAGGATGATGATAAGAAACTTCGAGCAAGTTGGAAAAATAGTTTAGCGCATCAAATTCAAGCAGATGCACTACCGGAATTTGATATTGTAAAAACTGAACTAAAAGAATTATTTAAAAAAATATTTACATAAAACATGGCTTTCAACGAAAATACATGAGTAAAAATCCCTGCAATTCTGCATTTGTGCAGATTGGGATATAGCTATGTTTCCATAGGTAAAACCAAAATAGATGAAAGCACCAACATCTTTACTGGGGGAAAGTAATAGTTGATAATCCTCCAAATC
>Ga0163149_10000398_pt1 | contig 56984 bp, 48 predicted proteins | sample OliLakLV19MP5G1_FD_148604 | JGI IMG/M metagenome (GOLD analysis project Ga0163149, IMG submission 148604) | Freshwater microbial mat bacterial communities from Lake Vanda, McMurdo Dry Valleys, Antarctica - Oligotrophic Lake LV.19.MP5.G1 | ecosystem: Environmental > Aquatic > Freshwater > Lake >...
ATTTCATCTGCACCGAAATCAATCAATTCCAATTCTAAGTCTTCTGCAGAAACATTTTCATTTTTAATGCGGAATACACCTTTGCGGTCGAATAAGTAGTCGAGAGAGCCTGTTTTGCCTAATTCTCCACCGTATTTATTAAAGTTCATGCGAACATTCGCAACGGTACGAGTTGGATTATCGGTTGCACATTCAATTAAAATCGCAATTCCATAAAGACCTTTCCCTTCATAAACAACTTCTTCTAAATTGGTTGAATCTTTTGAAGTGGCACGTTTTATTGCCGCATCAATATTCACCTTTGGCATATTTAATCCTTTGGCATTTTGAATTGCCACACGCAATCTGGAATTACCATCCGGATCTCCACCACCAAGCTTTATTGCTATTGCAATCTCTTTTCCAATTCTTGTAAAGCCTTTTGCCATTTTATCATAGCGTGCAAACATTTTATACTTACGCTTTTCAAATACTCGTCCCATAAATAGAAATTATAAATGTTGAATTATAGATTATTAAATTACATGCAAAAATAAAAAATTCATTCATGTTGAATAACTATTTTTTGTGTTTTAACAGATTGTCTATCTGAAACACGAATCAAATAGATTCCTTGTGTTAAACTTTCTGATTCAAGAAAAATCGTTTCATTCCCTTTAACTTCTAACTCCTCAGAAACAACTTTTTTTCCAAAAGCATCAAACAGTTCAATAGTTGTTTCTCCTTCAAATAAATGCAAATCAATATTAATTTTATCACTTGCCGGGTTTGGATAAATGTTCAGTTGAACTGTTGGAGCGCTACTGTAATCATAAATTGAAGTGTAAAAGTTGCTTGTTGCAACAGTAGCCAAACACAATGTGTCTGTTTTTATCAAATAGATATCGTCAATACCCATGTTAAAACCATTGCTTGTTCCACAAATAATAAATGCGTTGTCGTTTGTTGGTTCTACAGAAAAGCCATTGTCTCTTTGCAATGTTCCAAATGTTGTTAACCCATAATAGGTCCAATCGCTTTTTAATGTGTAAAAAAACATATCTCCATTCCCACCGCCATCACCATAGGATTTAGTGGTTCCTATCATTGATATTTTTCCGTTAGCATCTTCGGTAAGTGAAACAAATTCATCATCTTGGGTGCCACCTAACGTCAAAACAGAATCGGTTATACCCAATGGAGAAATTTTCACAAGTATGCCATAGGAATTTCCGAGTCCAAAATTTTTTGATTCTCCTGTTAATAAATATCCTCCAAACATACTTTCAACAACATCGTTCCCGAAATCAGCAGCAGGTCCACCATACTTGTTGGACCATAAACTATCTCCATTAATGGAATTTAATTTTAGAGTATAAAAATCACCATCAATGTCTCCATTGCTTTTACTTGTTCCTGTTACTAAATAATTCCCATCACTGGTTTCAATAATTGATTTTGCAATATCTTGATTTATTCCCCCGTATGTCTTTGTCCATGTTGTATCGCCTAATGCATCTGTTTTGATGATGTAATAATCTTCATCACCATTTCCATAACTATATGTTTCTCCACAAATAATATAACCACCATCCGTTGTTTGTTCTACACAATTTCCAAAATCCCAATTTGTTCCTCCGTATGTTTTTGTCCAGCTAGTATTGTAAAATTTATCTAACTTAATTAAATACACATCATATCCACCCGCTCCGAAACTATTTGTATAGCCTAAAATAACATAACCGGTGTCGGCCGTTTGTTTCACACATGTTCCTCTATCAATGTTGATTCCTCCAAATGTTTGGTGCCAATAAGGAACTCCAAGTGAATCGGTTTTAACCATATAAATATCTGTGCTTCCCGCTCCGAAACTACTTGTAGAGCCAAGTACAACGTATCCACTGTCGATGGTCTGTTGAGCAGAAACTCCATAATCGTAACCAGTGTTACCAATTACTTTTCTAAACTTAATTTGAGCATTCATAAAATTCCCAAATGAAATTAAAGCAACCAAAAGCAGAAGAAACCTTTTTGTTTTCATCGTGTTTATTTTATTGCATTTCTGATTTTCATCAAATCAATCATTAGTTTTTCAAAATGATCGAGGTGAAGCATGTTGGCTCCATCTGATTTAGCTTTTGCGGGATTGGGATGCGTCTCTAAAAATATTCCATCTGCGCCCACTGCTATCGCAGCTTTTGCAATTGTTCCAATCAGCTCTGGTTTGCCACCTGTAACGCCACTTGTTTGATTCGGTTGTTGTAATGAATGTGTTATATCCATCACTACAGGAACATTGTTTTTTTGCATTTCAGGAATGCTTCTAAAGTCAACTACTAAATCTTGATATCCTAAAAACGTTCCGCGCTCTGTCAACATAATATTTGAGTTACCCGATTCACGAACTTTATCCACTGCAAATTTCATCGACTCAGCCGAAAGAAATTGTCCCTTCTTAATGTTTACATGTTTGCCCGTTAATGCTGCAGCAATCAATAAATCTGTTTGACGGCACAAGAAAGCGGGGATTTGCAAAACATCTACATACTTTGCAGCCATTGCTGCATCTTCGTTGGTATGAATATCTGTAAGTGTTGGAACATTCAATTGCTTACCCACTTTTGCTATAATTTCCAATCCTTTTTCATCACCAATTCCGGTAAAAGAATCCAATCGAGAACGATTTGCTTTTTTAAACGATGCTTTGAAGATGTAGGGAATACCTAGCTTATCCGTTACAGCTTTTGCCTTTTCTGCAATCTCAAAACATATTTCTTCTGTTTCAACAGCGCAAGGACCGGCAATTAAAAAGAAGTTGTTGTTTTCTAAATGTTTAATGTTTTTTATATTCTTTAACGACATACTATTTATCTGAAATTTTTAACCAATGAGATGTATGCTGCTTGTCCGGATGCTTTTTTAGGAGTTATAAAACCTTCCAAATTACTACTGCCGGCATAAATTATAAATCCTTTTCCAAGATTAGCAAAAGCTCCTAATCCATAATTAAACTTCCCATATCCGCCATAGCCAACCGTTGCAGAAATAGTAAATTTAGGATTGATAATAAAGTTCCCTTTTACATAAGCTAACAAATTATAGTTTCCGTTGAACACATAACGAATTCCTTCTACCAATAAAAAATGTTCATTGAATTGTATTTCATAACTCAAATTTAAAACAGAAGGGAGTGTAACTGAAAACGATTGGTTTTTAAATGGTGCAACAGAATTGATTATACTGTCTTGTGATGTAGAAGCAAAAGTTGAATCCTGTAAATCATAAACACTGTTCACATGAAATCCATCGTAATGAAAAAGGGAATCTTGATTTAGAAAAAGCGACTTGTTATTGAACTTGATAGCTCCAATATCAGCAATGGATACACGTAACTTTGCATTGCCAAATCTTGTTTTAAAGGGTGCTTCAAAATAAATATCAACACTTGCACCCATACCATTAAACGCACCAATTCCTTTGTTTGCAGTATCGGATTGTGCTACTTGCATGTTGGTATTAAAATCAATGTACGTCCCATCCTCACTGGTATAAAGCTCTGCTTTTTGTGCAAAGATGGATGCGTATTGTTCTCCTTTTAACAATGAAACAGCAATTCCCCAGCGTGCAGCACTATCATATTTTGAAGAAAATAATCCTACTTGCAACTGCTGATAACGAAGATAATTTAAATTAAAATCGTTAAAGTCTGCTACTTGTCCTGCATAAGCCGCGTTTCCATAAAAGCCTACTTTGTAAAAATCTTTGGAATAACGAGCATCAAAGTGTGCACGGTCGCGCATACTAAAAAACAAACTAACATTCTTTTTGTGAAAAATGGAGTCCAATTTAATTCCAACATAAACGCCATAATTTAAATCAGCACCAATCGTATTCATGTTTTTTGTGCGATTTAAAACTTGATCTTTTAAACCCTTGTCAATAAAACCACCTTTATAAAACTTTGAAACGAATTGTGAGGTGAGTGCCGTAGCGTTTAATCCGTAATCCGCTGTTAAGCCAACACGTGTTTTTGTAGAATCGGGAAACTCATCAGAGAAGATGGCAGAAATTTGAGCATCTGCAAGCATTGGAGCAGATAATATAGCAAGTATGAAGAGTATCTTTTTCAAAAGCAAAAATTATTGAAGTTGTATTGTATAATTAAAATCACCTACCAGTTTTACATCAATGGAGTACTCACTGTATATTTTAATGTATTGAGGTTGTGCGCTGGTATTGAATTTTACTTTCAATACAACTTTCTTTGTTTCGTATAATAAATTCATTTTGCTTTCGCTGATGGGAATGGCAATTTTAGTTAATTTTTTTCCAATCACTCGTAAAGCCGAATTGATAGGTGCTTCCACAATGGTGTTGGCATATCCAAAAATAGAATCTGTAACAACATTGCTTTCGTTTAACAAATAGAGTTGCAATTGAGCATCAAAAGGAAAACCGTTGTTTGCGAACAACGTAATGGTTCCTTCATGAATATTTTGCGTTCCACCTGTCTGAGAAATATTCAAGGCAAGTGTATCTTGAAGTGTTAAATTGTTGGCGACTAAGGAAAGCGGAATCTCCATGTCCAAAGATGCTTTCATCAATCGGTCGGAATAAATAAAATCATTTGAGCCCGAAATATTTCCCAATGGGTTTGTGATGATTTGCATCGTATAACCAAACTTATTAGGTAAATTTTCAATCATTGGTTTGATATTCGAGTTGGTTGTGTTTAAAGGGAAATTAGCAAAGGTTGGATAAACAATTCCTCCGCTTTCAGCCGCACGATTAATATTAATCGTACTTCCAATCATGCTGTTTGTTAAATTGATTGTTGTGCCTGTTCGTGTATTTATTGAGCTGATGTTGCTTACGTATAAGCGCGCATCCATTCCAATAGGATTTTCAATTTTGAAATTAAAATCAACATCTTCTAATTGTAAAGTGCCATCTACAATTCTGTCGAACAAAGTAAAATTGCTGGTGCTCGGACCAACATTATAAGTATTGTTTCCAAAATAACCTTTTGCGTAGTAAGGAATAATATCAAAAAAAGTATTGCCAATAATCAAACTATCAGCAGGAGTTACAGTTACTGGAGTAGCTCCTATATTCGCAGTCAAAGATGTATAAATAGTATTGATTTGTGTTCCTGACGGCCCGGTTAAGTCTATTGTATACCCACTTAAGTCTACCAATAGATTGTATACTCCTGGAGTAGTTCCAACTCTGCCAGGCACTGTGAATGTTCTTGAAAATACCATTCCGAATGGGTCAGTAGCACATGGTATTCCATAAGTATAAACCGTTTCCTCTTGAATTTTGCTTTTTACTTTGAATGAAACAAATCCCGATTTTATAATGACTTTCTTTAATTCTATACCAGGAAGTGCATAAGTTGTTGCTGTTGTAGAGGGGAAAGGGATAGGATATCCGGCAGGTAAAGGAAGTGGAGAGGGAAGAGCATAACTGTTTTGTATCGTTGTGTCTTCAATATTAAACAGCGTATCAATATCTATTTTGTACAAATCATTATTGAAAACAATTTTCATGGAACTGTCAGCATTCGCCTGTAAAATAGAATCAGGAAGAATGTTATTGATATTCATACTCGCAGAAATCAAAGGAGCCAAAATATCGGTATCCCATGAAGCTTTTTCCATTTCTTTTCTACAAGAAGAGAATAGAACGATGACTAGAAGCACTGGGAAAAGAAATTGTTTTCTCATGGTTATTGATTTTACGACAAATTTTGCAAGCTAAAAATACTAAAAAATATTCAAAAAACGGTAAAAAGCCCAAGCTTAGAGGTAAAAACACAAAGATATTTTTGAATAAATTGAATAATACCAATATCTTTGTATCGTATTGATTACATTCAACTATGTTAACTAAACGATTTTTCATTTCTTGGATTGCTTCATCAATTGTGATGTTTGCCTTATCCTATGCATGGCATGGCGTTTTTTTAACAGATTTTTCACGACTTTCCTATCCAATTGGCATTTTCCTTTTTTTTGCTGTTTTTGTTTATCTGATTATTGGTTTTATCGCTGCCAAGGCGATAGATGTGAAGCTATTAGAAGTTAAATTTAAAAAAACCCCGATAGTAAGAGGATTGATAACGGGTGCCAGTTTAGGTTTTTCGCTCTTTATTATTACTTCTGTAGTAGGCGTGTCCTTCAGCACCGGTTCAAAAATAGAAAACCTTTTATTGGATGGTTGCTGGCAAACAATAGAGCAGGGAATTGGTGGCGTAGTTGTAGGACTGTCTCACTTCTTTGTGTTTGACCAAAGCGCTATTATTGAGGATTAATATCCGTATTTATTTCCCCACAGTTTTTTCAAATACTCTTTCATTTCATTTTCACGAGCATTGTTTCCAGGATCATAAATTTTTGTTCCACTTAGTTCTGTGGGAAGATATTCTTGTGCAGAAAAATTATTCGAATAGCCGTGCGAATATTCATAGTTTTCGCCATAACCAATGTCTTTCATCAGTTTTGTAGGAGCGTTTCGTAAATGAAGCGGGACAGGTAAATTGCCCGTTTTACGAACCAATTCAGATGCTAAGCCAATTGCAGCATAAGCCGCATTGCTTTTTGCAGAAGCCGCTAAATAAGTAACCGTTTGCGACAAAATGATTCTGGATTCAGGATATCCAATTACGTTTACTGCCTGAAAACAATTGTTTGCTATCACCAATGCTGTTGGATTTGCATTTCCTATATCTTCTGAAGCCAATATCAATAATCTTCTGGCAATAAACAACGGATCTTCACCACCTTCAATCATTCGTGCCAACCAATATACCGCAGCATTAGGGTCGCTTCCACGAATAGATTTTATAAATGCCGAAATAATATCGTAATGATTTTCACCTGATTTATCATAAACAGCAATGTTTTGCTGAACAATGTTGTTTACCTTTTCGTTTGTGATGTCAACTGTTTCGCCCCCAATTGAATTGATGACCAACTCAAATACATTCAACAATTTTCTTCCATCGCCACCCGAAAGCCTTAACAATGCTTCGTTTTCAAGGATGTTGATTTTTTTTGTTTTTAAAACAATATCTGTTTTCATTGCCAAATCAAGCATCTCCAAAAGATCATCTTTTTCTAAATGCTTTAAAATGTAAACCTGACAGCGTGATAGAAGTGCGGAAATGACTTCAAAAGAAGGGTTTTCGGTAGTGGCACCGATTAAAGTAATCGTTCCTTTTTCCACAGCACCTAATAAAGAATCTTGTTGTGATTTACTGAAACGATGAATCTCATCAATAAATAAAATGGGATTACTCTGACTAAACAATCCGCTCGACTTAGATTTCTCAATTACTTCACGAATATCTTTTACTCCTGAATTAATCGCACTGAGCGCATGAAATGGCCGTTTTAATTGATGTGCAATAATGTTTGCCAGGGTTGTTTTTCCAACTCCTGGTGGTCCCCATAAAATAATAGAAGGCAATAAATTGGATTGAATAGCATTTCTCAAAATAGCTCCTTCGCCCACAATGTGCTTTTGGCCAATGTAGTTGTCCAAACTGGTTGGACGCATTCGTTCTGCGAGTGGAGTAGTGCTTGACATTGTTATTCTTTCATTCCGTTTTTAATCCAACATTCGATTAAGTCGATGGATGCCTGATCCAATTGTGCTGCTTGTGCGGGCATATTAGGAAATCCTCTTTCGTGTTTGATGGTGCCCAATAGTTCTCCATTAGCTCCTGCTTTTGTTACGTGAGTAAAAACTAGAAAGTCGTATCCGCCAGCACCGCCATCGCTGTGACAACTGTTACAATGCTTTTCCAATATTGGTTTTATTGCGGAATAAGTTAATGCGCTTGAACTACAATCTAATACAGGTTTTACCACTGCAACCGTTTCTGTTTTTGGAGCTTCTTGTATTGTTTTACATGCTACAACCGAAATTGAAAGGCAGGCAATAAAAAATAATGTTCTTGTTATATTCATAATGTTTACTTTGATAAATTATTCCTAATTAAATTGTATTTATTTACCTGTTGGGCGTTTGTGTTTCCAGCGTTTATGGCTCCACAACCAATATTGCGGAGCAGCAATAATGTCTTTTTCTAGCATTCTGGTTACCAACTCTGTAATCTCACCCTCCTTCGTTTCCTTGGGCTGGTCAAAAGTTTCAAAGAACTCGAAACTGTAATAACCTCTTTTTTCTTTGTTGATACGTCCATACAAAACCGGCTGATTGTATTCTTTTGCAAACTTTTCTGTTCCAAATAAAACACCTGTATCTTGGTTTAGAAAAGTCATCCAATGACAATTATTGGGATTAGAAGGCGATTGGTCAATTGCAAAAATAGTAGCTGTATAGTTGTTTTTTTCTTCTTCATAAACTTGCTTTACAATTTTTGTAGAAACCATGTACAAACCATATTTACTGCGAGTATTACGCATTTTTTCATCAAAATATTTATTGCTCAAGGGTTTGTAAATTCCAATTGTTTTATGTTTGATTAAAGCATCAACGCCAACCGCAAATATTTCCCAGTTTGCTAAATGCCCTCCGGCAATAATCACACTTCTTTTTTCATCAAAATATTTATTGATAAGTTCCGGATTTTTGCAAACAACACGCTTTAAAACTTGCTTTTCGGAGATGGTGAAAGTTTTAATGCTTTCCAAAATCAAATCGCAGAAATGCCTATAAAACTTATTGCATATTTCCATGTGTTCCTTAGCTGATTTCTCAGGGAAAGAGCGTTGAATGTTGCCTAGAACCACCTTTTTTCTATAGCCGATTAACTTATATAAAATAAGATAGGTGAAGTTAGATAAACCATATAATAAGGGAAAAGGAAGCGAAGAGATAGGGAGAATTACACCGTAATAAAGAAACCTGTTCATTAAATTCATCGGAAAAATTTTTATAAAGCAAAGATAAAGTATAGTTTTACACCGCGTATTTAAATTTTGGCAAAATAATTGCCTGCATCGTGTTTAAATAAGTCAATAAATTGTTTAATTCAAATAAAATGAAAAATACATTCAAAATCTCCTGCTTATCAATTGTTGCGATTCTTTTAATCTCTTCTTCAGCCTTTGCTCAAAAGTCGAAGCCGAATAAGTTTTTAGACAATAAAAAATTCAATGTTCAATTTTATGAAGTTAAACCAACAGGGAGAGGCAAAGCACAACCCAGCATTCTCCTATTGAAAGGCGGAAAAGTGGAAGCGGATTTGATGTTTGAAAAATTGAGTTTGCCACCCGTTTCAATGCGCGTCATTCTTGATTCTATCTATACCGAAGACGAAGTAGAAATGCACATGGTAACATTTGAAGCCGATCATTCAGAAGAAAAAAACGATTATCACTGGGAAGTAACTTTAATAAACTACGATATTGAAGGAACTGTTGTTCAAATGAAATCGGGTTTGGAAAAGAAAAAGTTTGAATTTGCAGGCTCTGAAAAAACGAAGAAGTAATTTACTTTAATCGCCTATCCGTTTCTCGCTCAATATCTTTTTTCTTAATATCAGCACGTTTGTCAAACAGCTTTTTACCCTTAGCCAAGGCTATTTCCAGTTTGGCAAATCCTTTTTCGTTAATATATAAGCGCAAAGGCACAATTGTTAATCCCTGATCTTTTAATTTCCCTTGAAGCTTATTTAATTCTTGGCGATTTAATAATAATTTTCTATCCCGTTTTTCAGGCACATTGTTGTAAGTACCATTAAAGTATGGCGATACATTCATGTTTCTTACGAACAATTCATTCTTTAAAAACACACAAAAAGCATCGGTGATATTTGCCTTTCCTTCGCGAATAGATTTGATTTCAGTTCCTGTCAATTGCATTCCAGCCAGGTATTTATCAATAAAAGCATATTCATAGGATGCTTGTCTGTTCTTAATATTGATATTGTTTTCTAAACTCATAAGGCTGTAAAGGTAGTAAAAAGCCTTTGTTTACTTAACAATTAAAACAGGCACATTCACATTGTGTCTTACTTGATCCAAAGTAGTACCGAATAATAAGTCTTTGAAAGCTTTATGCCCGTGAGCACCCATCACCAATAAATCACAATTGCAATTGTTTACTATTTCTGGAATACTCTTTTTCGGACTTCCAAAACCGAGTTTTAACTCAATTGTATACCCTTTTGCTTCCAAGTCGGATTTGTATTTTTCTAAATTCGATTGATCGGAAAGCGTTTCCAAATCATCAATATCTGAGCCCATCATCCGAGCTCCGGCTGTTTCTACAATGTGAATTAAAATATATGCAGCTTCTTTTCCACCTTGCGAAAAAGCGTTACTGATGGCTTTACTATCACTTGAACTGAAATCAACGGTAACGGCAATGCGCTTGTATTTTTTCGCATCGGTAATCTCCAGGTCTCTTGGAAGACCATCTGGCGCATATGTTGCTTTTTGTTTCACACTCTTAATGATTGGTGCAAAGGTAATGTATAATAATAAAACTCCTGCGCCTACTACCAATGGAACAACTGTTAAATAATAAATGGTAGGATCCTCTGCTTCAGCAATCCATTCGCCTAATGTATCTATAACCAACTTTCCATTTAATGAAACAATCGTTAAAGCAATTAACCAAGCTAAAATTTTCACCCATCCTTTATTTGCAAATTCTCCCATTTGTTTTTTATCACTCGTTAAGTGAATCAATGGTATAACAGCAAAGCCTAATTGCAAACTCAGAATAACCTGACTTAAAATCAATAATTCTCCGGTTGCATCTTCGCCCAATAAAAATATAACCAGAAATGCAGGAATGATTGCGATTAGTCGTGTAATCAATCGTCTCAGCCAAGGTTGGATTCGTAAATTTAAATATCCTTCCATAACAATTTGTCCGGAAAGCGTTCCCGTTAATGTTGAACTTTGTCCTGCGGCAATCAATGCAATAGCAAAAAGAGTAGGAGCAGCACTTCCTAAAATATTTTCTAATAAACGGTGAGCATCTTGTATTTCTGATACGTTGGTGTTTCCCGTGGTGTAAAAAGCTGCTGCTGCTAATATCAAAATAGCTCCGTTTACAAACAAGGCCATATTTAAAGCAATGAACGTATCAATGAAATTATATTTTATAGCATCCCTGATTCCTTTGAGTGAGCGATCAATTTTTCGGGTTTGTACTAGGGAAGAATGCAAGTATAAATTGTGAGGCATTACTGTTGCTCCAATAATACCAATAGCAATGTAAAGTGCTGTATTGTTTGGCATAGAAGGAATAAAGCCTTTTACCAATTCTAATCCATCGGGTTTTGCAAAAATTAATTCAGCAACAAATGCGAGTCCTATTGTTGCAACCAATGCTAAAATGAATGCTTCCATTTTTCGCATTCCATAACGCTGAAGCACCAATAACAAAAGTGTATCGGCAACGCTGATACTTACTCCCGCTAATAATGGAAGGTCGAATAACAATTGCAAACCAATTGCCATTCCTATTACTTCGGCCAAATCGCAGGCTGCAATTGCAATTTCTGCTAAAAACCAATTGAAAAAATTTATTGTTTTTGGATACGCTTGTCGAGATGCTTGTGCTAAATCCAAACCTCTAACTAATCCTAAACGGGCACTCAAACTTTGTAAAAGCAAAGCCATTAAATTACTCATCAATAAAACCCAAAGCAATTTGTATCCAAACTGACTACCACCGGCAATATCGGTTGCCCAATTCCCTGGATCCATGTAGCCCACACTCACCAAATATGCCGGACCCATAAAAGCAAAAAGCTTTTTCCAGAAACCAGTTTTGTTGGTATCTACACTTGAGTGTACTTCTGATAAGGATTTATGTGAATTGTCAGTCATTGTTTATTTTGTAATTACTAATATGTTTTTTGCAACATCATTACTAATGAACAACGTATTCTTTTTGTTTATTATAATTTGTAGTGAACGATCAAAGTCGTTCAGTTCTTTTATTTTAATCTCATTACCTAAAGCCAGACCTGATTTATCTAAGAATTGCAAAAACGCAGCAGAGTGGTCAACAACACCAGTCATAATTAGCACATCATTTTTTTTATGACTAGCAATTGATTTCGATTTATGGCTTTGAATTTTACCATTTGCATCTGGAATAGGGTCTCCGTGAGGGTCAAATTTTGGGAAGTTCAAAAATTTATCAATTTGCTCAATCAATTTATCAGAGTTAATGTGCTCTAACTGTTCTGCTACATCGTGTACTTCATCCCATTTGAAATTAAGCTTTTCCAATAGAAACATTTCCCATAAACGGTGTTTCCGAATGACGCTCAGCGCTACTTTTTCACCTTTACTACTTAATGTTACACCTTGGTATTTTTGATAATTAATAAGTTTTTTATCGGATAGTTTTTTAAGCATATCCGTTACAGAAGCTGCTTTTGTATTCATTTTTTCAGCAATGGCATTTGTTGAAACCGATGAACAGCTTTGTTCAATTAGCTTATAGATAGCTTTTAAGTAGTTTTCTTCTGTAAAAGAATTCATTTTTAATGATTTGATGGGACAAAGATATGCTTTTTAAACAAGTATTCAAATTATTTTTAGACTAGTCTAAAAATAAATCATATATTTGTCGAAAATATCTACGATGCGATTTTTGATTTTGATACCTTTTTTTATGTTTTTAAATGCGAACGCTCAAACAGGAAGCATTAAAGGACGTCTTACATCGGACGGAAGGATGATCGAGTTTGTTTCAGTTGGTCTATCAGGAACAACATTTTCTGCTTCTACGGATGAAAAAGGGTTGTTTTTAATTAAAGAAATTCCGTTTGGAAAATATGAGTTTGTAATTACAATGACGGGGTATAAAGTTGAAAAAAGAAAAATTGAAATTACGTCTATTGAACCTATAATAATTGACCAAGAACTGTTTTCTTTAACAGGAAGTTTAAATGAAATAGTTATTACTGGAACAATGAAAGAAATGTCGCGTTTGGATTCTCCAATTCCGGTTGAAGTATTAACTCCAAAATTATTTCAAAAAAATCCGACTCCAAGTTTATTTGAATCGATGCAAATGGTTAATGGAGTGCAGCCACAATTGAATTGCAATGTTTGTAATACAGGAGACATTCATATAAATGGGATGGAAGGACCCTACACAATGATTACTATTGACGGAATGCCAATTGTAAGTGCATTATCAACGGTATATGGCTTAAGTGGAATTCCCAACAGCTTGGTGAATAGGATAGAAGTGGTAAAAGGGCCAGCAAGTACCTTGTATGGATCCGAAGCGGTTGGTGGCTTAATCAATGTTGTTACTAAAAACCCTAAAGATGCACCACGTGTAAATGTGGATTTATTTGCAACCACAGATCAAGAATACAACATTGATTTAGGTTTTAAAACTAGCACCAAGAAAGCAAATACTTTGTTAGGGATAAATTACTTTAATTTTCAAAATCCGATGGATAAAAATGGTGATAACTTCACCGACATTACACTTCAGAACAGAATCTCAATTTTTAACAAATGGAATTTTGTTAGAAAAGACAAAAGAGTAGCGAATGTGGCTGCCAGATTTGTATATGAAGATAGATGGGGTGGAGAGATGCAATATGAAAACAAATTTAGAGGAACAGATAGTGTTTATGGAGAATCTATTTATACTTCGAGATATGAATTGATAGGTATTTATCAATTGCCGATTAAACAAGAGAATGTTTTTTTGCAGTATTCTTTTAATAATCACAACCACAATTCTTATTACGGAACCACGTCATATCAGGCAGTTCAAAACATAGCTTTTGCACAATTATACTGGAATAAAAAGTTGAGCGAACGTGCAGATTTATTAGTTGGATTGCCTATTAGATATACATATTATGACGATAACACACCAGGTACTGTTTCTATTGATAGTTTGTTCCCAAGAAACAAACCACAACACACTTATCTTCCAGGAATATTTGTGCAAACAGAATTGAAGTATAAAAAAGTAATCACTTTGGCCGGATTACGCTATGATTATAATACTGAACATGGAAGTATATTGTCGCCTCGACTAGCTTTTAAATTAGCAGTGAATAAAAATAATATTATTCGGTTGAGCATGGGTAATGGCTACAGGGTTGTGAATTTATTCACTGAAGACCATGCTGCACTTACCGGAGCGCGAGAAGTTGTAATTAAAAACAATTTGAAGCCTGAAAAATCATGGAATGTAAATTTGAATTTTCAAAAAAGTATTGTTTTAGAAAACACATATATTAGTATAGATGCCAGTGCTTTTTATACCTATTTTACAAATAAAATTATTGGTGATTTTATTTCTGATCCGAATAAGATACTATTCGACAACTTAAATGGATATGCTGTTTCGCAAGGAGTAGCGCTAAGCATTGATATAATGCATACAAGCGGATTAAAAGCAATAATTGGTTGTACTTATATGGATGTTTATAGTGTTGAAAAAGATTCTTCTAATGTTGAAGTAAGATATCCTCAATTGCATGCACCTAAGCTTTCTGGAAACTTTACGCTAAGTTACTCTTTCGGAAAAACAGGCTTTTCGATAGATTATACAGGAAATGTAAAGAGTCCTATGTTTTTACCAGTTGTTCCTAATGATTATCGCCCTTCTCAATCTCCTTGGTATACAATTCAAAATGTACAACTAACCAAAAAATTTAAAAAAGGGTTTGAGCTATATGGTGGTGTGAAAAATATTTTTGATTTTACTCCAAGTGATCCAATTTTAAGACCATTTGATCCTTTTGATAAAAATATTGCAGAAAACAATCCGTATGGATACACATTTGATCCTTCCTACAACTACGCTCCAATGCAAGGAAGACGATTTTTTATTGGTTTGAGATATACTTTTTACTAGAGCGCAAAAAAAGTATAAATTCTGTTTGCTGTTTTTTTAGTTGCAGCATCCGTAAGTTTTACATCAATGGTGTTTTCTGAAACGCTGCCTTTGTATTTTTGTTCGCCCGTCATTCCTTTCACTTCAAATTTTATCGCGCATTTTTTTACGGAATAGCTTCCCATTAAAACCATGTCTTTGTTTTCTTTGTGAAACCAACTAAACACATCCATGTAATCGTTTACCGAAGTAGAAGCTAAAGCGGTTCCGTCTTCATAAAAGCGAATGATGGCCGAATGCTCATTGTCTAATTTATAAGCATAAATTCCATTGTATTTTACAGCGCAATTGGATATATTGTTTGGAGCCACAAATGAAAAGGAAATAAGAACACAAAATAAAGGAATGATTTTTTTCATATTACAAATGTATTAAAACAAAAACAGTCACGCATTGTGCGTGACTGTTTAATTATAATTTTAGAGCGATTTAATTTTTTCTAAGTAAATGAACAAACCCTTTGTTTTCAATTGGCTGAGCGTCAACTACGCAAGCAGAAGTATAGTGTGCTAACCAGAAATAAACTCCTTCTGTTGCATCTTTACCATTTACTTTTCCATCCCACTTGTCGGTTAAGTCATTTGTTTCAAACACTTTTTTGCCCCAACGGTCATACACTTCAATGTGGAATTCTTTCACAAAAGCGAATTTATTGAAATCGAAGGTAGGATTCTCAAAGTCACCATCAGGCGTAAATACGTTTGTTTTTACAATATAATCAGGCAAGGAAGGCGGTGGAGAGTAGTTTAGTAGAGTTGTCAAATAAACAGGACAACCAGTAACTGGATACATCACAACCGTAAATTGTGTTCCTGCTATTGGATTCACTAAAAACAATGAATCACCAGTACCTAGTAAAGGGCCTGTTCCATCAGGATTTGTATACCACTCATAAGAAGCATATCCTGCAGGAGCATACAAGTTGATAGTTGGGTCACCCGGACAAAATACTGTTCCAATTCCAAGTGTATCACCCGGGTTTGGTGGATTTGCAATGGTTAAAGTATCAGTAGTAGAGCAACCCCCTAAAGAGGAAACGGTAATGAAATACGTTCCTGGAGCAAATCCTACCAAGCTATCGTTATTACCGCCAACCGTTAAACCTGTGGTAGAATCCACCCAAACATATGTGAAAGGAGGAATAGCTCCACCAGGAGTGACATAGGCATATCCGTCAGTGTAATCGTGGCAGGTAGCATTAATCACATTTGCCCCAACACTAATTTCAGAATAAGCAAGAGTAACTGTTAATGAAGTTCCGCATCCAGAAGCTGAAAGCATACTAACACTGTAAACTTGCCCTAAAATAGGATTTATAATTGCTAATGTATCATTTGTTGCTCCCGGTATAATTGCGGATGAAGCATCATACCATTGGTAAGTATTGAATCCACCTGGAGCGGATAACAATAATAAAGTATCGTCTGGACAAAATGCAACTTGTGCAGCTAATTGTGAACAGCTTGCATCTATATAAGCATATCCAAAATGTCCGGTTAAAGTACAATCACTTGTTTGGAATTGAATAGTTACAGTTGTTCCAATATAAGGAGTTAAATCGATACTAACGGTAGTCCATTTCTTATAATATCCTTGTAAAGAACCGAAAGAATCATTGAATGGGTGGAAAGTTGTGTCGCTGGCAGCAGCTAATCCTTCTACCGAATATACACCACATGGACCAGAAACTGGAGTTCCAGAAGCATCATAGACCGTAATATCAAAACGAGGTTGCTCCGCAGCTGTATGTCCTGTCGGGTTTTCTAAAACAACAGCATATTGATAAGTAAAAGATGTGTTTGCAGCAGTAACTGTAATTGGATATCTAAGATACTCAGTTTCAGCGCCAATCTGGTCGTTACCTAAACGAGCAGAAAAGCTTAGTCCACCCGGTGCAATCAATGGGATTTCAGGAACACTTGTAACTGTGTTAATAGCTAAAGCATCAAACCCTGCTCCAGAAACGATTGTGTGACGAGTGGTTACAAAGCCTGGTGCCCAAGTTGTTGGTAAGAAATCGCACTGACCTGTTGCGCCTGTCCAGTTTAAGAATGTCCCATCTTCGAAACCTGCATTATCGCATGGCCCCATTGATTTGCGTTGTTGAGAAAAGAAAGTGCTCGTTTCTTGAACAATGCCTTTTTTAGCATTAATAAACTCTATTTTTTTATGACGAATAATTGATCTAAACTCGATTTCTTGTATCCCTTTTGCTTTTAATTCAGCAATTAATGCTGCTTCATCAAAATCAACTAAAAACGCTGCTTCTTCCGGATGTTGTGTGTTGTGTGTGTAGTTGGGAACTGCTTCCTGTGCAAAAAGGGTGTTTGCTGATAAGAGTGAAGCAATTCCTGCGATTTTAAAAAAATTCATTTTTTTCATATAAAGCTATTAATTTTAATGACCAAGATACTATCTTTTCATTATGTGTGATGCTATAAAGTCGAAAAAAGTTGCACCTGTTTAAAATTAATGTGATTTTGTTGAAATTATATCTATAATTTGCCTTAAAATTGGCCTTTAGCAATTAAATTTGAGAATTATTTTTTAAAAACCAAATATTCCTATGAAGATTAAGTCGGCTTTTATTTTTTCTTTTTTATTGATTTCCTTGTTTTCGGTGTCTCAAAGTTTGTCAGTAATTATTCAAAATGCCAATACTAAATTGTCGGCAGGGAACTTTGCTGAAGCAGAAACGGATTACACAAATGCAATACGCTTAAACGACCCAGCAACTGCAACTTATCTGGATAAACTTAAAAAATACGGCACTTTAAACGAATACCAAAGATCAACTTCTGATATGCCTGACGGTTTTCTATATAACCACGATTTGGCAACTCCTTATTATGGTCGCGGAATGTGCTTTGTGGGCATAGGCAAACAAGAAGAGGCCTTGGCTGATTTTGAAAAGGCAATAGCAATTGACCCTAAATATGGAGAAGCATTTTGTGAAAGAGGAATTATTCTTATTGCAAAAGGCTCAAAAGATAAGGGTTGCATGGATTTGAGAAAGGCCAAAGGGTTGAAAAATGAGAAAGCAAAAGGACTTTACAACTCCAACGCTTGTTCGGCAATGAGCGGCACTTTTGTTTCTAACGGAGACACTAAAATGGAAGCAAAAGATTATGCCGGAGCTATTGCCGAATATACCTCAGCTATTCAATTAAATAGCGATTCTATTCAACCTTATATAAAACGTGCTCAGTGCAACGTATTGCTAAAAAAATACGATAAAGCAATTCTGGATTATAACAAAGCCTTGAAAATTAATCCCGATACTGTGAAGCTTTTTTATTTACGCGGACTAGTATACAATGCTGCTTCCAACTGGAAAATGGCATTCAGTGATTTTTCTGCTGTTGTTAAATTGAGTCCAAATTATTACGAAGCCTATATTCAAAGAGGAACTGCTTGTGAAGGAATGGAAAATTACCGCTCGGCAATGTATGATTATTCAGAAGCTATCCGTATAAAACCGAAAGATGGACAAGCTTATTATAAAAGAGGATTGGCCAATGCCGACTCAAAAGATTTCAGCCATTGCAAAGATTTTAAAATTGCAGCTTCATTAGGAATAGAAGAAGCAAAATCATTGTCCGAAAATTGCGGTCCGCCTCCTGAGAAAAAGAAATAAATATGAATGCCAAAAAAGTAAAACCGATTAATGACTGAATCGGTTTTTTTATTATTAACAAAAAGCGATTTTAAACCGCACACAATTTGTTTAATCCAAAACAACTGTTGATTTAAAAGATGGACAATCCATTGTTTTGGAACAAAACGTTCCAAATCCATTTGCTGAACAAACAACTATTAATTATTTTTTACCAGACAATATAAGTAAAGCTCAAATTTTATTTTACAATGCACAAGGTAAATTAATTCAATCGGTTGATTTGAATGAGAGAGGAAAAGGACAATTGAATGTATTTGCTAGTGATTTGTCAAATGGCATTTACACATACACACTTGTAGCGGATGGCAAAATTATTGAGACGAAAAAAATGGTGAAGCAACAATAAAAATATCAAGTTTAAAATAAAAATCCTCTCAGATAATTTCTGAGAGGATTTTTTATACACACAGATTCGTAATTTCGTTTTATCCGTTATTCGTACTAGTAATAAACCATTCGTCTAACTTCTGCAATATACTTGCTGAAGCGAATTACTTGACGAGTATAACCGTATTCGTTATCATACCATACATATAATACAATGTTCTTTTTATCTGGACCAACAATTGTTGCTTGGCTGTCGAATACCGAAGGGCAAGGATTTCCAATTACATCTGTAGAAACCAATTCATTTGAATTCATGTATTGGATTTGTTCAACGAGTGCTCCGTTTAAAGCAGCATCTTTCAAGATATCGTTTACTTCTTCTTTCGTAACTTCTTTATCAATGGTCATACTCAAAATTGCAAGCGAAACATTTGGTGTTGGTACACGCACAGAGTTAGCCGTAAATTTCCCGGACAATTCAGGCAATACTTTTTTCAAAGCACTTTCAGCACCCGTCTCCGTAATTACCATATTTAATGCAGCAGAGCGACCTCTTCTGTATTTTTTGTGATAGTTGTCCAACAAGTTTTGATCGTTGGTGTAGGAGTGAACCGTTTCAATATGTCCGCGAGCTATTCCCAATTTATTGTGAACCACTTGTAAAACAGGCATAATTGCGTTAGTTGTACAAGACGCAGCAGAAAGAATGTTGTCGGTTTTAATATCAATGGTTTGGTGATTTACTCCGTGAACTACGTTTGGAATATCTTTTGCAGGAGCTGTCAATAAAACTTTTGTAATTCCTTTCGCTTGTAAGTGGCGACTCAATTCTGCCTTGTCTCTAAAAACACCAGTGTTGTCAATCAATAACGCATTGTTGATTCCATATTTAGTATAATCTACATCTTCTGGATTTTTTGCATCAATCATATAAACGGTATGTCCGTTGATGATTAAAGCTTTTTTATCTAAGTCTTCAATGATGGTTCCAGGAAAAACTCCATGTATTGAATCGGTACGCAAAAGATCTGCACGTTTGATAATATCAGCATCGCTACTTCCGCGGGTAACAATTGCTTTTAATCTTAATTGTTCTCCTTTACCAGCTTGAGCAATTAATTCACGAGCCGCTAAACGGCCAATACGTCCGAAACCAAACAATACAACATCTTTTGGAGTAATGTTGTGTTTTTTGCCGATGAATTCAACTAATTTATTTTTTAAGAAATCTTCAACTGTTTTAAATTTTGCACTTTCTTTTTGCCATTCAAAAGCAAGTTTTCCAATGTCCAAACGAGATGGACAAATATCCATTTGAGAAATGTGTGTTGCAATGGCTAAGGTATCTTCAACCGTAATAACTTTTTTAACAATGTTTTTTGCATAGTGGTGCAAGTTCATGATTTCACTAGCACTTCTATCGACTAATTGATTTCTGAAAAGAATCAATTCGATTGATTTCTCAAACCATAGTTTTCCGATGATTCCGATAAGGTCGATTGCCGCTTTTTCATGATTGATCCAATCATTCAATTCTGATTCGTAGGTTCCTTTTGCTTTTCCTTCAGTTGGCTCCATTGTTTCAAGTGTCATAATGCTAGTTCATTTGTTAATTAGTTCATTTGTTTATTAGTTGGACTGTCATTTCGAGCGGAGTCGAGAAATCTGGTTGATTAACAAGTAGATTCTTGTTTCGGTCGGAATGACAATTAAAAGCTCGATAAAAATAAAAAAATAACCACACAAACATCAGTTAAACTTATTCTTAGTTTTCAACTGATTTCTGTGTGGTTTCATTGCATTTGAGCGGATTCCTTATCCTAAATATGTCTTTAGTAATTTGCTTCTGGAGTTGTGGCGTAATCTACGAATCGCTTTCTCTTTAATCTGACGAACACGTTCGCGGGTTAAGTCGAATTTTGCTCCGATTTCTTCCAAAGTTAATCCGTGGTTGATTCCGATTCCGAAAAACAATTTTACAACATCGCGTTCTCTTTCTGTTAATGTAGATAATGAACGTTCAATTTCTCTTTGTAAGGATTCATTCATCAATAAGTTATCAGCGCGAGGAGAATCATGATTCACCAATACATCCAATAAACTATTTTCTTCTCCATTTACAAAAGGAGCATCCATAGATACGTGACGACCAGATACTCTCATCGTGTCGGCAACTTTATCTTGTGGAAGTTCTAATATTTCTGATAACTCTTCAGCACTTGGCTCACGCTCAAATTGTTGTTCTAAACGAGAATAAGCTTTATTGATCTTATTCAATGAACCAACCTGGTTCAATGGTAAACGTACGATACGTGATTGTTCAGCTAAAGCTTGAAGAATGGATTGACGAATCCACCATACAGCATAAGAGATAAATTTAAAACCACGTGTTTCATCAAAACGTTTTGCTGCTTTAATCAAACCTAAATTTCCCTCATTAATTAAATCGGGTAAACTTAAACCTTGATTTTGATATTGTTTTGCAACCGATACTACAAAACGTAAATTCGACTTCGTTAATTTCTCTAACGCTTGCTGATCTCCAGCTCTGATTTTTACTGCTAATATTACTTCTTCTTCTGCAGTAATTAACTCCTCGCGACCAATTTCCTGAAGATATTTATCCAAAGAAGCACTCTCGCGATTGGTAATTGATTTGGTTATTTTGAGTTGTCTCATAAGACTTTTTTGATTTTATATGGTGATGAATTCTTTTGCAAAGGTACTCTATAACTCTTTGTTTTTACAAATATTTCATCTTAAAATAACTTTTGGAACTCACTGATTGTTAATAATTTAGAAATAATTAGACTGAGTCGTAAAAAGGAACCATAAAGTGCCTTTTATTGTCGATAAAATACCTTGTCGCTGTTGGTAAAAAAGATGTTCAATTTTTCAACACACCTGTCTGCTTTAAGACAGATGTGTATTGAAATTTTTTAAAGACCGAAACCATAGTAGGCTCTCATGCCATTAGGATAAATTCCTTCTATTAGCACTCCGCCTTTTTTTGTTTCAAGGGTTGCTTTTATATCTTCAATCGTTGCAATTTTTTTCTTATCAACACTTGTGATAATAAATCCTTCTTTTATTCCAGCACTTAATAATTTCCCTGCACCAAGTTTAGCCACCTTTAAGCCGTGCTCAATGCTAAGTTTTTTCATTTCATCTTTAGTAACATCTTCAAAAGAAGCTCCTAGTGCAGAAATAACTTCAACTTTAGGTTTCAGAACAACATCTGTATTTCCATCTTTGTTTTTCAAAACAACCGCCATTACTTTTTCTTGGTTGTTTCTATTCAAGGTAATATTTACTTTATTGCCAGGACGGTATCTGCCAATTTGTTCGAGCAACTCCGGCTGATTGTTCACTTCCGTTTCTCCGATTTTAGTAATTACGTCACCTTCTTTTATTCCTGCTTCCGCTCCAGCACCACCCTCTACAATTCCTTTAATGTATACGCCTTTAATTGCAGTAATGCTTTTTTCTTTGGCCAATTTCCCATCTAAATCTTGAATAAGCAATCCGATAAATGCGCGCTGTACTTGCCCAAATTCCAATAAATCAGCTACTACTTTTCTGGCTAAATTAACCGGGATGGCAAATGAATAACCTGTGTATGAACCTGTCGTGGATGCAATAGCAGAGTTAATTCCAACCAATTCTCCTTTTGCATTTACCAAAGCTCCGCCACTGTTTCCGGGGTTTACTGCTGCATCTGTCTGTAAGTAAGCCTCAACAGGGAATTGTCCTTTTTCTCTGTCGTTTGCCAAAATATTAATATTCCTTCCTTTTGCACTTATAATCCCTGCAGTTACAGTAGAATTTAAATTAAAAGGGTTTCCAACAGCCAGTACCCATTCGCCCACCTTTACATTGTCGGAGTTGCCATAATTGATAAACTCCAAACCTTCTTCCTTGATTTTAAGCAGGGCTAAGTCTGTTGAAGGATCTTTGCCAATAACTTCAGCGGTATAGCTTCTTTTATCATTTAAAGTGATTTCTATTTTATCGGCTCCATCTACCACGTGGTTGTTTGTAATGATATAGCCATCCTGAGAAATAACGACTCCTGAACCAGTTGATTGAGGAGCTTGTTGTGGTTGACGTTGACCATGTAATCCGAAAAAATCACGGAAAGGGTCATATAAATAAGGATTTTGTGTTTCAATCGGGTAGGTTGTTTTTACGTTTACTACGGAATGAACCGAAGAGGCAGCAGCTGTTGTAAAATCTACCGCTAGTTCCGGAGCGTTGGCGCCAGGCAGTTTTACATAGCTTACAGGCGCTTGATATTCTAATTGAGATACTTGATTGTTTGATTGAATGCTTAAAAGGTGATTAAGACCAAGGGCGGTTAATCCACCAATTCCTGCGATAGTAAATACTCCTAAAATCTTTTTACTCATTTTTGCTGTTTTTTTTATGGGATTCATGAATATTTCATATTTCATATTCTCTGTTTTTTAAAGTTTTTAATATAACGAAATTTAGCTAAAAATAGTAACACAAATTTTGTTCCCATATTATTTTTGTCATTTATTTTTAACATACTTTAACAGCCGTTTGCAAAGGTTGTTTAACTTTACACAAATATTAAAAACACACACTTGCAGTAATATAATTTAATGAGCAGTTTTAAAGAAAAATCATACGGTTTTATTATCGGTATTTTAGTCGGACTAATTGTTGCCGGTGGTTTTTTTATTTTTAAACTGGACGATTATTTTAAAGAGTTGAGTTTTTATAAATCGGTTTCGAATACATTTTCTTCTGATACAAAAAAAGCTGAAGCGAATTCAAACGAAGAAGTTGTTCCTGAAACCAAAGAAGTCAAGAAAAAGAAAAAAGAAGGAGTTATTACAGTGGATAAGTTTGGCGAAGATGAAAAAACACCAACTGTAGATACAACCAAAATCGCAAAAGACTCATTGACGCTTGAAAACCCAAGTATAGATGGAGTAGTGGTTCGAAAGGATGAGTTGCTTTCCACAAAAACATTGGAAGTGATAAACTTGGATCCTGTTGCGAAAATGAATGCAAAGGATTCATTGCTTCAAAAAGTAAGTGGAATAAAGGAAGATAGAAATACATCAAAACACTATTTTAATATTGAGTTTTGGTCGTCACCATTAAATTACAAAGGTTATAAAATGAGTAAGTACAAATTAATAGTTTACGGTGTGTCATCTCCAGAAGGTTTGAAAATATTTAAATTGGATGATGTGCTGTATTTTAAAAATTCATCTTTTGTATACCGAATTGACCCAACAGGTGAGTTTAAGCCATATGAAAGAATCTCAGACGAATCCATTCTTAATCGTTTAAAATAAAATGACTATTTCATTTAATAAATATCAGGGAACCGGAAATGATTTTATCATAATTGATAACCGTGATCTGAAATTCAATCGTAGCGATAATGCTTTAGTAGCAAAGTTGTGTGATCGAAGATTTGGAGTTGGGGCGGATGGATTGATGCTTTTGCAATCAAAAATCGGTTATGATTTTGAAATGGTTTACTACAATTCCGATGGAAACGAAAGCAGTATGTGTGGGAATGGCGGACGTTGTATCGTTGAGTATGCGAGAACTTTGGGATTAGTAAAAGCCAAGGCACTTTTTTTAGCATCAGACGGAGAACACGAAGCTTTGGTGAACACCGATTATATTAGTTTGAAGATGAACAATGTTTCAAAGGTGGAAATGAATGCGGGTTTTTCCTTTTTAAATACCGGTTCTCCTCATTATGTTGCTTTTGTAAATGATGTGAAAAATTACAAGGTTTTTGAAGAAGGTAAAAAAATAAGAAACAACGATCGATTTAAAGACAAAGGAACCAACGTTAATTTTGTAGAAAAAGAATTGAACGAATTGTTTGTGCGTACTTACGAACGTGGTGTTGAAGACGAAACGTATTCTTGTGGAACAGGTGTAACTGCAGCAGCTTTGGTTGCCGCCTTAAAGAATGTTTCAACAGCAATGGATTATTGTGATGTAAAAACATTGGGAGGAAACTTGAAAGTGAATTTTACCCAACATGAAGACAATTCGTTTACAGATATTTGGTTGGAAGGTCCGGCTAAATTTGTTTTTAAAGGAGAAGTTAATGTTTAATGATTCAGCAAGGACTAACATATAAAATCAAAATTGATAAGTCGTTTGCGGAGCAAGATTTATCGAAAGGCTTATACATTACGGTGCTTCACGCTACTCGCATTCCTCCACACATTGGAATAATTGCAGATAAATCGTATCATTCACTTTCCATTAAAGGTCAGGATATAAATACTCCAATTGCTGCATTAATTAAGAATTCCACTATCCGAAAAATTCCTTCTCTTTTTGTTAAAATAAAATCTCATCCTACATTTAGTGATATTTATTTGCGAGAACATTTTATCACAAACGTTCAGCAGTTCGAAAGAGTAGATATTGGTGTTGCTACTTGCTTGAGTCCGATAAAATTGTTTTTTGAAGAAGTGTACAATGTGCCAATGAAGGGGGTGAATTATTTGTTTGAATTACTTCCTGTGTTGGAGTCTGAAGGATTGATAGAATCTATATTTTCTTTGAATATAGATGAGAAGAAGTATGAATTGCCTGTATACACCAACAAAGAAATTAATGCAGGAATTGAATCTGTGAGAAAAGAGTTTAATCCTCAATCCTAATGAAGTTAAAAGGTCAACATATTTCTTTGCGTGCCATTGAGCCTTCTGATATTGATTTGCTGTATAAATGGGAGAACGATACAGAAACATGGAGTGTTAGCAATACGCAAACGCCTTATTCGCGCTTCGTTTTGGAACAGTACATTGCGAGCGCACATCAAGATATATATTCCGTTAAACAATTGCGTTTAATTATTTGCAATGAAGAGGGTAGAGCTGTTGGAAGCATTGATTTATTTGATTTTGATCCAACACATTTACGTGCAGGAATCGGCATTTTAATTGCTGAAAAATCAGATAGAAAAAAAGGATATGCCTTTGACGCGTTAACAGTGTTAATAGATTATTGTTTTTCCGTTTTAAATTTACATCAATTGTATTGTAATGTAACCATCGACAACGAGGCAAGTGTGCTTCTGTTTCAAAAACATGGTTTCCAGATCACAGGTATGAAAAAGCAATGGGTGCGCGATGGTGATAAATTCAAAGATGAATTGTTGCTACAGAAGATAAGAGGGTAAACAAATATGACTAGACCACACATTCGACTCCGCTCAGTGTGAGGTTTGTATCAGTCAGTCTGAGCGGAGTCGAAGACTGTGAGATGAAATAATGATGAAATTTTCCATTCGCAATATACTTTCCCTTACACTATTCTCAGTTGTTATACTTACAATTGTTTATTGTGGCGATAATTCCCCTAAAGAAGCAATCATAGAAAAGACCACTTCCGAAAATGTTTATTTAAACCATTCTGATTCCGCCAAATATGTTGGGATGGGACAGTGCAAACTTTGTCACCAGGATATTTACAACTCCTACATCGAAACAGGAATGGGAAAAAGTTTCGACCATGCAAGCAAAGAAAAAAGCTCTGCAAAATTTTCGGAGCATACAGTTATCTACGATAAGTTTCAGGATTTTTATTATCATCCGTTTTGGGATAAGGATAGTTTGAAAATACTGGAGTTTCGTATGAAAGGGAAGGACACAATTTATAAACGCATCGAAAAGGTTGATTACATTATTGGTTCCGGACATCATACCAATTCACACATTTATAACACGAATGGTTATTTGCATCAAATGCCGATGACGTATTATACTCAAAAACAAAAATGGGATTTCCCTCCAGGGTTTGAAAATGGTTTTAACACACGTTTTTCGCGCAAGATCGGATTGGAATGCATGAGTTGTCACAATTCATTGCCCGACTTTGCACAAGGCTCCGAAAATAAGTTCAATGCTTTACCGGAAGGCGTGAGTTGTGAACGTTGTCACGGTCCGGGAAGTATTCACATTGAACAGCGTTCTACCGGAGCAAAAATCGACACTTCCAAATACATCGATTACTCCATTGTAAACCCGGGAAAGCTATCCATTGATCTGCAGTTTGATGTTTGTCAGCGCTGTCATTTACAGGGAAACACCGTTTTGAAAGAAGGAAAATCATTCTTTGATTTTAAGCCCGGTATGAAGCTTTCGGATTACATGACTACTTTTTTACCTCGTTACAAAAATGCAGACGATGAATTTATTATGGCTTCTCATGCCGATCGCTTAAAACAAAGTAAATGTTTTATCAACAGTTATAAAGAAGAAACAGACAAATCATCCTTACGTCCATATAAGAATTCGTTGACTTGTGTAACATGCCATAATCCTCACGTAAGTGTAAAAACAACAGGAAAAGAAATATTCAATACAGCTTGTAAAAATTGTCACAGTGCAACTACAAAAAACGGTTTGTGCTCCGAAAAAGAAACAGTGCGAGCTAAAGTGAAAAATAATTGTGTGAGTTGCCACATGCCGAATTCTGGCTCCATAGATATTCCTCATGTGAGTGTGCACGATCATTACATTCGCAAGCCGATGAAGAAAGAGGAAGTTCAGAAAGTAAAAGAATTTATTGGCTTGTATGCAATAAACGAGAAGAATCCGAGTAATTATACAAAAGCGAAAGCCTATATCCAGCAGTACGATAAGTTTGAATACAAAGCGGAGTATTTAGATTCTGCTGCCTTTTATTTATCTGACAAAACAAAAGCGGATGTTGAGCGAAATTTTGAATTATTGATTCATTTAAATTTTATCAAATTAGAATACGCAAAAGTCATTGGTTATTTAAATCAAATTGGTGGTTATGAAAAGTTTAAACAAACTTTTAGCAGGGTAAGTATTGATAATGGGAATGCATGGACAGCCTATAGAATTGGTGAATCTTATTATAATTTAGGCGATTTTTCGTCAGCATTAAGTTTCTTTAAAATAGCTACAGATTTGGCACCACTTAATCCTGAATTTAAAAACAAATATGCAGCAACCCTGATGGGCTTGAAAAAACATGATGAAGCAATTGCTATTTTAAATGCAATTATAAATGAAAATCCTAATTATGTTCCAGCGCTTAACAATTTAGGTTATGTAAATTTAGTTTCAGGCAATGCAACAAAAGCAGAAGAGTTTTATAAAAGAGCATTAAAATTAGATCCTGATTATGAATCCTTGTTAATGAATGTTGCAGGATTAAAAATTTATCAAAAAAAATATCGTGAGGCAGAAGAAATTTTAAAACAAGTACTTAAAAAGAATCCTAAACAAGAACAGGCAAAGATGGTTTTAAGTCAGTTGAAAGGCTTAAAGTAATATATTTGTTATTCTTGATTTAAAAGAAAAAATGGCAAAAGGAAAATCATCATTTCTAAAAAAAATAGTTATTGCTGCGCTACTTATAATCATTGTAGTAGGTGGAGTAGGTGGCTATTATGCCTATAAAACTATTTACCAGTCGAATGTTAGTTTGGGGGATAAGAAATCGGAGATTATATACATTCCTACGGGATCTACATTTGAAGATGTTATTCGCATTTTGGGTGAAAACAATATTCTTAAAAATCGTTCTACGTTCGAGCTTCTTGCTGAAAAGAAAAAGTACAAGAATAATATAAAGCCTGGTAAGTATAGAATTCTGGCAAAGATGAGTAATAATGCGCTTGTAAATTTGCTAAGAGCAGGAATTCAAGAACCAATCAAAATCAATTTTAATGGATTGCATACAGTTGATGAATTTGTTTCACGTGTTGGAAGAAGAATTGAAGCCGATTCAAATGCTTTAAAACAAGCCCTCAGAGACAATGGTTATTTGAGTAAATATGGTTTTAATCAAGACAATATTCAAGCTTTGTTTATTCCAAATACGTATGAGTTTTATTGGAATACTTCTGTAGACCAGTTTTTTGAAAGAATGGCAAAGGAATACAAATTTTTTTGGAATGAAGAGAGAAAATCAAAAGCAAAAACGATTGGCTATTCACAAACAGAAGTAATGACTTTAGCTTCTATTGTTCAGGGAGAACAGTGTTGCGATAATGAAGAGAAAAAAATAATTGCTGGTTTGTACATTAATCGTTTGAAGGATAAAATGCCTTTGCAGTCGGATCCAACAGTGATCTTTGCCATTGGTGATTTTACAATTAAACGTGTTTCGACTGAACAAACTCGTTATAACTCCCCATACAATACTTATGTAAACGAAGGTTTGCCTCCTGGACCAATTGGGTTTGCTCAACAATCGTCCATTGATGCTGTTTTGAATTATGAGAAGAGTGATTATATATACATGTGTGCAAAGGAGGATTTGTCGGGGAAGCATTATTTTGCTAAGAACTATGAGCAACATTGTGTGTATGCTAAAAAGTATAGAGATGCTTTAAATTCAAAGAATATACATTGAGCTACACAATATTTTTTACCGCAGAGAAAAAAGGAGAAAACGCAGAGTGCCGCAGAGCAAATTGTAAATGAATGTGTCTATATGTTTAAATTTGCAGATTATCATTAAAAGAAGATAAACATTATATTTGCCCTTTAAATAAAACTTTATGACAAAAATTAAATTTGGAACAGACGGATGGAGAGCCATCATAGCGAAAGATTTTACAGTTGATAATGTTGCGCGAGTAACCATAGCTACTGCTGAATGGGTGAAAAGTAATTTTGGAAAACCAAGCGTTGTTGTTGGACATGATTGTAGATTCGCTGGAGAATTATTTGCTGAAACTACTGCTAAAGTATTGGCGAATGCTGGTGTTAAAGTGTATTTAGCTAAAGATTTCGTTTCAACGCCTATGATTTCATTGGCCGCAAAAACATTAGGAACGTCTTTAGGTGTAATTATTACAGCTTCTCACAATCCTCCTTCATATAACGGTTACAAGTTAAAAGGTCATTTTGGCGGACCGTTGTTACCAGATGATATTCAAAAGATTGAAGACATTATTCCTGCAACTAATAATGTTGATGTAGAAAACCTTTCTGTAGCTGATTTTGTAAAAGCAGGAATGATTGAATATGTTGATTTAGAGACAATGTATGTGGATCATGTGGAGAAGAATTTTGATATGGATGCGATTCGCAATACAAAAATGAATTTTGCATATGATGCCATGTATGGAGCTGGACAGAATGTAATGCGCAGATTGTTACCAGATATTACGTTTCTGCATTGCGATTACAATCCAGGATTTGAAGGACAAGCACCAGAACCAATTCATAAAAATTTAATTCCGTTTTCTACATTAATTTCAGAAAGTGGTGATATTGATTGTGGATTAGCAACTGACGGAGATGCCGATAGAATTGGTTTATACAATGGTAAAGGAGAATTTGTTGATTCTCATCACATTATTTTATTATTGATTAACTATTTGGTAACTCAGAAAAAAATGACAGGAAAAGTAGTGAATGCATTTTCTGTTACCCCAAGAGTAAAAAAAATGTGTGAGCATTATAGTTTGGAATATCAGGTTACAAAAATCGGATTCAAATACATTGCCGGAATAATGGTTTCAGAAGATGTATTGTTGGGTGGCGAAGAAAGTGGCGGTATCGCAATAAAAGGGCACATTCCGGAGCGAGATGGAATTTGGATGGGATTAACTATCTGGGAATACATGGTGAAATCTGGAAAAACATTGGATCAATTGATTGATGAGATTTATAAAATTGTAGGTGCATTCAAGTTCGAACGCAGCGATATGCATTTAAAAGAAGAAGTAAAGGTTGGAATTGTAGAAAATTGCAAGAACAATAAATACTCTTCTTTTGGTCCATATAAAGTGGAAAGAATCGAAACTATTGACGGTTGGAAATATTTCTTTGCTAATGGTGAATGGATGATGATTCGTGCATCAGGAACAGAGCCTGTATTGCGTAACTATGCTGAAGCAGAAACTACTGAAAAAGCATTTGCTATTTTGAAAGCAGTAGAAAAAACATTATTAGGGTAAATTTTGAATTAAAGGCTACTGGAAAGTGGCTTTTTTTATTGCGAATTCGTATGCTTCGTCACAAAGGTAAAACCAGAACATTTAAACACAATTTGCGATTGGCTGCATTGCTCTCGTTTATTGCTGGTTTAGTAAACATTACAGGCGTTTTAGAGTTAAAAGTGTTGACTACAAATGTTACTGGACATTTTGCATTTTTTGCTGAAGAATTGATTTTGAAACATTACAGCCTTGCGATGAACTTTTTGTTGTTAATTATTGCATTTTTACTTGGATCTTTCTGTTCTAATTTTATTACTGAATATTATCTAAAAAAAGGGAAGACTTCCGCTCATAAATATCCTATGTTTATAGAAATCAGCTTGCTGTTCGTTATCGGTGTTAGCGGAAGTCTGATGATAAAAAACGGCTTATCAGAGACCGTTTTAGCTGGCATTTTTTGTTTTCGATGGGTGTTCAAAATTCTCTTGTTACGCAAATTTCAAATTCAACGGTAAGAACGACACACTTAACTGGCTTATTCACTGATTTAGGGATTGAATTATCTCAACTCTTTTTTTACAAACGAAAAGAGCAGCGGCAAAAATTAACGCAAAGCATCGAACTGAGATTGGCCATTATCATTTGTTTTTTTATTGGTTGTGTTATCGGTGGTTTTTTATATTCAGTTTTGTCCCTAGGGATTCTTATTTTGGCTTCTGTCTTCTTGGCAATCGCGCTTCTATATGATGTTTTGCTTATAAAATATTACCAATTGCATCGAAATAGACGTTAAAGATTTTAATAGCAACTCGAACAAAAGTGTGCCTTTTTTGTTTTCCTCCTAAACATTATTCTTTTATGCAAAACAAACTGATTTCTTTTCTGTTTTTATGTCTTTCATTTTCTGTCGTTGCACAGAATGGGGTTATTAAAGGAAAAGTATTTAATACCATTAACAACGAAGCCATTCCGTTTGCTTCTGTAGGAATAACATCGTTGTCAATTGCGACAACAACTGACATAGATGGGAATTACGAATTAAAAAACTTAATTCCCGGCTTGTATAACATTACGGCATCTTTTGTTGGCTTTAGCAAAAAAACAATTTTTGAAATTCAAGTAAATAATTTCACACCAACAGTATTGAATATTGGGTTGGATGAGAAAACGGATAGCTTAAGTGTTGTGGAAGTGACTGCATCTCCTTTTAACAAAACAGAAGAGAGTCCAGTTTCCCTGCGCACCATTGGTTCTTCTGAAATAGATAGAAATCCAGGGGGAAATAGGGATATTTCTAAAGTAATTCAGTCCTTGCCCGGTGTAGCATCTACTGTCTCTTTTCGAAATGACATCATTATACGTGGAGGAGCGCCCAATGAGAATCGTTTTTATTTGGATGGAATAGAAGTGCCAAATATTAATCACTTTGCTACTCAAGGTGGTTCTGGTGGACCAGTGGGTATGATTAATGTGAATTTTATTAGAGAAGTGGATTTTTATTCAGGAGCATTTCCAGTAAATAGAGGAAATGCTTTAAGTTCAGTTTTTGATTTCAAAATGAAAGATGGTAATTCAGAAAAGCTAGTTACCACAGCAACCTTGGGTTCATCGGATATTGGTTTGACACTTGATGGTCCTTTGGGCAAAAAAACAACTTTTATTGTTTCCGCTCGAAGATCTTATTTGGGATGGCTTTTTAAATTGTTGGAATTGCCATTTTTACCGATTTATAATGATGCTCAATTCAAGGCAAAAATTCGACTAAACGAAAAAAATGAAATTTCATTTATCGGATTAGGTGCGTATGATGATTTTAAATTGAATTTAGATGCTAATCAAACGGAACAACAGAAATATATTTTAGGCTATTTGCCTGTAAATAAGCAATGGAATTATGCTCTGGGAACAAATTATAAACATTATTTCCAAAAAAGCTATTTGACTTTTGTCGTTAGTCGTAATCATTTAAATAATCGCTCTTATAAATACTTAAACAACGATGAGAGTATTGATACAAATAAAGTGCTTGATTATGTTTCTCAAGAAATTGAAAATAAAGTTAGAATAGAAAACACTTATCGTAACAACGGATTTAAAATAAATGTGGGTGCTGGTTTTGAAAATGTGACTTACACCAACTCTACATTTAATAAAATTACAACTACTGGAGGAACTGTCCTAATTGATTTTGATTCAAAATTGAATTTTAATAAATATTCGGCATTCGGACAGATTAGCAAAGTCTTATTTGACCAGCGATTATTGATTTCTGCGGGTTTGCGAACCGATTTCTCTGATTATTCTAGTACGATGGGAAACCCCTTAAATCAACTTTCTCCAAGAGTATCATTGGCTTTAAATATTACAGATGCATTAAGTTTTAATTTTAATACTGGAAGATACTATCAATTGCCAGCCTATACCGTATTGGGATATCGTGATTCAGCATCTGTTTTATCGAACAAACAAAACAACGTTACATATATAACAAACGATCATATAGTTGCAGGATTTGAATACAATACAAAAATTAATACAAAAATTTCAGTGGAGGGGTTTTATAAAATCTATTCAAATTATCCTTTTGCGCTTAGAGATTCATTGAGTTTAGCTAATCTTGGTGGCGATTTTGGTGTGATTGGAAATGAACCTGTAGTTTCTATATCTGACGGGAAAGCATACGGTTTAGAGTTTTTAATTCAACAAAAATTATTTAAAGGTTTTTATGGTATTCTTGCATATACATGGGTGAAAAGCCAGTTTCAAGATAAAAATGGAGATTATAAACCATCTGCTTGGGATAATGGAAATATTGTATCGGCAACGTTTGGAAAAAAATTTAAGCGGAACTGGGAAGTGGGATTAAAGTGGAGATATCAAGGTGGAACGCCTTATACACCCATTGATGCTCAGACATCTTCATTGAAATCGGTTTGGGATATTAATGGAAGAGGGTTAGTCGATTATAATAAATTAAACGAGAACAGATTGAATGCTTTTCATCAATTAGATATGCGGATAGATAAAAAATTCTTCTTTAAAAAATGGTCGTTGGATATTTATTATGATTTACAAAATGTATACAGAGCTAAGTCCGATCAACCTGCAATCTTAGTTTTGGATAGAGCTGCTGATGGGACTGCACAAACAGATCCTTCGAATCCAGCATCTTACAAAACAAAGTTGATTGATAATTCTTCCGGTACATCTTTGTCTACTTTGGGAATTATTATCGAATTCTAAAACAAAAAAGCCACAGTTTCTGTGGCTTTTTTGTTATTCGATATGTACTACCAATCCTTTGAGATATTCTCCTTCTGGATGAAAGATATTTACGCAATGGTCGGGAGGCTGTGAAAGGTGATGCAACACTCTTACGTTCCTTCCAGCTTCAATTGCTGCAGCCATAACTGTGCTGTTGAATGTGTTTTTATCTACCACTTGAGAACAAGAGAATGTAAATAACAATCCGCCTGGTTTAATTTGCTTGATGGCTTCGTAGTTCAATCGCTTGTAACCCATAATCGCATTGTGCTTTACATTTTGATGTTTTGCAAATGCCGGTGGATCTAAGACAATAATATCGTAAGTGTTTTCTCTGTTTTTTAGAAAATCAAATGTGTCTGCTACAAAGGATGTATGATTTTTGATATTGTTCAACTCAATATTTTTATCCGTCAAGTCAATTGCTTTTTTTGAAATGTCAGTTGAGTGAACTTCTTTAGCTCCAGCTGCTGCTGCATAAACAGAGAAACCACCAGTATAACAAAACGTATTTAAAACAACTTTGTTTTTTGAATAATGCCCCAACAATTCTCTGTTTTCTCTTTGATCTATAAAGAATCCTGTTTTTTGTCCGCCTTCCCAATCAACCGAAAATTTGTGATTGTTTTCCAAAGCAACAGTTTCTATTGCAGTATCATCGCGTTTCCACAAATAACCATTGGGTGCTTTTATCGGAGCATTCTTCGGCATTGTTTCTTCACTCTTATCATAAACAGCATTTAGCTCATCTCCGTAAATTTCTTGTAAAGCTTTTACAAACTCATGTTTAATTAAATGCAAACCAATAGAGTGTGATTGCAATACAGCTGTTCCATTGTAATAATCAATAATGAATCCGGGTAGTCCATCTCCTTCGCCAAAGCACAATCTATAACAATTTGTGGAAGGGTTTTTAGTAAGGTTTAATTGAGTTCTGAAATCATATGCTTTTTGAATTTTACTTTTCCAAAAATCGTAGTTGGGGTTTACTTGAGTAAAAGAAAACATGCGGACAGCAATGGAACCAATTTGATAATGACCCATCCCCAGGAATTCTTCTTGAACAGAATAAACTTCAACTATATCTCCTTCTTTCACGTCATCGCCTTCATAATCGGGTGGTAGACTGATTTTTTTGATGGCACCTGAAAACACCCATGGATGAAAGCGTTTGACGCTGTGATCTTTCCCGTTTGCTAATATTACTTTAATGAATTCCATAATGATTGAATAAGTTGCGAATTTACGCAATTCCTCCGTAACAGCGACTTCTCGACTCCGCTCGAAGTGACAATTCCGATGTTATTTCTCGAAGTGAAAATTTCGATGTTATATCTCGTTGCGACAATGCAGGATGTCGGTTCGAGCGGAGTCGAGAACGATTCTCAGTTTATTCGTGAGTTAAGTAAAGTAAATTTTGTTCATTATATTTCAATTGTTCATTATCTACCATCAATTGAATGGTATGAATGATCTTGTCTTCATGAACATCTGTAATAGAATTAATAAGCATTTTTAATTCCATCGGATGCACTGCTAATAACTGTTTTATCTGAGTACTTATATTTTCGTATTCATCGGTATGCAATACTTTTCTTTTTTCCTCTAAACATACATCACATTGACCGCAAGCTGTACTTTCAAGTTCCCCGAAATAGGCGAGTAGGAGTTGGTTTCTGCATTTGTGTGTGCTTTCTGCATAATTCAAAACGGATTCCATTCTTTCTTTTGCACGTTTTTTTAGTGATGAAAAATTTTCTTTGGCGAGCGATAAGTCTTTTGTATCCACACGTGGCATAGTGAAAGTTAGTTGTGGCAATTCCGTTTGAGGTGCATACGTAATAATTTTATTTTGCTGAAGATGTTTTAACTTTTTTAGTACTTCTTCTTGTTTCGTTTTTAATTTTTTTGCCAAATCAAATTCATTGATTTTTTCAAAATTGTCAAATAAGCCGGCATAACTGCGTAACAGCGTCTTTATAAAAACATCATATGCAGGATTTGAGATTTGAAATTTATATAAATCGTCACGGTTTATTTCTAGCTTCATTCTGGCTGGTTGAAAAAATGCATCAGAAAGCATAATGTATCCTTCTCGTTCAATAAACTTTAAACAATTGTAAACAGTAATTGCATGTAATTTATAATTATCGCAAAAAGCAGAAATGTCGAAATTAAAAGTGCTTCCTAAGCCTGAGCCTGTAGGCATTTGATAATAATTGGCCAACGCTTGATACGTTTGGCGAATATCTTCCATTTCCGGAAAGCTAATCTCCACATTGCGTTGCAATTCTATTTTATCACCATTGTTGTAAAGTAAAATAGCAAATGCTTTTCGTTCATCTCTTCCAGCACGACCGGCTTCCTGAAAATAGGCTTCCAATGAATCAGGAAGATCAATGTGTACAACAAAACGAACATCTGGTTTGTCGATTCCCATTCCAAAGGCATTTGTGCAGACAATAATTCTTGTTTCATTGTTAATCCATTTGCTTTGTTTGATGTCTCGGGTTTTGGCATCCAAGCCGGCATGATAAAAGTCCGCGTCTATCTTATGACTTCTTAGAAAGCTTGCGATCTCTTGTGTTTTTTTTCGATTGCGAACATAAACAATGCCTGTTCCTTTTACGTTGTTGGCAATTTTTACTAATCGCGCTAATTTATCTTCTTCATTCAATAAAATGTAAGCAACATTTTTTCGCTCGAAACTTTTTTGAATGACATTATTTTTTTTGAAGTGTAATTTCTCTTGTATGTCTTTTACCACTTCTTTGGTTGCAGTTGCGGTTAAAGCGAGAACAGGTACTTTAGGCAAAATTTCTCGAAGCAATTCTATTTTTAAATAGCTGGGACGAAAATCGTAACCCCATTGAGAAATACAATGCGATTCATCAACGGCAATTAAATTTACGTTCATTTTTTGCAAACGCACTTTTACGATTTCTGTTTCTAATCGTTCGGGAGACAAATACAAGAATTTGATATTTCCATGAACACAATTATCAAGTGCAATATCAATTTCACGTTTGTGCATGGAAGAAGTTATAGCAATTGCTTTTATTCCTTTTTTAACGAGATTTTCCACCTGATCTTTCATTAAAGCAATAAGAGGAGAAACAACGATGCAAATACCCTCTTGAGCCAATGCGGGAACTTGAAAGCAAATGGATTTTCCACCACCTGTTGGAAGCAAAGCCAATGTATCATTTCCAGCTAAAACGGAATTGATAATTTCTTCCTGTGAAGGACGAAAAGAGCGGAAGCCCCAATACTTTTCTAATATTTCGTGAATGCTTTGCATTTGCTCACGAATTTACAAAATAATGTGTTCACTATCCGACATTATGGAACCCATGCCTGCCCATCGACATCGTCATCCCGTGCCTCGACACGGGATCTCACAATTACGGAGCAAATGCAAGGCTGGGTAGTGGTACAAAAACGCTTTTGAGCCTTGATTAATGTAGGCTTCGACTCCGCTCAGCCTGACGACAAATCGACAGTTTGTTAGGACGTCACACTGAGTGGATTCGACTACGCTCACCATAAACTAAGTCGAAGTGTAAACTAATCGGAGAAATTTAATTAAAAATTCCACAAGGTAATTTTCCCTTTGTATTTAGGTTTAGGCGGAGGAGGGTTGTTGCGGATTTCAATCAACCATTCAATTGCTTTCGAATCTGATTTAAAGACTTTGTAAGCAATTTTTGGTTTGTAGAATTTGAAATAAAAATCCGCCATTAATTGATAAGCCAAATTATCAACGATTATGGCAACTGCTAAGTAGGGTTGCTCCGGTTCTATTAAGATGCTGTATTCTTTCGCTTCTTTGGTTATGGTTACGAAATGTTCGAAGGAGATAATGATTAGGTGTTTTTTACCTTTTGTAAGTTCAAGCAGCGCACGTTTTTCCTCGATTTTTTCTTTTACGTCAATCGTCTGACCCTCAAGATAGCGGATATGGATAATTCCTTGCTTATCGAGGTTTAATACCATGCTTGATAGTGATATTGTTTGCACAATATCGTCATTCTGTAACGCCATTCTAGAGAGTATGCTTTATGCTTTATTTTATCCAGGACGAACTTAAGAGTAATTTTAGAAGTTATCAAGCAAAAAATGAAAACTTAATCACAATTATTTGTTGGAAAATAGTTTTTCAAGGGCAAACATTTCATCTCTTAATCGGGCCGCTTCAGCAAAATCAAACTCCTTAGCAGCTGCATCCATTGCTTTTCTGGTACGGTTAATGGCCTTTTGTAATTCTGCTTTGGTCATATATTGAACAACAGGGTCAGCAGCATAATTGATTGCTTCTGTTTCGATATAAGGTCTTGCTAAATTTCCTTTTGAATCCACAATTACAGCAGTTTGTCCCATGATGGATGCCTTCGATTTATTTAATGCGGTAGGAACTAAGTTGTTTTCTAAGTTGTAAGCAATTTGTTTTTGTCTTCTTCTTTCTGTTTCATCAATCGTACGTTTCATCGAATCAGTCATTTTATCTGCATACATAATTACTCTTCCGTTGATGTTACGGGCAGCACGACCGGCAGTTTGTGTCAATGCTCTATCCGAACGCAAGAAACCTTCTTTATCAGCATCTAAAATGGCGACCAATGAAACTTCCGGTAGATCCAATCCTTCTCTTAGCAGATTGATTCCAATTAATACATCAAATTTTCCTAATCGCAAATCACGCAAAATTTCAACACGCTCCAAAGTATCTACTTCTGAATGGATGTATCTGCATCGGATTCCAATGTTTAACATGTATTTCTGAAGTTCTTCCGCCATTCTTTTTGTCAGCGTTGTAACCAAAATTCGCTCATCACGTTTTGCAACTTTATCAATCTCTTCTAATAAATCATCAATTTGATTGATGCTTGGACGTACTTCTATAATTGGATCAAGTAAGCCGGTCGGGCGAATGACTTGCTCTGCAACAATTCCTTCTGATTTAGTTAATTCGTATTCTGCTGGAGTTGCACTTACGTATATGAGTTGATTAATAATGGATTCAAACTCATCAAATTTTAAGGGGCGATTATCCATTGCTGCAGGCAAACGAAATCCATAATCAACTAAGTTTACTTTTCGTGAACGATCGCCACCATACATTGCTCTTATTTGTGGAAGGGTAACGTGACTTTCATCAATCACCATTAAAAAATCATCTGGAAAATAATCCAGTAAACAAAAAGGTCGAGAACCGGGAGAGCGGTTATCAAAATAGCGGGAGTAATTCTCTATCCCTGAACAATAACCTAATTCACGCATCATCTCCAGGTCGTATGTTACACGGTCTTCCAAACGTTTTGCTTCTAAATGTTTTCCTGTTTCTTTAAAATAATCCACTTGTTTTACCATGTCATCTTGTATTTGATGAATGGCGCTTTTCATGGTTTCCGGACTTGTGACAAAAATATTTGCAGGATACACAGTAACTGCTTCCAACTTTTCTATGCTTTTCCCTGTGCTAGTTTCAAAGTATTCTATTTCTTCAATTTCATCATCCCAAAAAGAAACACGAAGAGAAAAATCAGCATACGCTAAATTGATATCCACTGTATCACCTTTTACTCTGAAGTTTCCACGCAGAAAATCTTCCGTTGTTCGGGAGTATAAACTTTCAACCAAACGATGAAGAAATTTATTACGGGAAATGATTTCGCCTTTTTTTATATTGATAACGTTGCTTCTGAATTCAATTGGATTACCAATACCATAAATACAAGAAACGGAAGAAACAACAATCACATCGCGTCTGCCTGAAAGTAGAGCAGAAGTGGTACTCAAACGTAATTTCTCAATCTCATCATTGATTGCTAAATCTTTTTCTATGTAAGTATTGCTGCTTGGAAGAAATGCTTCGGGTTGATAGTAATCGTAATAGCTTACAAAATATTCAACTGCATTGTTTGGAAAAAATTGTTTGAATTCTCCATACAATTGTGCTGCTAATGTTTTATTGTGACTTAAAATTAAAGTAGGTTTTCCTGTTTGTTGGATTACGTTCGCAATGGTGAATGTTTTTCCGGAGCCTGTAACACCCAACAGAGTTTGAGCAGGTAGTTTTTCATTTACACCATCAACCAATTGTTTGATTGCAGTTGGTTGGTCGCCTGTTGGTTGAAAATCGGATGTAAGTTTGAATTCCATAAGGATGTAAATTTACGGAATAAAAAGCAATGTTTATAATTGCTATTTTGAGCTTATATAGATATTATTCCAAATTCTCCAAGCTTCCTCAGCCTGATGTTGAAGCATCGAAAATCCATTTACAATTGCAGACCCTTTTGATTTTCCTCTTTTTAGAAATTCTGTTTCTGCTGGATTATAGACTAAATCATACAAAAGATGTGATGAAGTAATAAATTGGTAAGGAATAGGAGGACAAGCATCAACGTTAGGAAACATTCCCAATGGTGTTGCATTTACAATGAGTTTGAAAGCTTTGAGCATATTTTCGTTTACTTCATCGTATGTGAATTGATTTTCTGCAGTTTTATTTCTGGTCACAAAAAAACAGTCGATTCCAATTTCTTTTAAAACATATTCTACTGCTTTTGAAGCACCACCTGTTCCTAATATTAAAGCTCTTTCGTGATGTGATTCTAAGAAAGGCTTGATGGATTGTCTAAAACCAAATGCATCGGTATTGTAACCGATAAGTTTTCCTTCTGAAATTTTAATGCAATTTACTGCTCCGATTTTTTTTGCTGTAGCATCCAATTCGTCTAAAAATGGGATAACACTTTCTTTGTATGGTATTGTAACGCTTAAGCCTTGAAGAGACGGATTGTCCTTTATCAGTTGTGGCAACAATTCAATCTTTTCAATCGGAAATGCATGGTATTCAGCATCGGAAATATTTTCTTTTTCAAATTTCTCCGTGAAGTATTTTTTAGAAAAAGAGTGGGACAGAGGATAACCAATCAATCCGTACGATTTAGTCATTTTATTTGATGTATGATTGGTTAAAAAATTGTTTTTTGAACCACAATTCAAAAGCTGGGTCAAGAAATTCATAAACACCATTTTGTTCGTGAATCAAATCATTGTTAATTAGAATGTCTTTGTTTTTACTAACATTACGTGGTGTCCCTAAATTATAATTCAGCATTACTGCTGTGCTTGTGAATTTTGTTTCTTCTTTGGCAACAGCTTTTAAAAGATTCAATTGTGTTGCGCTAATGCTTTCTACTTCCTTTTGGTAAAGCGGACTGTTTGCTTGAATTAATTCTTTTAAAGCAGCGTTCACCTCAACATCTGTTGCTTTTTTTGAAGTCATATTCCATGCATAATGTGCTAATTGCTGAACATACCAAGAATGATTTTTCATTAATTCAGGAATTTTTGCCGCAATATTTTCCGGAATCTGTTTGCCGGAAGTTTCAAAACTTTTGCAGATAAATTTTATCCACTTTGTTGTTTCGATTTTTGGTAGTAGCATAATGTCGCCAAAACGATAAAATGGTTTGGACGGACTATTAAAAATATGACTCATCATGTGACGTTTGCTGCCATACAAACAATAGGTGACATTCCTTTGCCGTTGCCACGATGCGCGCATTTTCTTTTCCAATTCCAGGTAACCTGAAAAGTTGGACAGGTTTTGAAATTCATCCAGACAAATAATGAATTTAATATTTTTCTTTTTTGCAATTAACTCAGGAAGGTCTAAAATTTCGTGACTGTGTTTTTTTAATTCTTTTATGTCGAAACTGAGACTAAAGTCTGCTTCATCGAAACCCATGCTGAACTTTGGGATGAGTTTTTTAAAAAACTCTTTTCCTGTTCCCATCCATTCTTGCCATTTAGTAGAAGAAGCTTTGATAACTTCTCTGGCATATAATTCCAGAAATTCTTCTTCGGTACTTACTGAAAACAAATCGATGATGATTGTTTTTACGTTCTTTTCTTTCTTCTTAATATCGAAAATTACTTTTTCCACTAGCGAAGATTTCCCCCAACGCCTAGGAGAAATAATGGTGGTATTGATTCCGTAAATTAAATTGCTACGCAGTTTCTCTGCTTCCTTTTCGCGATTCGTAAAGGAGTTGACACTAACTGTGGTTCCGTAAGTGAAGGGCGAGTCTTTCATTTTTTTTATACTAAATAGTATTATACCAAATGGTATTATACTCAAAGGTATAAAATATTTTGATTTAACAAAATAATTCTATGATTTTGTTTTGCTCATTTTTGCTTTCATTACTTCGACAATAACTGGAAGTATAGAGAGGAAAATGATACCCAGAGCAACCTTTTCTATGTTCTCTCTTATCCAAGGTATTTCGCCTAGGAAGTAGCCGGCCAGCGTTAAACTGCCAATCCAAATCACTCCGCCCAACACGTCAAAATATAAAAACTTTTTGTAGTTCATTTCTGCGATGCCCGCTACAAAAGGAGCAAACGTCCTTACAATAGGCACGAAGCGAGCTAAAATGATGGTTTTGGGACCATATTTATCAAAAAAACTGTGTGTCTTTGTTAAATATTCTTCTTTGACTATTTTCTTTCCACGAATTTTCAACTGCAAGGCTTTCAGTCCAATTTTCCTTCCAATCCAATAATTTGTATTGTCGCCCAAAACTGCAGCGGCAAATAGCAATAGCAATAAATAAGAGATGTTTAAATATCCCAATCGCGCAAACAAGCCTGCTGTAAATAAAAGTGAATCACCTGGAAGAAATGGCATAATTACCAATCCTGTTTCAATAAAAATGATAAGAAACAAAATGATATAAACTACATCACTGTAATTTTGGAACAACCATTCAAAATCAAGATGAAGGATGTGTTTAAAAAGTTCTAACATTAGCAGAAATAATTATATATTTTTTAACAATTAACGCCCCCTCACTTGTGGAGAGGGGATTAAGGGGAGAGGTTTAGTATTTTGTTATAGAAGGGTCTATTTCGGTTGACCAAGCAATGATTCCACCTTTTAAGTTATAGACATTGTTGAACCCACTCGCCTCCAAGGCTTGACAGATTGCTCCGGAACGAGCACCGCTTCTGCAGTGAATAACTACTTGTTTATCTTTTGATATCTTATCAATATTTTCCATCACTTCGCCCATCGCAATATGTATGCCTCCAATTTCACAAATTTCCAATTCATGTTCTTCACGAACATCAATCAATTGAAATTCGGCACTACTGTCTTTTAACTTTTTTAATTCGGATACTGTTATTTCTTTCATTTTATGTTATTTTAAAATTCACTATTATTCTGATCCTGCTTTTAATTCTGCTGGCAAATGGCTAAAGAAAGTATCGCCACGCAAACCCAAACGTAAGGTTTCCAAAGGGATTACGTCATCATAAGAAATATTTCCAAGATTGACATCGGAACCTAAAAGTTTCAGGAACCAAACTTGTTGTGCTTTAATTGGTGCTTCCCAAAGAATAGAATCTTTATCAACTTTAGCTAAAATTTTATTTATCAGAAGTGTGTGAGCGCTTCCGTTTGCACGATAGATACCAACATTTCCACTTTCTCTAGCTTCTGCAATTACTTTCCATGAACCTGCTTGTAATTCTTTATTCATCATGGATGTCCACATTGCCGGATGAATAATAATCCCAGCTTCTTTTGAACCTACTTCCGAAAAAACAGTAAAATTTTTCGACAGCTTACTGATGTATTCACATTTTTTATCGTGTTGCATTACAATCGAACCATCAGATACTTCAGCACAATCCAACTTTAGTTTGTCTAACAACTTCATATAATCGTCAAACATATTACGAACAATAAATGCTTCAAACAATGTTCCACCAACATACACTTTCATGCCTGCATCTCGATACAATTTTATTTTTTGTTCTAAATTGGGAGTTACAAAAGAAGTTCCAAATCCTAATTTGATTATGTCTGTTAAATGACCGCTTACAGACAAGAAATCTTCTGCTTGTCGAATACTCAAGCCTTTGTCCATCATCATAGTTAAGCCTTTGTTGCGAGGCTTAGCTTGACGTTCGGGAATATGTGGTAAATGAAAATTCATAGTCTATAAATTCTAATGTCTTAATTTCTGTATACTTTATAATTACTTTTTTACTTAATCACCTGGTTACCTAATCACTTATTTCTTATAAGAATCAATCAAATCAGTAATGCTTGTATTCTCTTTTAATTGAGGCAGGTATTCAAATAATTCGTTGTGTTTTTCATAATTTAATTTTAACGCACTTTGCAAAAAACTCAATGCCTCTTGCTTTTGACCGATACTCATTAGGCAAGCAGAGATGCGATAATGTAATTCTGCATTTTGAGGATGATGTTTTATTCCTTCTGCCAATATTTCTAAAGATCCGTTTTTGTTTTCTTGTTCAAAAAGTAAATTCGCATAATCCAACCATATTTCAGCATTGTCTGGGTCAAGTTCAATTACTTTTTTGAAAGACAATTCGGCATCTTCATAAAATTGCATTTTTTGCTGAAGTTCTCCGTAAATGTACCAGTATTCCGAATTTGTCTTGTCAATTTCAACGGCCTTTTTTGCATAATGTAAGCTTTCGCTAGGTTTGTTCTGTGCATCCAAAACAATGGCAACACCAAGCCATGCATCTGCCAATTGAGGGTTTAACTTAATTGCTTTGTTGTAATAAACCAATGCATGATCAAAATCATCTTTCTTCTCATAACATTCGCCTATGTAATAAAATGTAATGGCATCAGGGTCTTCAACCTTTAGGGTGTCTTTGTAAACTTCAATAGCCTCATCTAATCGGTTTAGATTTGCAAGGGAGTTTGCTTTGTTGAAATAAGCAGAAGCAAAGTCGTCTTGAATAGCAATACAGTAGTCATAAGCATCAATTGCTTTTTCATACATTCCCAAGCGATTGTAGGAAACGCCTAAATTAAACCAAGCAGTAGCGGTATAAGGATGTTTGTCTACAAAATCAGAGTAGTATTTTACGCTTTCTTCAGATTGGCCATTTAATTCATAACAAAATGCTAATTCATAAAGCGCTACTTCGTTTTCCGGATTTTCTGTTAAAGCCTTTTTTAAGTAAAAAATTGCATCGTCAAACTTTGCTGTGTTTTCAAATTCAAATGCCATTGCCAAGTATATTTCATCAATATCTTCAGCATTTTCAGCAGCTTTTTTGAAATTTTCAATGGCTTGATCTGTTAGGCCCATTTGACTGTAAATGGAACCTTTAGTCATATACAATTCGGTATTTGAAGGCTCCATACTTTCAACGTAGGAAAGTATTTCAAGAGCTTTCTGACTTTGGTTGGTTGCAGCATAAATTTGTGCTTTTCTTAATAAAAACACAGTGGAGAAAGGATATTGACCTATTGCAAAGTCGATAGCCGACAAAGCTCTTTTGGAGTTGTTTTTTTCAAAATAGTAATCAATGACTTCCTCTAACTCTTCCGCATCAAAAAAGTATTGTTTGTTGTTGTTAATCATTTCCTCAAAGCGGTCAACCAATATTAAAAGATGTTGCGCGCCTTTGTTTTCGTTTTCTCCAAAATCTTCACTCATCAATCTCAAATTTAAAAATTCATAATTAAAACAGGTCCAATTCTCCCTGCTTTTAAAATTAAAGCGAAAGTACTAAAAAATGCGCAAAAATGTACTATACTTTTGAACAGATATCTGTTGATTGTTTAGAATTATTTACTTAAAATCAGATACTAAACCCGTATCTTTGTGGCCTTAAAATTTAGATAATCAACACTATGACATTAATTAAATCGATTTCAGGAATAAGGGGGACAATTGGAGGGAAACCGGGCGAGGGATTAAGTCCTATTGACGTAGTGAAATTCACTGCTGCTTTTGCCACTTTTATTGCAAACAGCGCAAATAAGAAAAAGATCAAAATTGTAGTTGGTCGAGATGCTCGCATTTCAGGTGAAATGGTGAATAACCTTGTTTTAGGAACCTTGCAAGGCATGGGTGTGGATGTGGTAGATCTTGGTTTGTCAACAACGCCTACTGTTGAAATTGCAGTCCCTGAAGAAAATGCAGATGGTGGAATCATTTTAACAGCCAGTCATAATCCAAAACAATGGAATGCTCTGAAACTATTAAACGCAAAAGGAGAATTTATTAATGAACAGGATGGAGCAGAAGTGCTTGATATTGCCGATAAGGAGAAATATACTTTTGCTGATGTAAATGCATTGGGAAAAGTAACGAAAGACGATACGTATTTTCAAAAACATATTGATAAAATTCTTGCACTGTCATTGATAGATGTAGAAGCCATAAAAAAAGCAGATTTCAAAGTGGTGATTGATTGTGTGAATTCAACTGGTGGAATAGTGCTTCCTCTGTTATTGAAAGCTTTGGGTGTAAATCAGGTAGTAGAATTATACTGCGATCCTACAGGCGAATTCCCTCATAACCCAGAGCCTCTACCAGAAAATTTAAGAGACATAGCGAAAGCAGTAAAAAAAGAAGGAGCTGATCTTGGAATTGTGGTTGATCCAGATGTTGATCGATTGGCTTTGGTTTGTGAAGATGGTGAAATGTTTGGCGAAGAATACACGTTAGTAGCTTGTGCTGAATATGTTTTAAATATGAGAAGTCCGGCAGAAAAAGCATCAGGCAAAAAAGGAAATACCGTTTCAAATCTGTCTTCTACACGTGCTTTACGTGATGTGACTGAAAAACACAATGGAAAATACAGCGCTTCTGCTGTAGGCGAAGTAAACGTTGTAAAAATGATGAAAGAAACCAATGCAATCATTGGTGGTGAAGGAAATGGTGGAATCATTTTGCCTGAATTGCATTATGGAAGAGATGCTTTGGTAGGAATAGCCTTGTTCTTATCTCATTTGGCAAAATACGGAAAGAGTTGCTCCATGCTTCGTTCCAGCTATCCGGATTATCATATTTCTAAAAATAAAATAGAGTTGACTCCTGAGATTAATGTGGACGCTATTTTAGAAAGTATTCAAGAAAAATATAAAAAACAGCCCATAAATACAATTGATGGTGTGAAGATAGAATTTGATAAAGAATGGGTGCATTTACGCAGATCAAATACTGAACCGATTATTAGAATTTATTCGGAAAGTGAAAGTGAAACCACAGCTGATAATCTCGCTAAAAAAATAATGGCTGATATCCGTGAATTCATAAAAATGCAGCAAATTACTGCTTAGGTGATTCGCCAATAAATTTATATTTGTACTTTTTACAGCTAACGAATAAAAAAACGAATATTACGAATCGTATTAATAGAATATTTTAGAATACACTGATTTGTAAAATGCGTAAAGATTAGCTATCCGAACTAAAAGATAATCACAAACCGATAAATAGTTCTTTAAGATGAAAATTTATTTTGACAACGCAGCTACAACAGCACTTGATAAAGAAGTATTAGATGCTATGTTACCCTACATGACTGAGCATTACGGAAATCCTTCTTCTATCCATTCTTATGGAAGAAAAACACGTGCTGCTATAGAAGGTGCAAGAAAAATTGTTGCCAAAACATTAAATGCATCTCCTTCTGAAATATTTTTTACTTCCGGTGGAACCGAAGCAGACAATATGGCTATCCGTTGTAGTGTTCATGATTTAGGAATAAAGCATGCTATCACTAGTAAAATTGAGCATCACGCGGTATTGCATACATTGGAAACGTTGGAGCATGAAGGAAAAATAAAATTGAGTTTTGTTAATACGACCCCTGATGGTCATATTGATTTAAATCACCTCGACCAATTGCTAAGCGAAAATGAAAGAACTTTGGTTTCCTTGATGCATGCAAATAACGAAATTGGTAATTTGATTTCATTGGAAAAAGTTGGAGAAATTTGTGCGAAGTACGATGCTGTTTTTCATTCGGATACTGTTCAAACCATGGGACATTATGAAATGGATTTGCAAAAAATAAATGTGCATTTTATTACTTGTGCGGCACATAAATTTCATGGCCCAAAAGGAGTTGGCTTCTTGTATGTGAATGGGAAAATAAAAATCAATCCATTGATTTATGGTGGAGCTCAGGAACGCAACATGCGTGGCGGCACAGAAAATCTTTATGGAATTGTAGGTTTAGGAAAAGCGATGGAAATTGCAATGCGCGATTTGCATGAACATCAAAAACACATCACTGATTTGAAAACTTATTTTGTTGAACAATTAAAAGCAAGTATTCCGGGAGTAGAATTTAATGGTTCTTGCACAGATAATTGTTTATATACTGTTTTAAGTGTTTGTTTACCTCATACCGATAAAGCAGAAATGTTATTGTTTGATTTAGATATAAAAGGAATTTCTGCATCGGGTGGAAGCGCTTGCACATCAGGAAGTGATGTAGGTTCACATGTTTTGCGTGGAATTGGAGCGGATGTAACTCGTCCTTCTGTTCGTTTTTCTTTTTGTAAAAACAATACAAAGGCAGAAGTAGATGTGGCCGTAAATGCCTTGAAAGAAATATACGGTGTAAAAGTACCCGTAAATAATTAATCAGAATATAACTGATTGTGAGAGTCTCGAGTAGTCTACTCGGGACTTTTTTATTAACTTAGCTTTTCAAAAATAATTTAAATACAGTGCAAATAACTTTTTTAGGAACAGGAACTTCTCAAGGTGTACCCATCATTGCATGTCCATGTAATGTATGTGGTTCAACTGATTCCCGTGATAAACGTTTGCGCACATCTATTCTAATAGAAACAAATAATAAAACATTTGTAATAGATACCGGTCCAGATTTTCGCCAACAAATGCTTCGTGAAAATGTGAAACAAATGGATGCCATTATTTTTACACACGAACACAAAGATCATACTGCGGGTTTTGATGATATTAGAGCTTTTAATTTCATCAACAAAAAAAAGATGGAAGTGTATGCATCCGACCGTGTGCAAGAAGCTATCAAAAGAGAGTATCCTTATGTTTTTGATGGAACAAAATATCCAGGAATACCAGAAGTAAATCTTCATCTTTTAGAAAACAAAAAAATAATTATTGAAGGTGTAGAAATACTTCCGATAGAAGTGATGCATTATAAATTACCTGTATTTGGTTTTCGGATTGGTGATTTCTCTTATATCACAGATGCGAATTATATTTCCGATGTGGAAAAAGAAAAATTAAAAAACTCAAAAGTATTGGTGTTAAATGCACTTAGAAGAGAAGCCCATATTTCGCATTTTACATTGGAAGAAGCAATAGAATTGGTAAAAGAATTGAAACCCGAAAAAGCTTATTTTACTCATATTAGTCATCAGTTAGGTTTGCATTCAGATGTTCTGAAAGAGCTTCCAAGTACTATTGAAATTGCTTATGATGGACTAAAAATCAATTTGTAAGTATGCCAAACGAAATTCCATCACACCAACTAATACAAACGAATATTATGCCTTGCAAAGTAGCAAGACTTAATTTCACGGGTGGACACGGTACAGATGACGCACATCGGCATAATTGTTTTCAAGTGTTTTTGTTTACGAAAGGTGGAGGAGAACACATGATCGATTTTAATTATTATCCGATTGAAGATAATAGTTTGCATTTTGTTTCAGAAGGACAAGTTCATTCGCTTAATTCCATTGATGGCACTGATGGTTATGTTATTCTATTTACAAAGGAAATTGTTATTCTCAATAGTGCTGACAAATACATTTTTAACGATTTTCCTGTATTTAATAAAAGTGTTTCTCCAATTCTGAATCCCGACAAGGAAATGTTTGCTGATATGGAAAACATGCTATTGATGATGATTTCGGAATACGAAAAAAACAATACTTACAAGGAAAATATTTTAGGCTCTTATATTTCTATCATACTTTTAAAAAGCAAAACAATTATTACAGAAACATCTGATTACAAACGAACAGATAGCTCATCACAGGAGCTTTTGCAAAAGTTTAATAATTTAGTGGAGGAACATTTTATACAAAATCATAAAGTAAACGAGTATGCCGACTTATTAAATGTAACTCCCAATCATTTGAGTGAAACCATTAAAAAAGTGACAGGGAAAACGGCTGGAGATATTATTCATCAACGGTTGATATTGGAGGCGAAACGAAGATTATTGCATTCTTCAATTAGTGCAAAAGAGTTGGCTTATGAATTAAACTTTAACGACCCTTCTTATTTTAGTCGTTTCTTCAAATCCAATACCGGCCTATCTCCGGAAGCTTTTCGGAAAGAAATCCGTGAAAAGTACCAGCATTGACATTTTTTGTCCATTTACCTTCAATTTAAGACAACTAACTTTGTATCCTAATTTATAGACTATGAACATTTATAAAAAAACCATCGTATCTGTTTTTGCAGTTGCAATAGGAACAATTTGTATTACAGATTTTACTTCTACAGCACATAGTAATGCAGGAGGTGCGCCAATAGCAAGAACGGGTTCTCCAGGTGATGGAGCAAATTGTGTCGGATGTCATACCGGAGCGCTTGCGTCTTCAGGAGGCTCAATTACAAGCAATGTGCCTGTAACTGGTTATATTCCTGGAACGACTTATACCATTACTGCAACAATTTCTGCTGCTGGCATCAATAAGTATGGTTTTCAAGTATCTCCTCAAGGGACAACAGCTACTCAAAAAGGGACACTTGTTGTTACAAATGCGATAGAAACAAAATTAATCGGAACAACAGGAAAATATATTACGCATAAAACAGGAGGCACTACCGGAACAGGAACAAAAACGTGGACGTTCAATTGGATTGCTCCAGTTGCAGGAAGTGGCAATGCAATATTATATGGTGCTTTTGTTGCTGCAAATGGAAATGGATCTAATTCCGGTGATCAGGTATTTTTAACAAGTTTATTGATTCAAGAAAATTTAACTGCCGGCATAATGGATATTGCTAATAATGCAGATAGCTGGATTGTTTATCCCAATCCTGCTTCAGACAACATTAACATCGAATCGCTAGATGTTAGAGCTGAAATTAAATCTCTTGACTTATATGATATCACAGGTAAACGACTTAAATCCATTAGCTATGAAACTTTTTCTCAAACTCAAAATTTTGATATCGCTGATTTGCCGAGCGGTGTGTATGTATTGAACATACAAACAGATAAAAGTGTAATTACTAAAAAGTTTATTAAAAATTAATCTTCAAGGGAGATGAGTAGCAAATCAGAAAAGAAGTTTATTGTAATTGCAGCAATTGAATAATTGTATAATAAGATAATAATCAAATGAAAAAAGCACTATTCCTTTTCATACTTTTTTGTTCATCAAACTTGATAGCACAAAACTTAGTGCCTAATCCGAGTTTTGAAGACACCTTGAATTGCTTTCCTAATTCGCCTGAACTGGCTTGTCTGCTTGATTGGAAAGATCATTCCGAACCAATTAATCCTGCTTTAAATACCGCTGATGTTTGTTATAATACCGCTGTTTTTTTTCCTCCATCTTCCATTCCTGCATTTGATGGTACAAAATATATCGGAGTGGATTGTCAGCCCATAAATTCTGAATATATACAGGTTCAATTAACACAAGCCATGGTAGCCGGAACGACTTATTGTGTTTCATTTTATGCATCCGTTTGTGATCAAACTCCGATTATCGCTCCGTCAATGGGTGCACGTTTTTCCGTAACTGAAATTACTACCAATCCTTATAATGCTGGAATGTCAGCCCATGTGCAAGGTGTTGTTCCGTTTGATCCAACCATCTGGACTAAAATAACAGGAACTTATACTGCAATAGGTGGAGAAAAATTCATGACTTTGGGAGGATTTCAAAACAATGGTGCTCCCAGTTTCACCTATATGTATATTGATATGGTAGAAGTTTATCCCTTAACGGCCTTGAATTTGGGTGCTGATCTGCCTTTGTGTGCCGGGCAAACAATTATGTTAAATGCCGCTACTGGTGCAACCTCATATCTTTGGAGCACTGGTGAAATAACATCCGGAATATCTGTTAATACATCCGGAGTTTATTGGGTAGAGCAGATAAGTGGCTCTTGTTCACAAGTTGATACGGTAGAAGTATTCAATGATAATTGCAATGGAAACCCTGTTGTTCCAAGCAATCCCATAGAGGGTACTTTGTTTATTCCAAACTCTTTCAGTCCAAATGGCGATGGCAACAATGATTTTTTCGGAGCGGTTGGTGAAAATATCAATGATTTTGAGATCAGTATTTTTGACAGGTGGGGAGAGCGTATCTTTTTGTCGACCAGCCTTTACGACCAATGGGATGGAACCTACCATCAGCAGAAGGCAGAACAGGGCGTTTATGTTTACAAGTTAAGCTATAAAAATAAGGCACGATACATTTTCACAACAGGTCATGTGATTTTAATCCGCTAATTTTTCAATTATCAATTGCCATTCTTTCTGATAAATTAATTTGCCTTTTAGGTTTTTTTTTCTTTTCTTTATCATATAATCACAAAACCCAAATGCTACATGACTATTAAAAATTACACACTTGCTATAATGATGTTAGCATCGTTTAGCCTAACAGCATCTGAAGGTGGTATTATTTCTAATGCCAACAAAAATGATGTTCGTTTTATTAAAAACACTAAACGTTTGCCGGATGTTGCTTTTCAGCAATCATTGCGCGAAACAGCGGAATGGCAAAACTTTGTTGCTACAAACGGCACTTGGTATGTAATCTTTAATGAAGAAAACGCTAAACCTCATCGTGCATACGGTAAACCAGTCCCTGTTTTTGGAATGGATCCTCAAACAAAAGCAATGAACTTTATCACTTCTAAACTTTCGGGTTTTAATATTCCTGTATCTGAACTAAACTATGCAGGTGGCGGCACTTCCGAAAACTTTCAATATGTACATTTTAATCAGTTCCACAGTGGATTAAAAGTATTGTACAGCGATGTGTATGTAAAAATGACTCCATCAGGAAGTGTTGTTACTTTTGGTTGTGATGTCTATAATGACATTACGATTTCTATTAGTCCGACCATCTCAAGTAGCGATGCCATCACATTTGCAAAAGTTGGAATTTTGGATGCAGTTGTAAATACATCTGTTAAAAGCGATTTGTTTATTTTACCAGTTCCTGAATTCAAAAAAAATATTTATCATTTAGTTTACGAAGCAACCATTGAAACGGTTGATTTGTCAGGTGTTCCTGCTAAATACTTAACATTGGTAGATGCGAATACAGGTGAAATACTTTCTCGTACTAACCAAGTGTTACACTACGATGCAAAACCAACAGCACCTCCAACTCCTCCGGCTGCAACGGATATTACTATAACAGGAACTGTATATCCAACAAATCCTTATGACCCAAGTCAGATAAAACCATTGGTAAATATGGAAATGGTGCAAGGAGCAACAACTTATAATACCGATGCTTTAGGATATATTGGATTGCCAAGTGTAACTCCTGTGAGTGTTACTTTTTCATTACAAGGACTTTGGTCAAAGGTAGAAACAGGTGGAGTAACACCTACGTATACTGCAACTGCAAATCCGGGAACAAATACCTATTCATTTAATGCAGATGCAAACATTCGTGAATTATCAGCATACTATCATGTGAATATTGTTCACGATTATATGAAAACTAAATTCCCTGCTTTTACGGATATGGACAATGCATTATTAACCAATGTAGACGAAACAGGTACTTGTAATGCTTTTTACAATGGTGTTTCCATTAATTTTTATGCAACAGGTGGTGGATGCAATTCATTGGCACAAGTAGGTGATGTTGTTTATCACGAATATGGTCATGGGATTAATGATAAATTTTATACTTCACAGGGTGCCTCATTTGATAACGGAGCAATGGGTGAAGGTTATGCTGATATCTGGGCACTGGGAATAACTGCTAGCCCTATTTTAGGAATTGGATTTGATGATACCGATCCAACAGTTGTTGTTAGACGTTATGACATCAATAAAAAAGTATATCCTCAGAATTTAGTAGGTGAGGTGCATGCAGATGGTGAAATTATTGCCGGCTGCTGGTGGGATACCAATTTGAATTTTGCCAACTTGCAAGAAATGATGGACTTGTATAAAGAAACATTTTATGCTACAATAACAGGCCCTAATGGATCAGAAGGACAAGTTTTTGTAGATATTTTAATTGAAGCATTAACTACGGATGATTTACCAATCAATGGTGGAGATAATGATATTACAAACGGAACGCCAAGAGATAACGCCATTGTAGATGCTTTTGATTTACACGGCATCACTCTTTTATCAAATGCAGTTATTACTCACACACCTGTTACAGCTTCTGTTTCTACTGCAGGTATTCCAATCAATGCTTCTGTAAGTGTTGTTTATCCTTGGGCTTTAACTTCTGTACAGCTGTATTATAAAATTAACCGTTTGGGTGCATGGACAAACACACCAATGACGCTTGTAAGTGGAATAAATTATACAGCAACCATTCCTGCTCAACCAAATGGAACTGTAATTGGTTATTATTTAGGTTTGATGGGAACTACTGGTAGCTTAAGTGTTGTGCGACCTGCAGGTGCTGATGATGCCAATCCAAACCTTCCTTATTTTATTTTGAATGGCGTTTCCTTAATGGTGGAAGAAGATTTCGATGTTAATTTTGGTGCTTGGGGACAAGGTGTTGCTTCTGATAATGCAACAACAGGACAATGGTTGGTAGATGTGCCGGTTCCTTCCTACGGAACACCGGGAACACCTTCTACAATTTGTCAACCTGGCTCACAAACCACTCCTGGTGGAAGTATGTGTGCAATCACAGGAAATGCTCCAACCAGTACAGCCGGTTTGGGAACAAACGATGTGGATGCGGGAATCACAACATTAGAATCACCTATTTATAACTTGAGTACTTATACCAATCCAATTTTTACTTACAACCGTTGGTGGAGTAATAACTCAGGCGCTAATCCTGGACAAGATTATTGGCTCACTCAAATCTCAAACGATGGTGGAGCTACTTGGGTTCCTGTTGAGGCAACACAAATTTCTGATAAAAGCTGGAGACGATTTGCTTACAGAGTTACCGATTATGTGCCATTGAGCTCAACAGTTCAAATGCGTTTCATGACTTCTGATAGTTTAATTACCGGAGCATATTTAAATGGTGGTAGTTTAGTAGAAGGTGCATTGGATGATTATTATTTGTACGAACAAGCTTCTGTAGGTATTGATGAAAATACATCTGTAGCTTTTGTTAGTGTTTATCCAAATCCAGCAAGCAACGTTATTAATGTTTCTTATGAATTACTAAACAGCGAAGATGTAAGTATAGTTCTTACAAATGCTATTGGACAAGTTATTTTTACGCAAGCTGTGAAAGAAAGTAATATTGGACGACACTCTTTGAAAATTGATACAGATGCTTTTGCAGCAGGTATTTATCAATTGAACATTAAAACAGGTAAAAAAGATCACGTGCAAAAAGTGGCTGTGATTAAATAAGTATTTTCTAATTAAAATTTTCAAAAAAACACTTTGCCCTAATGGGCAAGGTGTTTTTTTATGAATTATGGTTATATGACTTGCTTTTATTCCTTGCTCATGCGACTTCAGCATAGCTACGATTTAATTTTCTGCAATTGGGTGCTTTTCATTTTCTACCATTAAAATTAGTAAAACATTCTTTTGTTTTCTATTTTTAAACTGGCCGAATTATAGGTGCGCTTGCACCCTATTAATATTAGCAGTGATAAGCTTGGAAATAGTTTATTGAAAGAAAAATATTAAATTTATATTTATAGATGATTTGAAAATAGAAACTAGATGAAGTATGAAAAAGAATAATATACTTATAATCGTTCTGTGTCTTATTTTTTGTAAGAATTTACAATCTCAGAATGCAACAATTACTGTAAAAAACAAATCTGATCGTTACATGTATAAGAAAGTAATGAAAGGGCCAGAAAAAAAAGCTATATTATATAAGACAGATAGTATTGCTCCAAAGGGCACAGTGGTCTTTGATATTGCAGAAACAGGTTTGTATTTCACAAAAACACGAGCCATTTTGTATGACAAAAAATATCCAGAGAAAAACGACACTATTTACAGGCAAGACAGCCAAGACAGGCCAATGCAAATAATTTCTGACAAAAAAGGAGGATATAAACACGAAAAGACTACGACAAATAATTTACTTATATTAACTCACTACTCTAACAAAGGCAAGCGCAAAAAGCGCATTCCGCTTCTTAAGACAATTTTTCATAAATTTATTAAATTGGGCTTCGTAGAAAATTAATAGTTTAGAAACGCTTTCTGTGCCCGCCATAGAGCCCTAAGGTATAATAGAAAATTAGACAGGGTGTATCCTTATCACAATAAAATAAAGCCGCGAATTAAAAATAGCAAGCTGCTTAAGTATAAATATGTTGATGACTATAAAAGGATTTCCCTTTATTGACTCTTGCATTTTTCAACTGAACCAGTGATTAAGCCGATTAAAGAACATCGATTTGAAGAATATAAAAAGATTCTAGAGGATCTTGTAAAGAAATAAACATCAACTTTTGCTCTCTCAATTATTCCTTAGAACAGATTCGAAATCAAAAAAAAAGCAGAAGAAAATTTCTCTGCGTTTCTCTGCAAAACCTGCCTGCCGGTAGGCAGGTCTGCGAGCAACTACTATTTCATATTATGATAAACCGTCTGCACATCATCGTCTTCCTCCAACTTACTCACTAGTTTCATAACTTCTTCCACTTGTGCATCGCTTAACTCAACAGTTAAATTTGGAATTCTTTCTAACTCAGAACTGATGATGTTGAATTTTTTTACTTCCAATGCTTTCTGCATGTTACCAAAATCGGTGAATGCAGTATAAATTACAATTTCTTCTTCATCGCTTTCTATTTCATCTGCACCGAAATCAATCAATTCCAATTCTAAGTCTTCTGCAGAAACATTTTCATTTTTAATGCGGAATACACCTTTGCGGTCGAATAAGTAGTCGAGAGAGCCTGTTTTGCCTAATTCTACACCGTATTT
>Ga0163149_10000401_pt1 | contig 56610 bp, 52 predicted proteins | sample OliLakLV19MP5G1_FD_148604 | JGI IMG/M metagenome (GOLD analysis project Ga0163149, IMG submission 148604) | Freshwater microbial mat bacterial communities from Lake Vanda, McMurdo Dry Valleys, Antarctica - Oligotrophic Lake LV.19.MP5.G1 | ecosystem: Environmental > Aquatic > Freshwater > Lake >...
AATTCTGGTTGTGGATGATGACCCAGCCATCCGCAATCTAGTTCATCGCTTTTTGAATCAGAAATATCAAGTAGATTCGGCAGCAGATGGCGAGACGGCTTTAGAATTGTTTGAGAAATTAAAGCCACTGCTAGTAGTTCTCGATTGGAATTTGCCGGATACTACAGGCTATCACCTCTGCCAGGAAATGCAGCGCCGTACTAATGTTTTTGTGATCATGCTAAGCAGCCGCACAGACGAAGCTGATAAACTTAAAGTCCTGTCCGCCGGTGCTGATGATTATATCTGTAAACCATTTGGTCTAGCGGATTTGGCAATTCGTATAGAAGTTGTGTTGAGACGTATGAGGCCTGTGACTCCATCACGTATTGTATTCGATCAATTTGCGATCGATTCAGCACGTCGGGAAGCAACACTAAACGATCGCATTGTCAAGTTAACAGCCTTGGAATTTAAGATATTATATTTTTTGGCAAGTCATTCTGGTCAATCTTGGAGTCGCCAACAGCTAATCGAAAAAATTTGGGGGTGGAACTGCAGCGACACAGGAGAAGAGAACGTTGTTAGCGTACATATCGGTCAGATTCGCAAGAAAATGATTCAAGCTGATGCTAGTGGATCGCAGTTTATTAAAACTATTCGGGGTTACGGTTACAGGTTCGATCCGCCCGGACGCACTGCAATGGCAATTTCCTAAGCTCATCGGCATTAACCACGTTATAAAAAGTCTAATTTAGAGCTTTATTGCACAAATAGGTAAACACTGATGGTGAAATTTGAGAGTGCGGAATGTAGGTTGCAGCAGATGATGGATGATTTGGAAGACTAACATCGAGTTTTAGATCCTCGATTTCTTTCCTCGTCCCTCGGACCTGGAAACCAGCTAAATTGTAGGGACACGGCAGTGCCGTGTCCTGACTTAGATATCCTAGTTTTTAGCCGCCCCAAACCTTCTTTAAAACCTCTTGAGGAGAAATGTCAGCCATTTTACCAGTAGGAGATTTAATGCCCAAAAATCGATCGCTCTTTGGCAGCAATTTTGCAGGTTCAGTCGGGCCAAACAAAGCTATTGTATAAGTTTGAACCGCCACAGCTAAGTGCATCGGCGCACTGTCAGTACATATCATCAAATTAGCAGCCGCAATAGTGGCCGCCAACTTGCCGACATCATCCGGCGAGATAACTTTTACATTTGGACATAACTCGACTAACTTTGCCACGAAGTCTGCATCTTCGGGCCCTTTCACAACAACAACGGGCAAATTCGGCTGCCGCTGCTGACAATCTTCAATTATTTGCTTCCAGTTGTCTGTCGGGTAAATTTTGTCAATACCTTTAGACACAGCTAATTGACTGGAACCGCCGTGAATTAGAATGTAACCGCTTTCTTTTACGCCCAACCGCTGTTGTTCGGCTTCCGCCCACTGAATGTCCTGTTTTGGTACATTAATTGCGATCGCCGGACAAGGATTTGTAATGTTAAATCCTTGCAGCAAATCGTGGTACATTGAAGCCGCGTACTGTTCAGTTTTCAGCGGTACGGCAGCAGTGAGAAATCGAGCACCGTTGGTTCCCGAATAGCCAACTCTCTGCGGAATGCCGGTCAGCCACAGCAGCAGCCCTACAGTCCACCGCTGACCTAGGGAAATAACTGCTTCGTATTCGCGATCGCGAATTACGCCCAGTAAATTGCCCCAATCTGCCATAGCGTTGCGGTCTTTGAAATTGTACGTCAAAACTTCTTTGACGGACTTGCAGACTCGGTAAGCGCCCTTTGCCCTCGGTTCCACGATGACATCAATTTGCGCCTCTGGATAAGACTGCTTGAGGTCATCGAGGGTGGGGAAAAATAAAATTTGGTCGCCAATCCCGCCAGGGACAAGTGCTAGTATTCGCATCATAAACGATCGGGCTATTATCTATCGAGGTAGCTCTCAGCGATCGGCTTTCAGCTATCAGCTTATAGTATTTTTAGAGTTTAAAAGCTACTGGCTGACAGCAAAACAACTGACTGAAAATTACAGGACGCTCTTAATATATACCTTGTTGGGTGAAGAAGGGTTAGTTAATGCACTTATTAATTGCGGCGGCGGGTTCGGGGCGGCGGATGGGGAGTCAGCGGAACAAACTGCTGCTGAATTTGCTCTCTAAACCTTTGCTGAGTTGGACTTTGGCTGCTGCTGAAGCTTCGCGGCAGATTAGCTGGATCGGCATCATGGGCCAGCCTGACGATTTTCCAGATTTTAAGGCAATTCTGGCCGATTTAGCTTTGGTGAAGCCTGTGGAATTGATTTTAGGAGGGGCTACCAGGCAAGAGTCAGTTTACAACGGTTTGCAGGCTTTGCCACCAAATGCCGATCGAGTGTTGATTCACGACGGCGCGAGGTGTTTGGCAACTGCTGAATTGTTCGATCGATCTTCCGAAGCTCTCTTAAGCTGTCCGGGCTTGATTGTCGCCGTCCCGGTCAAGGATACGATTAAGGTCGTAGATGAGCGTCGGATCGTGCGAGACACGCCGGACAGAAGCAATTTGTGGGCGGCCCAGACTCCCCAAGGATTTGAAGTGAAATTGTTAAAGCAGTGTCACCAAGAAGGGCGACAAAAAGGTTGGGAAGTGACAGACGATGCGGCTTTGTTTGAAAAATGCGGTTTACCAGTGCAAATTGTTGAGGGAGAAGAGACGAATTTGAAAGTCACAACACCGGTTGATTTGGCCCTCGCTGAATTTATTTTGCGGCAGAGAACAGATCAGAGAAAATAGAATTTGTTGACTCTTTTTAAGAACGGGCATCTTGCCCGTTCCACAATCCATAATTTTCTTAATTGTGGAACAGGCATCTTGCCTGTTCCTTTGCACGGGCAAGATGCCCGTTCCACAATCAATAATTTGTTAGTTGTGGAACAGGCATCTTGCCTGTTCCTTTGCACGGGATCTGGGGCCCGTTCCACAATCAATAATTTGTTAGTTGTGGAACAGGCATCTTGCCTGTTCCTTTGCACGGGATCTGGGGCCCGTTCCACAATCAATAATTTGTTAGTTGTGGAACAGGCATCTTGCCTGTTCCTTATGTTATCTTAGAAATCTCATAGCTGGAAGTAAAAAATATGATTTCTGTTGCGCCGATCGCACCCCCATTACCCCTAGGCGAACAGCGAGTAGTGTTGAGAAATATTACTTGGCAGGGTTATCAACAACTGCTACAGATTTTAGGCGATAACCGATCGGCTAAATTGATATTCGACCGAGGGATTTTAGAAATTACCATGCCTTTAGAAGAACACGAATTTTCAGCACGCTTAATCGAACTTTTGATTCGGATTTTGGTAGTAGAGCTAGGTTTAAAAATCAAAACAATGGGTTCGACAACCCTCGATCGGACTTAGAGCGCGGTGCAGAACCAGATAATGCCTATTACATCCAAAATCAGCCCCTCGTAGCCGGTCGTACAGTAGATTTAGCCACAGATCCGCCACCCGATTTAGTCGTAGAAATAGATATCACCCATACCGATATTAACAAGCTTGCTCTCTATGCCAGTATGGGAGTACCGGAGTTTTGGCGTTACAATGGTAGAGAATGGCGAATTTACAAGCTAGAGAACGATGAGTATTTGGAAGTATCGGTCAGCCCCACTTTTGCAATACTTCCGAAGTCCAAACTTTACGAATTTTTGGCAGCAGCGCAGCTAGATGAAGTAGAAGCCGAGGTGAATTTACGCAACTGGGTGAGAGAGATGACGAATATTAACACAAATGGAGGATAAAAGCAATGGAATATAGCGGTAAATGGCGGATCGCGGAGATGGAATTGTGGGATAGTGATTACTTGGACATGGAAGTTGAAGCCTATATCGAGATCGATCAAACAGGTTCAGGAGAATTTCAATTCGGTTTAGTATCAGGTCAAATTGACGGCGAAGTCGTAAAAGATGGAAAGGATCAGCGGTTTGAGTTTACATGGGACGGTAATGACGAGAACGATCCTGCATCTGGTAGCGGTTGGCTCAAATTAAAGGATAAAAACTCGGTAGATGGTCGAGTCAAATTCCATCAAGGCGATAGTTCTAGCCTTGTGGCTGAGCGCATTAACAATAAATAAGCGATCGCACTTAATGCTTTAAAAGTGACTTTTTGAGCGATTTACTTACTTGTTCTCAGGAAGAGCCTGGTAACGCAGATCCGAAGGCTCTGCCTCCAATTTTCCTCTCGCGAGGCAGAGGCTCTAGACATGGGTTCTCAGGCTCTTCCTGGGAACCAGTTAAAATTTCTTTGTTATAAATCTCCTTAGGAATGAAAATTTAATAACTTAAGCGATTGCTCGTTACCAGGCTCTGCCTGGTAATGCAGATCCGGAGGCTCTGCCTCCTCTGATATCGCAACTTACAGAAGAGAAGACTGTAGGAGGTGCTTAAGTTATTAAGTTTTCGATCCTTAGATCCTCTGGCAAGGTGTTGCTGATCAAGTCTGAATCCCACTAAAAACCGAGCTGAACCATGCTTTATTCGAGTTTGGACAAATGTTATAGGTAGACCTTTTTCCATCAAAGATGAGGATTTAGCCACTACCTATAGAGTGATTTTAGGTTTTGTCCAAACTCCAAATGCTTCAGCGCTGTAGTGAACAGGAGAAACTTATCACCATCCAAACCTCTGGTAGACATCCTCAAGCCTTTTGATGATACGTGGATGATTGAAAATACTATTGAGCATGGCATTACCCGAAAGATAGAACGATGTGCAGGTTGTTCGGAAAAACCTTCCCGAAAACAACTGTTGATATTTCCCAATAATGCGACTTCTACAGTTGATAAAATCTTGACTTATTTTTCCTGGTGACAAGTGATGAATATGGAAATCCACCACATATGCAGAATATCCACGCATTGCAGCCATAAAACATAAATCAAACCCATATAAATGAAATCCATCCAGGTCCCTAGATGCCCCCAAATTAGCATCTTTGCGTACTAGGATAAAGTTCTCATCCAATGATTGAACCTTCACGGGAAATTCCCCAGTGTTATTATCGCCATGGGGGTCTGTAAGCCTTAGCGAGAGACATCCGAGGGATTTTCCCCCTGCATTTCCTAACAGTGCCCACTTCGGATCAAGTTTATTCAATTCAGCAATACAATTTTCCAATTGGGCAAGGTTGTGATTGACCAATTCAATATCCTGATGGCAAATGATGATATACCGACCTTTTGCCATCCTCAGAAACTCGTTAATCCCAGAATAGGCATCGGCTGCATTTGTGATGCTATTATCGATATACAAATACTCAGTAATATCGGGAGCAAAACCAGCTTTGGCAAAGGACTCTAACATTTCCTGATATAGATCTTTATCAGTTAATAAGGTGCAAATTGAATACCTTGGCAAAACCGTTTCGTTTACCAAGGTTCTAAGATCCGTTGCCTTAATATGATGATGCATTTTTACAAGACACCTTGTAGTTGAAAACAGCAAAATTCAGATATGCACCGCAAGAGACTATTTGCAAAAGAGTAGATGCTCCCTCACCTTGTTGAGAGAGAAGATCCCAGACTAGCTCCCCTTAAGCAGGAGATTTCCGGGAAGTCTAGCTGATATTATATCATAAAAAATCGGTATTAGATTGGACTTTGGACAAATGAAATTGCCCAGCTACCCAAATAGCTGAGTCCAAAAGCAAGTCATCAAGCTCAAGTCAGCAATTTTTACTCGTTCCCAGGCTCTGCCCATTGGTGACAACTTAAGCTGAAGTTCCCCGCTTCGGGGAACTTCAGGCTTGCCTCCAGCTCGATGGTGTAAGGTAATCTGGTCTGTAAGGTGTGAAAGAGGAGCAACATGGGAAAACGACGTACAATCAATCCAGATCATATTCCCGATCGGAATTTACCAGCTCGCCTCAACTGAAGTGGTATTAATGGATGTGGCTGATGCGGTTGCTGATGAATTAGAACTCTCTACTGAGCAGATTTCTTTAGAAATGTTGTTTCGCGGATTCTATCACTTTAACCATGCCTATTCTTGTGGCAAGGCGTCCGATCATATCGCCTATTTTACTGCCAGGGAGAACCAGGATTTGAGGATTGTCAAATATGAGCATAAATCCAGGATCAGACAACAGTTAAATCTGTCTGCCTATCCCACTTGACATTGGTGACAAATTAGGAATTTGTCACCAATGGGCTCTGCCTGGGAACCAGTTAAAGAACAAATAACAATAACCAATAACCAATTAACCAGTTAAGAAGGATTAATTGGAAAATCGCCATCACTATCAACCTCTGCGGAACTTTTAACTAAATCCAAGAACGCAAACACGGCCGGAATCAACAACCCATCCCTCAAAACAGCCACCCCAATTACCCTTTCAAAATCCGCAGGCAAACTGCAAACTTTCAACGAAGTAGGTATCGGTTCCGCCGCCAAACGGGGAAGAATTGCTGTACCCAAACCTTGCATCACCATACTGACAATAGTTGAATCTTCGCTGAGTTCGTAAGCGATATTTAAGGGAAACCCCGAAGTTGTCAAATATTTTCGCAGCGGTACAGAACAAGCATTTTCGGCCGGCTGCAAAATCAACGGATAAGCCGCTAATTCTTTCCAGGTAATCTTAGCACTTGACAATTTGGCAGTTGGCGGCAACAACACAACATATTTATCCCGCAAAATTTCTCTAGTTTCAAATTCATCGGAGATGGGAAGAGAGACAAAGCCGATGTCTGCTTTGCCCGATCGCAAAGCCTCTTCCACAGCTCGGGTATAATAAACTTCGGTAATGCTAACCGTAATTTTGGGAAAGCAACTGCGAAATTTAGCAATAATACCCGGTAGGATATGAGTTGCGACACTCCGAAAAGTAACTATCCGTACCTGGCCTCCCTGCAAACCTTTTTCTAAATCCGCTTCTTTGACCATCATTTCTAAGGTGCAGGCTATTTGACGCCCGTGACTCACCACCCTTTCCCCCACTGGCGTCAGTTGAGCACCGTGTCGCCCCCGGTGGAACAATTGCACTCCCAATTCTGTTTCTAAAGAGGCGATGGCGTGGCTGACGGCGGATTGGGACAGTTCCAATTGCAAAGCCGCCTCGCTAAAGTTTTCACAGTCTGCTACAGCTATCAAAGCTTGAATCTGAGAGAGTTTCATCCGCCGCGTATTGATTTCGTTCATAGCGTTTGTGCCAGTAGTACCCAAATTGTCACAAGGGCTTCGATATATCGATTTTATTCATACAACCTATGCAAGCAATGCTTTGATTTTAAATTGCCACAGAGTTAAGGTTAGTTTATCAGGTAACAGATAGACTTTTACAGGACTTGCACGACAACAATATTGTGCTGTAATTGCGATAAAATTATTGCAGTTAAAGCTATTTTTTGTATTTTTATTGGTGCATTTTTTGTAGGAGTTATTACTTTAAGGTGTTGGCTATGTCTACTTATAAAAGTCAGATAAATCCCCGAATAATGAGGTTTTTTTCGATTGCCGATCGAGCTAAACTCTCCGAAAAACAGAAAGGGCTATCTCTCTTTTCAGCTATAAATAAAATTGGGCAGTTTTTGCTCTACCTCATTTCTGGTGAGGACGAACTGAGAATTTGGCAGACGTGCGATCGCTATGGTAACACTTGGTGGCACGGTTGCGATCGAGCTACAGGTCGCTCTACCTGTGTGGCAACTGAGGATGAAATGCGCGCTTGGCTCGATCGGCGTTATTGCCAATAGTAGTGTGTGGGTTGGGTGGAAATGAAGTGAAATACAGTCTTCGATTAGTAATTACCCATTAGCAATTACCCATTAGCAATTACCCATTAGCAAGTAGGAGATGCTATGCTTCAAATATCTTCCGAATGTGCAGCGCCAGATCGCATTATTCTGATGGAAAACGAGGTATACAGATTGCCTCAAACTCATCGAGAAATTCAAGTTTTGTCAGGAATTGCTTGGATCACGCTTGACCAACAGGACATCATCTTGCAAAGCTCTGAAAAAGCATCGCTTCCACCCAGCAAAAACTTTGCTGTCATATCCGCTCTCAACAATATGCCGCTGATTATGGCAGTCTGGCAAGACAAAAACCCAGTCAGAACCTAGGGATTGAGAAAAAATTTGGCAGGAACACCCCAAAAAGCTCTATCTTAATAGTTATCACTTAGCTATTGGAGGACTCGATCGGTGCACTGCCGCTCTTATCACTTCAGCTATCTCGCAGCTATAAGTATTGTCTTATCGCCCGCACTCAGCTTGCTGGCAATTTCAGACGCTCGGGCTTATGCCCCCATTATAAATGCGAGGCGCGCCCAAGCGAGCGATCTCGCTCAGGCAACAGACCGCAAAACGCAAGCAGACGAACTCTTTGAAACAGGAGTAAAACAGCACCGCGAGGGTTTGTTTCGAGAAGCAATCGAGACTTTTGAGCAAGTTTTGGCAATTCGCAAGCAACTAGCCGACAAAGCGGGAATCGGAGAAACCCTCAATAATATGGGGGAAGTTTATGGCGAAATGGGTTTGAGGGCCGAAGCTTTGGAAGTTTTGCGGCAAGCTTTAGTCATTCACCGAGAAATCAGCGGAGGGCGTCGTATCGCGCGCACTCTCAATCTCATCGGTTTCGTTAACCGGATTGGGGACAATTTTTCCGAAGCGATGAAACTGCACCAAGAAGCTTTGGAACTTGCCAAAACTACCGACGACCAAATTGAAATTGGAGAATCGCTCCACAACATCGCGGCCGTGTACACAGAACAGGTAGATTACGCCAAGGCGATCGAATTTTACCAGCAAGCGCGGACGATTCGCACGGCATCGGGCGATCGGCGCGATTTAGGCCGTACCCTCAATAACATGGGCGGCGTCTACTACAACATCGGCGACTTTGATAGAGCGATGGAATTTTATCACCAAGCTTTAGCAATTCGTCGGGAAATCGGAGACCGGGCTGGCGTCGGCCGCCTCCTCAACAACATGGCACTTACCTCTCGCAAGCTTGGCAAAGATACTCAAGCGCTGATTTATTTTCAGCAAGCAATACCGATGTTAGAAGCAATCGGCGACAAGACAAGTATCGGACGCTTGCTCAACAATATGGGCGCAATTCATGAAAGTCTCGGTCAATATGCTCAAGCTCTCGAATCCTACGAGGGAGCTTTAAAAATTGCCCGCGAGGGCGGTGATAAAGCCGGAGAAACTACAGCGATGGAGGGCATTAAGCGATTGTCTTCCGGTCAGCTTGTACCGCAATAATGACTGTTAGTTGCTAGAACAATCAATCAATATAAGCTATGTATATCCGTACCGAAAAGCCAGAAGATGTAGAAGCTGTTCGCAACGTTAATATTGCGGCATTCGGGCGAGAAAATGAGGCTAACTTAGTTGATCGAATGCGGGGAATTGGAGCTACATTTTCCTTTGTTGCCGTGCAATCCGATCGCGTTGTCGGACACATTTTCTTCAGTCCGGTTGTCGTCGAAGGAAAATGTTCTAGGAATTTGTCGATTCAGGGGTTGGCGCCAGTCGCAGTTCTACCCAACTATCAGCGGCAAGGTATAGGAACGCTGCTGATTCGGGAGGGTTTAAAAGAGTGCGGGCGATCGGCATTTCAGGCAGTGGTTGTGCTTGGTCATCCAGATTTCTATTCGCGTTTTGGGTTCATTCCTGCTAGTAGAAAGAATTTGGGATGTGAATATGATGTGCCCGATGAGGCTTTTATGGTGTTCGAGTTAGAAAGTGGAGCTTTGGAGGATTGCAGCGGAACGGTGAAGTATCGATCGGAGTTTAGTCTATGCGAGTGATATTAATTCCGCCCTTCATCAGAATTATTCATCTCTCTCTGATCTCCCTCTGCGTTCTCTGCGTTCTCTGCGGTTAAATCATTCCGATGCAACCGGAACTGATCTGACGAAGAAGTATCGTAAAAAATTATAAAAATAACATTTAGTAGTCACAGTGGAAAGCGGTTGTCCTGTACTTGCCTTTTTGAAGCCTAAAACCTGCACAACTATTACCCAGCAAAGTGATTTAAATGCCCCCTTTTCCCTTCTCCCCTTTTGCACCTTGCAAAGCAAAAATCGGAGTTTGAGCAGATTTCCCCTTCAGAGCAACAGCTCCCAAAGCCTCGCAAATGAAGTTTAGCTCGATCGACTCAAACACCATTTCAGCAATCAAAATTTGGTTTTCCCCCGCCTTGCTCATCAATCGAGCAGCCGTATTCACCGTATCCCCGAGGATATTAAACTCCCTGCGCCCTCGCGGTTCCCCAACCTCAGCAGCAAACACCGGCCCCAGGGACAGGCCAATTTGACAGCTTACTTTTATTTCTTTACCCCCGATAATTACCCGAGGCAAGCCTGTAATCATATCTCGGATCGCAATCGCCGCACTAGCGGCGCGGCTGGCGTCATCCCTGTGAGCGTCGGTTACGCCAAAATAAATCAGCATATCGGAACCGTCTAAGTGCGCCGTTACTTTTTGCAACACGCCCCCTTTAGCCGAGACTACAGCATCAATCGACGCAAACACCCGAGAAAAAGCCACTATCAGATTGACTTCTTCCTCCAGCGAAGCTTTGTCCACAGACTCCGGTAAACCAATCAAGTTGACAAACATCACCGTCGGTTCAGGAAAATCCGGCGGGATTTTGCGCTGATCAGCATTTTCCACCAGCAGTCTCAGAATCGCTTTGGGAATATAACTAGCAAGGGGTTCAAGCCGATTCACAGCTTCCCCGATTTCTTTTACCAAGCCCGCAACGCTGCGATCGAGCAATACCGAACTCGGCATCCGCCGCCCAGTCAAAGTGATATCATACTCTCCGAGTCGATCGTCCGTGAAATCGTCCGCCACCAAAAAATAACCGGGTTTCCCGGGTTCAAAACGAAATTGCTCTCCCAAAGACTCTCTAGCAGTTTCAGTCACACACACCCGCCCCACAGTTCCATAACCCTCAGCTTGCTTGGCTTGCTGGACTGAATGCCCCAGCAGTACGTGAGCCATCCGCAGCGGGGTACCGATGTCAGCACTAATGTAGCGGCCGCAGTGGATGCCCACCCGCATCCTCAAAGACAAAACTCCCCGCGCCGTTTCAATATTGGCAAATTCATCCATCGCCCGCTGCATCCGCAAACCCGCCCGCACCGCCCTCGCTGTATCCTCTTGGTAAACCCCTGAGAGAAACTGCACCAGCATCGCATCTCCGGTAAACTCCAGCAAATCCCCGCCCGATTTGCTGACAATTTCAATCATCGAGGCAAAATAGTCGTTAATCACGCCCAGCAGGCTTTCAGCTCCCTTGCGCCCCTGGGTCGCATTCGCTTCCAACAGCGAGGTAAACCCTGCCAAATCCGTGAACAGCAAGGTGCCTGTTTGCCACTGGTAGCGCACCTCGCCCGGGTTGGGCGGAGATTCGGACACGGGCCGGGGCACGTAGTCGTGGAGGATGTAGCGCAGAGTTCGCAGGTGATCGAAAACCCCCATTAGCGTTGCGGGGGACGGATCTACCCACGCAGCCGCGTACAGTTGGGCGGAAAGGAGCGATCGCAGCCGCAGTTCGATCGCAGCCAAGGGAGGATTGTAGGTTAATCTATTAATAATTTCCACCTAAGTCTATTCTTAAAAAATAAGGTAAGTTCGATCAATCGAGAGGCAACACCAATAAATCGACCTATACCATTATGATAAGTTTCCAGTGACTCCATACCAGCCAAACCCAGAACCCACGATAGAAACTTCCGAAAGTCACAGCTTGCTAGCTCCCGATTTGATCCGAGCTGCTCGATCGGCATATAGTATTTATCTGAAAGTGCATTCCGAGCAGATGCAGCGTCCGGCAGGTGTAGTTGTCAGTCACCGAAGCGATCGAGGTCAGCTAATTTTTGCTTCGCAGCCGGTTTTGTTGCCCGGTGAACGTTTTGTTACTTTTGACGAAATTGAATCTCAAATGTATTAATTGGTAATTGAGCATTGGGCATTGGGCATTGGGCATTGGGCATTGGGCATTGCGAGTTGGAAAGTGACAACTAATATTTATGTTTGCTCGAACGATTGTCAAAAAATAGGTTGGTAGTGAGGACTTTAGTCCTCAGAATTTGGCTCTTGACTAAAGTCCATACTACAAACCTTATGGGTAATTGACCGAACACAATCTAACAATTAATAAATAACCACAGACAACAGACAACAGTCAACAGTCAACAGACAACAGTCAACAGTCAACAGTCAACAGTCAACAGATAACTTAATGGAAATTATATTTAATTCCCTTGTCAGCGCGATCGTCTTTGTTATCGGATCTGCTATTGGCAGTTTTCTAAATGTGGTAGTCTATCGGGTGCCTGCGGGTTTGTCGGTGATCCACCCTCCTTCTCGCTGTCCCAAATGTTTAAATCAGCTCAGAACTTACGAAAATATACCAGTTTTCGGTTGGCTGTGGCTGCGGGGACGCTGCAATCACTGCCGCAGTCGGATTTCTGCCCGCTATCCACTGGTGGAAGCAGCTACGGGTTTGCTGTTTTTGTTAATCTTCTGGCGGTTTGGCGTAACAGTGCAAACTCTGGGTTTTTGGGCTTTGTTTAGCTGGTTGTTGGCTTTGTCTTTGATTGATTGCGATACAATGACTTTGCCTAATTCTTTAACTCGATCGGGTTTGGTGCTCGGATTGGTTTTCCAAATCGCGAAAGGTTGGTGGCCGACATTTAGTTTGATCGACTCGGTAAACTATCTGGTACTCGACGGTATCCTGGGAGCAGTTGTCGGGTTGTGGCTGTTTGATGCGATCGGACTTGCAGGGACGATCGGACTGGGGCAGAATGCTATGGGCGCCGGAGATACCAAATTGGCAGCCTTGATGGGAGCTTGGCTGGGCTGGAAATACTTGCTGCTAGCGGGATTCATCGCCTGTTTAGCCGGGGCTTTTGCCGGTGGCGGGGCGATCGCCCTCCGATTGCTCGATCGGCGTCAACCCATGCCTTTCGGCCCCTTTCTGGCTCTCGGTGCAGCAATTACTGCTCTGTGGGGCGAAGCCATCTTATCTAGTTACTTGCAGTTGTTTTTCCCGAATTTTAGTTTCTGAGCGACAGGTAGTCAGGCGCGATCGAGCATAATATTGTCTCAAAAATTGGTAAAATTGTTCCGTGTCTTGGATTACACTTACAACTACTAGCTTTCGTTGGGAAGCGGAATTAATGCAGCAGCTCCTAGCTGCTCATGAAATCCCCGCCCGGATTGTAGACTTGGGCATAGCATCTTATTTGGGGGCTGGAAGTGCTACAGCCCTGCAAGTTCTTCCAGAACACCAGCAAACAGCATTGATCCTCATCAGTCCCATTGAAGAGGACAAGAGTCAGTAGTCAAGTCTGTTGTTTATTGTCAGTTGTTATTGGTTATTAGTTATTAGTTATTAGTTATTGGTAGCAGCTAACAACTCACAAATAACAACAGTCAACAGTCAACAGTCAACAGTCAACAGCCCACAGTCAACAGTCAACAGTCAACAGTTAACAATTACCAAGTTTTAATGTCTTTATTTGATTGGTTTGCAAATCGACGAAAATCAGTACCGAACTCCCAAGAACGGCCGGAACGAGAAATTGCGGACGGACTTTGGAATAAATGCGAAGCTTGCGATGCCCTGAGTTATACCAAAGACCTGCGAGCAAATCAAATGGTTTGCTTGGAATGCGGGCATCATATCAGAGTTTACAGTGACGATCGCATCGAGCAATTGATCGATCCCAATACCTGGGTGCCCATTAACGAAGGACTGCACGCCACCGATCCCCTGAAATTTCGCGATCGAAAAAAATATAGCGATCGACTGCGAGAATTTCAAGAAAAAACAGGCCACCTAGACGCCGTAGAAACAGGCATCGGCCAACTAGAAAATTTGCCCGTCGCCCTCGGAGTCATGGAATTTCAGTTCATCGGCGGCAGCATGGGATCAGTAGTCGGAGAAAAGCTAACTCGCCTCATCGAACACGCCACGCGGGAACGCTTGTCCGTGCTCATTGTCTGCGCTTCTGGCGGTGCGAGAATGCAAGAAGGAATGCTCAGCTTGATGCAAATGGCTAAAATTTCCGGGGCTCTGGAACGCCACCGGGAAGCGAGACTGCTTTACATCCCGATTTTGACCCACCCGACCACCGGCGGCGTCACCGCCAGTTTTGCCATGCTGGGAGACATTATAATTGCAGAGCCAAAAGCTACTGTGGCCTTTACGGGCGGCCGGGTCATCGAGCAAACTCTGCGGGAAAAGCTGCCGGAAAATTATCAAACTTCCGAATACTCCTTCGCCCACGGTTTTGTAGACTTGATCGTACCCCGGACTCAATTAAAGAAAACTCTTGGTCAGCTAATCAGCCTCCACCAGCCCCAGCCTTTCTTGGCCGGCTCGGAATTCCCCGCCCTCGAAGCCAGCGATAACCACGCTTTGCCCCCGCAGACTCACGCTTTCAAACTTTCTCCCTAAGCAGCAGCGCCGGATGATTGTCTGTTGGTGAGTCTGGGGGAGAGACGAAAAATTTCTCAGGAATTGCTCAAAACCCGGTTTATACGAAAAATATTGAGTTTGGTAACGAGACGTTCACGCAGACACCGGGTTTTGATCCCCCCGCGCACAAGTCCTATTGGTAATAACGACGCAGCAGTGGGATGATATTGATCGGAAGTTGATTGGCCCTGGAGTTTGGCTGGGCAAAAATGCCTAGTAGCAGTTAGCGGTTAGTTAGCTTGCGATAGATCAAACAATATCTCAGAACAAACTAACAGAACAAGCTAACAGCGCTTTCTAAAATTGTCCGGCTTTCAGTTAATAGCCGTCAACTCAATTTTGACCTGTCAGCGACCTAAAAATTATGGGTTTTGCAGACCTGTCCATCGCAGAAATAGCAGAGGACTTCAACGTCCCTGTTGAAGACGTGATCCGCTTGTGCGATGAGTTAGAAATTGCCTACAAGCACCCTCAAACCCGTTTGGCTTTGGAGGATGTTAAGGCAATTATGTCCACTCTCGAAAAAAGGCGCGACTCAAAACTTCTTGCAGATTAGATCGCAAAATTCCTCTACCTTTAAAGGTAAGGCTGCACAAACTTTCGCCAGTTGTTGCAGAATCAGGGAATTTTGAACACAAATCTGTTTGCCAGGTACGATCTCTTAGCGTTCAATAATTTGCCGGATTTTTTTAAGGAGAACCATGCTTAAAAGATATTTCATTGCTCTGACCGCTGTATTCTTGAGCTTTCAGTTATTTGTCAGCAGTGCGATGGCTGTCGAACTGAGTCCTGAACTTCGCACTGTGACTTTGAATGACAAGGGTGCTCCGGTGGTGCTGAGCCTCAAACAAGTTCAGCAAGGCAAACGCCTGTTCAATTCGGCTTGCGCTCAATGTCACGCTGCAGGCATGACAAAAACTGACCCGAACGTGAATTTGAGCCCGGAAACTCTGGCTTTGGCCAACCCGCCCCGGAATAATATTGAGTCGCTGGTGGACTTTATGAAAAATCCCACCACTTATGACGGGTTTGAGGAAATTTCGGAACTGCATCCGAGCATGAAGAGTGCGGATATTTTCGCTGAGATGAGAAATCTCTCGGATGACGATTTGTACGCGATTGCCGGTCACATTCTGTTGCAGCCAAAAATTGTCTCCAAGCAGTGGGCTGGTGGCAAAGGCGCTCGCTAATCGATTTTAGATTTTAGATTTTAGATTTTGGATTTTGGATGGGGAGAGGGCTGAAGTTCGGCAAGAATTGCTGGCTGGTCGTTTTTCGCTCTAAAATCTGAAATCTAAAATTTACCTTCGGCTCATTGATTATCGCAAAAGGTTGTAGTCCCTCATGCTGCGTCGTGGTGCTTTTGTCTGCTTTCTGTTGGGGATGTTAATTATTTTGCCGCTCGTGCTGTTGGCTCCTCAACCTGTTTGGGCTGCTGCCGATTCTTACGTGAATAGGTATTTACAAGCCAGCGAACCTGTGGCTCTGGAGTTGGACTCTGAGGGACATACTCGCTTGTTTTCGGCTCAGGATTTGTCTGCGGGCAAGGTATTGTTCCAGCAAAATTGCCTGAATTGTCACGTCGGAGGAGCTAATTTGCCCGATCCGACGATATCTCTGTCTTTGGCTGACCTCAAAGGGGCAACGCCTCCCCGCAACAACATCAATAGTCTGGTGGCGTATCTGAGAGAACCGATGACTTATGACGGTACTGAGGAGACTTTTTGGTGCCGCCAAGTGCCGGAAAGCTGGATGCCACAGGCTGAGATTGAAAATTTAGCGGCTTTTGTGATCCGGGCTGCTCAGAAAGCTCCGGGCTGGGGCGTGGAGAATTTTGAGAGTTGAACTGCTACTGCCAAAAAGTGGTAAATTACTCGGAAGAAGGCGATACGACTGCGCGATCGCGCCTGTTTTAACTAATTTGGCGTAAGTCCCACGCTGTAATTGTACTCAATTCAGCGTCGGGATATAAGCCAAGCAAGGTCTATGAAAAAGAGCGACAATTTACTGTTTCTCTAGCAAAAAAACGTGTAAGATATAAGTGGTTGCGACCCACCCACTCGACTGCAAACAACAGGCTACAGTAGCAGTAATATGCTTGGCCTTGGACAACTGCGAGAGAAAGGGGGAAAGAACAGACCGCTGGTTGGTAAGGCACGTCCCACCATAAAATACAATCCAAGTTTGTTGTACGAAAATAGTTTTTGCCTTGGGAAACAGGGCTTCTGCGTGGGTTCCCTACGAAGGGATAAAGGGTGTAAAAGCCCAGAAATGCTGTGTAAGACTCGGATCGTCTTCAGTGACGAATCTCTGTAATGAGATACCCAACAGAGCAACGGCAAACGAGACACGAAGCCTACACTGTAGAAAAGGTCAGTGCTAGGTATTTCACCAGGTAAAATATCTAAAGAATCACCATTTGCGTGTCCATTAGAGGAGAACTGCGTTGAAAAGACTCTTATCGATCGCCCTGTTAGCGATCGCAATTTTTACCGTCGGCTTCGGCCGCCCTGCTTTGGCAGGAGATGCCACTAACGGAGCTAAAATCTTTAGCGCCAACTGTGCTGCTTGTCACATCGGTGGGGGCAACGTGGTTATGGGCATGAAAACCTTGAAAAAGGAAGCTCTTGAAAAGTACGGCATGAATTCTCTGGAAGCTATTACCACTCAGATAACTAAGGGCAAAAGTGCTATGCCTGCTTTTCTAGGTCGCTTGAAGCCCGAACAAATCGAGGATGTAGCAACCTACGTGCTTGAACAATCTGCGAAAGACTGGAAAGGCTAAACTGCCTCTTTGAAGTCGGGCAAGCTGGGCGGGTTTGATTTAATTTAAAACTTGTCTTCCCGATCGCACCCTCTCTCCCTCTTTAGTCAATAAATGTCGGTTTGCAGCGATCTTAACCTATTTGGGAAAGCGCGCCAGAAATCAGATTTTTATGAGCTCAAGGGTGAGGGAGGGTAATTTTATTTGAGATTTGAGATTTGAGATTTGAGATTTGAGATTTGAGATTTGAGATTTGAGATTGGAGATTGAAGATTGGAGATTTGAGATTGCTAAATGCTGACTTTGGATAAATTGTCAAGCACCTTATATTAAGATTTATTATGGCTGCGGTTCATAAATTCAAGTGTGTGCTAGGATGTAACACCTTATTAGCAAAGCCTTGAAATCAAAATTAAAGTCGATCGAGAAAGTGCAATCTACACCTGCCATGAACGTAAAAACATCAGCAAAAGTTAAAACTCAAGTTAAAACTCTCGGAGACGCGGCCTCTGACGCGATTGAGAAATATTTCCGCAAAACTGTAGCGCACGAGGCTGAAGTTCTCAAAGACAAAGACGCGGAAGAACTTCACCAAATGCGAGTCGGAATGCGCCGTTTGCGATCGGCTGTAACGGGTTTTGCTCCGGTTTTAGATTTGCCAAAAGAAGCTTCTGAACGCAAAATTGGTAAGGTGGGGCGGATTCTGGGAACGCTCAGAGATTTGGATGTGATGCTCGAAAGTCTCCAAAACCGCTATTACCCGAATTTGCCGGCTGACGAACAGGAAGTTTTAGATAAGGCTTTGTCGGATTTGCTTAAACAGCGGCGCCGGGCTTTGAAAGGGGTGAGGGCGATTTTAGAGCACAAAAGCTACGAATCGCTGAAGCAGTCGATCGAGGATTGGCTGGAAAAACCGAAGTTTCATGCGATCGAACATTTACCAATTGCTGAGGTTTTGCCAGATTTACTGTTACCTCAAGTCAGTGAGTTTTTCCTGCATCCGGCTTGGCTGTTGGGCACAGAATATGAGGATGGCAAAGTTACAGTTGCTAAGGATTTGAATGCTGAGGCTGTCGAAGAGAAGTTAGCAGCCGAGGGAACTATTCTGCACGATTTGCGGAAGCAAGCTAAGCGAGTTCGCTATTTGATGAATCTGTTTGGGGATTTTTACAGCGAGACTTACGAAGTTTATGTCGAAGATGTGAAAGCTATTCAGGAATGTTTGGGCGATATTCAAGACAGTGAAGTTTTAGGTGAGTTTCTGACAGATTTTGTCGATCGCGATCTGAAAAAAGAGTTGCCGAAATTGGCTGGTTTGTTGGCCGAAAATCGCTATGCAGCTTGGCAAAAATGGCAGGTTTTGCAGCGCCGGTATTTGAGTTCGGAAATTCGGCAAGGTTTGCGATCTGCTTTAATTCATCCTGTGATTAAAGATGCTGCTAAGGGAGATTCGCCGGAGCAAAATTAGGTTTTTTGGGTGCATAAAGTGCGTGAATGGTAGCTATCTGTAGGGAATCGCCCGCGCGGATTAGAAGCCGGACACGGCAGTGTCACGTCCCTGCTGATATGGGGTAAAATAACAGATATTTGTAGGGAAACGGCAAGGCCGTGTCCCTACTCAAGAAAGGGCGATCGCGCTTTAGGAAAAAAAGGGCTCTCGCCCGATGTGTTAAAATCAGGATTTGAGTAAGAACTAATACCAATTTCATAAAGTAGCGCTAGATCTTACCCCCCCAACCCCCCCGCGAGTTCGGGGGGGCTAAGACTTCATCAGCACATCTTTAGAAAAATGGTATAAGTAGGTATTGCAAAAAATATGCCTCGTATCTTTACAGCAATCGTTTATTGGGAAGAAGATGTTTATGTGGCAGAATGTCCTGAAGTGGGAACTGCCAGCCAGGGTGAAACAATTGAAGAAGCGATCGCCAATCTGAAAGAAGCAACAGAACTCTATTTAGAGGAATTCTCTTTTTAAAATGGTAAAATTTAATGCGATCGCGCTTCTGTCAAGAAAGGGCGATCGCTCTTGCTCTGAGAGTGCTATCCTAGATCAAAGCACAATCAGAAATTGGCGAGGAAAAAATCTTGTCAACCATCACCGATATTGGCACTCTAATTAGCCGTCATCCTGACATACATGGCGGCTGTCCAATCATTGCCGGAACGGGTATTACAGTCCGTCGCATTGCTATTTGGTACAAGCAAAGTTTGACCGCAGAAGAAATTGCCTCTCGCATCGGGCATTTAACTCTAACTCAAGTCTATGCAGCTTTGACTTATTACCATGCTAACCGAGATGAAATTGATGCTGAGATTGTGGCCGAAGCAGCCGAAGGCGATCGAATAGAAGCACTGTATAAGTCTCAAACACAAATACAGTCTGAATCTCAAGTTTTAGAAATACCTTCAGTTGCTCAATATCCCAGTCGTCGGGAGTTTATAAAATTGCCCATTGAAGAGAGACGGCGCATTTTAGCAGAACAGGCTGAGGTGATGTTAAGTCATTACCAGGAAGATACAGAATGGCAAGAATTACAGACAGGAGATTTAATTGACTACTAATTCTCTGTTTCCCAAACGTGGTGATGTTTGGCTTGCTAATTTTGACCCGACAGTGGGGGCGGAAATTAAAAAAATTCGTCCGGCTGTGGTGGTAAGTTCGGATAGTGTTGGCAAATTACCGATTAAATTAATTGCACCAGTCACAGATTGGAAAGAATATTATATTGGCAATATTTGGCACGTCAGAATTGATCCAGATAGTGCTAATAATTTAACGAAAGTTTCGGCTGTGGATGTGCTGCAATTGCGTGGTATGGATGTACAAAGGTTTATTCGTAAGATTGGGGAAGTTTCGACTACTACTATGGATGACATCGCAATAGCGATCGCATCGGTTGTTGAGTATCGGTAGTTAATGAAAGGGCGATCGCGCTTGGGGATAGGAAGGGCGATCGCTCACTTGTCAGGTAATTATGGTACTCTAAAAGTTAGATAACTAAGACTGGTAAGACTAGATCAGTGTGACAACACAATTTTTCTGTCCGTATCTCGACAGTGAGGTCGAACTCACAGAAGAGCGAGAGCAGCACATTGCTGAGACGCATCCCGATTTGCTACCAACTTATCAAGAAAGAATAGCTGAAACTCTAGCTGACCCAGATGAGGTTCGATGTGATTTACGTTTCGGCAATACTTTTCTATTTTCAAGGCAGTATGGTAAGGGTCGCAAGGGTAGATATGTTGTAGTAGCTGTTGTGAGTGATACAGTTCCCAGAGAACGCAATTGGATCGTGACAGCTTACCTGACAAAAACTGTTACCCAAGGAGAGATAATGGCACAAAAACTAACTTTCAAATACGATGCTGTCGGCGATATTCTGTACATTAATAAATGTTCGCCTTATGCAGAACAAGAATCGCAAGAACTCGACTATGGAATTGTTGCTCGTCTCAATCCTGAAACTGAGGAAATTGAAAATATAGAAGTTATGTTTTTCTCAAAGCGGTTTTTAGAGAGTAATGTATTTGAATTGCCGATTGTCGCAGACTTGCACTTAAGCCTTCAGGCTTGAGATTGTTGCGAAAGGGCGATTCCCTACGGGATAGCTTCGCTCGCGCGTACTTTAGTCAAGAAAGGGCGATCCAAAAATGTGATCATAGTTGCAGTAAAAATGCTTAGAAAATATTATGACTTTACAAGTCATTTATCCTCATATTGAAAAACCAGGTGTAGGGGAACCTGCACGGCTGCAACGGATACCGCGAGTGCGGATTGCTCAAATTGTGATGGACTATTTGGCTTACGGGTGGTCAGTTGAAGAAATGTGCCGTCAGCACTCATATTTGATGATGGCGGAAGCTCATGCAGCAATGGCGTATTATTTTGACCACCAGGGGGAGATAGACGGCGAAATTCGCAGCGAGTGGGGGGAAGCGGAACAAGCAAAATCTCAAAAAGTGCGATCGAAAGCTTCCTGCTAACAAGGTTGTGCAGCCATTGTGGTAAATTCTACATAGCTGGGAATCTTCGCTCAAGGCATGGCAAAAACACCGATCGCTCTATATCGACAAGGCAACGCTAATTCACCTAGAATGGATAATGTTCGATCGAACAAAGATGTTACTACCTATGAAGAGAACGGTCAAATCTGGGTAGATCCTACTTTAGGAGGTGGGATTTCAACATTTGCTACTCAAAGAAGCGGAAAAAACTGGTGGAAGTTAGATGCGGAGAGTGAAATTCCTGCCGCACTCGATTTAATTAATGACCACAACGATCATTGGTTGTGGAAACCGGGTTACAGAATGCCGATCGAGGAATACAAGCAGGCTCTTAAACTAATCGGTGCGTATTTCTACAAAGTGAGTTAACGGTTTCAAGCTTTGGCAGTTTTCAAGCTGACTGGGTTAGGATAGTGGCAAGTAACTATAAATATTAAAAATGGAGTTCTGATGATTCTATCTTTTAAGGATGTACAATTTATTATTGAAGCTCTGGAATTTCGGATCGAGGCATATCAAGAATGTTTGAAAGATGAAGAGTTGGATGATGATGAATTATCGGATATGGGCAATGATTGCTATTTTTTAGAAGCGCTACGCGAAGATTTAATGAAGGCTATTAAGGAGGGTAATATGCCTGAGATAGCTAAACCTGTACCCTCAGACGGCTTATATCAAGAGGTCAGAAATTAGTCAGGGCGATTCCCTACGGGATAGCTTCGCCGCGCGTGCTTTAGTCAAGAAAGGGAGATCGCTCTTTTGCTAATAAGTAAATTCTACTTTGATTGCAAGAATATTGATTGCAGATTCCGTATCCACAATGGTTATACCAAATTCACAAAATCTTGCTATAACCATTGTGTAGGGTCGAGTGTAACGCCAGGTGCGTTGCTCAACCCAACAATTAATCGGAGCTATTTAAGCAGCACCGATGTTTAGCATCCACCACCCATGTTGGTACCTCATCACTAATTAACATTATTATTATGCGTGTATAAATAAAACTGTGTCAAGCCGGATAATATCGGAAAATGCCGGGAGTTTTATCAATCACAGTTTAGAAAAAAGTCATAGTTTATCTGGTAATATCGGAAAATGTCGGATACAATAGCTAAAACCCGCACACCACCACGATCGATGGACGCTGAAGAAATCTTAAAATTTGCCGACAACCTTGTTTTCACCAAAACTGGAAAACACCTCGACAACGTGCAAGAGGCTATATTGCTTGGTGCTTGGCAAGGTCAAAAATACCCGAAAATCGCACAGGAAGCTCATTGTAGTGAAGGTCATGCTAGGGATGTTGCTTCGGAATTATGGAAAATACTTTCAGATGTATTAGGTGAAGCAGTTAATAAATCTAATTTTAAATCCACATTTAAAAGGTTGCACATCTCCAATGTTTCATCACCTATTGGGAAAGCTTTTGTAGGAATTAATAACATCAATGTCTGTGCAGATACTTTCCAATCTCCAGAAGTTCCGAAAACCCGATCGCCCTCCGCCCCAGAAAACACCCAACCCGAAATACGCCAAGACTTAAGAGATGCACCAGATATCACCTCATTATTCTACGATCGCACATCCGAACTCGCCACGCTACAACAGTGGATAGTACACGATCGCACCCGCCTAGTCGCAATATTAGGACTCAGCGGAATTGGCAAAACCGCGATCGCACTCCACCTCCTCCCACAAATCCAGCATCAATTTGAATATGTAATTTGGCGAAGTCTCGGCACATCCCCAACCCTCCATAATACCCTAAAAAGCCTAATTAAATTTTTATCTAATCTACCAGAAACCGAATTGCCAGCCAGCACCGATGAACTACTATCGCTGCTAATCGACAAATTGCGATCGCACCGCTGCCTCATCATCCTAGACGACGTACAAACAATTCTCAGCAGCGGGCAAATAGCAGGCAATTATCGACCAGAATATGAAAATTACAGCACCCTATTCAAACGTATTGGCGAAACTTGCCACAACAGTTGCTTAATCGTCAATAGTTGGGAACCGCCTAGAGAAATTGTCGCATTAAACAGAGAAAACGCCCGCGTTCGCACTTTATCACTCGACGGTTTAGGTGCAGCAGCAGGCGAAATCCTCAGAGAAAAAGGTTTACTCGAACCGGACAAATGGGAAGCCCTGATTAACACTTACCGAGGCAATCCCTTGTGGTTAAAAATAGTTGCCGCCATGATTCAAGAATTATTTAGCGGGCGAGTTGCCGAATTCTTGAAATATGATACGCTATTCTTGGGAGATGAATTGAAAGCAAGATTGCAGCAGCAGTGCGATCGCCTATCAGACTTAGAAAAACAGGTAATGTGCTGCATCGCGAATGAAATCGAGCCTGTTTCAATTTCTCAAATTATAGAGAAGGTGCAATTATCGCCCGACGATTTATGCAATGCGCTGCTATCTTTGGGACATCGAGCCTTGATTGAAAAACAAGAACAGGATAATCAGGCGCTGTTGAGTTTATCGCCAGTGCTGAGACAATATGTGATATCATATCCAGTCGATTAACCGCAATAGCTAAGGTTCGTAGTGCGGACTTCAGTCCGCAACCGTATAGCGGACTAAAGTCCGCACTACAAACGAACCGTTTTTGTTATGGTAATCGATCGGACATGATATCAAAACTGAATATTGTCGCGATGGAAGATGAAATGCAAGTATTAAGGCGTGCAGCGCGCACCCTACAAGTGAGTACATATCACGACTGCAACCACTTCATAAACTTATCCGTCGCAGTGCCAATTGACTGTCCCACCTGTTTCTTCAAACGCCACCGCTGAAACGCTTGTTCGTAATCTTCCCCTTCAGTTTGATACACATTCCAAGCATTCAGCGACAATCCCAATCCCCACGTTAGTAAAATAAACAGCGACCAAGAAAGCTCATGAGATCCTGCTAGGTTAAACAAAACAAAAAAACTATTGATTATACCGTACTTTGTCACATTTTTCTGCAATTTGCCGCGACGGAAAGTGTTAAAAACCAGTTTTTCTTGAACTTCCCCTCTAGTTGCTAACCATTGCTGTTCCGCCACCACGATATCCTGTTCGGAAATGCCCAATTCCGCTGCAATCTCGAAAAGCTGGACTCGGGAAAGTTCGCCTTCATCTTGTCGGCGGGCGATCGCAAGCTGTAAAATACCTTGAGCATCCTCTGAACCGTAAATTTGATTTATTTGACTTTCATTTGTCGCCATAACAAGTTTCCTATAATTCCTGACATCCTTTCTATGATAGATATAAGCGCAGTTAAACGGCAGGTAGTGACATTGGCGGATTTCAACACCCGGAAAATGAGGAGGCGATCGCACTTCCCACAGTCGTCAAGCGTGTAGGTAGTTCACCCCAAAGTATACATCCAGCCATCCCTGGCGCAAATCCTCACAATTCCGTCCCAAACTACAGGCGTCGCCTCAAATGACAAACCCGGCTTAAATCTCCCCGATTCTATTACTTTCAAACGGTAAAACTCCCCTTTAGCATTTTTCAAAGCATTCTTATCCCCCGACTTCGCTCGTTCCCAGTTCAAATTGAACAAATAAACACCGTTGTATCCCGCACTGATCAGTTTATTGCCATCCGTAAATATCGGAGTCGAAATTGAAGAACCAATCGCTTTTTTAAATACTATTACCGGAGTATCGTAAGACTGATTTCGCCAAGGTACAGCTATTTTTTTGCCTGTTATCATATCTTGGGAACCGATGTACAAATTGCCGTCGATCGCATTTGTGGCAAACAGCGCCGGAAACTCCCCTGAATTGTACTCGTCATTCAACGCCACCGAGCCAATTATCCCGCCTTCCCAGCTAGAAAGTCGGCGATTTCCGGTAGGCAAAAACCATTCTACACTGGCATTCGGTTCCTTGTTGGGATTCAGCTTCAGCACTCCACCGTTGCCCTGAATGTATTGTTTTTCAATGGCACAAAACAGTTTACCTGATTTAGAAATTACAGCACTTCCATCCAAATCTGAACCAGTATAGAAATCCCAAACTATCTTTTTAGTTTCAATGCTAATACCGTAAATATGACCTGAACCAGCAGCTATAAATATTCTATCTTTGAGCCGGGACGGCGATGATTCTGCTACCAAGTTGCCGCCGTGTTTGCTGATATCTGCTGCTGCATAAAGCTGTACTTCCGACAATATATTTGGCTGCTTGATGCCTTGTTTGATTTTTGCATTGCTTGTGGAACTATCGAGAAAATAGCCGATCGCATTTTCCCCCGCATTGAACAAAACTCCACCGCCGATGTCCAAAGCGCTGCTGTCATTATCCCGGCTGTAGCTGGGCGTTTTCCTGATGTCCAATTTCCAAAGTTCCTTGCCAGTTCTAAAAGATATTGCCCTAAAACTCGGCACGACACTTTTGCCACCACCGCCGCTGCGGCTTCCCTGCAAAATTACAATTCTGTTTTCGGCGCTAGCTTTTTCATCGATATAAATCGTTGATGATCCTTTGATTATATCATCAAATTTATAGCGCCAAACTTCTTTATTGGTAGCAATATCTATTTTTCGCAAATTGTGGTCATAAGCACCTATAATTAAATAAGTTTTTCCCCCGTCTCTGGTAATTGTCGGCTGTCCTGTCCAACCGGCACCGCTCCAAACTACAGACCGCCTTCCCAGAAAAGTCCGGCCGCTGCCGAGTGGAAATTTGTCGATTAAATTCAAGCTTTTCGGAACACCTCTGCCGTAGAAACGACGCTTGTCGTTACCTAAAAATGTCGGGACTAATAATTCTATTTCTGGGTCTGCTTTAGCCAGGAAATTGTTAAGATTAGTTTCTAATAAAGCTTGCTCCGAGGATGCAGTTTGGCTCAGTTTGATAACAGCAGGAGGAACAGCAGCACTCAGCAAAAATTGTCCTAGCTGTTGATTGAAGGTTCTCCGAGATGATAAGCTCATATTTGATCGAGATAATCAGCCTTAATATTAAAACATAATTATCAGCAACAACTCAACTAAAACATCTCGCGCTAAACTGCTAGAGGACTGACAAGCTTACCCAGCACGAGTAAAAGTATATTTGATTATGGTCAACCGTCTTGCTCAATCCCAAAGCCTTTACCTGCGGAAACACGCCGAAAATCCGATCGACTGGTGGCCCTGGTGCGACGAAGCCCTAGAAACGGCCCGAAGCGAAAATAAACCGATTTTCCTGTCAATTGGCTACTCTAGCTGCCACTGGTGTACGGTGATGGAAGGAGAAGCATTTTCCGATCGCGCGATCGCCCAATACATGAATTCGCACTTCCTACCGATAAAAGTCGATCGTGAAGAACGCCCAGATATCGACAGCATTTATATGCAAACCTTGCAAATGATGACCGGTCAAGGCGGTTGGCCCCTCAACGTTTTTCTGACTCCCGACGAGCGAGTTCCCTTCTACGGAGGCACTTATTTCCCTGTAGAACCGCGCTACGGACGGCCGGGATTTTTAGAAGTTTTGCAAGCAATTCGCCGCTTTTACGACACAGAAAAAGGCAAAGTAGAAGCCTTCAAAGCAGAGATTTTAGGCAACCTCCAACAGTCAGCAGCACTGTCAGGAGTGACCGCCGAATTAAATCGCGAAGTCTTCCAAAAAGGCTTAGAACTCAACACCGGAATTATTGCGGGCAGCAACCCCGGCCCCAGTTTTCCGATGATACCTTATGCTGAGCTAGCACTGCGGGGAACGCGATTTAATTTTGAATCAAAATACGACAGCAAACAAGTCTGCACTCAGCGCGGATTAGACTTAGCATTGGGCGGCATTTACGACCACGTAGGAGGCGGATTTCACCGCTATACGGTTGATGCGACTTGGACTGTACCACACTTTGAAAAAATGCTCTACGACAACGGTCAAATTGTTGAGTATTTAGCAAATTTGTGGAGCGCGGGAATACAGGAACCGGCTTTTGAAACTGCGATCGCGGGGACAGTAGAATGGTTGAAGCGAGAAATGATTGCGCCAACAGGCTATTTTTATGCTGCACAGGATGCTGACAGCTTTAACACTTCTGAAGAACTTGAACCGGAAGAAGGAGCATTTTATGTCTGGACTTATGCCGAACTGGAACAACTATTAACTGCTGAGGAATTGGCGGAAATTAAAGCAGAGTTTACTGTTAGTCGCAGCGGCAATTTTGAAGGCAAGAATGTATTGCAGCGCCGCCATCCAGGACAACTGAGCGACACGGTAGAATCGGCTTTGGCTAAACTCTTTCAAGTTCGCTACGGTGGCAATCCTGATACTGTAAAAACCTTTCCGCCAGCCCGCAACAATCAAGAAGCTAAAAACGAAAGTTGGCCTGGTAGAATTCCCGCAGTTACTGACACGAAAATGATTGCTGCTTGGAATAGCTTAATGATTTCTGGTTTAGCCCGCGCTGCAGCGGTTTTTGGAAATTGGGAATATCTGGAATTAGCTGTGACAACTGCTAATTTTATTTTAGATAATCAGTGGACGGATGGGCGGTTTCAGCGGTTGAATTATGACGGACAATCTGCTGTAACCGCGCAGTCGGAAGATTATGCTTTGTTTGTGAAAGCTTTGTTGGATTTGCACCAAGCGAGTTTGACTTTAGGCAACGGGGAAGAGGCAAAACAGTTGCCGAATTCTCAGTTTTGGTTGGAGAAAGCTGTGCAGGTGCAAGAAGAGTTTGATGAGTTTTTGTGGAGCGTAGAATTGGGAGGATATTACAATACTGCTAAGGATGCTAGCGGAGATTTGTTGGTGCGGGAACGCAGCTATATAGATAATGCAACTCCGGCGGCTAATGGAATTGCGATCGCCTCTTTGGTTCGTCTCGCACTGCTGGGGCAGAATTTGGAATATCTCGATCGCGCGGAGCAAGGTTTGCAAGCTTTCAGCAGTATTGTACAAGATTCTCCGCAAGCTTGTCCTAGTCTACTTTCGGCGATCGACTGGTATCAGCACTCTACCCTGATTCGCACGACTCCCGATCGAATTTCTGGCTTGATTTCGCAGTATTATCCGACTGCTGTCTGTCAGATTGAGGCTGATTTGCCTGAAGGTGTTATCGGGTTAGTTTGCGAGTGTTTAACTTGCAAGGAACCTGCGAAAAGTCAAGAGCGGCTGTTGGAGGAAATTTTGCAAAGTCAAACGCGAGTTTAGCACCAATACTGTCTATATTATTGAACCACGAAGACACCAAGGACGCGAAGGAAGAAGGAGGAAGCAGAAGGAAGAAGTAGATTATCTTCTAGCGGGAAGGAATTACATCTTCAATCCGCTCCTCCATCTTCCAAAATCTCAACTAAGTCTTCCATTGTCACGTCGCTTGGACTTAGCTTTACTGGTTAGACGGTGCTTGACGACGGCGATAGTTAGACTTTGGACACTACCTAATCTTACTCTGTCCGCAGAATCTCAGTGGCTTCAGCCCGCTTGAGTGTCAAAAAATGCAAATACTTTCCGGCGGCACGGAAACTCGAACGCTGTCGCCGACTTGGTATCGCTGCAAGTCATCTCTGTGCAAATTTTGTCGGCGAAGGGCGATCGAACTTTTATCAGTCAACCGCACCGTATAGCGCGTGTCAGTGCCAATATAAATAGCCTCTTCTATGATTGCGGCCCAGCTATTTTCAGCGTCATAATTAGCCGGATAAATAGCAGCTTTTTCTGGCCGCAACACCAGGGTAACAACTTTCCCAGCGGGGATATCTTCGGCTGTTGCAACTAACACGGCTAACTGCTGGTCAACCAACACGATTATTTTACCGTTTTGCTTTTCTACTACTCGACCACTTAAAAAATTGCTGTCGCCAATAAAATCAGCAACAAACCGCGTTTTAGGATATTCATAAATATCAACAGGCGTGCCGACTTGTTGCAGTTTTCCTCCATCCATCACTGCAATTCTGTCCGACATCGTTAGTGCTTCTTCCTGATCGTGAGTCACATAAATAAATGTAATTCCCAATTTTCGCTGCATTTTTTTTAATTCTAATTGCATTTCTTTACGCAATTTTAAATCCAGCGCTCCTAGGGGTTCATCCAACAGCAAAACAGACGGCTGTTTGACTAATGCTCTTGCTAGTGCTACTCGCTGCTGCTGTCCCCCTGACAGTTGGCGGGGATAGCGTTTTCCTACCTCGGTTAACTGTACTAATGCTAAGGCTTCAGCAACGCGATCGCGAATTGTTTTCTGAGGTAAATTCTCCATTTCCAACCCAAAAGCGGCATTTTGTGCTACTGTCATGTGCGGAAATAAAGCATAATTTTGAAATACCGTATTTACTGGGCGGTGAAACGGTGGGCGATTTTGCATCGGTTGGCCGTGAATGTAAATTTCGCCCGCTGTGGGAATTTCAAAACCAGCGATCATTCGCAAAGTTGTAGTTTTGCCGCAGCCGGAAGGGCCGAGTAAAGAAAAGAATTCTCGATCGTAAATTTGCAGGTTGATGTTGTCTACAGCTAAGAAATCTTGACTACGGACACTTTTAAATATTTTGGAAACTTCTAAAACTTCGACAGCGTGCATTGTGTTAGTATGTATGAGTGATAAAAATCTGAGTTCGAGTCCGGTTAAACTGATATCTTGCACCATTCTCAATTACTTGTTTAGGAACGGGCATCTTGCCCGTTCCACAAGAAAATTAAGTTTTGTGGAACGGGCATCTTGCCCGTTCTTGACGATGGTGCAACTCCAAGACAAGCTAAAAATTTAAGTAAACCAGCCCCGGCAGAAACCTGTTTTATATCTATTTTCCAGCTCCTGCTTTAACTTCCGTCCAAGCTCGATCGTACAATGCAGTCGCTTTCCCGACATCCTCCAATAATTTCATTTTGCCAAACACCTCAGCCGGCGGGTAAATTTGAGGATTATTCAAATCTTTCGGGTCGATTAAACCTTGATCAATTGCTGCTTTGTTGGGAGATCCGAAGTGGGTAAAATTGGAAATTTGGGCGCCTACTTCGGGCTGCAAAATAAAGTTAATAAATTTCTCCGCTAACTCTTTCTGGGGCGCACCTTTGGGAATGGTCATGTTGTCAGAAAAAATGATTGTTCCTTCTTTGGGAATAGCGTAACGGAGATTAGGATTTTCTGTCATCACTTGGAAAATATCACCGCTCCATTCCATTGTCAAATTTACTTCTCCTTGATCTAGCATATTTTGCCCGGTGTCGGGGACAAAAGCTGCAATGATATTTTTACTTTTAATCAGCAAATCGCGGGCTTTGTTAATCTCTTCGGGATTGGTTGTATTTGGGTCAAATCCTAAATACATTAAAACTCCTGCAAATGTGTATCTGGCATCGTCTTGCCACGCGACTTTTCCGGTATATTTCGGGTCGAACATCGCCGCCCAACTGTTAATTTCTCCCTGGGTTGTTTTCACGTTGTAGCCAATTCCCATGGTTCCCCACTGGTAGGGCAGGGAATATTTATTGCCCGGGTCAAAAGCTTGATTGATAAACTTAGGTTCTAGGTTCTTTTGGTTGGGAATATTGTTTAAATTCAGCGGCTCAATTATATTTTCTGCGATCATGATTTTCACCATGTAATCGGCGGGAAATATTAAGTCGTAACCGGGGTTACCCTGTTTGAGTTTGGCATAGAGTGCGTCGCTGTTCTCGAAAGTGTCGTATTGAATTTTAACATTGTTCTCTTTCTCGAATTGGGCGATCGCTTCTGGGGCGATATAACTTGCATAATTGTAAATGCTGAGGACTTGCTGCTGGTTGCCACCTGTGGGGCTACAGCCGAAAGCCAACGTTGCACTCATCACAAACAAAAGTAGGAAAGTCAGCAGGCGTTTCATAGGTTTTGTTAGTTGCAGACGACATTAATTATGACACAAAAAGCTATTTTTTTAACTTTTATGAACTCTTAGCGATGATACAACCAGCAACAAGGAAGCCAACAACATCAAAGTTGAAATGGCATTAATCGCTGGCGTCACTGCAAATTTTATCATGCCGTAAACAAATAGCGGCAGCGTCATCGAACCGACGCCAGTGGTAAAAAATGTCACGACAAAATCGTCCAGCGACAGAGTAAAAGCCAGCAGTGCCGCGCTGAAAATAGCGGGCCAAATTAGAGGGAGAGTGATGCGCCAAAAAGTCCGCCATTCGTTAGCACCTAAGTCAAAAGCTGCTTGTTCTAATTGAGGATCGAGTTCCGCCAAACGCGCCCTGACAGTAATAGTCACAAAGGAAATATTAAAGACAACATGACCGATAATTACGGTAGGTAAGCCGAGATTGAGGCGAATTCCCGTGAGATTTTCTACGATCCGAAATACTAGGGTAAAGAAAACTAGCAGCGAAATGCCGATCGTAATTTCGGGCATAATAATGGGCAAAAACAGTAAAGCTTCTACAGCTTTGCGCCCCGGAAAATGAAAGCGTTCCAGTGCTAGCGCGATCATTGTACCAAAAATGCTTGCTAGCACAGTCGAAATAGCTGCAATTAGCAAGCTGTTGTTGAGTGCTGTCCAGATTCCGGCACTGCTACTCGTAGCAATCGTTGCGCCTGCATTGCTAAACAAACTGCGGTACCAATCGAGGGTAAAGCCACGCCAAACGGCATTGAATCTGGAGGCGTTAAAGGAGTAAATAATTAAGATGAGAATTGGCAAGTAGAGAAAGGCAAATGCTAGTACAGCTTGTACCCAAAGCCACTTTTTGCCGATCGCCCGCACGAGTAAATCTAGTTTAGTCATTAGTCAAAAATAGGTTAGCCTGTAGGGGTGGGTTTTACCAACAATCTGTGCCTAAGACCAATAATCTCATAAACCCGCCCCCGCCCAACTGTAAATCTCAATCTACCTGTTTAAGTTTCATCAGACACGCGGAAGTAAATTAACACAGGAATCAATATGATTACCGTCAACAGCATAGAAAGCGCCGAGCCAAAAGGCCAATCGCGGGCTTTCATAAACTGATTTTGAATCAAATTTCCCACCATAACTGTTTTAGAACCACCTAATATATCCGGTGTGATGAAAGCGCCAACTGCGGGAACAAAAACAAAAATAGAGCCTGCAACAATACCGCGCGTTGTTAATGGTAAAAATACGCGCCAGAAAGTGCGAATATCATTTGCTCCTAAATCGTGAGCTGCTTCTACCAGTGAAAAATTTAAGCGTTCTATGCTAGAATATAAAGGCAGAACCATGAAAGGTAAATAGCCGTAAATAAGACCGATCGCCACAGCGAAAGGCGTAAAAAGCAAGTTTAACGGTTCGCTAATAATTTGCAGGCTTTGCAAGGCTGTGTTAACTACTCCTTCGCTACGCAGCAGTATGATCCAGGCGTAGGTTCTCACTAAAAAATTAGTCCAAAATGGAATAATTACCAGCAAAAGCAAAGCATTTCGCCAGCGAGGAGAACGGGTGGCGATGAAGAATGCTAGGGGATAGCCAACTAACAAGCAAGTGACTGTTGTTAGAAAAGCCAGCCAGAGCGATCGCCCAATTACCCCCAAGAAAAGTCCGCTGAACAAACGCTGGTAGTTGCTGAGAGTAAATATCCAAGTAACGCCCCCGTAAGTACCGCGTTCTAAGAAACTGTACAACAGTACAATTAGCACGGGCAAAATGAAGAAAACCATCAGCCATGCCGTAGCGGGAAATAATAGTAGCAACAGGTTAGTCTGCTGGCGGTTTTTGACACTCATTATTCACTCAAGCGAAAGTTAGCACATAATGCAACACATTTTATATCAAATCCGCATTTTATGAATTATGTCATCATTAATAAATTATCAAGAGGTACGCAATGTCAGGAGAATCGTCAACCCCCAAAATAGTCGTCGTCGGTGCGGGATGGGCAGGTTTAGGCGCTACCTATCACCTAGCCCAGCAAGGCTATGATGTCACCCTGTTAGAAGCTGGCCCCTATCCGGGTGGCTTAGTTGCAGGGTGGAAAACCGCCGGTGGGCGTTCCGTAGAAGCTGGGATTCATGGCTTCTGGTATCCCTACAAAAACATCTTTTCCTTAGTCAAGGAATTAGAACTCGATCCCTTCACGCCTTGGACTCGTTCTTGTCAGTATTCACCGGCCGGATTGGAAGTAGAATCGCCGATTTTTCAGGACGAACCGCGACTTCCCACACCGTTAGGAACCTTCCTTTATACCAGATTTAAAAGGCTGCCATTAGTCGATCGGCTTTCAGCCTTGCCCTTACTCTACGCCGTCCTAGATTTCGACAATTCCGACGAAGCGTGGCGCAGGTACGATCGCGTCACAGCCCGCGAACTATTCAAACAGTTTGGCGTTTCTGCAAGACTGTACCGCGATGCTTTTGAACCGATGTTATTAGTAGGTTTATTTGCACCAGGAGAACAATGTTCTGCCGCCGCAGCTTTGGGAATGCTCTATTATTTCATATTAGCACATCAACCGGATTTTGATGTAGTTTGGTGTCGCGGCACAGTCGGAGAAATGATATTTCGTCCCTGGGTCGATCGCCTGGAAAAACTCGGCGCCAAAGTATTGACAAAGCAGCGAGTTACTGATTTGATAGTTGACAGCAACAACCGAGCAACAGGCGTTGTTTGCGGCGAAGAAACCTTCGAGGCAGATGCAGTTATTTTTGCAGTTGGCGTCACGGGAATGCAAAAAATTATCAGCAGCAGCCCAGCTTTGCAAAGCCGCCAAGAGTTTCGGGACGCGATGAATTTGGGTGCAGTTGACGTGTTAGCTGTTCGCCTGTGGTTTGACAAAAAAATTGACATTCCGCTGCCTTCTAATGCCTGTTTTGGGTTTAGTTCGACTACGGGCTGGACGTTTTTTGATTTGAATGCTTTGCACGACGAATTCCGCGACGAACCGGGAACAGTTGTCGAAGCTGATTTTTATCACGCAAATCAATTAATTCCCCTCAAAGATGAGGAAATTGTTTCTCTAGTTCAGCGGGATTTAGCCACTTGCATCCCCGCTTTTCGGGAGGCAAAAGTAATTGACAGCAGCGCGATTCGGCTGTCGCGGGCTGTGACGCATTTTGCCCCTGGCAGCTATCAATATTTGTTGCCTGCGGTAACAAGTTATGATAATGTATTGATGAGCGGCGATTGGGTTGTGACTCGCCACGGTTCTTGGTCGCAGGAAAAAGCTTATGTTACGGGTTTGGAAGCGGCAAATTTGGTAATTTCGCGTTTCAGAATCGGAAACAAAGCGGCAATTATTCCGGTGGAAGCTGACGAACCGCACATTCAAATCGGGAGAAAGATTAATCAGTTTACTCGCAGTTTGACTAAAACATTCATTCCCGATTTTTGGCTGCCATAAGAAGAAGAAGGAAGAAGGAAGAAGGAAGAGGGAAGAAGGAAGAAGGAAGAAGAAAGAGGGGAGAAGGAAGAGGAAATTTCTTGATTTAAGCGGTAAGGTGCGCCGGGCCGTGCACCTTACCTCTAGACTAATAACCAATGATCTAAAATCCGGTAGCATCGGAATGATTAAACCGCTCAGACGCTTTCGGCGAAGCTGTTCTCGTTCCCCGCAGGGGTTCGGTGAAGGGTAGGATAAAGCGCGAAGGAAGGACTACATTTTCTTCTTTCTCTTCCTTCTCTTCCTTCGCGTCCGCGTGCCTCGCGGTTCATTTAATCTTACGACCTATTGTTATAATTCTGATACTACCGGATTTAATATGACCAATGACTAGACTTCTTGCAAAAGTCCTTTTAAGCAATTTTTCGGACGGGCTCTCCGGCCCATCCCACAACAGAAAAAACTTTTTGTGGGATGGGCCGGAGAGCCCGTTCCAGCTATTTTTGCAAGAGGTCTACTAATGATACTATCTTTAAAAAAAAATGTAACTGTATACAACCCCCAAACCAGAATCTTCATCAGTCATAGCCAATCTAAAATCTCTAATCTAAAATGGGATGACTATCGCCAATAAGGCCGACCCTTCCAAAAAACTCCCACCGTAATTCCTATTAGTGAAGTTTCTGATAAACTTGCTAAATAAGCAGGTATTGGTAGGAATAATTTTAAAACCAAACCCAAGAGCACGCACAAAATTAAAACCCACAAACTAACTCGGTTCAGCAAAAATTGCTGCTGCCAATACTCTAAAAAGTAAACTGCTAAAGCCCCCATTCCCACTGCGATAGCGAAAGGTATCAATATCCCCAGTGAGGAAGCGAACAGAAGCTTAAAGACCTTGACGAATACTTCAGACTGAATCAAGCCCCACGCTAAAAATAACTCCAATCCAACCACGATGCAGTTGACGAGGGCGGAAATTTGCAGCATTTCTCGCCAAGGTAAAAGTTTTAAGCGCCGCAGAAAATTGTTCACGATCGGCAGATTAGGTAGGTTGCTTTGATTTTATAACAGTTTTGCCCTGGCGATCGACCTTTGATGACAATTTGTGAAGTAAAATAAAGATATAGAGCAGTCTCTTGACAAATTAACCCAGAGTACCTGCCTATTAGTTGTTGGAAACGTGAAAGGAAAAAAGTTATGGTGGAGAACACTGTCGATTGTGCTGTAGCTTGCGTCAATGGCTGCGTTCTGGGCGACAAGTGTCCGAAGCGGGAATACGCAGAAGCAACGTCCAACTTTATTGAAAATACTTCTCTGGATAAAATGCTAGAAATAGCAGAGGAAGCGGTGAGAAGGAAACGGACGGAACCTCCCAAATGGATAATTCCTGATTTTCCCGAATAGAATTAGCCTCCCTATTAAAAAGCGATCGCCCTTTTGAAAATGGCGATCGCTTTTTGTATTCCCAATGAAATATCTGAGCCGAATCAATATATTTCCTGGGATAGAAGCTAAAAGCTTAAATAGCAATTATAATAACACTTACTTATAGCCATTTCCAATTACTAAAAACAATTCATTTAAAGCCAAATTCGGACATTTTTAATTTAATTTAGTTCAAAAACAAACAGGAGCAAGTATCGTGGCACAGCAAAAGAAACCCAACGCAAAAACAACAACAGAACGAGATAATTTGGGCGATTTGCCTCAAGAAATTACCGAATCTTACGGCACCGGCGTCATCGCTGAACCGGGATTGAACCAATATGAAATCACAACCTTGAACGATAGCAGTTCGGAATACGGTTCCAGCAGTTCCCAAGTCAGCGGTGGGGATGGCGATGCTGCGGCGGAACAAGAAAGTGCCACTGGCGAGCAATCGGTGGGCGGAACTGCGCCTACTCCCGACCTGGATATGGTTGACGAACTTGGAGCTGCTGCGGGCATAGAAATGGCGGACGGAGCTATTTTGCACACAACAGATATGCTTGAACATCGAGATGAAAGTCGGTGGGAATTAGACCCGAGTTCTGCGGAAGATTATCAGGAACGACCGGATTTATAGGTCTATTTGGTACAAAAAAATAGGTAGTATAATAGGAGCGGGTTGACCATTATCCATAGTTCATATCCCAAGTATTTGTAAATCCGCCCCTCCTCACTTTTGCTCTCGAAGCACATATCCAACTCCCCGAACAGTATGCAGCAGGCGTTTGGAGTTAGTTGCTTCTAATTTAATCCGTAACGCACGAATATACACTTCAATAATATTTGACTCGCCCATAAAATCGTAACCCCAGACTTTTTCTAGAATTCGATCGCGGGTAATGACTTGGCGGGGATTTCGCAGCATAAATTCTAACAAATCAAACTCTTTGGCAGTGAGTTCAATTAGTTGACTGCCTCGATAAACTTCACGGGTTAAACCGTTCAAGATTAGGTCTTCAAATTGTAGCTGATCCGGGTCATTTGGTTGAGTTCGGCGCAGACGTGCTTTCACCCTCGCTAGAAGTTCTTCCATACTGAAAGGCTTAGTCACATAATCATCAGCGCCAGCATTTAATCCAGTTACGCGATCGGGTACTTCATCCTTTGCTGTTAACATAATTATTGGTACTTGCACGCCAGTCGATCGCAACCTCAGACAGATATCCAATCCAGAGATACCCGGAAGCATCCAATCTAAAATCAATAAATCAGGTTCAGCCGTGCGGGCGAGGGTTAATCCATCCAATCCATTGGGGGCGACAGTGACGTGATATCCTTCCAGACTAAGTTCAGATTCGATGAACTTTGCCAGTTTAGGGTCATCTTCAACAAGGAGAATGCGATCGCTCATAGCTGCGGATTCCAGATAGGTAAGGTGATAGTAAAAATACTACCTTCTCCGGGTTTAGATCGGATCGTGATACGTCCTTCCATGCCTTCGATCAGGCTTTTGGCGATCGCCAATCCCAGCCCTGTACCGTCCCTAGAGCGAGTCATAGACTCATCCACCCGGTAAAACCGCTCAAAAATCCGGTTTTGATGGGGCAGAGAAATCCCAATTCCGCGATCGGCCACATGAATCATCACCTGCTGTTCCTTCTTTTCTAAGACTAACTCAACGGGTTGTTCTGGAGCAGAATACTTAATTGCATTATCAACTAAGTTAATTAACACTTGTTGTAAACGATCCTGATCCGCACAGGCGACAACATCCTCATCAGTTGAAACCAAAATAATTTTCCGATTGCTAACTTTTTCACTCATTTCGGCCACCTCAGCTACCAGAGTATTCAGCATCACCGGATGCAAACGAAAGTGCAGGTTGCCGCTATCAGCCCGTGCCAAATCCAGCAAATCTTCTAACATCCGAATCGTGCGTTCAGTTTCCCCAACCGCTGTTTCCAGTGCTTGCTGCTGATAATCACTTAAATTAGTGCTGCGCCGCAGCAAACTTTGTAAATAACCAACAACAACCGTCAGCGGAGTGCGTAATTCGTGGGAAACATTACCGACAAATTGGCGCTGTTGCTCCCAGGAACCCGACAATCGAAACAACATTTCATTAAAGGTTTGTGCAAGTCCTAAAATTTCATCAGGAGCTTGATGCAGTTGGAGTTTTGCCGCCTGCAAATTATCAGCAGACAAAGTGCTAGCAACCTGACTCATCTGTTCCAGAGGGCGTAGAGCGTGACGAATGCGACTGGCGATCGCCAACATTAACACTAAGATTACCACAATACTGACAACAATTAAACTCCGAATCCCATCATTTAATTGACGTTGCTCATCAGTGATATCTTGAGAGAAATATACCGTACCCAGTAACTCATTTTTAATCCTCAGAGTTGTGCTACAGATCACAAAATAGCGATCGTCCACCCGAACAAAAGTCGGATCAGCAGGCACTTCCGTCAACGAGATCATCTTCGTAATCTTAGAAGATTGCATATCCATATCAGGTGAATTAACCAAAAGCACCCCATCATTCCGCTTCACCCAGACCATGATTCCTCCTGTAGAAGCTTTATGAACGCTTCGAGTCAAGCCAGTTTCTATTGAATCCATTTCACTATAAAGTTCAACCTGTTCGGGAAAACGCATTCCAATATATTTCAGCGTTTGTTTGTGGGCAACGACTAGATTTTGCGACCTTTGCCAGCCAGCCCAAAATGCCACACTGCTAAGTCCTAAAATCGACAGCACTAGCAATTCCATAGTCAGGCGAAACTGAAGCGAAGAAGTGGAAATTCGCTTACCAGTGAGATGGTTAATAGAGGCTCTAACTTGGCGAATATGCTTCATTTGTTGGTCAGTAGTAGTGAGGGAAATTAAGCATAAAAATTAGAATAAATCCAACTAGATTAAGATTTCACGGGAAGTCAGAAACCGGGTTTTTTCACGAAAATCATTCGTTTCAATCGGGAGATTCGCTAAAAAACCCGGTTTCTTTGGTATCAATGGGTAAGTCCTGTAGATAGAAAAATCCACCAGAATGCTCGTTTAAAAGTTTTCCGCAGTGCCTTGAATTTGGTTAAACTCAAAGCGTCGAGCATAATCTGTTTCACCATAAAGATTAAAACTAATTGTTGGTTCATCTCCGAGGGCTTCCACATGATGAATCGCATCGGGCATTAAGCACAAAACGTCACCAGGTGCAAGCAAAATATCGCCCACTGTTTGAATTTTATCGGGAAACTTTGGAATTGGCGATCGCTGCCAAAAAGTATTTTTTTCCTGTCCACCAAGTAGCGCCACCAATCCCCAACTGGCATGATTATGAATCGGAGAAACTGCACCCGGAGCCCAAGCAACCAACTGCACCGTCAGAGGAAAAAATGGTTCATCATAAAGCGTTTGTACCGCCCAGCCAGTCTCAGAGTCAGGCTCAAGGAGAGCAATTTCCAACCAGGAGGAACTATCTAACAACCTGCGAACAAGGGGACAAATTGCCTGGAGTCGTAAAGAATCATCACTAATTTGCTCTAAGACATCTTCCAAGTCAGTTAAAAAGCGGTAAAGTCGGTAAGGATGAGTCAAATCTTCAATATGATTAGTAGCTTCGCAAACATGGTACTGTCCATCATCAGTCACTAACCAGTCTTTTCCTGTCATAATTTTTCAACTCGTGGTTAAATTACTGCACTACTAAAAGATAGTTAGGGTTAATCTCCACTCTATAAGACATTCCTTGCAACTAGATGATTTCTGGATAAGGCACAGATTAATTTTAGATTAAGAACCACGTAAATCAATTTGGCTGACCAATTAGCAACCGCCCATGATTTTTATCCAAAATCCATCTGGTTTTCATCTTACACTCATATTTCGAGAATTTAATGCTGTTAATCTCAAGTCATAGAGCGATGAGTTACTCTTTGTCTAGATTCAGGATTGAAACTCAAAGAGTTTTCTATTCGCCCTCTTGTACATAAACCCTAGATTTTGGAGATTGAATATGCGTAAACCAGCATTATGGCTCAGCTTATGTCTAAGTAGTTTGGTAGTTACAGTATCGCTGGTGACTGCCACGACACTCAATACCTCTGCTATCCCTAATAGTGCGATCGCGCAAACCAACCCCTGCGCGTCCAAAAACCCCTGCGCGTCCAAAAACCCCTGCGCTTCCAAGCAAGGAAACGTAGGAGGCCCACTAGCAAAACAATTACAAGGAAAGCCCGTCATAGTTGACGTTTATGCAAGCTGGTGTGCTGCCTGCAAAAACATTGCCCCTACGCTTTCCCAACTGAAACAGCAATATGCAGGAAAAGTGAATTTTGTGGTGCTAGATGTGACAGATAAATCAACCATTACTAAAGCAGAAGCTACAGCCAAACAGTTAGGACTGAGCCAATTTTTAGCAGCGAATAAATCCCAAACGGGAATGCTAACCATCATCGATCCTGCCACAGGAAATATTCTAGCGCAGCATCGTAACAATCCCAACAAATCTGCCTATACAACCGTGCTCGATCAAGCGCTTGCAAAAAAATAGCTGTTTCAGGTTATCGGTAAGAGCTGATTAAACAGGACTTACGCATTATAACTGTGTAGCAATGTTTTGAGATTACTTCACTTCCCTCGCACTGACAGAAATACATTACTTTTGCGTAAGTCCTATTAAATATCCCAGGAGAACCCCATGACAAATCTTCAAAAGCCTGAACCCCAAACCAAAAGCACCAAAGTTTTCAAATTTCCGAATAGATGGCTATTTTGGGGTGGATTGGTAGTCTTGGGCTTAGTGCTTGCACTGGTCATCACAGGCCCCATTTCTCAGGCAATTGAACATCTGATTTCGGTAACGGAAAACCGCTATCAGCAGTGGTTCAGCCAGCAAGATACAGCTAACCCACTGGTGTTGTTTACCCTGGCGTTTATCGGTGGTTTGATCGCCAGTATTTCACCCTGTATTCTGGCAATGTTACCCGTTAATTTGAGCTACATTGGTACCCGCAATATCACTTCCCGGCGAGATGCTTTTGTTAAAGCCAGTTTGTTTGTGTTGGGAGTTGTGACAATTCTTAGCTTTTTCGGGCTGGCATCTTCATTTGCCGGGGCTGTCATGGTGGATTACCGGGGCTACATTAACATTGCTGTAGGAACCATCATTTTTATCATGGGTTTGAGCTTGCTAGGAATTGTGAAATTGCCTTTACCAGGAGTCAATATAAATGCTTCCAATTTGGGGCCCTATGGAGTAGGAGTGACATTTGGTTTGGTGAGTTCTCCCTGTGCCAGTCCAGTTTTATTTGCTGTACTGGCAGCGGCAGCGGCTACTGGTTCACAATTGCTAGGAACCTTGACCATGATCTGTTATGGTCTGGGATATACAATCATCATCTTTCTTGCCAGTCTATTGACTGGTTTTGCCAAGCAAGCTAAGACTTTGATGCAGCATTCCGAGTTGATTCTCCGATTTGGAAGTATCGCTCTAATTCTGACAGGTTTGTATTACATAGTTGAGGGCACTCGTTGGTTTCTTTAGGATGTTTGAAGGATTTTAAGCCTGTAAGCTAAATCCCAAGTGGAACTACTAACAATTTATCTGGAAATTAAACACCATGCAAGTAAAATACATTGCCCCGATCGCCATTGCCACCATTCTAGGTTTGGCAACAGCTAATGTTAGCTACGCCAACTTCAAGGCTGCCACAAACTCAAACTCTACAACCGTTTCATTCAAGATTGCAGAATCCAATCCTTGTGCTGGTAAAGACAATCCTTGTGCTGGTAAAGACAATCCTTGTGCTGGTAAAAATCCTTGTGCTGGAAAAGCCAATCCTTGTGCGAGTAAAGAAAATCCTTGCGCCGGTAAAGCCAATCCTTGCGCTGGTAAAAATCCTTGTGCTGGAAAAGCCAATCCTTGCGCGGGTAAAAGCAGCACAACAACCGTTCATCCTAAGTATTACACCGAAAATGGTATGGCTCTTGATGGTCAGGATGTCGTAGCCTATTTCACCCAAAGTAAATTAGTGATGGGAGTTGGCCAATTTAAACAGAATTGGGGTGGAACAACTTGGATATTTGCTAGTGCAGCAAACCGCGATTTGTTTGCTAAAAATCCTGAAAAGTATGCTCCTCAATACGGTGGATATTGCGCCCAAGCTGCGAGTGAAGGCAATCTTGCAGCCACCCAGCCTGATGCATGGAAAATCGTTAATGGGAAGCTTTATCTCAACTACGACAAGAAAGTACAGGCACAGTGGATGGGTGATATTCCCGGTCACATTGCTTTAGCAAACAAAAATTGGCCGACTATTCTGAATAACAAAGAACTGTTCCGCTAAGCTAAAATTGATGCAGGTAATTAGTCGCTAACCACCACTGACATTACCTCCAGCAGTTTTCTATTGCAGGATGGAAAACAAGGTAATTGTAATTTGGCAATTGCGTAATCGAGAAAGCTGTAACTCACCCAAATGACAACTGCTATATCTTCTTATCGGTCAACATCTCCGGTGAATTACCAGAAAGAATTGGTTTAAAGCCTCTCCCTGATCGGGAGAAATTAAAAGAAAACTATTCATTACTCCAATCCTCTTCCTTCTAGGTAGAGGTCGCACTCATCTGTCAACTGTCAACTGTCAACTGAATGAACCCTCATAAAGCCTGTTTGTAGTGAGAACTGAATTCCTCTAGATGCGGGTTAACAATTACTATTAGTCCTGACTACAAACTTACTGTGGGTTAGATGGCCGGATATGATATGATGTATGGCAAAAACCAGGTTGATGAAGCCAACCCTCCTCAACAAAAAGGTGATTTATGGAACTTAAAGATTTTCTGGCTTTGCTGCATCCGATTTTAGCTGTAGCGATCGTTTTTCCGATGCTTGGTGTGGTGCTGAATATGGCTTGGCAAACCATGCAGCGCCGCAAGCAAATTGCATCCGGGGACAAGAGCAAAATTCCTCCTGCTGTCGGTTCAGAACACCTGAAAGCAGGTCGAATTCTGTCTGGTTCGGTGGTAGGAGTGACGTTGTTGGGTTTAGGTTACGCGATTTTTGAGCATATCTTGAGCGAACAGGTTTGGAGCAAAAACTCGTTTCAGGTTATTTTCATTGTGCTGATGTTTATTGCAACAGTCGGCTCTTTGGTCATGCTCTATCGATCGACACCGGCGTTATGGCGTGGCATATTTGCGACTTTGACTGGCGCTGGTTTGGTGATTCTTGGCACTCAAGATGGCGTTTATCGGCGGACTAATGAATGGTATTGGTCTCACTACTACATTGGGATCACCGCTGCGCTACTGATGGTTTTCTCCCTTGCCATTATTCAAGACATCTACAAAGATCGATCGAACCGCTGGCGCACTGTCCATGTCATCTTGAACTCGATCGCTGTCATGCTGTTTCTGGGACAGGGAATGACCGGAACCAGGGATTTGTTGGAAATTCCTCTGAGCTGGCAAAAACCCTATATTTATAGCTGTGACTTCGCCAATAAGACCTGTCCAAAGCCGTGAGCGATCGCATTACTTCGAGATTCCAGTCTAAAATTAGTATAAATTAGAAGGGCGGGCGGGACACCCCACAAGAAATTTGATGTATTGTGGAACAGGCAAGATGCCTGTTTTTAAGATGTGATGTATTGTGGAACAGGCATCTGGCCTGTTCTTGAGATGTGATGTATTGTGGAACAGGCATCTGGCCTGTTCTTGAGATGAGAATGGTGCAATATCTCAGTCAGTCCTAATCAGTCATAAATCTCAATCATTGCGAGCCAAACCCTGAAGGCTAACTTGCAAAATCGACAAACCCAAAATTAGCAAAAACAAAACCAGCCCGATCGTACAAGCATAGCCAATTTCCAAATCCTTAAAAGCCCGTTCGTAAAGATAATAAACAACAGTCTTAGAACTATTGCGAGGCCCGCCCTGAGTCATAATATAAACTTCTTCAAAAACCTTAGTAGCAGAAATCGCCGAAATTACCGCAACTAAAACTAAATAAGGCTTCATCAGCGGCACAGTAATATCCCAGTGCTTTCCCAAACCATCAGAACCATCAATAGCAGCCGCCTCATAAAGTTCTGCCGGAATAGCTTGCAGCCCTGCCAAATAAATCACCATGTAATAACCCAATCCTTTCCAGATAGTAACTGCCATGACGCTAAAGATTGCTAACTTCGGATTAGCCAGCCAAGAAACAGGAGGTAAACCCAACAATTCCCCCAACTGATTCAGCAGTCCAGTCTCAGCAAACAGCCACTTCCAAGCAATCCCGGCGACAACCATTGAAATCACCGCCGGCGTGTAGTATGCGGCTCGAAACCAGTTCATTCCCCTAAGTTTTTGGTTGCACAAAATCGCCATTCCCAACGGTAGAACCACCAATACAGGCACAACGCAGATGAGATACAGCAGCGTATTCGTCAAAGTTTGCCAAAATGTGCGATCGCCCCACAACCTCTCAAAATTCTTCAACCCCACCCACTGCGGCATTTGAGTTAAATCATATTCGTAGTTGGTAAAACTCAAATAAAAAGCTTGCACCGCCGGCCACAAAACAGTCAAACTTAAAATAAACACAGCCGGAAGCAAAAACAAATAAGGCGTCAAGTAGCGTCGGGAAAAAGTCACAGACATAAATTAATTATTAGTTATTAGTTATTGGTTATTACTCGTTCCCAGGTCGAGCCTGGGAACCAGTTATCTCTTAGTCTGCGGAGGCAGACTTCGTTTGTGTAGACGCGGTTTCAACCGCCGAGTGATCTAATCAGCCCCTACAAACAATTGTTATTTAACTCCAGAAAACAAACCCTGCCAGTCTCCTGGAGAACTACCATTTTCCCCCTCTTTCACCTCAAAAGTAACATTGCAAGCTTGCGGTTGTTCCAAAGCCTCCACGCACAATTCTGCAATATCTTCCCGACTGACTTTGCCCCTAATATTGTCTCCTTGCTCAAATATTAAAGCTTTGCCTCCCGGTTCTTCAGTCAAAGCGCAAGGTCTGACAACAGTATAAGGTATGCCGCTCGATCGCACGCAATCCTCCCCTTTCAACTTCCAAGTCAAAATCCCCCCCAACATATCATTCATCCTGACTGCCGGCGGTTCTTCTTCCAAGTTAATTCCAGGGCGGCCCGGGCGGGTAACTCCCGCCGAACTCACCATCACAAATCGCGGCAAAGTCTGCCCGCCATCAGCTTTAATAGATTCTAATTGCAGTTGAAAAACGCCCGGTGTAAATCTCGGATTCAGCGCGCCATCATATTCAAACTTGCTCAGCATTAACTGAAAAGAATAAATACTACTAGCATCAAATTTCGAGCCATCTTTGACAGTTTTCGCCCGGAATACTGGAATTAACTTATCGAAGGGAACGGTGACAGTAATCCAAGTATTGTAAACAGTATCAAACGAATAGCAATAGCCAATGCCATCCCATTTAGCCTCGCTACGCACAATTAATTTGTAGCGCTTACCATCCCCTTTGACGCGCAGCAGGAGGCCGCTAAATCCTGCGAGATTGACCGGAGGATCGAAGTTGCGAGTCCGCACGGAAGCAAAGCCGCCGGAGTTGGCAGTGGAAACATTGCCCGTGAATATAGCTGTACTGTCTGTAAGTACGATCGAACTTTCGCTAGTGCCGCCCATCACAACGTCGTCCAGAGCTCCCCAAGTTTCCTTTAAATCTTGGGTGGGTTTTGTGAAGTCAAAAATGTTTTTTTCGCCTGCTTTAATTAGCTGGCTGCGAACAGCTTGCACTAAATTATTCAGGCCTTTGTATTCGACGATTTCGGGAACATCCACAACTTCCGGCATATAAAACTTGATGCCTTGATAGTATTTTTCCCTGGTTGGGGTGTCTCCTTCTACAGGTTGAACTTTCGTGCCAGTGCAGCAGATAACTGCTTCGATGCCCTCAGTTACTAACGGCGTTAGCGTCTCGGCGAGAGTGATATCTCCCTCGACTAATTCGACATTTTTGCCGAGAATTTCTGTTGCTCTTTTGGTATCTCTGACGAGGCAGCGTACTCTATATCCCCGCTGTTGCAGCCGCTTCACTACTCGCTTCCCGACGCCGCCGGTAGCACCGGCTACCAGTACCAGTTTGGGTTGGTCTTTTTTACTGTTGCTGCTGCTTCCAAAGAGTTGTTGCAGCCAGCTAATGCTGCCAATGAAGGGAATGACGCCGAAATAAGCCAAGGTTTTGAGAAACCTGCCGGCATCCCATTGGGCGGTATTTTTTTCAGTCATACTCTCTTCCTCAGAATTGGCTCAAATCTACTTAGCTACTTTTGTATTTTAATCGAATTTTCGATTTTTGAATTTGGGCTATTTCCTAGCCTTCCCGAAGGCACGCGCGAACGGGATAGCTTCGCTAGCGCGGAATTTTTTTCACTTGACAATGGGTGTGGGATGAGTTTGGCTCAAGGGAATCTCAATAATCAACTCCGTTCCCTCTCCGGGGGCTGAAATGCAAGTCAATTTGCCACCGTGTTGTTCCACCGCAATTTCGTGGCTAATCGCCAAACCTATCCCCGCACCTTTGCCCACCTGTTTTGTGGTAAAAAAAGGCTCAAAAATTTTCTGGCGAACTTTTTCTTCCATGCCCCAACCGTTGTCCTTGATCCGAACTGCTACGGCTTTTTCTCCGGGACAAAGTTCAGTCACAATCCGAATTTGTCCGTACTTAACTGGCTCTTTTTTGCCCCCGCAGTGTGACGATAAATTATTGTTGACAAAGGCATCTTCGAGAGCATCAATTGCATTTGCCAGTACATTCATAAATACTTGGTTGATTTGAACTGCGTAACACTCAACCAAAGGCAGAGAGCCATATTCTTTGATGAGATGAATTGCTGGGCGATTCCCTACGGGATAGCTTTGCTTCACGGGCTTCGGTTTGAGTCGGTTGCTCAAAATCAATAAAGCGCTGTCCAATCCGTCGTGAATGTCAACTGGTTTAATCTCTGCTTCGTCAATTCTAGAGAAATTTCGCAGCGACTGAACTATCTCGCGGATGCGGTTAGCTCCTACTTTCATTGAACCCAGCAACTTCGGCAAGTCTTCAGCTATAAACTCTAATTCTGCTATTTCTATTTGTGCTTGAATTTCTGGCGTAGGTGATGGATAGTGCTGCTCGTAAAGCTGCAATAAATTGATCATTTTTTGACTGTATTCATTAGCATAGCTAAGATTGCCGTAGATGAAGTTAATCGGGTTAGTGACTTCATAAGCTACCGCCGCCACCAACTGTCCCAAACTTGACATTCTTTCGTTTTGCACCAATTGAGTTTGCGCCCGCTTAAGCTCGGACATTGTTGTTTTTAAATTAGCAGTTTTTTCGCGTTCTCTGGCGACTGATGCTTCTAGTGCTGTATTTAATTTTTCGAGTTTGTCCACTTGGCGCAGCACTATATTAATCATTGCTTTTTTCAGTTCCAATGCAGCGTCTATTTCGCATTGTTTCCAAGGCAACGATTTGTACCTGACATTTTCTTGCCACAGAGCGAAGGATTTCCGAGGAGACAGTCGATGGCTGCCATCTTCATCTATTTGAACTGTTTTGTTGGGGTTGCCCGCCCAATTTACGGTCTTAATTACTTCCGGGCGAAACCACAAAACGTATATTTTCTGAGTCGGCGATATTGCTATAGCCAAACACCCGCTGGCGGTGTCTGTAAATTCCTCAGCTTCTGGATAGCATTTGGTGAGCGAGTCTGTATAAAAAATTTCTTTATTTAAATGCTTTTGCACCCACTGAGTTAAGTATTTGAGGGATTCTCCTTGAGGTGTTTGCCCGACTGGATAGCAATTGTCTCCAAATACTATTGCTGCTCCCTGGGCGTTGACTGCTTCCAGCAAATTATGCTGGCATTTAACTAACACTTCTGACAAGTTTTCGGAGGTGGATACGTCTTCAAAAATCTTGGTTTGAATAGATTTTAAGTGTAGTTTGTAGTCGTAGTCTTCGTTTCCTTCTTTTGATTGCAGTTCTAAGGACATTACTTGCCCGATAAATTCGCAGGCTGCGCGCAATTCATAGTTGAGGTGTTTTGGTGTATAGTTGTGGCAAGCAATCAATCCCCACAGTTTTTTGTCTTTGATTAATGAGATTGACATCGAAGCTGCAACGCCCATATTTTGCAGGTATTCTATGTGAATGGGAGAAACGCTTCTCAACACGCTGAAACTCAGGTCTAGGGGCTGGGTGGTAACAGCATTGTTTCCTGAAATAAGGGGGACGGGTTGATAATTAATATCTGGGATTAACCTCAGCCAATTTAACGCATACAGTTGTCTGGCTTGTTTGGGAATATCTGAGCTGGGGTAGTTTAATCCCAAGAAAGGACTGATATTTTCTGCTTTAGCTTCAGCGATCACAGCGCCGTTGCCTTCGTGGTCAAATTGATAGAGCATAACTCGATCAAAACCAGATATTTTTCTAACTTCTTCTACAGTTATTTGAGATAATTCTTTGAGATTTTGGGCGCTTTGAATTTTGCTGACAGTGGCTCTCACTGAATGATAAAAACTAAAAACAGAAAGATTTTCTGGGCTTGTGGCTAATTCCAACTCGACGATCAAAAATTCTTCTACTCGGTGGAGGATGCAGTCAAATTCTAAATATTTACCTTTGTTTGTGACAGAGAGTTTAATGGGATTAACGGTTTTTAAGTTTTCATTACGCAAACAAAGCTTGAGTTTTTTTACTTGAACTCGATTGAATAATAAGCTCAAATTTTGACCGATCGCACTTTCTGCATCAATTCCTAACAAATCTTGCGTATTTTCGCTGACTTGCACTATTTCTAGTTCAGGTTCTCGTACAACAAGTAGCACTCCGTGTGGCTGAATGTGTCCCGGTAGGTGAATGGGTTCTCTGTCGCAGTTTGTCAAGTCAACTTCTTCGAGTGCGGGAATTGTGATTTGTTGATCCATTTTCTTTGTCTTCCGCTGTAAAATTTCGAGATGGTTCTATTGATTTGAGATTTGAGAGCAAATTGGCTTTTCCATAATAATCTCATATTGTTCGATCGCATAATGGCTCGATCCCTTGACGGACACGGAGAATCAATCATCCGATACTCAGCGAATCAAAAATGATTTAGTCGAAAACCAGCCTGCAGTATGTGTTGCTGTTCAAGCCGCCTCAGCCTTCTAGGAATTTTACTGACTTGGCTCTTCTATACTATCGCTTCCCGATGTTAATTATCATAGCAATTGTTGCCATTCTTCAAGTATGTTTAATAATTTCCCAAAACTTTAATATTTGTGGTAAAATTTTGCCTGCTGGAAAATGGGGAGAGAAATGCGTCTCCAGAGTGGCCTACTTACGGAAATATTAAGTTAAGGTAAGGGTGACAAGATATGAAAGTCAAGTCACGCTACGCTCTTTAAGTATACCCAACAGGCCCGACAATTAGACTGATGATCGACTTCAATACAGTTACTGAATTTTCTCATACCTACTGCATAGCTATCTGTGCCTTCTTAGTTCCGGCAAACTTGCTGACTACTTTGCAGACAGCGATTTTGACAGGACTAAACCGACCTCGAATGCAAGTTTGGGCGTCTGTGGTTGTCGCCAGCCTTTGGGCTACAGCAATGATATTTCACGTTTTTACCTGGTTCGCGATCGGGGTAGTAATGCCTCCGACATACATCTTGCTAGTTATGGGAATCACTTGTCTGACAATTAATGTCTGGGCAGTGGGGCATCCTGCAAGCATGATGCAATTAATTCGAGTTGCAGTATCAGTTGTTAGGGGATCTCTCCGGAGGAAGAAGGATTTAGTTATCTTGGAGAGAAGGATTTAATGATCTAGGAACTCAAAAATAATTTGGTCGGGGGTAATGTCAAAGATGTCAGGGAGAATATTGGTTTCAGAAGAAAGTTTTCCCTGGTTGCAAATCTGGGATCAGAGTCCAGATTTTCTACTGCTTATTCCGGTTCCCGATCGCGACAATCTTCTGTTTCCGGGCCGCGGGGATGGATCGTGCAATTGAGCAGGTAGCCACCGTCGCTTCTGCCGTAATAGTAGCGACATCCGATGCAAATTGCGGGAGGTTCGATCGCACTTTGGTAAACCGGATAATCCGCAGTCGCCAGCAGCGAAAAGTCGCGCTGCGTCTGAACATTCCCGATAATAGCGCCGGAGAGTTCGACAGCTTGGCGGATATTTTCGATCCTGGTGTAAGGCGGTAGGTAAATGTCAATACAAAGGCGTATGCCCTGGCTATCCTGCTCGTGGCGGGTAATAGTGCCTCCGGGCAAACCGACGCGCGAAGCAATAGCCGAGGAAAATTCGCTCAGGGAGGTGCAGTAACCAGAGAAAACGTGAATATGTTCGTCCGTAGTAGCTCTCACAGTCAGGCGAGTGGGAATTCGCAATCTCAGGTAAGCGTCGAGTTCGTCAAAAACCGGTTCGGCGAGGGAGAGCATTTGGTTTGCGTCTTCGTGGTTGAGCCCAAAACCCTTGGAAACCTTGGACACGAGGGCTGCTAAGATATCAAAAACTTCGGTTAAGAGCGATTGTAGCCTGCTATCAATGGCGATCGGACATTCTCTGAGCAGCTTTAAATAATCCTCCAACCGATGAGCAATTCGCTGAATGCTGCTAAATCCGAGCATAGCTGCTCCCCCCTTAATCGAGTGCGAGGCTCGGATGAGCTGGTGTATTCTTTGGGGAGCTGGCACGGTATTTTGTAGATCTTGCAAGCCTTGTTCGATAATTTGGATCTGTTCTGTGGCTTCTTCGATAAAGTAGCCGATGATCCGCTGTAGTTGTTCTGGCAGCATAATTTTATTCTCCTAAAGGCAGCCGAGTATTATTAGTCATTACTCAGACATTTGATAGTTTTGAATCGATATTTCACTGATGAGTTATTGGGTTTGTTAAGCCCGAATTTGTTTTATAGAAAATACCCTGAAAACCCTGTGACTTTAGTCCAGGGATGAAAGGGCATGGCAGGATTTATCCTGCCTATCAGATCTACTCTACCAATTGCACAAATGTCTGGCTAGTGTGCTATCGTCAAAAGAGTCGAAACTTGCGAATTTTGAGAAATCAAGTATCTAGCTTAACAGCAGTACGGATGCTCAAAATAATTAATCACAACCAATACTAAGGTTCTGAACCGATTAAATCGTCTAAATCGTCAGTAAAAGACGTTAAAACCTACCCCCGGACTGGAGGAAAGTCACGACCGAGGAAGCTCCTTGTAAGACGCTTGATAGCAGACCGCCATTTTTGGCAAAAGGATTGCGCCCGGAAACCCTGACAATAGGGATATTAAGGCTGGAAAGTCTTAAGAATCCCCGTCGCTTTAGCGCGGGGAGTGTCAATCTGACTCACGGCAACTGTAGTGGCAATGTCGAAAACTGTTAACTCTTAACTGTTGACAGTAATTTTTTTTGCTCCGACGGTAGCGGTTGCTACCCCCAACAGTAGCACCGCAGCACCTGCGAGTACCGCCGGCGCCGGCACTTCCGCAAACAGCAAATAACCCAACCAACTCGCCCCAACCGGTTCAAACAAGATGGCAAGAGTTACCAGAGTTGGGGAAATCTGCACTACGGCCCAGTTCAAAATGGTGTGGCCGACTAACTGAGGCAAAGCGGCCGTCAACAAAATATAAAAATATACAATGTCGGGGTAATTAGTATAAGTAGTGCCGAAGGCGAAGGGGAGAGGCAGCAGAACGATCGCAGCAACAGTATAGGCGATCGCGATATAACCGCCAATTCCCAATCCCCGCCGCTGAGCTTCCCGGCCCAGCAGCAAATACAAGCTGACAGCCCAGGAACCAGCCAGAGCCAGGAAATCGCCCAGCAGTTGGCTGCTGCCAGCACCTTCTGCGCCCGCACTCCCGACTGCGATTGCCATTCCCCCAGTCAGGGCTATAGTAATGCCAGCGATCGACATTTTGCTGAGTTTTTCCCCGAACCAGAAGCGCGACAACAGTGCTACCCAGACAGGATTAGTGGTGACAAGGGCAGTTGAGGCGGCGATCGAAGTATAAGAAAGTGAGGTGATCCAGAGGGCAAAGTGCAGGGCGAGACACAAACCGGCCGCCACAGCATAGCGCCGAGCTCCCGGTTGCAGGGCGTTCCACTGAATTTTCGGCCAAGCCGGAAGCAGAATTAAAGCAGATAAAGTCAGACGAGAGGCGGCGAGTACCAGGCTGAAACCCAAACCGCCCGCCCCTGCTGAAAAGTTAGCCAGCCGAATTAAGATTGAGGAAGTTGAGACGGCTAAAACGCCGATAATTAACAATAGGGCGATCGACCAATTCTGCGGTTGTTTCGGAATGTTCATTTAAATTGCCATTAGAGTATTTTTTTTGAGAGCGCCCCAAGTAGTCTATGGTGTGGTTGCGGGCGATCGTATTTTGACAAAAATGATTTTTATCAACTCAAAATCCTGAATTTCATCAACTAGATTTAAAAAATCAATCCAACAATATTAGTAGGGCGTGTCGCCATCCCTCGTTCCAAAAAAAACAAAAAATTCACATAGCGACGCACCAATAACAATATTTAACCAAACAAACTTAACCTCAAATTTTATAGCAAGAATTTTTTAAATTATTATTATTATCATATTTGACAATGACAGTATTGTATGAATTTAAAATATTCATCAAAATCATGGCGAGCTATTGCCAACAATACATTTCCGTGTCTACAACTCCGCTTTTTATGCTGCACTCCAATTACCTACAATTTCCTATAACAGTGCGAACAAACTATTTGAAATTTTAGATTTTTAATTTTCATATATTGTCGATTTTGTCTGGTTCTTGTAATATATTTTAACAAATATGACTTTTATGAACTCAAAGTCATGATTTTTATGAATTGACTTTCAAAGATGCTTATTGTAGCATCTTAAGTAAGAAAAATGGGCTCTCCTGATTTTGAGGTGATAAGCAAACCGCATATCCTTACTCCGAGGGCATCACAGAATCGCCAACAGTTGTGCTTGATACCGTATACACCATAAACCCAGGAGAGCCGAAAAATGAAACGGGCGAGCATTTCTAATTCATTTTTTAAATTGGTAAAACCAAACAATAATCAGGAGAATCAACTATGGCTACTCCATTCAAAGTAACAGAATTCGACGAATCCACATATACCGGATATCTGAGAGCTACACATCAGGTCATCGCAGCAGACTTTAACGGCGACACTCTAGCAGATTTAGCAACTCTAGCTTACGATGCCGGTAATCCAATTGGTATTTTAGTAGGGGACGGTACAGGTAAATTCAGTATTGTTAACTACGTTTCGTCAGGAGAATCTTCTTACGATTTGAAAGCCGGAGATGTCAACGGAGATGGCAAAACTGATTTATTAGGTATTAATACTAATAAAACAATTTCGATTTTTTGGGGAGACGGCAAAGGCAGCGTTACTTCTTACACCAACTTTGATGTAGGAGTACCATTTAATTCCATCTATTCGATCGACTTAAACGGTGACGGCAAACTCGATTTAGCTCCCGTAGACGTAACCTATAATAATAAAAATATTTCCGTCCTCTTAGGAGACGGTACGGGTAAGTTTAGCAAACCCGAGGCTATTGATATCCAACAAAACATCTCTGACCTAGCTTGGGCAGACGTAAACGGAGACGGCAAAATAGACCTAATCACTGCCGATGAATACTCTACAAATATTTCCGTCCTATTGGGAGATGGCACAGGCAAATTTGGTAAAGCTACCAACTTTAATCTAGGAGCAACACCTAATGCCATTGCGGTTGGAGATCTAAACGGAGACGGCAAAACCGACATTGCCTCAACCAACAGCTTCTTCGGTGGCATTTCCGTCATCTTAGGAGACGGCAAGGGCAATTTTGGAACAGCAACTAGCTTTTACGGAGGAATCAGCCTTTCCTCGATTAAAATAGCAGACTTTAATGCTGATGCCAAAAATGATTTAGTAGTCGGATATTTGCTCCCAGAATTCATTTTGTGGGGAGACAACAGTGGCAAATTCAACACTTATACAGACACTTTGTTAGCCAAAAAATATTATGTAGATGCAGACTTTAATGGAGACAAAAAAACTGATTTTTTGGCAAATGATTATGGAAAAATAAAAGTTGCAATTAACGACATAAATTCCCTTGATAATATACCAAAGCCAATACCTAGACCTGCTGGCTTTACGGTCAGTCCGACATCGGGATTAACAACTACAGAAGCAGGGGCAACGGCCGCATTTACAGTCAAACTAGATAGACAGCCGACTGCTGATGTAGCGATCGGTTTAATTAGTTCCGATAAAAGAGAAGGAACAGTTTCTCCAGCTTCTCTTAAGTTCACTGCTAATAATTGGGATACTCCGCAAACTGTAACGGTAACTGGAGTTGATGACAAGGTAGAAGATGACGACCAAGTTTACACAATTATCACCCAACCTGCTGTCAGTGCCGATATAAAATACGACAAACTAAATCCGTCTGATATCACCCTCACTAATATCGCCAGCATCACTCCAACTCCAACTCCGACTCCAACTCCAACTCCGACTCCAACTCCAACTCCAACTCCGACTCCGACTCCGACAACAACTCCAACTCCAACTCCAACTCCCACGGAAACTCCAACTCCCACGGAAACTCCAACTCCCACGGAAACTCCAACTCCCACGGAAACTCCAACTCCGACAACAACTCCAACTCCCACGGAAACTCCAACTCCAACTACAACTCTAACTCCAACTCCAACTACAACTCCAACTCCAACTCCAACTCCAACTCTTATCGCTGGTATTACTCTCAGTCCAACAACAGGATTAACGACAACAGAAAACGGTGGTACAGACAAATTTACTGTTAAGCTAAACAGCCAACCTGCCGATAATGTCACTATTAATTTAAGCAGTTCCAATACGGCCGAGGGAACTATTTCTCCAGTGTCCTTAAGTTTCACTCCAAATAGTTGGAATGTCGCCACAACTGTCACAGTAACAGGAGTTGACGATCAAGAACTAGAGGGCGACAAAAGTTACAAAATCATCACAGCCCCTGCTATCAGTACCGATCCGAATTACAACGGCATGGATGCAGCCGATGTCAACGTAACTAACCAAGACAACGACACTAACAGTCAGCCAATCAGCGACGATCTTTGGTCCGAGATTCTATATCAGAGAGCGATCACGGGTTTGGGACCTTTTTATGGTGTAGCGCTGGACGGTTACATTGCAGATGCGACTGTCTTCTTAGATGCCAACAAAAACGGGGTTATTGATGTTGGTGAACCCTCAGCCAAGACTGACAGTAATGGTAAATACAATCTGGAAGTATCCTTCGAGACTTTCGACAAAAATAAAAATGGAAAAATTGACACAGAAGAAGGCAATTTAGTTGCTTTTGGTGGGACGGATACTGCTACGGGTTTACCTCTAAAAACTCCTTTTTCTGCACCTGCTGATGCCACAGTTGTTACTCCATTAACCAGTTTGATAACTGATTTAGTAGCTGGGGGAATGTCGCAGACTGAAGCGGAATCAAAAGTTAAATCTGCTTTGTCTATTCCGGCGGGAGTTGATTTACTAGACTTAGATCCGATCGCCTCTACAGCCAAAAATGAGCCTGGTGGTGCTGAAACTCTAGTCGCCATGACAAAAGTCCAAAACGTCATTATCCAAGCCAGCAGCCTCATTGACGGTGCATCTACGGCTGACAATACTGCAATTACCAAAGCCGTTGTTGCAGCAATTAACAGTAAAATCAAATCCGGCGGTTCCCTCGATTTGAGCGATTCGGCACAGGTAGAAGGCATTATCCAGCAATCTATTGCTAACGTTAAACAAGTTGATAGCAATCTCAACACCCAAAAACTTTCCGAAATTACCCCGCAAGCTGCGAAGGTAATGGCTGAGGCAAATCAAAAAACGGATCGAGTTAAATCTAACTTTTTGCCTGAGTATATTCCCTCGGAAATTGCCAAAGTCCAAAAGGTGACATTAGGTGAAAGTTCGATCGCCCTTGAAGCAGCCGCCGCTGGCACAAAACCCATCGCAGATGTAGTTTGGGAAAATACTGGCGAATCTTTAACTGCCAAAATTCAAGGAAATCCACTACCGACTCCAACCCCTACTCCAGCCCCTACTCCGGTTGTCGAAGGCGATATCATTGAAGTTGGCAATACTTCTCCTGAAATTCTAGATGCTGAGGGCAAAAATCTAGTTGGTACTGATGATAGCGATACTTTAATCGGCGACAGCGGTAATGATTTTATCAGTGGTAAAAAAGCTAGTGATTCCCTCGATGGTGGCACTGGCGATGACAGTATTTACGGTGGCCGGGGACTCGATACGCTGACAGGTGGCGGTGGCGATGATATCCTATTTGGAGGCCGCGGTGCTGACAGTTTGGAAGGCGGTGCAGGCAATGACAGCTTGTACGGCGGTAAGGGCAATGATACTTTGCTTGGCGGTGCGGGAGATGATTTCCTCAGCGGCGAAAATGGCGACGATTTTCTCATCGGAGGAGAAGGTAGCGATCGCTTTTTGTTAAATCTAGGACTTACGCATTGACAAAATAACAAAATAGTGCATTTATAAATATGAGTGGTCTAGAAACAGGTATTTGACAATGAGAAAAACTACCAAACCCTCGACAGCACAATGCAATATGGAAGAGTATATT
>Ga0163149_10000403_pt1 | contig 56544 bp, 44 predicted proteins | sample OliLakLV19MP5G1_FD_148604 | JGI IMG/M metagenome (GOLD analysis project Ga0163149, IMG submission 148604) | Freshwater microbial mat bacterial communities from Lake Vanda, McMurdo Dry Valleys, Antarctica - Oligotrophic Lake LV.19.MP5.G1 | ecosystem: Environmental > Aquatic > Freshwater > Lake >...
CTGCCAACGCTTCCCATCGGCAAATCCATTGGTCGTTTACTATTCAAGATGCTCGTCGTGTTTTTGCTGACTATTACCCCTCATCTTCACCAAGTTGAGGTACTAGTGCTATTTCTTGTATAAGTGCATCGATTGCCGCCGTCTTTTCATTGAGCAACTTTTGTGCTTCAGCAAGCTGTGATACAGCCAGATCACGTTCCGCAGTTACTTCTGTAATAAGCAACTCAAAATAATAGCTGCGATAGAGTTCAATTTCCTCATCAGGAGTCATCTCTCGTATATGAGACAGATCATTCTCAAAATGCGCTTTTTGCTCTAGAAGATGTGTTTTCAGCAAATCAAAGATGCGTTCATCAAATATGAAGTAGTCAAGGATACGGCGGTAGCGTATGCCGCCTTGTGCAATGACCAAATTCCGCATTTCAGCTTCTATCTTAAACGCCGATGCCTCGTCAATACACGCCAAAGTCATATGAATCGACATCCCAATCTGTACCGCACGCTGCTTTGGATTGATGGTTTTGCCCACCTTCATCAACCGTGAGCCGCTATCCTGACCACTCGCAATATATGCATATGCCTTTTCAGCCATATCAGCTCATTTTATCTATGAATTATTCCTAATAGTCAAATTATGGCTTAGCATCCGTTTTACTCTTCTCGGAACGCTGCTCTTGCAATAACTCTAAGCGAAGCTCGAGTCGGGCAATCCTGCGGTCAAGCTCTCTAATCTCTTCATTTTGTTCCCGATTTTCCCTTCTTAACCGCTCAATTTCGAACATAGAGTCTTGAAGTTGAGCGAGTGCTGTATCTCGCTCTGCTTTAATTGCCATCATCCCAGCAACCTGGTCAGCCGGGCTTATCGTTTTCGCTAAAGTTGCAGATATCGGCATATCTGTTTCGCGAAATCCTGTGCCGAGTAATGTAGCCACGTCTCGCCAAGAGTTAGAACGGTTTTTATGCGCCCGCACCGTATTGATTACGAGAATATCCTGTTCTGTGTACTCACGTTGACCCTCTGTTTCTTCATGCCGCCGCGCAAGCATGGAAAAAAAGGGCATCAAATCTTCTTGATCTGTCCAGTTTGTAATGGTTTTGGGGTTAACCCCCATCATTTTTGAGACTTCTCCTGTTTTCATTCTGAGTTCCTACCGAAAATATCGGTGATACGTTGACTTAAAATCAATTTTACAGTAAATTGAATGACATCACCACTTCCGGAGTTTTTTACAGAAATATAACACATAAATACGATGACTGCGAAAAAGTCAAATGTTTATATAAACAGCAGGATAAACATGCGCATAAAATCGCCCATTTTCCCGTTTGCACAATCGATTGCCCAGGATGACGACCCAAAGGAGACGTTCCATGATCCGCTACAAACCCAATAAAGTGCTGGTTTCCCAGACCCCCGCCGACCTTCAGAATACTGAATTTGAATGGGAGCTTGATCCCACCATTATCGCATGGGATGGGGGAAATGGCACATCGTCCGCCTGGCGGCTGGTGAATGGTGAGCTGCAATACTTTATGCTGCCGAACGTGCGTGTCCCCGTCACGGGCTACAGCATGAATGTGGAAGTGACTTCCATCGGCACAAACGAGGTCGTTTATGCGGATGTGGCAAGCGGGCGTTTTGGCATTGGCGATGGCGTGTGGGAGATGAGCAAGTACCCGCCGGAATCGTTCACCAACACGGCAGAACGCTACGGCTCGGAGATACACATCTTCATGCTGCTGTGCTTGCTCGCTGCGCTGAATGCGCCCGAAGATACGCCGCTGACCATTGTCACCAGCGCGCCGCCGGGATTGGTCAACAGCGTCGCCAGGACGATTAAAACCAATCTTCGCCTGGGTGAGGCGCGCGACAAGTCCGGGATGTGGACAATCCGCATGAGCTACGACAAGAAGCCGCGCACCTTCATCATCGGCAAAGTGATCGTCGTGCCGGAAGGGGTGGGGGCATTCAGCGCCTATGCCTACGATGCGAACGGCAACGATGTGCTCATCGAGTCCAGCGTTCACGACGGCGATGACTCGCTGACGGGGCAGGTGCATATCCATGATGCGGGGCATGGAACGTATGACACTTACATCGTTCGCAATGGCAAAATTGACGCGGAAAGTATGACGTTTGCCACCGACTCCGATGCCGGAATTCTGCGCCAGATGATCGAGCCGGTGATGGATTACATCCGCGATCAGTTCGTCAAAGCGGGTGAAATGCCGCCGACTTTGCGCGCCGTTCAGGTGGATTCATGGCTGCGCGATTGGTCATTGGGCAAGATGAAAGCGCAGCACGCGCGCGTCAAACTGCATGGACGCATCCTCGATTTGCAGAGCATTTTTGAACTCGTTTCGCTGCGCTATGCCCGCTACGTCATTGAAGAAAAGCTGGAGCGGAGCTTTAGTCAGGGCGCAGATACCATCCTGCTGGCGGGCGGCGGGTGGGTGTATATGCTCGACCATATCCGCACGCAATACCCCAGCCGGAACATTTTGTCACCGGATCGGGTGCCACATCTCAAAGGGGTGCCTATCTGGGAATTGAACGCTTTTGGAGGTTTGCCACTCAGTGCGGCGAATAAAAAGGTGAGCCGCAAAGTGATGGAGTAGGGCGCATCATTGAGCGAAAATCAGAGGGCAGCATCAGGGTCTTTGAGACAAAAGGGATGACTGTCGAAACGTTCGACGAGTCGGTACTCAGACCCGATAATGCCAGCCGACACCACGAAATATTCTGGGAGAGGCGGTCGAAGCGGTTTCCAGCGGCTTTCCGTAAGAAGATACTGAAGAACCTGATCAGGCAGACTAGGGTAGGGCGCGTATGACAACGGCAACGGTAAAGACACCGGTTCGGCGGAAAAGAATCCGTCCCCAAAAGTCTCTCAACGGTCAGGCAAAAGGTGGAACTTATCTGCTCACCTTCAATCTCGATAACGCGGGCGAGACACGCGCCTGGGAGATGGCGCAAAATCTGGCGGGGCAGCGCAAATTGAAGCAAGTGCTGACCGGGATGCTGCTCGCTATCCGCACGGTCGAGGAACACACGGGCAAACCAATTGATATGACCCATTTCATGGCTCAGTTTGTGACCCAATTGGTTTTAGGGGGCAAAACGGGGGGCTATGCGCCGCTACCGCCCATTCCACAGCCGGAAGAACTCCCCAGTATGTTCGCTGGCACCGAAGACCGCGACGACCCCTTGCAAGCGCGCCGGGCATTTGCGGGCGGCATGGGCAATTTATTCGGCGATGACGATGAGGATGAGTGGGATTAAACGGGCGATGACGAACACTGTATCGAACTGTTCGACGAAGAAGCGTGGGGTGCAGTAGCAATTACTTTTGTTTCGCATAGTGAAAAGGATGTAATCAAAAATTGACTTGAGGACAATGTCAATAAGTGAATTCATGACGCACTGGTCACCCATCTGAGACGATGGCTTTCCAAAATTCTGCTTGAGTCAGCGTTTCCCCGTGTAACGTCTGCGAGTAATCATGTCAGAGGATTATTCGCCTGTCGGTGGGGTCAGGATTTGGAGAAATTGCGCGGGCGTGAGGATAGGAATACCGCGAAAGATGCCAATCGTCGTCAAGTCTCGATCACCACTGATGAGATAATCCGCTTTACCGCCGACTGCGCACTCGATGAAGCGTTTATCTTCATCGTCACGCACAATTGTCTCTGGAATCAATGTGGGTGTCACGTAACGCGCCAGGCGTTGATAGCGGTTCAACAGGTGGAAAATATCAATTCCACGCTGTTCAAAGTCAGGCTGGAACTTGGGACGCTTTAGCACTTGCTCAAGCTGCTGCATCATTGACTCGGTCGAGATCAATTCTACATGACCAAATCCTATAGTGTCCAAGACAGCAAGCGGTTTGCCTCCCCGCAAAAAAGCGGAGACGAAAACGTTGTTGTCAACAACAACCGTAATCACTTTTCATCCGTTTTTTGCAGCGCTTCTTTCGCCCGATCTTCTGCACTCATGATCTTTATTTCTTCGTTGACGAGAAACATCACTTCTTCGTCAGACAATATACCGTACTTGTCGGCAGCACCTTCACGGACGATTTCTGCCATTTTATGGAGTTCAAGCCATGCTTCCTCGCGTAAAATTTCACGCTCAATGAGTGCTGCAATACGTTCTTCGCGCAGCAGATCAAATTGCTGTGCTTCGTCCGCCAACTTTTGGGGAATACGTATCCGTAATTCGAGGAATGCCATGATTGCCTCTTAGCTACTTTACCAGTGATTATAAATCAATCAGACCCAAACCACACAGAATACGCTGCTCATTTTGTTCGCCTTCTTCATGGATAACACCCATTCTGGCACAGAGGGGGGCTTCTGACGCGGGGAGTGTTGCTCCTGTGTCACACTCTTGGCAGGATTAAGAGGTTGCTTTATACACTCGGCGCGCTGCAATGCAACGGATACATTGAGAATGGGGAAGGGCAGGGGCGCGCCATAAGAACAAATATAGGGGAATTAAACATAATGCCTAGAACAATACCTGTGCCAAAAAAGGGGGATCAAAGAAGTAGGGTTTTCAGGTAGAGTAGTATCTCTCACAACATCACTCGACAAGAAAACCCATGCGCGAAATTATAGCACTAACTCACTGCCTTGCACCCTACCTTTCCCCAACGACAATACGGCAACTGCGGCACATGGCGGCGGCGATGCTGTGTATGACAGGACGTGTCACGACGTTGGGTATGTCGCGCTGGACGGAAAAGGGAGGGAGTGTGCGGACGCTGCAACGCTTGATGCACACACCTATCGAATGGGGGGCGGTATTGTGGGCATTGGTGAACACCTACCTGCTTGACCGGGACAAGGACTACATCTTGGCGGGGGATGAAGTGGTGGTGAGCAAGGCAGGCAAGCAGACGCACGGGTTGGGACGGTTCTATTCCAGCCTAGCGCAGCGTCCTATCCCAGGGGTGTCGTTTCTGGCATTGTCGTTAGTAGACGTGGAAAAACGGCGGTCGTATCCGTTGCTGGTGGAGCAGCGGGTTCCGGTCAAGCGGGTGGAAAAGAACGAACCAGCGGTGAAGCGGGGTCGGGGACGCCCGAAAGGAAGCAAAAACCAAGTCAAAAGTACGCCTGTATTGTCCGCAGAACTAACGCATCTGGGTGAGATGCTGCGGGCAACGGTCAGGCGCATCGCGCCGCTCAAGGTGAAACATGTGGTTCTCGACGGATTTTTTGGCAGTTATCCAGCGACCTGGATGGTGCGCGAGGCGGGACTGCATGTGGTGTCGAAACTGCGCCACAATGCCGCGCTCTATCTTCCTTATACTGGACAGAAACCTCGGCGCGGTCCGACCCCACGTTATGGCGACAAACTGAATTACGCCGCCCTTCCTCCCTCTGCTCTCGTTCATACCATCACCGAAGGCACGCTCGTGACCGACACCTACCACCTGACCGTCTTGCACAAGGACTTTCCCGACCCACTCAATCTGGTTATTCTGGTCAAAACCCAGCTACGCACCGGTAAACGCGCTCATGCCATCCTCTTCAGTACCGACCTAGCGCTCTCCCCCTTCCAACTTGCTGACTACTACAGTCTCCGCTTTCAGATCGAGTTCAACTTCCGCGACGCCAAGCAATTCTGGGGACTGGAGGATTTCATGAACACGTCGCAGCAGGCGGTCACCAACGCCGCTAACCTTGCTTTCCTCATGGTCAATGTTTCAGCCATTCTGTTGCAGCCCCACCGGCAGCGCCACCCTGATTTCAGCGTTCTCGACCTCAAAGCCCACTACCGTGCTAGGCGCTATCTCGACGAAACTATTAAATCCTTACCCTTTTCGCCCGATGCCAATTTATTTTCCCACCTCTGGCACAGGTTCTCTCGTTTAGGTGGCATTCGCGCTCTTCATTCTGACCATCTTGCCGCATAATTGGCGCAGGTATTGCTAGAAGAACGGAAATTATAACCCGGTCACATGCCTTACCGTACATACTAATAATGAAATATGGTAATTCGTTCTTGATAAATATTTTATTGTCTTTAATAATATTAACGTTGACTGTTTTTATGTTCTTTTTTTTCCTCTTCATGATCTTCTGCGCGGGAATAGTTGTCAATTCATCTTCATTGATTTCTATGCATATCAACTTTTTCACATTGATTATCATGTTTTCATTTATCGTCATCTACTTCACATTTCTACTTGACGGTAGAAATAAAAGCAACTTCAAGTTTCTTGACCGACACTTCATTCTACAAATGACCATTGGAATTATGACGTTCTTCCAAAGCTTCTTTTGGATGATTGACTCCGATAATTCGAAACATGCGCCACGTGTCTTTTTTCTTCTATTCGTGTTCGTGTTTCTCATCTGCGTTAGAGATTACTTCTCCAATTTTTTCGCTGGATTGTTCGGCGCTTCCACCATGTTATTTGATGTGGAGATCACAGAAATATTGCCTTTCGATGATATTGAAAAGCCCAGCATATGACAACGGCAACGGTAAAGACACCAGTTCGGCGGAAAAGAATCCGTCCCCAAAAGTCTCTCAATGGTCAGGCAAAAGGTGGGACTTATCTGCTCACCTTCAATCTCGATAACGCGGGCGAGACACGCGCCTGGGAGATGGCGCAAAATCTAGCGGGGCAACGCAAATTGAAGCAAGTGCTGACCGGGATGCTGCTCGCTATCCGCACGGTCGAGGAACACACACACACGGGCAAACCAATTGATATGACCCACTTTATGGCTCAGTTTGTGACCCAATTGGTTTTTAGGGGGCAAAACGGGGGGCTATGCGCCGCTGCCGCCCATTTCGCAGCCGGAAGAACTCCTCAGTATGTTCGCTGGCACCGAAGACCGCGCCGATCCGTTGCAAGCGCGCCAGGCATTCGCGGGCGGCATGGGCAATTGTAACTACTCAGCCATCGCGGTATCATCACTGGGTTATGACCCTATGTAAGCCTTAGATGTCCATAAAGAACTTCGTGGCACGAAGATCGCGACCAAAATCCACTACAAAGTGGTCTATTGTCAACCGTTATGAGCCAAAAAGTCGTGATGGCTGAGTAGTTACGGGCAATTTATTTAGCGACGACGATGAAGACGAATGGGGTTAGCAAGTAGGGCGGAGAAGCGGTAGGGTACAAAAATGAAGAGGCTGCGCTACCGCTTCAAGATGGCATGACTATAAAAATATTTTGCTTCGCATAGTGAGTAAGTAAGCATTTTACTTTTGATTTTCCCCGTATTTTGCCATCCCACCTGGGATTTCTACCCGCTTAAGCCTTCAGACGAATCTCAAAACCTAAAAGCATAAATTTCGGTTTCATTATATAAATATGAACGGGCCTCTTAAAATGTCTTGTTTTTTCACATTTTGAAGAGCTTTTTCGTTCTGTTCTCTTGAGATAATGATAAGGATTAAAGTGGATGAATGACCTTCAACACCCCTCACGGCTCGCTGTAACCCACCATCCGACTCCTTCGTTCCCCAACCTATCGGTTCGCTCAATGGATTCGGCACATTCCACGACCAGCGATGAAAAAATCACGCCCATTACTATTGTCAGTCACAGCCGACTGCTTCGGGACGGTCTGGTGACGCTGCTTGCACCTCATCTTCGGGTACATCTGATAGGCGGCTACGGTGGAAATGCCAAACCCGATGCTCAGATGCCCAGTCCGCACCGTCATATCGTGTTGATTGATAGCGGTATCGGGCAGGAATTCGCCGCGCTCTGGATAGCGTGGTGGCGTGCGCACGCAACGCCCGCACGGGTGATCCTGCTCGAAGTTGAGGATGATACTGAGGTCATTCTCGCCTACATCGAGATGGGCATCAGCGGCTACACCCTCAAAGAAGCGCCGCCTATTGAAGTGGCGCAGGCAATTTACCTTGCCAGACAGGGATTAGCGCAATGTTCACAGGAAATGACCGCCCATCTTTTCGCGCGTCTGGCGGCATTACGCACTCTGCCTTCGCCGCCTCTATCCCTCGATAAACCGCTCACAGGGCGAGAAATGGATGTGCTGCGCTGCATAGCGCAGGGCATGAGCAACAAAGAGATCGCCTCTGCACTGGTGATCGAGGTCTATACCGTCAAACATCATGTGCATAACATACTCGAAAAAATGAATTTGCATCACCGTTATGAGGCAGTGCGCTATGCCACTGAAATTGGATTAGTGCGCGAGACCGAGTGTTATTCCTCAACAACCCTTTCAGGTTAGCAAAATACTGATCTTTTATGGCTCTTTGATTGCAAAAGATGGATCGAGCGCGACGACGAAGATAGCTCTGAGACTAGTTCTCCAGCGGGCTGCCCGTCGTTATGCTGTTCTTAAGTCCAGATCATCAATTCCAGTGAATCATGGATTGCATAACCTCACCCCGTTTCGCTGCGCTCAACCGCCCCTCTCCCTGTGGAGAGGGGCAAAGAACTGTCAGGTTCTTGGGGTGAGGTTTGCTCAAAAAGAAGGTGATTTTAGTTGAATTTCAACTTTCGTGATTCACTGAATTCTTTTTATTCCATACACTAAGAGTCCGAATGGCGACCGACCATACTGCTCCAATACGCATTCTTATTGCAAATTTGTCTGACTTACTAACACAGTTCATCATCGAAATGGTTGATCAACAGCCGCAAATGCAGATTGTTGGGCAGGTGCAAGGACAGCTCGAAATCCTTATTGCGGCACAAAAGGGGGTGGATATGGTCATTCTCGGCACGCCGCATCTCAAGCCAGTGCCGGGCATCGTCAGCCACATGATGAACGAATTTCCCAACATGAAGATCCTCGTCTTATCCACTATTGAGGGGAAGGGAAAGGGCTATTGGTTGGGCATACACCACTGTCGTATTGAATATTCTACGGCGGACACTTTACAGGACAGCATTCACTCTCTCTTCAAAAAAGTACCGAGCGCGTGAACGATGGCGTGTGGATAAGGAACTTGGGTGGCTTCGATTTATGCAATTGCAGCGGTGACGCAAACGATTCTCGGCATTCTCTCGGATGCAGTCTCGAGCGACTTTGCGGGCGCGCAGTTCGAGGCGCTCCAGATTGCCGATTTTCAGAAGCCCAAACCCGTAGACGAGGGTATTTCGCTGCTGCTGTATCGCGTCGCGGTCAGTTCGCTTCAACGCAATTTACAGGCGCGTCCCGAAGCCAACGGCAAACTATTTCGCCCGCCGCTGCCCCTCGATCTGCATTACATGTTGACTGCCTGGGGCAAGACTGCCGCCCAACAACAGCGCTTGCTCGGTTGGAGTATGCGCACGTTGGAAGACATTGGCGGTCTCAACCCCTCTCTGCTCAACCATTATGGTGGACCCGATGTCGTCTTTCGACCGAACGAGACGGTCGATCTGATATACGAAGCGATTGCCATGACTGATTTTTCGAGCCTGTGGGATTTATTGAAACCGAACGCGCACGTATCAGTCGGTTATATCGCCCGCATGATTTACATCGAATCCGAGGTCGAAATTTCAACTGGCGCACCTGTACAGACGCGCCTGTACCAGATGGCACGCGATGAGAGCAACCCATCATGACGTTTGTCGTTTTTGAGCAGTTTTCGCGCACTGCCCCGCTGGGTATCCGTTTCTGGGATGTCGCGGCACAGGTTCCTGTCATGGGCGATTTGTCGGTCAGCGCGCGTACACCGCAAAATCGTGTGCTGCCCCTGTTTGCCAACCGCAAAGGCATCCACGTTTTGCAGAATGTACCGGGTCTGCGCCCCTTTGAAAGCGGCGACGGCAGCGATGAATTCTGGGCAGGCGCACCCGCCCCACAACCGTATCGGCTGGAAGCGCGCGATACCGAAGGCTATTTTCACTCATTCACATTCGAGGCGGATGTGCCAACACGCGGTGTCCTCTCGTGGGTGTGCGCTGCCTCACCGCCGCTGGCACCCCTCAATACGCCTCCCGGCTATGTCCCCGCTTATTCAACAGCAAGCCGCGCCGTGCCTAGCGGCTTGGCAGCGCTGCGCGCCGATCTTTACGATCCGGAAGGGGGTAATCCTGCCGCCTGGGCGATGCTGGAAGTCGCGCTTGAGGGCGTTGTACTGGGGCGTGGCATTGCCGATTTACGCGGCTGTGCGCTCGTCATTTTTCCTTATCCAGAACCGATTGATGCCGCGCCAGACTCACCGATAAATTTTGGCGTGCCCCTGATCGAACAAACCTGGAATTTCAGTCTGCGCGCCTACTATGCACCCATCGATCCGGTTCCAAGCGTGCCTGATCTGTGCGCTGTTTTAGGTCAGCCAGCGGCTGACTTGTGGCGCGTGTGGAACAGTGCTGCGGATAGGCAGCCCTTTGCAACCGTCACGCTGCGGTATGGCAGGGAGGTGATAGCCCTATCATTCGATGCGGCGGATGAACCCCTGTCGAGACTCTACATAACGCCCGTTTGAGATATCGCGGTAGTGACGCAGGGAACTGCGCCCTTATCGTCCAAAGCGAGGAGAGAGAAACATGCCAGAGTATTTAGCACCCGGAGTCTATCTTGAGGAAGTTTCATTTCGAGCGCGCTCAATCGAAGGCGTGAGTACGACAACGACCGGATTCATCGGCGCGGCGGCTTACGGACCGCTCAACCTGGAACCGGAGATCGTCACCAGCCTTGATGAATTCGAGCGCACTTATGGCGGCGGTGAGCGGCTCCGATTCCGGGAAGTGAGCGGCGATTACGGCTTGGAGATGGACAACTATCTATGGCACGCCGCGCGCGCTTTTTTCGCGCAGGGCGGAACGCGCCTGTATATTTCGCGCATTTTTCGACCGTATGCGGATGACAACAATGGGCGCGCCAGCGCCTTCGTGCCGAGCATCAGCCCCCCTGTAGATGTGGCGAATGGCATCACTATCCGCGCGCGTTTCCCCGGCGAAGCGGGCAACATGCGCGTGCGCTTCACGCTCAAGATTGGGCAAAGTGTGCTGACCACCCGCGATGGTGCGTCCGCCGTCAGCACGATGACGGAAAATGAAGTCGTCTTCATTGGCGATTTTGCCAGCCCATTCGATGGAGCCGTCATCGTTGGCAGCAGCCCACCCGTGAGCGGCAATTTTTACTTGGCGCGGCGCATTGAAATTGCGGGCATACCCACCTGGGAATTTGTGGACGACGCGGGCGCTCCAACGGCACTTTCAACGCTCGACCCGGCGGCAGGAACCGTCGTCATGCCCGTTTCAGTGTCGGTGACAATCAACCCGTTGACCGGTCCGACGCTGGTTTATGAAGGGCTGGCGTTCGATGCCGCACACCAGCGCGCGGGTTTGCGCGACTCCATTTTTGATATGTTTGAAGAGTCCCCAATCAATCTGGCATCGTCACGCGGGCTGCCCATCATCATTACGGCGGGCGATGACGTGGAAAATGGACTCGATGTCATTGAAGCCCTGATCGATGCCAAGCCGGACATACTGGTGGACATCGTAAACGTGAAATCGAGCGACGATGAGCGTTCTCTCGATATTACGCTTGAGGGCGGTAACGACGGTATGCGCCCCAGTGCGACCGAATATGAGGGCGAAATTGACGACAATACTAACCTCAAAACGGGCTTTCAGGCGTTTGAAGACCTTGAAGACATTTCGATTGTCGCAGCGCCGGGACACACCTACGACTATGAAGGGGCGTATAAATCGGACGCGCTGACGATCATGAGCCTGCTAATCGCGCACGCGCAGCGCATGAAGTATCGGATTGTCGTGCTGGAAAGCGGCAACGGGCAGTCCATTTCACAGGTGCGGGCAATGCGCGCCCAGATTAATTCCAAGTACGTCGCTTTCTATTATCCCTGGATACGCATTCTCGACCCGATCACGCGCAAGGAAATTCACCTGCCGCCGAGTGGCTTCGTTGCCGGGATTTACGCCCGCAACGACGTAAACCGGGCGGTCTTCAAAGCGCCTGCCAACGAGGTCGTCACGCTCGCTATCGGCTTTGAAAAACTGCTCAACAAGGCGCAGCAGGAAGTTTTGAATCCTGAAGCGATTAACTGCTTCCGCTTTTTTGAGGGGCGCGGCTATCTGCTGTGGGGCGCGCGGATGGCGACGGACGATACCGACTTTAAGTATGTGAACCTGCGTCGTTACTTCGCCTATCTCGAACGCTCGATTGACCGGGGGACGCAGTTTGCTGTCTTTGAACCGAACGGTACGGATTTGTGGGCGAGCATCCGACGCACCATCGAGAGCTTCCTGCTCAATGAGTGGGTGAGTGGCGCACTTTTAGGCGACAAACCCGAAAAGGGCTTTTTCGTTCGCTGTGACCGTTCGACGATGACGCAGAACGATCTCGATAATGGTCGGCTGATCTGTCTTATCGGCATCGCACCCGTGCGCCCAGCAGAATTTGTCATCTTCCGCATTGGTCAGTTTACTGCCGATAAACCCTAAAGGAGACGAGTGAATATGCCTACGCGCGAAGAACGTCCTTATGCTCAGTTTAATTTCACGGTCGATCTGAACATCCCCGGTATGGATCCCAATTCTTTCACGGGCGGTTTTCAGGAGGTCAGCGGTGTTGGCACGGAAGTTACCGTCGCTGAATACCGCAATGGCAGCGATAAAGATAACGGCGTGCGCAAGATCACGGGATTGAATAAGGCAAGCGATGTCACGCTCAAGCGCGGGGTCATCGGTGCCTTGCCGCTTTACGAATGGCTCAACGACATTCGTAACGGCAATCAGCAGTCCTTCCGTGATGTGACGGTCATTCTGCAAAACGAGGCGCACGAAGCCGTTTTAGAGTGGCGCTTACTGCGCGCGCGGGTCATCAAAGTGACTTATGGTCCGCTCAGCGCCAAAGGCAACGACGTGGCGATGGAAGAAATGGTGCTTTCTTATGAACGCTTGGAGATGCGGGCGCGCTAACCATGTCAATCCGTTCCCGTCGCCTTCCCGGATTTCGCTTCGAGACGCAGCCGCCCCCTGCGCGTGATGTTTTGCCGCGCATGGATATTGCGGTCTTTATCGGATTCGCTGCGTCCGGTCCGCTGCATGTGCCAGTCGTCATTGAAGACCCCGCGGACTTTACCGCCATCTTCGGCGCTGATCTGCCGCTGGTATGGGATCAACAGCGCAGCGAACCAGTCTATGCCTACCTTGCTCCGGCGGTACGCGCTTTCTTCCGCTGCGGCGGGCTGCGCTGCCATGTTATTCGGGTGGCAGGGGAGGCGGCGCAGGCGAACCATTTTCCACTGCCGGGAATGGCACAGGCGCAGGTCGATGCGCTTGGCAATGTGATCGATATTAAGCCCGTCAGCGCCCAGGCACGCTCAGAAGGCAGTGGGTCGGATGGGTTGCGCGTGAGTACGGCGCTGCTCAGCCGCGCGGTCGAGGTGTTTGCGGTCGATGAGACGAGCGTCACGCTCGTCAACAGCGATGTTCAACCGGGCGATTTGCTCCAATTGACCTACCGTGACACAGGCTTAACGCGCCTGATCGAGGTCAAGGCGGTTGAAACGGCAGCAATTGGCGGCGAGGGTTCGCCCCCGTCACCACGCCGCGCCGCGCTACGTGCGATTATAAAATACGCGCTGTGGTTGGGTGAACTTGAAGAAACCAGCCCGCCATTGGCAATCAGCACGGCGTTGGTTTATGGGCGGATCGAAGGCGGCGAATCGCTTCCCATCCTCGACACGACGCTTGAAGCGGGAAACGATAGCCTTATGTTATCGCTGCGAGCGCCGCTCGCGCTGGCGGATGCCCCTCCTGAGGGGTCGATGATTACGGTCGATCTTGGGGCTGAATGGCTGCTGTTGTCGGTGCAGGAAGTGCGCGGCGGCGAAGAAACAATGTCGCCTCCGCAGGAAACCATCTGGATCACCTGCAGCGGCATTCGCTGGCTGAAAGTCGCTCCCGCACCGCTTGAACTTCCTCTTGGGGAACGGTTGACATTTGAGCTTCGCGCACGCCCAACGGTGGGCGACCCCTTTGTGCTGGTGGACTTGGCATTCTCGCTGGCGCATCCGCGTTCATGGAATGGGCTGCCAGGCGACGAACAGGAAAAACTCCCGGCGGGCGACCGTAATGGGCTGCCGACCGATCATCAATGGTTTTCGGCCCTCAACGAGCGCGAAACCGTCCCCGCGCTGTGGAAACGAGCGGCAGAACCCCGCTTTCCACTGGCGGGTGGGCTGTTGAAGGGCGCATTTACATTTCCCTACACTATGTCAATATTACCTAATTATGAATTACAGTCGTATTCCGATTTAGCGGACGCGGACGCGCTGACTCGTGATGGCTTGGCAACCTTTGATACAAGCTTGTTTCTCGATCAGGACTTGGCGGGGACGACTGCGCTTGATCTGGCAGGGCGGGCGGATTATCTCCGTTACCTGAGTGTCGAGCCGAGCGCCCTCCGGGGCATTCATGCGGCGCTGGCGATAGAAGAAGCGACCCTCATCGCCGTCCCCGACGCAGTGCATCCCGGTTGGACACGCGAAGATGCGCCGACTGACCTGGATGCTGAACCCTCCGATCTTCTGGAGTGCCCCAACTGGGCTTACTTTTTGGACTGCGGCTATCGCATTTTGAATGCGCCGCTGCTAACCGCAAGTTCCCCGGACGCATCCGGGACATTTACACTGACTTGGGATTGGGAGTCGGATGACCCCTCAGACATGCCACTCTTTACGCTGCAAGAGGCAGCACTTCCCGATTTTAGCGATGCAATCGCCTTATACGGCGGCACAGCGCAAATTTACACCATTTATGGGCGGGCGCGGGGTGATTACTACTATCGTGTCCATGTGACCGCTGGAACCCATCATGGCGATTGGTCGAATGGGGTGGGCGTGCGGGTTGCCCCCGGCAGCCAGTGGGTGCTGAATGAGCCGACGATTGAGACTGACCGCGCCACTCTGACGATTCACCGGGCGCTTCTGCGCTTGTGTGCGTCGCGTGCCGACATGGTCGCGGTACTGGCGATGCCAGAGCATTTCCGTGAGGATGAAGCCATCGATCATGCGCGCGCGCTCACGCCCTTTTCAACGCTGCTGAACCCCCAGGATTTATTTGATTTTCCGTTGAGTTTCGCTGAATCACGGGCGTTGACCTATGGAGCGCTCTATCACCCCTGGGTTTATACGCTCGATGGGGCGGTCGTTCGTGCTGCGCCTCCCGATGGCGCGATGTGTGGAATGATTGCCCGTCGTTCAGTTCAGCGCGGCGCGTGGATTGCCCCCGCCAATGAACCCATCGAAGGGGTGATCGCGCTGACACCGCTACTAGCAGAGGAGCGCTGGCTGGATTTACTCGACGCGCAGATCAATATAATCAAACCTTCGCCCTATGGTTTTGTCGCTCAGACGGCGGACACACTCAGCCTGGATGAAGACCTGCGCCCGCTCAATGTGCGGCGTTTGATGATTCTGCTGCGGCGGTTGGTGCAGCGCCAGGGGACACAGTATGTATTCGAGCCGTTTGATGATGTATTTCGGCGCATGGTACAGCGGGGACTGGAATCGGTGCTGGAAGGCATGTTCATCCGAGGCGCATTTGCAGGGCGCACGGCGGCGGCAGCCTTTCAGGTGGTGCCGCGCAGCACCGCTGAGGATGTGGATCAGGGGCGCTTCATCATGGATTTACGGGTGGCACCGTCTTTACCCCTGGAATTTTTGACGGTGCGCTTGGTGCAAAGTGGCGACCGCAGCATTGTAAGCGAGGAGCGTTAGCCAATGGCGTTTAATGCCAGTTTTGGAGCCAGCATAGGGTTTGGGTCGGGGTTGGAAGGCAAAAACTCGCCGTATCCTTTCACCACGTTCAACTTTTCGATTGAGATCACGGTTGACCCGGTGGCGACCCGCATCTGCTCGGCGGCTTTTTCAGAGTGCGATGGCTTGGAAATGAACATGGAAGTGAAGACGATCCGGCAGGGAGGCGATAACGCCCGCCAGATCCGCCTCACCGGTCCCAGCACTTTTGGCAATCTGACGTTGAAACGCGGGATGACTTCCAGTTTCGATCTGTGGGATTGGTTCAATGCGGTCATCGCGGATCCATCGCTGCGCGCGGATGCTCAGATTGTGATGCTGGCACCGGATAAAAGCGAACAGTGCCGCTTTCTGGTGACGCGGTGTTTGCCGATCAAGATTAAAGCGCCTCCGCTGAACGCCGTATCGGGCATGGTGGCGATTGAAGAGATGCAGCTTGCCTACGAGACGCTTGAACTCAAGCGCCCGGATGGCGGCGGATTTGGGATTTCGGCGGGCATTTCAGTAGGCGTTTCGATAGGGTGATGCGATGACCGCAGTGACCGTTAAAAGTGCTGAATTACGGGAATTGGATGCACAGGGGACTCTGCTACGTAACGATAACAGCCCGATTCCTGTACAGTTCAACCCGGAGTCGCTCAAAGTGACCTATACCAATCAGGTGGTACCCCCGACTACCAGCACCAGCGGCACGACCAGTGATCAAACCGAAACCTCCTCAACGCAGTTCGTTGGGCGCGGCTCTACCAAGCTGGTGGTGCAGTTGTGGTTCGATGTCAGTTCGGTCATTCCCAATGATTTGCAGCGCTTTTTGAGCGAGCGAAAAGATGTGCGCCTGCTCACCGAAAAAGTCGCCTACTACATCAAGCCAAAAGAAGTGCCAAATACCACGCCGAAGCGTTATCTGCCCCCGGCAGTTTCGTTCATCTGGGGGTCATTTCGCTTTGATGGCATCATGGAATCACTCGATGAGTCATTGGAATTCTTCTCTCCCGATGGCGTGCCGCTGCGCGCGATGGTGTCCCTCAGTATGGCACAGCAAAGCTTTCAATTCGCCTTCAATGCCGATTTTCAGGCAAGCCAGCCCCCCGGAGGGGCAAGCCTGCCCGGTGGGGGCGCGCCCGGCACTCAACCGCTGGCGGCGGCAAGTGCCGGCATCAGCCTGCAAGGAATGGCGGCTTCGGCGGGCATTTCAGCCGACTGGCAGAATGTCGCCATCGCGAACAACATTGAAAATCCGCGCATCCTATCGCCCGGACTTCTGATCAACCTGAATGCCTCGGTATCCGCTCCCGCTCCAGTAGCAAACGCGGGCGTTTTATTTCGCATAGGAGGGTAACACCATGCCCGTCGTGATTAACGAGTTTGAAGTCGTCACCCAGCCCGAAGAATCGCCCCGTTCCGCCGCGCCCACTCAGCCAGTGCCAGCGCAGCCGCAGGTACGCGAGATCGAGCAGATTGTACGCCGCCAGTTAGAACGCGCTATGCGCGTGAGAGCGTACTAAACCCCGATGGCAGTCGCTGCTCCATTCCGCATTGCCCGCCCGCTAATCAACATCAGTGGGCGCGATCAGGGAAGTTTGAGTGAACGTTTGATAGCATTGACGACGGTTGAGAGCGCCAGTGGTTTGTATCGATGTGAGGCACAGTTTGGCAATTGGGGAACCTCCGGCACGAACATCGACTTTCTGTTTTTTGACCGCCAGATGTTGGATTTTGGCAAACCGTTCGGGGTGAAAATGGGGACAGACATGATTTTTGAGGGACGGATCATGGGCATCGAAGCAAACTATCCCCAGGGAAATGCGCCTTCGATCAGCGTACTGGTCGAAGACCGCCTGCAGGATTTACGGATGACGCGCCGTACCCGCACATTCGATGATGTCACGGATGAGGATGTTTTCAATCGCATTGCCAGCGATCACGGTTTAACGCCCAACATTGATGTACCGGGTGGCACGCATAAAGTGCTGGCACAGGTGAACCAGAGCGACCTCGCCTTTTTGCGTGAACGGGCGCGCGCGATGGATGCCGACCTGTCGGTGAGTGGAACGACGCTACATGTGAAAATGCGCCCCAATCGCGCCGATTCCCCCATTGAACTGATTTATGGACAGTCACTGCGCGAGTTCGTCGCCCTAGCCGATTTAGCGATGCAGCGAACCCATGTCGTGGTCAGTGGGTGGGATGTGGAGGGCAAGGCGGCGATCAGGCACGAGGCGGAAGCCGGGGTCATTTCTGGCGAACTCAACGGCGATACCAGCGGCATCAGTATTTTGCAGTCCGCCATTGGCGAACGTAAAGAAGTGCTGGCGCATACCGTGCCATTGACGACGCAGGACGCGGAGGCGGAAGCGGAAGCCGTGTTCAGGATGAGCGCTCGGCGTTTTGTGACCGGACGCGGCATTTCCGAGCCAGACCCTCAAATGAAAGTGGGGGCGTTTGTTGACTTGAAAAACCTAGGACCGCTGTTCAGTGGTCATTACTATCTGACCGAAGTTCGCCAGGTCTTCGACGCACGCGGCATACGCACCGAATTCACCGCCGAACGTCCGGGCATCGGGCAGGCGTAACAAAAAGTCGTGATACGAGGATAAGAGCCAATGTTTATGCACCCGACACCTTTTGAACAGATTGTGGATGAGCGCCTCGCAGCAGGGTTGGGCGGACGCTGGTACGGGGTCTACCCCGCGCTGGTAACGAGTATTGCAGACCCGGAAGGGCAGGGGCGAGTCAAAATTTCGCTTCCCTGGTCGCCCGATGCTAAAAGTGAACGTTATGACGTTTGGGCGCGCATTGCCACCCTGATGGCGGGTAACAATCGTGGGAGTTGGTTCATTCCCGATGTGGACGACGAAGTGCTGATCGCTTTCGAGGGGGGCGATGTCCGCCGCCCATGTGTGTTGGGCGGCATGTGGAACGGCGCGGACGCACCGCCCGAATCGATGGACAGCAGCGAGCATAACTTTCTAAAAGTGCTGCGTTCGCGTAATGGGGTCAAGATCACGCTCGATGATCAGGATGGGCAGGAAAAGTGCATCATCGAGACTCCCGGCGGACAGAAGATCACGCTGAAAGATGGACCCGGATCGATCGAAATCATGGATAGCAGCGGCAATTCAGCGAAATTCGAGCCGAGCGGTATCACCTTCAATTCATCCGGGACGTTCACGCTCAATGCCACCACCGTGACCATATCTGCCGGAAGTATCACGGCGAATACGGGTACGGCAACGTTCAGCGGGATGGTGGTCGCGTCGGGCTGCGTACAAACGCCCAGCGTCATCGCCGCATCGTACACGCCCGGCGCGGGCAATATCTGGTGAGGGGACTATGATCGAGCCTCAGGTACAGTGGATATCCCCAACACCGTTGTGGGACACGTTCGCCAACGCGACAGACGGAGAGACGCGGGCGCAGTTTCGCCAGCCCCAACTGCTGCGCTTCGCCACCGACTCGTTCATGGACGAGTATATGGGGATGCTCAACAACCAGCCGGAACGGTTGGGCGAGTGGGTGGCTCAATCCGAGACGTGGCGAGGTCCATCGGCGGAGCCGCGACCGGTTGAGGAAATGCCGCTGTTCGTCCAGCGGTTGCATCGCTTGCGGCTGGCAACGGCTGCCCCGCTCAATGGTACCACAACGGCGCTGGCGACCGTCAGCCCGACCGTGAGCGAGGGAAACCTGAAGCTGTACCAGCCTGCTCACCTGCGTTTCTATCTTGTGACCGCCTGCCTGGTGTGCCGCATCCCTGGTTTGCCCGACCGGACGCTGGATTTTGGCGATGCCGAGCGCGTGAGCTATGTCGTGCGCCGTCTACGTCCAAAAGGTGACACGCTGCCCTCGGTGTTCAATCTGGAAACCTGCGATGAATACGCGCTGGTCAATGGAAATCAGTGGCAGAAAGTGACGGACGATACGGTCGTTTCCGGCGAGGAACAACTGCCGATGTTCGGCGTGACCTATATCGAACGCGATGGACGTAAGCGGCGGGTGCTTTCCGCTCTGGTACCCGTCGGCAAACGCGAAACCTACATGGGGGCTGCCGCCAGCCAGATACTGCCGAGTGCCGACCCTCCACCCGAAGCCATTGACACCCGCAAAACGGTCTTGCTCCGGCAGGTGACCGATCCTTGGCGCAGTGTTATTACCCAGGTGGCAAACGCGACGACGGGCTTCGGAGAGGCAAGCTTTCCCGATTTGAACAAAACTCCAATCGACCCGGACGCGCTCGTAAAGGAGCGCGCAGCCCACGATCAAGCCGATTTATTGTCGTGGTACATCCTGCTCGATCTCGGTGATTTTCTGGAAAAGTACCTGCCGAAGGTGTGGGCGGTGATCATGGGCGCGGCGGGGGAGGGGACTCTGGCGGATGCCGAAGGCGAACTGTATACACAGATGGCGAACGCCGCCTATACGGACCTCAGTACAGGACAGACGCTCACACTGGTCCAGGCGCTGGTGAACATCCGTGACTGGCGGATCGCGCTGGAAGCCACAACCCTCCCTTATTCGACCGCCGATGTTTTGTCGCCGCCCCCCAGCCCGCCTTTTCCCGATTTTCGCTTTTCTCTGTATTCGACGGCGCTCAAGGAACTGGTCGCCCCCACAGGCGGCACGATGACCCTGGATGATCGGGTCAATGCCGCGCTACAAGAGGCGGCAATGCCCGCGTCAACGCCGCCGCTGCCGTTGGCAGCCCGCATGACGACCCTCGATAACCGTGAACCGGGCTGGTTCATGATCCGCTGCGTTTTCGAGCGCCCTAATTGCGGTCCGTTGATCCCGGTCGTGGTGAGCGAGGCAACACGACCCTTCCAGTTGGCATCGTTCTTCGACTCCGATGCCCCCGCGCGACCCATTCGCATCAGTCTTCCGATGGATACGACAATGGCGGGGCTGCGCAAGTTCGATAAAAACACCGCCTTCATGATCTCCGATGTGCTTTGTGGGCAGATGGAGCGCATGGGCAAGATAACGCTGGGCGATCTCGTGCTTTCGGTGCTGCCCTGGCCCTTCCACAAGGAGTTACCCGTTGGGGATGACGGTCCTTGTGCGGACGGCATGATCTGTTCGATCTCCATCCCGATTATCACCATTTGCGCCCTGATTTTATTAATGATCATTGTGAGTTTGCTGGAAATTGTTTTCCGCTGGATGCCGTTCTTCATCATATGTTTCCCATTTCCGCGCTTCAAAGCGAAGGAGGCATAGCGATGGATGCTGGAAAGCTTTATGGGCGTGGGCTGAGTTTCCCGCCGCGCGTGGGCGCGGATGGACGTATGGTCTGGTCTGTGGGGGAGGTCAATATCCGCGAATCGATCCGCGTGATCTTGATGACACAGTTCACCGAGCGCCCGCACATGCCCGAATTTGGCGGCAATCTCGCGACTTTCCTGTTTGAGCCGAATACCGTCACCACCCGCAGCCTGCTGCGCGATCAGATCAGCCGCGCGCTGGCACGCTGGGAGCCGCGTATCACCGTGGATGCGGTGGCGGTCGAGCCTGACCCCAGCGACCCGCAAGCGGCGATTGCCACCATCACTTACAAGCTGGTGACAACGGCAGCGCGTGAACGGGTGAGCATCAATATTTCACTGGCGGGTTAGAGAGGATTTACGATGCCGCTGACTGTTCCCAGTCTGGATGACCGCCGCTATCAGGATTTGCTCGATGAAGCCTTAGCGCGCATTCCGGTTTACACACCGGAGTGGACAAATTTCAACAAAAGCGATCCGGGTGTTACCCTGATCGAAGTGTTCGCTTTCATGATGGAACACCTGTTGTATCGCGCCAACTTCATTCCTGAACGTAATCGTCTCAAGTTTTTATCGCTGCTGGGGATCCCCTTACATCCCGGTGCGGGGGCGCGGGGCGTGGTCACATTCCAGAATGAGCGCGGTCCGCTACGGGCAGTGACCCTCAATGCCGATCTGGAAGTGCGCGCCGGGGCGCTGCCGTTCCGTACCGAGATGGGCGTTGAAGTGCTGCCCATTGAAGCGCAGCTTTACACCAAACACAGACTTGAGAACCAGTCTGAAGAAATTAAAGCTTATTACAAGCAGCTTTATAATTCTTATGCGGGCAGCATGGTCGATCTGGGCGATCCACCTCTGTACGAAACGCTGTTGTTTTCCCCGCGCGGCACGAATTCAATCGACCTTTCGACGACCATCGACGGCAGTCTCTGGGTCGCGCTGCTGGCGCGCGCTGGCGACCGTCCGTTCACGACGGAGCGGTTAGAGGCAATCCGCGAAACGCTGGCGGGGCGCGTCCTGAGCCTGGGCTTTATTCCCCAGTTGAGCGACCCGAACCAGACTCTGCCGCCCGGCGGCTACACTGAACCCCAGACTGAAAATCTGCTGCGCTATCAAATGCCGTCGATACTGCCTGATGGGTTGCTACCAACGGATCGGCTGGCGCGTTATCAGACGCTTGAAGCGATTTCTCAGGACAATGTCCTGACCGAACCGGGCATCGTCCAGGTCACGCTTCCAGCGGCAGATCAACTGCAATTGTGGAGTAACCTTGACCCACTCGAAGCGGGTGTGGGCAATTTTCCGCCGTCTCTGGAAGATACGGCGCTGAACGAGCGCCTGATTACCTGGGTGCGCATCACTGCCGAAGCGCGCGCACAGGCGCGTTTTCAGTGGGTGGGCATCAACGCGACCTTCGCCGCACAGCGAGCGCGGGTGCCGAGCGAAGTGCTGCCCACTGGTATTGGCGAACCCGACCAAACGACCGTTTTAATGCACAAGCCCCTGATTGCCGACTCGGTCGTGATTACGGTCACGACCAATGGCACTACCGAAACCTGGCAGCGGATCGATGACATGATGAGCGCAGGACCGGAAGTGCCTGCGCCCGACCCGCGTTTGCCGCCGGGAACGCCTGTGCCATCCGATTTGCCCGTCAAGGTGTTTACCGTCAACCCCGAGTCGGGCGAAATTCGGTTTGGCGATGGTACACGCGGCGCACGTCCCCCATTCGGGGCGATATTGCGCGCCAGCTATGACTACAGTGAAGGCGCTGAGGGCAATGTGGGTATGGGTGCTGTCAATAACAGTCCAGCGCTGCCTGCCGGGATTCGTGTGACCAATCCTGTGCCAACATGGGGCGGCGCGGAGCCTGAAAGCGCCGTCGATGGCGAAAAGCAGATTTCCCGCTTCCTGCAGCACCGCGACCGCCTGGTGAACATTGGCGACTTCGAGACGATTGTGCGCCGCACCCCTGGGGTCGATGTGGGGCGGGTTCAGGTGCTGCCCGCCTTTAACCCCGAACTCGGCTTGGCGGAACCCGGCGGTGCGCCCGGCGCAGTCACCCTGATGCTGATTCCGCGTTATGACCCGGTGAACCCAACCGCCCCCATGCCCGACCGCCTGTTTATGGATGCCGTCTGCGCCTACATCGACTCGCGGCGGCTGGTGACGACGGAGGTATTTCTACGCCCGCCCACCTACCGGAATGTCTGGGTTTCAATAGGCGTTAGCCCGGTGGCGCGCGTCAGTCTGGCGCAGGTGATCGCGGACGTGAAAGCGGCGGTGACGGCGTTTTTATCGCCCCTGTCTCTGGAAACGAACGCCCTTACCCTTACGCCCTCGATGGCGGCTCCTGGGCAGCCGATGGCGCTTACGCCCGATATTCCGGTGTTATACGCCTCTGGCGCGGACACCGATGAGGGCTGGGCGCTCGGAAAACCTGTTCTCAAGCTGGAACTGATGGCGGTGGTGAGCCGTGTACCGGGCGTGCTGCTGGTACGCGATCTGCTGTTGGTGGATGAAAACAGTGTGACCCGCGACAGCATCCCGATGAGTGGGCTGGATTTACCGCGCTTGATGGGCTTATCGGTGGTCGTCGGAGACCCATTAGGAGTCGATCAACTGCCCGGTTTGGGCAGCACGACCGAGACAACCGCCGCATCGGCTTTTGTGCCGCTGCCAGTCATCCCTGAGGAGTGCAGTTAGTGGACGCTAACAACAGCCGCTACCACCTACTGCTCACCCTTGCGGATTGGGCAGCCTGCACCGATGGCACTGCGCCGCTCGGTGAATATTGGGACTCGTCGCCGCCGGGCGAGCCGGGCGGTGATCTTGCTTGGAATGATGCCCGCGCCGAACTGACGCTTGCGCCGCGTCTGTTTCAGTTCACCACCTCCGCTTATGATCGAAAACCGCAGTTGAAAGACCGTCGGGGTGCCGCGCGTGACCGCTTTGGAAATACTTACTGGATCGACGAGGCAAAACGAACCGTTCTTGTAAACGCTTCAGGCTCCGGTAAAACCACGCCATTCTGGTCAACCGACAGCGCGCCGCCGCCTGAACAGGTGTTTGGGGGCTTCAATCCTAAAGAAGCCTCGCCCGCGCTGTTAGGGGCTGAACTGAGTGGGTTGGCAGTCACCGACGATCATTTTCTGGTGGTGGGTGTGCTTGCGCCCGCAGGGCTGCTGATCTTCGATCTCCACGCGGGCGGCGCGCCTCAACAGATGGTTTTTCCGCCGAGCATCCCGTTTGCGCCGTTCGATATGGCACCCGCGCCCGCCGGGGGCGTGTGGATTCTGGATCGGGACAATCGGCGTTATTGGGCGCTGGATCGGTATTTCAATGTCATTGCCAACCAACAGGATGAGGCGGTGTTACGCGAGAGCGGGTTAGCGACATTTCAACCTCAGGATGGCAGCGAATTACGCTATGGACAGCGCCGTTTCCCGCTTGGACTGACGTTCGACGATGCCTCGCCGCTGGATATTGAATTTCCAGTCGCCATTGAAGCGTTGCCCGATGGCACGGTACTGATCATGGACAGCCCGCCCGCGGAAACAGCGCGCTTTTCCACGATTCATCGCTTTCGCCTGGACGAGCGTTTGGGAGAAGTGGTCTCTACAGAGACGATTCTCGACCGCGTAGAGCCTGACCGTCGTCCGGATTTTCGCCTGTTGGGGCATGATTTCGCCTTCATCCCCGATCCGGAGGCGAAGAATAATCCAGCCGTTCTCGGTACGCTGTTTGTGATGGGCGAAGACGGCAATCAGGCATTTACTTTCACCGTCTTTGAACGCGCCATTGGCTTGGCGTTGGAGGCACTGCCGGACTATTACCCAATGCGTCTGTTCGGGGGCAAGGGGCTGATTGTCAGCGGCGGTGAGGGCTTCTACGATTTTGAGGATCGCTGGCTGATGCTGGTCGAACAGCGCCGCCCGCGTTACGCCATTGAAGGGACTTTATACACGCCGCTCAACGAGGTGCGTCCGCCGCTGGATGGCAAAACACCCGGTTGCATCTGGCATCGCCTTCTTCTCGACGGTTGTATTCCCCCTGAAGCCGAGGTGACGGTATGGAGCCGAGCGGCGGACGAAGTCGCGGATTTACCCTATGCCGAATGGCAGCGCGAACCCCGTCTTTACAAGCGTAGCGACGGCTCTGAATTGCCCTATGTTGAAACCACTTATGAAACCTGGGAACTGCTGCTTCAGCGCGCGCGCGGGCGCTATTTGCAGATTCGGCTTCGCCTGACGGGGGACGGGCGGCATACGCCCAATCTGCGCGCCCTGCGCATTTACTACCCCCGCTTCTCGTATTTACAGTATTTGCCCGGAGTTTATCGGGAAGACCGCGAAGCGGCATCGTTTCTGGACCGCTTCCTGAGCAACATTGAAGGCTTTTTCACCGCCATTGAGGACAAAATTGCCGCCGTACAAATGTTGTTCGATGTGCGCAGCGCCCCCAAAGAAACGCTGGACTGGCTGGCGGGTTGGTTTGGAGTCGCCTTTGATGCGGGCTGGGATACGGGGCGACGGCGGTTATTTATCAAACACGCGATGACCTTTTTCAATCGGCGCGGCACGATCCCGGGGCTGCTTATGGCGCTTCAGCTTGCGCTCGATGACTGCCCGGACAACGCGATTTTCAATATGGAGGGCGGCGTGTGGCAGCGGCGCGCCAATGCCAGTGGCATCCGGATCATCGAACGCTTCCGCATACGCCAAACACCGGGCGTGGTGTTGGGCGACCCAACGGACAGTGATGGACTCACGCTGATTCCACAATCTCAGCGCTGGCTACCCGCTCAGGGTGGGGCGGTCTTGCAGCAGCGTTATAACGCCTATCTGAAAGCGGCGAAACTGTCTCCAACCGTCTATACGCTCGCCGCCCCGGCTGACCCAACACTGTGGACAACGTTCAACCAGCAGACACTCGGTTTCGTGCCAACGAGCGCCCCCAATCTGAACCTGTGGCGCGATTATCTGGCACGCCGCTATCGCCTGATTAACACGCTCAACGACGCTTATCGCCGCGTCGGTGCGGCGCGCTGGAGCAATTTTGCCGCCGTGCCGTACCCTGCGGTACTGCCACCCGATGGCGAACCACTGTACGACTGGTTTCAGTTTGAGTCCATTCTGCTGGTGATGCACGTGACCGCACACCGTTTTACGGTGCTGTTGCCCGTGCCTTCGCATCTGGCGCGGGATGTTAATGCCCAGCAGGAGCGCATGGCATTTGCACAGCGCGTGGTTGAACTGGAGAAACCCACGCACACCGTTTTCGATGTTAGGTTTTATTGGGCAATGTTCCGCCTCGGTGAAGTACGTTTAGGCTACGACACGATCATCGATCAGGGCAGCCGCGCGGCGGAACTGTTATCACCGATGATTTTAGGGCAGGCACATGTTATGGAGAGTTACCTCGCGCCCTCACACCCCCAGAACGTGCGTGATCGGCAGGTACTCGGACGCGACCGGCTGACAGGAGATTCACAATGACATTTGTACCGCAAACCGCTCCAATCCTTGGGCTGCCCCCGGATCCCTTCAAGCATGTTCACTACACGCTGGGGATGGTGCTGGGGGTAGACGATTTTACTCAGGAGTTCGCTTATCTCAGTGGGCATGACCAGTGGCTTACGCGCGGCGTGATCGGCTATGGCACCGTCTGCGGGCTGCGCGTGACCGTCGAACCGAGCGGCAGCGCCGGACCTCAGGTCGTGGTCACGCCCGGCACGGCGATCAATCCGCGTGGGCAGTTGATCCGCATGGACGAGACGAAGTGCGCGCGTCTGAACGACTGGCTGCTGGCAAACCGTGAGGCGGTGCTTCAGAACGTTGGGTCGCCGCCCAGTGGCGATGTTCGCCTGTATGTCATCCTTTGCTACCGCGAATGTGAAATGGACATGGTGCCGATTCCGGGCGAGCCGTGCCGCACCGAAGACGACTCGATGGCGGCTTCGCGTTTGCAGGATTATCACCTGCTCGACCTGCGTTTCGAGCCGCCAGATCAGCGCCAATTCGACGCGACCCGTGATTTCGTCGGGTGGCTGCGGCAAATTGAAGTGGACAGCGTGGCGGACACGCCCGCGCTTCGGGAACAATTCGAGCGGGCAATCCGTGAGGCGATCCCTCAGTTGATGTCACCGCCGCAATCCCCGCCCACTTCGCCGCCCGATTTTATGCTCGGATCGCCTCCGTCGGCGCTGGCGATCCCGGTGGATGCGGTGCGCGATTATCTCAATCTCGCCTTCCGCCTGTGGGTGACGGAGATCCGCCCGTTGTGGCTGGGCAAAAACGAGAGTTGCGCCGGGCAGTCGCCCGATGAAGAATGTGTGCTTTTGGGCGAAATTGTGTTCCCAATAACGGCGGATGGACAGGTCGCCGTCGATGCGCTCGGCATTACCGTTGAAGAGGAACGCCGTCCTTTTATCGTCTCGCTGCAAATGCTGCAAGAATGGGTGCTGTGTGGGCGGGCAGTGGGGGGGAGCACGACCGGGGCGGACGGCGCAAGCGCCGAAATGCGCCGCCTGGGCAATGATATTCAGTGGCGACAGTCGGACGATAGCCCCACCTGGACGACGTTGTTCAGCCTGGATGAGATCAGCGGCGGGGGTGGCACGCCGGGCGCGGAAGGCGCAAGCGTCGAAATGCGGGTTGACAGCGGCTTTATTCAATGGCGGCAGTCGGACGATGACCCCACCTGGACACCTTTATTGAACCTGAGCGATATCAGCGGCGGGGGTGGCACGCCGGGCGCAGAAGGCGCAAGCGTCGAAATGCGCCGCCTGGGCAATGATATTCAGTGGCGACAGTCGGACGATAGTCCAACCTGGACGACGTTGTTCAGCCTGGATGAGATCGGCGGCGGGGGTGGCATACCGGGCGCGGAAGGCGCAAGCGTCGAAATGCGGGTCGATAGCAGCTTTATTCAATGGCGGCAGTCGGACGATAACCCCACCTGGACACCTTTATTGAACCTGAGCGACATCAGTGGCACGCCCGGCACACCCGGTATTGATGGCGCAAGCGTCGAAATGCGGATCGATGTCGATAGCGGCTTTATTCAATGGCGACGATCGGACGATACTCCAACCTGGACAAATCTGGTGGCTTTAGCCAATCTGAGGGGTCCGGCAGGACCGGAAGGTCCCCGGGGAGTGCGCGGCGCACCGGGTCCGGCAAGCCCCGGCGGTACGTCGTTCATCGTTGCCGCCGGGCGTTTTAATGCCGACGCTTCAACCGTGTTTGAGTTCAACGATATGAGGGCGGCGCAGCTTAATGCGACTCTCTATTTCATAACGTTCAACGACTATAAGCCGGAGAATCAATACATTATCAAGGGGACGGTTATCAGCACGGTCGATAATCCGCCGCATTTCTTCGAGGTTATCGAAGGCGAACAAGCACGGGCGATTGTCGAGGCTCGATTTGGGGCTAACGCAGTGGATAGCGGCTTCGTCGTCCGCGTGATCGGGATGAACAACGAAATGAGTGCTATCGGCTTCATGATTGAAGTCAGCCAGTTCGGGGGAGGATGAGCGATGGCAACAAGGCAGTTGAGCGAAATCATCCTTGATGGCGGGGTACGCTCGATCAAGTTCTTCAATGGGCGGTTGCTTTCTGGCGAAGACCTGAGCAAGGAACAGGAAGCGCAGCGCGTTGAGCGGCGGCGGTTAGGGCAGGCAACCGGTAATGGGGTAGTCTCCGGGCTGGAAGTGAGCGAAGCGGTGGGTGTAAGCACCGATGCCGCACCCGTGCTGGCGATTGCTTCAGGACTCGCCATCAACCGGGAAGGACAAACGCTGGCGCTGAGTGCTGCAATCCAACTCTCATTAATTAAAACCAGCAGCGCAGTCAACGTTTCCAATGGGACGGTTGCGCCGGGGTTTGCGGGCTGCCTGCCGCCCACGCCGGGGGTGTATGTGGCGGGGGCGGGCTTATACCTGCTTACGATCATGCCCGCGAGTACAACCGAGGGTAGGGCGCTGGTCAGCGGATTAGGCAACATCGATGCTGCTTGTAACGCTAAATATTGGGTCGATGGCGTGCAGTTTCGCCTCATCAATCTGGCGCTTGATCCGGTGGATCTGGCGGATCCCAATCGGCTGCGTAACCGGATTGCCTACCGCTGTTTCGGGGTTGGAGATACGACGGACTTCTATCGCGACCTGTGGGAACCTGAACTCCAGCGTTACGGCATCGTCGATGACCTGCGCCCCAACCGACTGGCGGATTGTGAAGTGCCTTTGGCGGTCATTTATTACACCGCAAGCGATGGTTTGGTCTTTCTCGACCAGTGGGCAGTCCGCCGCCGTGTGGTTGCGCCGGATGCCTCATCGCGTTGGGAACTGCTGACGGGCGACCGCCGCAAAGCCGAAGCTGAGGCGATGTATCACCAGTTTCAGGGGCAATTAGAAGATTTGCGCGCGATTACATCGACATCGGTGCTGCCCAGCCTGCAAGCCAAAAGCCGCTTTCGCTTTTTGCCCGCCGCCGGGATTGTCCCGCTGCGCAGCAATCGATGGCAATCAGGCTTCACGGATATTGCCTTTTTCCGCGACATAAAAACACGCGGAGTTGAAGAAGCGCCGCCGTTGGTACCGCTGATGATCGATGGCGCGCGGGTGGGCGCACTCATCCGCGACTCGTTCGCCTATCCGCCTGTGGACATCGAAACCGGGGAACTGATCTGGGTTTACCATGTGCGCCAGAATCAGCAGGCGATTGATGAGGGCGGCGCGACGGTGCCACAACCCTACGTCGTCTTTGCCAGCGGTCACATGCCCTATATGGGCGACCCGCATTTCGATGTCAACCGCTGGAATTATGCCAATTATTGGTAGAAGGGGATGAACCATGCCTCTCGATAAAGTAAATCGTGGAGACTTGATCACAGCGGATCTGATCAATGCCATGATCGATGAGATAGAGGTTTTGAAACAGCAGCTTGGCAGCACTGGCGATTCTCCGGTGATTGCGCTGATCATGCCATCAGACGATCTGCATGTGGGCGATCCGCTGGATATTCGCGGGGATAATTTTCGCTTCACCCAGGGCGCGCAGTTGGTCACATTCGACGGTGTTCTGGTCACCGCGTATAAACCCGGCACGACTGACAGTCGTCTGCTGATCAATATTCCGAATATCCCGAACATTCCTGAGATTGGCAGGAACGTCGATCTGATTGTCGCCAACGGCTTCGGCTCAACCTCGCGGGCACTGCTGATCCAGCCCGTCGAAATGCCGCTGGAAGGCGATATTGTCGATGTGTTCTGGGATTCGGTCACCCCCAACCCGATGGTGCCAGCACAGGCGGCAAATATCAATTACCGCGTGCGTTCGCGCGCCGGGCAGACCGCGACCTTCACCCTCACACCGACGATCCTCACCGCAGGCTGGCCCGCTAATCTTCAGATCGTGGTCGATGGCGCGATTAGCCCCACCCGTCAGGTTCAGCTTGCGCCGATGCAGGAGAAAACGTTCACGGTGCGGATACCGATTGTGCCGCCCGCCTTCGCCAACACCGCTTTTATAATTCGAGTGGTGGCAACGGTAGGTGACGCGACGGGTTCCGACACGCGCACGTTCACGATTGGGCAGGTGGTCATTCCGCCGGATAACACGATCACGGTCTCACCGCTCAACTTCACGGCGTTCAGCAGCCTGGGCTTCCCGGATTCTGACGGGGGGAATTACGAAGATGCCACCGGAACTATCCGAGTCAGGGCAGGGGCATCGGGCGTGATGGAATTGCTGGTGCAGTTCACCGAGACAGGGACTTACAACTACGCCATCGAGAACGTTGGTACGGCACCTGCGGCGTGGACGATTGCACTTTCGGAGACCAGCCCCTCCACACAAATTGAGGGGAGTGACTTTTCGGGGGGCGCTACCAGCGTCAGCCGGATGCCGAAAATTGGCTTGACTCCTTCGGTGGGCGGGGCGAGTGCCAACGGCGAAATTCTATTTCGTGTCCAGCGGGTGGTATCACCCTCCAGCCAGACGCGCAATTTCAGACTTGCATTGCTTCCGTAAACAAATCAGACCCTGACCGAATCAGAAAGGAAGAACCTTATGCCCCTCTGCATTCCTCACGCATCCGGTGTCCCCGGTCTCTCCGGACCGCCCAACTGGCTGGATGCCGCCCCTACGGGTCGAAATGAAATCGACGATCCGCGCTGGGTTGGCGCATCCAGCCAGGGCTTTGGCTTTGGAACGGCTGAAGAAGCGACGTTCCGCGCGCTCAATCACAACGCCGGCGGGCGAACATCCCTGTATTTATCGTGGCACGTAAAATTTGAGAATACGCCCAGCCCGCTGGAAGACACGCTGTACATCGGTTTCACGCGGACAGCACACCCGCCCTTGATCCTGAAGGTCAAGCCCTACGGCAGCCCCGGTAATACTACGCTGAATGGGGTAACAGCGGCAGAAATAACCGTAGGATCGCGCAATGCGGTCAATGGGCAACTTACGACGTTTGTCGATACGCCGGACTGGATTACCAATTCGCTGCGTATTTGGCATTCTCCGGGGGATATGGATTGGGCGGTGCATCTGATCGTCCCCATTATCGCGGGGGCGGCGCTGGCGGATGATGCGGGTATCGACCTGCCGACAACTTTCAAAATGTGGTACGGCTATGACATTTTCACACCGACCCGTGCCGACAGTGTCTCGACTAACGAGATCACAGGCGGGATTTTACGCTTGCTTTCGCCCGCTAATGCGACGCTCGGTTTTTCGGCAGGGAACTTTATCTACCCCGACCCCAACAGCATTAGCGCGCCGTGGCTGGAATATAACCTCGGCAGCAGTGCGACACCCTGCACGACCTCCAGCGGCATCGCGCTCGGCGGCTATACCAGCATCGGCTCGAATACGGCGGGCATTACCGACGCGCAAGTGAGTACCACTATCCCCAATACGTTCTATGCGCAGCCCACGAACAATTCCGGCAGTGCCGTCGCCTTTGGCACGCTGAAGGCAAAATTCAGTTTTGCGAATTGGGGTGCGATTGCCGACCCGGCTGCGCCCTGGACGGTTATCGGAGAGGCACAAAATACCGTCGCCATCGCCAACGCGACAACCGCCGCCAATACCGTCGTCAATCTTGTATGGTCGGCACCCGCAGGCTGGGTCGCTGCGATGTCCCTGCCATCCGCCGACCCCAGCTACAAGAGTTCTCACCAATGTATGCTGGTCGAACTGTCTGGGGTAGGGCTGACTTTTACCAGGAATAGTCTCTATCGCAATATGGATTTCGTGCCTAATTCCACGTATTCGCGCAGAGCCGAAATTAACGTGGTTGGGCTGGCACCCGTCTCTCTCATAAACCGTGATACCTATCTGGCGGTCGAGTCGATGAACATGCCGAAAGCGCTCGAGGGTGGAGGCAGATTGCGTCCCCGGTCGGTGGCAGGGGAGGCTTCGGAAGCGGTTGGGATGCTCAGGCGGGTTGTCGATGATGACCAGCAGGATCGTATTCAAGAGATCAAGAATTTCGTCGCCAATTACCACGCTCAGGGGCAGAATGGGCGCTCCAACGTGCCGATTGAAGATTTGCTCGATGCCAACCTGCCTACCTATCGTGTCCATATGTATTACGACACGGGCGGGCGGCAAACGATGAATGGCAAGACCTACGTCATTCTGGGATTGGGCAGTTCGTTCGGTTTTTATGGCATTACGGGGTTTGGCACGAACGTCGAGGGCTGGGAGCATCGTCTCGAAGGTGCTGTTCGCATCGCTGAAAATTATTATCTGCTGCGGGTGCCGAACAATGGCAAAGCCTACGTGACGACGACGCTGCAATCGCGCGCACCGGGTGAAGCGCCATTGCCGGAAGTCCCGATCCAGCGCTGGCCCACATCGACACCGCTCCTCGATGGAACCACTCCCGAAGGGTGTTTGCAGATGATTATTAATTTCCTGACCGCATTGTTCAATCTCCTGAGAGCGTTGTTGATCCGGAAACCATAGGCGACAAGGAGCCGATGTGCCGACTGCGTTCGATGAACCGCGCGTAACGATTACTCACCTGCGAGTACGGGGGTATACGCCTGATCGTTTGTTAGCGCGGTTGCGGTTGGAAAATCTGCTGGGTACGGCAGATTTATATGCTACAGGGCTGCCACCAGCGGCGATTCTATGCGTGCGTCATCTGCCCGACCCCCTGCCGGGCGCGGTACGCCTGAACGGGTATTCAACGCGCCCACCGCCGCATTGGGAACAGGCGCTGGCGGTTTCACTGGCGGATTTAGCGCGTCATGCTGCCCGCCCGCTGCGCGAAGCCGTGCCTGCCAGCGCCGACGCGGTGCTGTTTGCCGATCGTGCGGAGATGCTGGCGTGTCTGGCGCTGGACTGGGCGAATGCGACCCTTGCTTATCGCTGGTGGTGGCGTAATCTACTGCGCGCTTCGGACATCAACCGCGTTGTCTGGTCGGCATGGCTGGACGCACCTCAGGTTGCGCCAGCGGCGTTCGCCCATCTTGCGGCGCGGGGGGTGGCGGAGGACATCGTTCAGCAGATGGATGAGGCGGTCGTTATCACACTGCTCAAGCAGATACTGGGAGTGTTCAACCTGGGCGATCTGGAAAGGTCGTTTCAGGAAAACACGACGGCGGATGATGAAACCGTTTCCGATAGTGGGATGCCCCCGGTGAAACAGAAGGCACACAGCGCGGCGGCTGATGAAACGGGTACAGCGCCTTCGCCTCCACCCGCAAAGCGTATTCCCGCCCCCTGGGCGGCGTGCGTTTCAGAAAGCCTCGCCGATCGTTTGACGATGACGCGCCAGGGGCTGTTAGGGGTAGCGCTGTCACTGATGCGTGATCCGGTTCGCGTCCGCACCGCCTCTTTCGCACGGGAAGCCCGACACTGGTTCAAAGCAGAAACAGCCAGGGTTGCGAAGGGTGCAATGCCGATTGCGACACAGGCGCGGCGGAACCATGGAATCAACGCCGCAGCGCCTGATGAAATGTCGGTTGATGGCGACGACTCCGCCCATTCCGTGCCGACACGCGCGCCAGAGCCAGCCCAACCGCACCCCACTAGCGCGCAAACACAGGCGATAACGCCGCTTACTGCTGCCCTGCAATCTCCGGACAGCGCCGTTGAAGCCGATGATGCGCCCTCTGTATCCGTGATGGCGATGGCTGCATCGGAACCCGCTACCGAGCCTGAAATCGAGCCTGAAACTGCGATTGTAACAGCGTTCGGTGGGCTGTTCTACCTGCTCAATCTTGCCGTATCGCTCGGTTTCTACGGCGATTTTTCATCGCCCACTACCCGCGCGCTTGAACTCTCGATCTGGGATTTTGTCGCCTGTGTGGGCGCGGAATTACTCGGTGAAATGCCGCCAGACCCGATTTGGGCGCTGCTGGCAGGGTTGGCGGGGCGCGATGAGGCGGAGCCGCCCGGCATATCGTTTACCCCTCCGGATGCGTGGCGTATCGACCCGACCTGGTTGAGCGCTTTTCCAGAAACGGAAGCGCTTGGGTGGTCTGCGGCAGGGGGGCGACTTCGTGTCAAACATCCATCCGGTTTTCTTGTGGCGGATCTTCCCCTTGAAGGCGAGCCGTTATTACAGGTTGAAGCGTTATGTGCCGTCTATGGTGCTGATTACGTAACCGAAGTGGCGAATTTATCCGCGCCGGTAGACGTGCCACCGCTGCGCCGCTGGTTGGATGGGTTGATGCCCTATATTCGCGCGCGGCTGCGGCGAGCGCTCGGTATGACCGACGGGGACGATCCGGCACCGCTGCTGTGCCAGCATCCCGCCTGTGTTTTTGTGACCCCCGTCCAAGTTGATATTATGCTGAATTTGAATACGCTTCCCATCGAGATTCGTCTCGCCGGGCTGGATCGAAACCCGGGCTGGCTTCCAGCGGCGGGAAGAACCGTTACCTTTCATTTTGAAGCGGACGGCAATTAAATGAGTGACACGCTGTTCGCGGGGATGCAGCCCACGCCGGGCGATCATTTCAAGCTGTGCTACTACGCGGCAGTGATCCGTCTTACGGATCGCGTTGGGCAGACGCTCGGCTCGCGCGCGGCAGCCTACGAAATGTTCCCGTTCCTGAAAAATTATGACGACGAATTAGGTCTGACCGACATTGAAGACCCGGACGCATCGCTGCGCGCTGAGGTACGCTGGCGGGCGGCACTACGAGACTGGGAAACAACCGTTGAAGCCCATCTCCCGCTGCGGGCATTAGCCCAGAGCGCCGCGCTCGATGACCTCGATCTGATGCTGCTCATGAGCGTCGGTTTGGTCGAAGAAGATGTTCGCTTCGGAATGCTGTTCGAGGTGCTGCAAGGGGTGGTAGGGCAGTCTCGCCCCACGCTTTCGACGCTTAATTTATGGTGGGAAAATCCGTTCGAGCAGGGCGAGGTCTATCGACGTGTAAGGCGGATGCAAGACCTGGGGCTGCTTCAGGTTATGAACCCGGAAGTACCGCGCACGGCGTGGGCGCTGCAAATTCATACCACGCTGTGGGATGTGCTGAGCGGTAAAGGGGCTTCCGCGCTGCCCGCATGGGTCGCTTATACGCCCGCTTCGGAAGGGCTGGCTATGGGCGATCTCATCATTCGCGATGACCTGCGCCGCCTTGTGGAAACGATGCCGAGTCTGCTGGAAGCGGGGGAGATTGGCGCGCTCATTGTGCGGGGTTCTCAGCATAACGGGCGGCGGACTCTGCTCGGCAGTCTTGCCCGTGCGATGGGACGCGGAATGCTGGTCGTAGAGGGCTTGAGCAAGCCCGATGATGACCGCTGGCGCTTGCTCGGTTTGCTGGCAACGGCGCTCAACTGCTTTCCGGTCATCGTGCTGAGCCTGGCACCCGCCGAAACCGTTTTGCTGCCCCGTTTTTCCACCTTCAGCGGCGCAATGGGCGTGGTGCTGGAAAAACAAGGGGGCGTGGCGGGCGCGGGCGCGGAGCGAGCGCTTACCCTCACGATGGAGACCCCGGATATGCTTCTGAGAAGTGCCTTATGGATGCGTGGTTTTGGCGATCAAGGGGCGGAAGCGATGGCGGAAATCAGCGAACGCTTCCGCATCACGAGTGGCAACATCCGGCGGACGGCGGTCCTGGCGCGCACCTACGCTATGCTGGATCATCGTGCGGCGGTGACGACGATGGATGTGATGCAAGCCAGCCGAGCGCTCAATCGTCAGTCGCTCGATACGGTGGCGACGTTCCTGCCCGCTTTCGGTGATTGGAGCAGCCTGGCGGTAGGTGAGGAGACGATGCGCGACCTGCGCAGTCTTGAAAGCCGCTGCCGCCACCGTGAACGTCTGAAAGACCATGTTGGGGGCGCGCTGCGTTCGCAAATCACCGGGGGCGTGCGCGCCCTGCTCACGGGTTCCAGTGGTACGGGCAAAACGCTGGCAGCACGGGTGTTGGCATCGGCGCTGAGTAAAGACCTGTATCGCCTCGATCTTGCCGCAGTAGTCAATAAATATATTGGTGAAACTGAAAAAAATCTCAACGAAGCCTTTTCCCGTGCCGAAGAACTGGACGTTATTTTGCTGCTGGATGAAGGTGATGCCCTGCTCACTCAGCGTACCAATGTCCAGACCTCGAATGATCGCTACGCCAACCTGGAAACCAACTTTCTGCTCCAGCGTTTGGAAACGTTTGAGGGCATCCTGCTGGTAACGACCAACGCGGGCGACCGGATCGATTCTGCGTTTCAGCGCCGAATGGATGCGGTCATCGAGTTTCAGCCGCCCGGCGCTGCTGAACGCTTCGCCATCTGGCAGCTTCATCTCCCGCAGGAGCATTCTATCCAGCCGCGCGTTCTGCGCGACGTTGCCATGCGCTGTTTGATGAAGGGCGGGCAAATTCGGAACGCCGCGCTACACGCCGCGCTATTGGCATTGACCGATGGGGGAGTCATGACGACGGGGCATATGCAAGCATCGGTACTGCGCGAATATCGCAAAAGTGGCGATGTATGCCCGATTCGATTTGGGGATTTGTAATGAACCTAAGCGCAGGGAAGGACAAACCATAATGCATCCACAAATGCAGACGGATCGTCATCCTGAAGAAGGCGGTGTGCCAGACCCGATCCCGCGTCGAAATCGTGCGCCTGCACCCGTAACAGGGAGTGGGCTGCTGCAAACGGCACCCCCTGCTGTGCGCCTTACATCGCCCTCCAATGGCGCTCCAACGCCCACCGGGCAGCATCCTGTATCCGGCGCATACACCGGGGATCGCTACGAGAATGAAGTAAGCCATGTGTCCGCGCTGGCGCTAAATCACCCCATGCAAGGGTCTCCACTTGAGAATGACTCGCCAGCGTCCACTTACCCCGGTTTAGGATCGGGACAACCGCTGTCTCCTCCTGTCCGCGCGCAGTACGAAGACAGTTTTGGCTGGAATTTCTCGGCTGTGCGGCTGCATATGGGCGGTAGTGCGACCGAGTCCGCGCAGACGGCGGGCGCAAAAGCCTTTACCAGCGGCAGCCATATTGTCTTTGGTGGACAGATCGATAATCCTGAATCCCATCAGCACCGTGCGACGCTGGCACACGAACTGGCACACGTCATTCAGCAGGAAAAAGGCGCGGGGGCTGTCTCTGAAAAAGGGGCGCTGTCCGGCGCGCTGTCGGCTGCGCCCGCAGGAACGCCTCAGGCGCTCCCAGCCGTGACCGGGGTCAATCTGCCCGCGCCCGCCGATCTTGGCATTAACGGACGTAGCATCCGGGTGACGGCTACGGTCGCGGCAGGTACGCCCGCAGCGACTCGCATCACCTGGACGGTTGTTGGCGCGCCCGCGGGGGTAGCCATCACCATTACCCCAAGTGGCGCGCGGGCTGCTACAGTGAGCGCCACCGCCCCCACGCCCGCCGCAGGGGTGGCAATGCCAGGCGCAGGGGTAAATTTTACCGTGCAGGCGGCGCTGTCATCCAATGCGGGCGACAATGCCACATCAGGCGTGATTGCACTGGTAGCGATCAATAACATCGTCTTCAACGTAGCGCCCGCACTGGTTCCGATCGCGTCGCTCATCGCCGGAGTGCCGCCCCCACCCCCACCCGGTACGGGTGAACCGAATCGTGATGGGGTTGGAGGCAATACTGTAAATGTCGTCGCTACCACCGCTCCAGCCGGGAGAGCCGTCACTGTCACGCTCCGCCGCCCACTGGGCGCGACGGTTGCGGCGCTGGTGATCACGCCGCGCACGACGACCGGAAATGCGCTTGTGCGTGTGACCGACAACGCCACCCGCGCACAGCGCGATGAAACCCTGGCGATTAATCCGGTGCCACTGCGGATGAATGCACTGGCGGGTACCGGGGCAGGGGTGCCGCCCGGCGTTTATGGGTCGATCAATGCGATTGGCTGGTCGCGCTCGGATGCGACCGCAAATCCTTTGAACCGGGTTGTCGGTGAGACTATCCAGCCAGGGGGTCGTGACGACTTTGGCATGATGGCGGGGATCAACGCGCCGATGGGACCGAATGCTACGCCCATTCTGGGCTTGGCTGTGCCAGCCAATGCCTGGCGCGATCAGCTTTTCACGCCTAGTGGTGCTGTCGCCGGGGCAGCGGGCGATGCCAATCCGATCAATGTCAATCGCAATGTTGGACCTGGGGTTGTGGCTGCGCGCAGACTGCCTCAAGTCTGGTCGATCCGCCAGGGCTTCCACTGGTTGGCATGGACGGGTGTTCCTAACTGGAGTCGTCAATATGATGTAGGACGGCATGTGCGTTCGCTTGTCCAGCTCGGGGCGGGGTTTGGCTTTCGCACAGAACATATCTTCCCCGGTGCGACTTTCAGGTTTCCCCAAGCCTATGTGGGACCGCCGTTGATCACCCTCAGCGCGATGACCCCCACACCTCTTGCGCCCGCTGCGACGGGAGGACTTGCCGCCGACAACGTAGCGACTGGCAACATCAGTGTTGCATCGTCCGTCGCGCTACGAAACATCGGCTGGAGTCTCCTCAGTGGCACGATCAATTTTGTGGGCGGTGTTGCTAGCGTGCCTGTTGCGACCCCTATCACCGTCCGCGCCAATAATACGCCGGGGGTGTTCCGAATACGTGCCGTCGATACCGTTTTTGCCAACCGTCGTCTTGATGGCACACTCCGTAAAGTTCCGGTTGTGCTGCGCGGCATGACTGCGCCCGCCGTCGTTCCAGCAGGTACTAATGTAGCGGTCGTCAATCTGACCGCCGATCCGGGTGGACGTACTATCCTCTGGACGGTGGATGCGGCGGCATTGGGGGCAGGAGTGACGGTGGTGGGCGGGGTACCCGGAGGTGCGAACGCTCCGGGACGCACGGCAACGGTCACGCGCCCGGCGGGGTTTAGTGGTCGTGTGACCGTAACGTCAACGGATAGCGTACTGGCAGTACGCACGCGCTCAGTCACGATCAACTTCAGATGAAAAGGAGTCCCAATGGCATCTGAAGTTTTCACGACGCTAGAAGTGGGGACGGTTCGTATTCGTGCTGGATTTCGCAGCCTTGTGCCTGAAATCGTCGCCGGAGGCTTGATCGAAATCGTGTTCAGCCTCGAAAACAACGGCGCAACGCCTTTTTATCTGGCGGTGGGTGCCGAGCGCAGCACCTTGCGCCCTATGTTTTTTTCATTGGCGGCATTTCTGGAAACGCCCAATGTGCCACTCGCTGATCCTGCCGAAGGAAGCCTTAACTTTGGCGGTCCCGCCGGAGTCGTCGCCATCGAGCCGGGAACCGTCTATCAGGTCCGTTTGCTGCTTAACGAGTTCGCCCGATTAGAAACGTTACCCACACTTCTCAGCCCCGGTCAAAGCGATGGGCTGCGCGTCGTTTGTCGCCGTTCGCTGCCGCTGGCGGCTCAGGAAGACGAAGCTTTCCAGATGGCAAGCGATGCGCCTGTAATCGAAGGCACACTTCAAATACGGGTTCGCCGCGACGATGCCGCCCTCGAAACACACATCGTTGCTGCTGCCGACCATGTACGCACCGCAACCGTTGCCACCGGAGAACGTGAAAGGGCATTGATGAAACTGATTGCACTGCGCAACCCATCGACAAAAATCCATTTGCAGTCTCTCGCGCAGGACTCCGATCCTGCCACACGAATGCTGGCAGAGCGTGGACTCGCGGGGCTTGGCGATGGCTTCTAACAAAAATCTCAAAGGCACACGCTAATTATGGTCGGCGCACGCCTCCCTCAATCAAAGCCTGCTTCCGCGCCTGCGCCCGCAGTGACACCACCGCCGCGCCGCGCTGCGCAGCCGATGCGTTTACTGCGTCCGCTTGTGGCGGCTGCGCCCACTGTACGCCTGAACCCGATGAGCGGAGGCGGAGCGCGTTCCGCGATGCCCGCCCCTGTCGCGCAGATTGTCAGTTCACCGGACTCGGGCGAGGCACTCCCGCAGCCGATTCGCCGGACACTGGAACATAGTTTTGATGCCGATCTAAGTGGTGTGCGTGTGCATAGCGATCCCAAAGCAGCCGACAGCATCGGGGCGCGCGCATTCACCTATGGATTGCACATTTACCTGGGCAAGGGTGAGAAATCGACCGACCTCGCCTTGATGGCACATGAAGTGACCCATGTGGTACAGCAGCAGGGCGCGCCGGTACTTCAGTTGTACAGCGAAGCGGGGACGGATCGTTTTGAACACGAGGCAGAGCGCGTGTCCGCCGTCGCGCAGCGCGGCGGGCGTACCGCAGTTCACGAACGGACAGGCGGGGTAAAAGTACAAAAACAGGGGCTGATGGAAGGGGGCGAAGCATGGATGCGCGATCAGGTTCTTTCGCTTCTGGAAGAAGGCGCGCCGGAGCTGGCTCCGATTCTGCGGCGGGGTGTGGTCGAGTGGCTGAAGGAAAAGCTTGGCAACGCGGTTCAGGCGATGATGGACGAGATGGCGCGCCCGGTGCGTACCCTCGGAGACCTTGTATCCGGCGTGCGCCGTCACTTCGCCAGTCTGGTCGGTTGGTTAGGGGACGCAGGCGCAAAAATCGCACGCGGCGATTGCAGTTCGATCAGCGAGGCAGCGGATAAAATTCACCAGGTCTTTGACGCGCTGTCTGCCCCGGTCGTTGAGCGCGTCAAACATTATGCCAATATCGCAAAGCAGTTTTTTCAAGGCTTGTGGGATCGATTCGGCGCACCGGTTTGGGATTTACTCCGGCGCATCGGGGGCGCAGTCTGGGAACAAATTCAGAGGGTTGGGCGTTGGGTGTGGGAGAAAACGCAGCCAATTCGGGACTGGTTGACGCGCGCCTGGACGTGGTTCAAGAACTGGCTTGGCATTGGCGAGGGCGAAGAAGGTCAGAACGGTATTTTGCAGTGGTTCCAGCGCAAGGCGAGCGAAGCCTGGGAATGGGTATCGGCGCGGATCGCGCCCTACAAGCGTCAGATATTGATTATGGTCGGTATTCTCGCGCTGTTATCGCCTGCAGGTCCTCTCATTGCGATGGTCGCGGTGCAGGCGGGCATCTTACGCGGTATTCAGTGGCTCCGGCAGAATATGCGCAATCGTGGGAGCGTCGTTCAGGGACGCACCGTCCTACGCGGCGTGATTCTGCCCGCCATTCTGGGCGCAATTGATTTGGTGAGCGGGGTCGCGCGCAGCATCGCCAACGCCATCACCGGGGCGCTCACCCGTGTCGTCAGCACACTGAGCGAAATGGCGGCAACGGTCGGTTCTATCCCCATTCTGAGCTTCGCCAGTGGTCTGGTCAACTTCCTTGTGAGTGGCTATCGTGGGCTGCTGGAATGGGCGATGGAAGGCGTACAGGGGTTGGCGAGCGGACTGCAAACCAGCTTACAACGCCTGGGGGGTTTTGCCAGGATGCTCGTTGATTTCCTGGAACGAGTCGGGACTGTCGTCTCCAATGTTTCCCGCTTAGCCTCCGCACTGGGCAGGCGTGTGTGGAATATTATTCCAGCGTGCATCCGTGACCCGTTTATCGACTTCTTCATCCCTCTGATCCTGCGACAGATCCCATTCTTCAGTGAGTTGGCTGCGACCCCGGAAGCGTGGCAGCAGACACGCGCTCAGGTGATGAATCTGATTCGACAGGTCTTCACCGATTTCGATTTAATGGGCGCGATGCGGAGCGTTTTCCGCCTGATCGTCCGCGTGCTGCGTATTCCCATCGATCTGGCTGCTCAGGTGTTGGCGAAAGGCGCGCAGGCATTCGACCTCGTCGTAGCGGCACCCTTACGTTTCATCGAGAATGTCCTCAAGGCGGTTTTACGCGGTATGGGGCTTTTCATGCGCAATTTCCTGTCGCATCTTTGGTATGGCATCCAGGGATGGCTGCTCAACGCCGTTGAAACCTCCGGCACGGGCATCAGACCGCCCGCCAGTTGGGATTTGCGCGGCATTTTCGGGTTCGTTCTGAATGTTTTAGGAGTCAGCCTTGACCGCGTATTGGACTTGCTGGCACGGCGGATAGGGCGACCGATGGTGGATCGCATCCGGCGTGTCGTCAATGTTTTAACGGGCGCATGGGAATGGGTGAAAGTTGCCATCAATGAAGGTCCGGCGGGGCTGTGGCGAATGGTGGCAGACCGATTGGGCAATCTCGCGCAGATGGTATTGGAATCGGCTGTCGGCTGGGTGATGACGCGCATCATCGCTATTGTCAGTGTGCGCCTCGCGGCTCTTGCTGGCTCCGCAGGATGGAGCGCGATTCTTGAAGCAATTGTTGCCGTATACCAAGCCGTTCAAACCGCCATCGAATATGCACGCCGTATACTGGAAATTATGCTCACAGTTTTCAACACGGTCGGTCAGATTGCGACGGGTGTGATCGATCCGGCGGCTCAGGGAGTCGAGCGCGGGCTGCGCATGGTGATGCCGATCGTAATTGGATTTTTGGCAAATTACGCCGGGTTGAGGGGTATTGGCGGTCGCCTCCGCGAGATTATTATGGGTGTTCGCGAACGGGTCGATAATGCGATTTTGGGACTTATTGATCGCGCTCTGGCGGCAGGACGCGCCATCCTGGATCGTATCCAGGCGGGCGTAGCCGCAGTGGTGGGCTGGTGGCGGACACGCTTCGGTTTTACGACCGACGATGGAACCCCTCATAGCGTTTACTATGAAGGTAGCGACGCGCGTTCGGCTCGCCTGACAGTCGCAAGCACGCCTGTTCCTATTGACACTTTCCTTAATGATGCGACGACGCGCATTAACGCGATGAAGGATTCTACCGATAAACAAAATCAGTTGGAAGCAATTCGGGATGCGCGCGCGTTCGTTCAACAACTGGATCGCATCACCTACCGAACCGGTGGAACACCCCCCGCCAATGTGACGATTGAAGAGCGCGCCGTAAATGGACTTTTGCGCGGCTTATCAGAGAAACTCAAAATTCTAATGAGGGCAGCCCCCGGCAGTGAGGCTCCCGTCCCGCATATTACCGTGATACCTGGTTTTTCATCGACAAAAGCCTCCGCTCTTCAAGTTAAACACCTCTACAAGGACCCGGCGAATCACGAAAATGGGACATCAGCGGATTCTTACACCGGGACTTTGAGCGGCGCGTGGACGCTCACTACGCAATGGGGTGTTAAGCGTAGTGATTGGGTCGCTTTTCACATTTTCAACGACAATTTAGGAGGTAAAGCTGTCGATTCAAATCTTGTTCCTATACCGAAGGGAATAAACAACCACTACAAAGAAACGTTTGAAAAAAGTATGAAAGTCTCGTATGACGCGATGAAAATCGTTTGGATGAACGCCAGTTTTCACTACCGTACCAGTGAAGGGCTCCCCGAATTCTTGCTTGATTTCGCTGCAACGGGGGGTGAAATGAAGTATGTTCCAAACAAGCGAATATGGGAACCCGATACCAGCAAAAACTTTGTCCCATATAGTGCTCCTGATATTCCCTTGCCTCAAAACCCCTCAATTCCTATCAACCTACTGCCAGTTGGTACTTCCCCACTCGATGTACGGGCGCGCGGACTTGCTGTGGCTGGAACACCGCTCACCGTAGCCACGCTTGAACTGATTATGCGCTATCGAAGAAATTACGGAATGGCAGTTGTTGGCAAAAAAGGAGATCTACTCGCTTACTATGAGAGAGCGGTCGCTGAATTCGAACCAGATCGCAGTGCAATTAAACGTAGAAATGATCAACAGGGTCTCGATAACGCTCGCATTGATTATCGTGTGATTTGAATCGGATCGCTAATATGATCCTTCCCCTCGTCTCCTGCATTATGCCAACCGCGAACCGTCGTCGTTTTGTGCCGGACGCGATTCGCCTGTTTCAGCGCCAGGATTATGCGAACAAGGAACTGGTGATCCTGGACGATGGGGCGGATAGTGTGGAAGACCTCGTTCCCAATGACCCGCAGATTCGGTATATCCGGCAGACGGGCAAGCGCACACTGGGCACCAAGCGCAATGAGTGTGTGCAAGCTGCGCACGGCGATCTGATCCTGCACTGGGATGACGACGACTGGTACGCGCCGCATCGTATCCAGGTGCAGGTAGAGGCGCTTCAGGGCGGCTACGATGTATGCGGCACTAACACACTTTTGTTTCTCGATATACGCGATGGTCGTGCGTGGAAATACGAGTATCCTGCCAGGAGTCGGTTCTGGTTATCTGGCAGCACCCTGGCATATACCCGCCGCTATTGGTCGGCGCATCCCTTTCCTGATATCAACGTAGGCGAGGATACCCGTTTTGTGTGGAGCGGTACGCCGAAGCAGATGAAACAGCTTGAACGCTGTGATATTCACGTGGGCATCATCCATGATCACAATACCAGCCCCAAACAGACGCGCGGGCGATACTGGCAGCCGTATCCTGTTGAAGAAATTCAGCAATTGCTTGGTGCGGACTGGCAGACCTTCGGGGTCATCATGTCGCCGGGTCGGGTTGAAGCCACTCCACCCGCGCCAGTGCGTAACATTTTCGCCTGTCTTGTCCACGAGAAGCCGGAATGCGTCGTAGACCTCGTTCGTAACCTCACCTACCTCGATCCTGACACCACTGTATTGCTCTACAACGGTGGAAGCGATCCGCATCTGCTGGACAGTTTTTTTCCATCGGCACAGCCCAATGTCATCGTCCATCCTCAACCGCGCCCAATGTCGTGGGGACGACTGCACGATTTCGCCCTCGACTGCCTGTCGTTTGCGCTTGAAAATATCCCGTTCGATTTGCTCACCATTGTGGACTCAGACCAGTTGAGTGTGCGTGAGGGTTACTCACGGTATATGGCGCAGGCGCTGGTGGAGCAGGAGGGGGTGGGATTGTTTGGCAATTCACCGCAGCGCCAGCTGCCCTCTACTCGTGTTCCGCCAGCGATGGTCGCGTTCAAGGAATTCGAATTATGGAAGCCTTTTTTGCGTCGTTTCCCCAATGGCGAGAGCAAATTCGTTCACTGGTCATTCTGGCCCTCCACCGTTTTCACCGCTGATGCTGCCCGCAGTCTGGTTAAATTGTTCACCGAAGATGCGCAATTGCAGCAGATCATGGCGACAAGCCAGATTTGGGCGACCGAAGAGGTAATTTTGCCCACATTGGTGGCACTATTGGGTTACAAAATAGCGCTCAACCCATGCAGCTACGATTATGTGAAGTATCGTCAGCCCTATACCCGCCAACAGATTGATGCTGCCCTGAAGAATCCTCGTGTGTTCTGGGTTCATCCAGTCACGCGGCAGGCTGAAAACGAACTGAGGGGGCGCATTCGGGCGACCTTTCACCACTATCAAAAACCCGGCGAGATTCACAACCAGAACCCCAACGGCGAGGCGAAGCAGGATATGACCCTTTTACTGACACTCCCCATTCTGAAGTTGATGAAAAATATCGAAGGCTGGTTGGAAGAAGATGAGGCTGACTTGCTCATCGCTGTAGCCGCAAAGGCGCTGGCAGAGTTCTCCACCTCTGCCGCCATCGTAGAAATTGGGAGCTATTGTGGGCGCTCAACCGCCGTCCTTGCCAGCGTCGTCGCGGCGATGCAGCCTCAGGCGAAGGTCTACGCCATCGATCCGCATAACGGGGTGGTGGGGGCGGTCGATCAGGGGGTTATCAAGTCACAGCCGACGCTGGAACGGTTTAAGCGTAATATAAGCCGTGCTGGTCTCGACAATTTGATCGAACTGATTCCCCAATTGTCTTTTGAAGTCGCCTGGGAACAGTCTGTCAGCCTACTACTGATCGATGGGCTGCACGACTATGCTAACGTTGCCCGTGATCTCCACCATTTTGAGCCGCACTTATGCCCTGGCGCATACATCGCCTTTCACGATTACGCCAGCTATTATCCCGGCGTTCAGCGGTTTGTTGATGAGTTGCTTCAGCGCGGAGACTATAAGCGAGTACACCTCGTTCGCAGCCTGATGGTATTGCGAAAAAAAGTGTGACCCTCCGCATGACCGCCAAGCTTCACGCAAATAACGCGCGCACAAATAGAGCGGAGGATCTAGCTCTGCTATTTGTCCAGGGATGATACCGTTTCTACACTTGCCTAGGCTTCGTCCCCACGTTTTGCAGCCCACCGCTGGCGGATATCTTGGAGATATGAAATAGGGCGGTTCGCAGCCTACTATCCTCGGTTGCGAGGGCGGGCATCGGCGCGTGAAAAACGTCCTGCGATCGGCTCAATACAGCGGCAGCACCTCCTCAAAATGAGTAAGGTCAGGCGAAAAGCACTGGCATATACGGGCATCGACTAGGGCGCAGAGATGATCGATCCCTAACGTTTCTGGCATCGGCATGTATCTAAGGCGCACGGTGATCAGCCGCCCGCGTTCAGTCCCCAGATTGCCGAGCTTACCCACCTCGCGGCAAACAGCAATGTTTTCGCCATCGTAGACCGCAATTCCAGCGGAGTCGTAACCGCGATATTCAAGACGGCGCAACCTTCATAGATAATCGTTGTCGCGTTATCTGTGCCAACGTATCAGACAATCCCACATATCGGTATTCTCCTGATTTGATAACGACTTGGCGAGAGTATAGCGCGCGTGTTGAGTCTACGTTTTCACAGCAGTCAGCACAGCGATGTTTTACAACAGAACTTTATCATAACGGAACTACGCACGCCCTCAGCCAAAAACGGGTGTCTTACACACCGTTCGGCGGTCATCAGCGGTGTCCCAATATGGGTACACAGCGTGGCTGAGAGCGGCGCGAGTTAAAAACTCGCCACCTCATGCGCCGGTGGGGGCTGATGTGCGCCTCTACGTGGCGCACCCACGCCGCACCATGCGGTGCAACGTGGAATGTGGGCGGGCATGTGCCCACCCACCGGACGCACCCACACTGTTTTTGCCGCAAAATATGACTTTTTGTGTTTGAATGGGAAGCGCAACGCACTTGGGTGATGCTCCCGCTTTTTGCTCTCCGCGATGCAGATCAATAGCACGTCACGCCGTATCTCAAAAAGTACCCCACCAGTTTAGACCATTCACTGATCACGTATTCGCGTGTAGCACGATATCGATACCAGGCATCGATGCTTGCCGGCGCGCTTGCTGTAATCTGGATGTCGATGTCGAGATCACGATCCTGTCGCAGGCATCGGTAGGTCGCTCGTACACGCGCGCTGTGCGGTGCATCGGTCACTATGATTGCAGAGGCGATGTCGTATTCTGCCAACAGCGTCAACACGAGCTCAGCTTCATCATAAGTGGTCGTCGCAGTTGTAATGGGCAGAATACGTTCAGGCGGTACTCCGGCATTGATGAGCATAGTTTGTGCGTCTTCGACATCAGCCGCTCCCGCGCTCAGTATGACCCATTGTGGCTGCACAAGCGGAAACAGCGATGCGGCGGCATTAACACGCTGTAGACCTCCTGCAAGAATGACCAATGCATCCGCATTTTGTGGGGGTGTGGTGACATCGAGCAGGGTATAAGGCAAATCGCGCGCGGATGCAAACAGGAAGAGGATGAACGCGATGAAGATCATAATCCTCCGTTGACGGCGATTAAGCATGACATACAAATGCTATCGATACACAATCTCCAATTCAACATCGGTGGTTTGCTCGAAGCGAAATTCCAGAATTTGCCTGTCCAGGTTGTAATTGGCGACCGTTTCAGGTGTCGTGCTGACCAGAGTCGCGCCCACAGGCAAGGTGATTTGTATATTGACCAATTCCGGTTGCATCCCAGGTTGTTTCTGAATAAGCAGACGGTAACGTTGATACTCTCCAAGCGACTCGATCACGTTCGGGCTGATATAGGAGAATTGAACCCGTTCGGAGGAGTCGTATTGCACGGTCATTTCTCCGGTCAGCAGGGTGTGCGCTGCATAATCCACTTCTTGCACTTGGTTAATCGCGCCACTCGTCTCACCGACATTGCTTCCAATAGGAATATAGACTTGCAGCAAATTATTGTAATCGAGCGGTCCGTGAAATTCGGGATCGACCGCCGGGTCGAGGTCAGCGACAGCGGCAGGGTAGTCATACAGGAGGGTGGTACGAGTGGAAACAGCGCCCTCAGGCAAAATTTCAACATCGTAGGTGACCTGCCGCCGGATGGAACTGTTCGATTTATTGCCGAGGTTCGCATCCACAACCATGAGATAGTCGCGCCCGATAGCGTCTTGCTGCTGTCCCGACCAACCGAGCAGCTCAGTTGCCTCGTTCAGGTTTTCATCATTGAAGTACATCATGATGTGCTTTTCCTGCAAGGCGCGCAGCAGCACACCAAGAATATCGGCGCTGGTTTCGGGATTGGACGCAATCGCTTGCCAATCGGTGAAGATTTGACGATAAAGCGAAGCGAGGAAACGCTTGTGGGGTAAATCGCCTTCGCCGAAGGCGCGAATATCGTAGACAACCTCACGGAAATTTTCGGTTGTCACGATCATGTTGTAATCGGAAACGGTCACTTCGCCCAGTGCCTCAAGAATGTACTCGAAGGCAACGATGTCAATCGAAACTGAGCCGTTTACAGGCGACTGCGGATTGTTGCCATTGTTGTAATACCACATCGCCATTTGTGCGGTGGTGGGGAAGTCCGGCGACCAACTGCCATCCCATGCGGCGTAGACAGGTTCGCCATACTGAATCCACCAACTCGGAAGTTCAATTTCCGAAGCCATTGTGTCATCAGGGGGATTTGGGCTGGTCGCTGTTGTCGCGCTGTAGCTGTAATCCACAACGCGACCATTACGGATGGTCATCCAGCCATAAGTGCTTAAATAGCCGCCCGATGGGCGAATTTCATCGCTGTTCTGCGACAGCACGAGATAATTCTGCTGCGTTTCCAACCCAAGCCCTACCGTGAGCAAGTCCGGGGCTGTCATCAAAATGCGCTGAATGTCGCTCAACTGGTCGTGGAATGCACTCAGTTGTTCGACTTGGAGCAGTATTCCTGCCGACAGCTCACTGGTCTCAATCGCCTGGATGTATCCTGATGCTGTCTGAAGATAATCACCCGCGTTGATGAAGCCGGGGCGACCGAGTCGCAGCAACTCGACCACACGCTCACCCGAAGAAATCTGCCCGATGACCGTTTTATCATCTTCGCCGCCCACCAGGAAGAAGAGAGTCGGCTGAAGCCCGTCGAGCATGGCATCGGCAGCAAGTGCTAACTGCTGTGCGGCATCCAAGGATGTCAGCGTGCCATCGAGTGTGTTGTTCAGGTTGACAATGGGGCGTAGAAAACCGATTTGTTGTTGCACAGAGGAAAGGGTTGAAAGCACGTCATCCAAGCTGGATTGAAGTCGATTGAAGTCGGATAGGGTAAGCTCGGTTCCGGGGCGGGTGGTGATTGAGGCGACGACACGATTGAGACTTCCCAGTGAGGATTCAACACGGTTGGTCGCATCCGTCACCAGAACGAGTCCGCCCACGCCCAGCACCACGATGGCGACGATCACCATAATCAGGACTTTGAATAGTTGTAGACGCAGGTTGAAGCGTTTACGCAGCTTTCGCAGCCACTTAGGTCTACTGCTGCGTTTATTGCGGCGCTGGAGCGGTAGCGGCACGCTTTCGCCGGCAGTTGAAGATGCAGGGAGGGGTGGGGTAGGGGGTATCGACCGAATTGGTGAGGTTTCGTCGGAATAACTCATAAGGTGCGCGACCTTCGTATGACCGTCGGCTGATGAAATCACCACCCCACAGAGTTTAGGCTAAGCGTTGGCTGACTGGTATGCGCGTTTCGATGACTTCGCGTAACTGGTCAATGACGCTGGTTTGTGTGAGAGTAGCATTGCCTGACAACCTATCAAGTTTACGCCAGAATGCTTCTTCAACAAAATCCTCATGCCAGGTGTTGAGCTTAATGATATAGGGGTGTAATGTCGACTCTGGTTGTTCGGCTTGCGTATACAGTTCCTCGTGCATCTTTTCGCCTGGTCGCACGCCCGTATACACAATGATGATGTCCTGATTGGGACGCAGACCCCGCAGACGAATTAATCGCTCGGCAAGCTCGACGATACGTACCACTTCGCCCATTTGCAGGATGAAAATATCGTCGCCCTGGGTCAATGCCGCAGCGTGCATGATCAGATTGACCGCTTCCCGTTCTCCCCGCCATTTCGCCCCTTTCGAGTAGTACAGCCCCTCCCGTCTCAGCAGTTCCCCGATCTTCCCGCGCCGGCAGGCATCCGCCTCGGCGAGAATCTGTCGCTTGTATTCTGCGGTGTGCGTCCGCCGCGTCGCACGCGGCTGCACTTCCACTGTTCGTTTTCCTTGCTGTGCCATCTTGCTGTTCCTTTGCTTCGCCCTTCAGTCTACACTAAACTCGCTGACCGAAGTTGTTTCACCCATTCTGGCATAGAGGGGATAGGCTGTGTCCTTATACCTTAAGTTTCAAATTGGCATTGGTCAGTTTTAGTAGATTACCAATACGAAATGCATTATAGCTTCTTATACTGCGATTTCTAAGAAGTCATATGCGCTAACCCCCCTTCTACCTTTTGTCACTTTTGTGAAAGATGCGAAGACCCTCATGATTGACTGGACACGCTCAATACAGCCGGCAATACACAACGAACAAGAATTACAAAACTTTCAGGTGTTGATGCCAAAATCGCCCAACAAGGATGTATATTCGCGAATGTTATTTTTTCTGGGTTGGCTTGCAGCGCAGGGAGGTGCATGGTACTCCCCTTCCCTACCCGACTATCACTATTACCTGCTGCATAATCGTATTCGCCCGAACCCCAAAACGGGGGAGCTCGAACCTGCCCTACTCTCCCCGGCAACGGTGAAGGCGCATCTCGCCACGATTCGTGGACGCTATCAAACGCTGCTGCATGACAACCGAATACGTGATCTGCTTTATACCGCCCTACCCCAACACATCACCGATTCCGCCAATCGTAAGGCGATGGTCGATGAACTGCTCATTCGATTGGAAAACGATATTCATCCGCGCCATACCCCTATTCAGGAAATTACCGTGCAGGATACGCCGGATGCAGCACATTTACGATTGACACCCAATCAGGTTCGGGCATTGGTACGTGCACCAGGTATGGGGACGCTGCCGGGCGCACGCGACACGGCGATGATCGCCTTGATGGTTTGTACTGGCATTCGGGAAGCGGAACTGGTCACGCTCAATGTTGATGATTTGCGCCAGATGCTCGGCGGCGAACTGGCTCTGCGCGTGCAACGCGGCAAAGGTGGCAAGCAGCGCCTCGTCCCCTACGGTCCGCTGGACTGGTGTCTGGTATACGTTCAACGGTGGCTCAATGCGGCGGAAGTCCCGCAAGGCGCGGTATTCAGAGGTATTTACAAAGGCGGTAAACACGTTCGCAAAACGCGCATCACAGAACGCGCTGTGAACCTGATTATGAATCAATATCCTATTTCAATTGAGGGACGGCTTACGACCGTGCAGCCGCACGACTTGCGCCGCACTTACGCCCGTAATGCTTATGAAAAAGGTATGGATGTCGAGCGCATCCGCCAGAATTTGGGACACGAGAGTGTCTCGACCACGCAGGGGTACATCGGCACGCTGGACGGAGTACAGCGCCGCCCACCAGAGATGTTTCGGCTGCCCCACTCCGTAAAAGAACTCAATCAAACCTAATTTTACCCTTAAGTGACTTCGTATCCCTTATCGCTTCCACTATTTACCCAGTAAAGAAGGACGGTGACAACAAAATGACGCTGTGTACCCAAAACGTGTTTTGTGCCTCCATCCGCACTCAACAAATAGTAATGCTTATCGCGCGAATCGCGATAAATGCGCCCATCTGCCCATTGCCAAGCCCTACCCCACCGTCTCTGAAATGCCTCGGTGCAGAATGCCAGCACGTCATTGTAACGGCGTAGATGCGCAACGGCTTGTGCAGTAAGTGAGCGCGCGTTGCCAGATTTTTGACACGATGGAATTGCTTTTTTAGACGTAGAAATGGCATCTGGAGAATCTGGAGATTGAGACTCATCAACAACAATATTTTGGTTATTCCACTTGTCAATAATAATTTGCGCTGCTGTCTCTACCCGCTCTACCGTTAAATCGGATACACGACCCACATAAACTTTAACCAGCTTTTCATCGACACTGGAGTAGGCAACCCAGTATTCTGCCGTTCCTCCTTTTGCCTCACGACGTACCGTCATTATCTTGGATTGTGATACGGGCAATGCATAAGCAAACTGACGAATGTTATTGGCGATGATCCACCCTACCCAATCAGTCTCCGCCAAAATCTCACGCGGCAAAACGCGCTTGCCGCGTGTCTGTTTTGCAAGGTCAGAAACCGGAAGATGGAGTTGATTCTCTTTGATAATTGGCGAAGTTGTGTAGGCACTACTTGACATCTGGAAAGATAAATTCCTATTTGCTTTGCTCTAACAGGACGGTCTGAGCATTCATTTAACTTGCACGATTTACAACGAACACCCTGCCGTACCATCAGATCGACCAACAAGCCATATGATTCTATGCCCCGTGACTGTGAAAATCATATCATGATTTTGGGTAAATTGGCGCACGCGCTCGTGTGAAGCTGGAGGCAGGTTGGGTAAATTGGCGCACGCGCTCGTGTGAAGCTGGAGGCAGGTTGGGTATATTGGCGCACGCGCTCGTGTGAAGCTGGAGGCAGGTTGGGTAAATTGGCGCACGCGCTCGTGTGAAGCTGGAGGCAGGTTGGGTAAATTGGCGCACGCGCTCGATTTATTCTGGCGATTCATGAAATTTTCATTAATTATGACCTTGTGCTTATGTATGTGTAAATATAGCTACAAATTTTGTTACAATGCCAATTCAAATATTGAGTGACAGTTGCAATGGATTACGCTCAAATTCGCGCTGATTTCCAGAATGTGCCGAGCTTGCGTCTCTTACAACAGCAGCACGCGCCATTTATCTTGTATTTTCTCTATCAACAATTCAAGCAGTCTTCCCGTATCAACGTCCCCTATGATGATCTCGTGGCAAGCCTGGAGACGTTGCTTGAACGTCTTAATATGGAAACGCCAAACAGTTTCCCACGTCCTTCACGTGAGTATCTCGACCGCTGGATCAAGGAACTGCACTTGATGCGTGTTTTTGCGGGGGCAGATGATATCTGGACGGTTAGCCTGACACCTGATGCTGAGCGCGTCATTCGTTGGTTAGAGGAACTGCGTCAACGCCCCTTTGTCGGCACGGAGTCACGGTTTCTCAGCATCTTTACTCTATTACGCGAGATTATTGTCAACAGCACGACCAATCCCGATGTTCGTTTAGCATATTTACGGCAGCAGCATGGAGAAATAGAGGCGGAAATCAGGCGTATCGAAGCGGGAGAAGCGGTGACACCCTTCAACGCCACGCAGATTCGGGAGCGCTTTTTACAAGCGAACGAGAATGCGCTGCGCCTGATCAGTGATTTTGCCGCAGTCGAACAGAGTTTTCGTAGTCTCGCACGGACGATACAAGAAGCGGCGCTGCACCCGGACTTGCAGAAGGGTCGGTTGGTGGCACAAATTCTGGATGCAGATGAGGCACTCGAGCAATCGGACGAGGGGCGAAGCTTTCGGGCGTTTTGGCAGTTTCTACTCAATCCAGAGCAAAAGGACGAATTTGCCAATCTTATCCGAACCACCCACGCGCTCGAGGAGACCGCCGAGTTACGCGCAGACTCGATTTTACCGTCGCTCTCCAAACGATTGCTCGATGCGGGTCAGCAGGTTGTCGCATCAAATCAACAGTTAGCCGAACAACTGAGGCGAATGCTTGATGAAAAAGTGGTGGCGGAGAGCCAGCGGGTGCGCTATTTATGCACGGCAATCAAGCAGCTTGCGCTTCAACATGCCGCGCACCCTCCCGATGGCGTGCTGCTTACATTAGAACTTGACCCGGACTTACGTTTGGCGATGGATCGTCCGGTATGGTTTCCAGCTTTGGAAACACGCCTTGATGCGCGTGTACCGCTTGCAGGAGACGCAGACTCACAGGACGATTCTGGCTTGATTGATGCGCTGTATCAGCAGTTTTACGTTGACCGTGAACTATTACGTGGGCATATTGAGCGGATGCTGGAAACCCGTGATACCGTCACATTACCGGAAATCCTCGCATTTTACCCGGCGCAAAAAGGCATTGCAGAACTGCTCGCTTATCTGCAAATGGCGGCAACGGGTGCAGCCCATGAAATCGATTTGGATTTCAATGACCAAGTGATGGTATCGCTGGTGAAGGATGCGTCCTCCAACGAAGATGACCGTCCTAATGCCGAACATACTGCCAATGTGCGTGTGCCGCGTGTGCGTTTTCGCCGTCGAGGATTTTAAAGATGTCCGATCAAAACCCATTTGAAGTCAATGAAACGCTGCTAGGTGGAAGTCAGGTTGCCCCTTATGCCCCTGCCCTGATACATCTTTTGCAAGGAGTCATCGATGTTGAGGATGAGATTTGGAATCTCGTTCTCAGTTACCGCACACCCATCGAAAGTTATTTTGCACAGATGGGACTGGCATTGTATGTGAATGAAACGAATGGCTATGCTTTTTTGTGGCAACCTGATTTGCAAGATGAAAAGGGTGCGGCGCTTGCCCTACCCCGCCTCACACGCCGCCAGAAGCTCGGTTATTCAGTCACGCTTTTACTGATTTTGATTCGGGAAGAACTGAATCAGTTTGACACCACGAATGTGGATAGTCGCCGCCTGCTCATTCCACGCGAGGCACTGCTGGATAAAATGCGTCCATTTTATGCAAAAAGTGACGATGCCCGCGCGGCTGCGAAAGCGATGGATCGGGATATAAACCAGGTGGTCGATTTCGGGTTTCTCAAACCAATTAAGCGTGGGCAGAGCGTTACCGATTATGTCGTTCGCCCGGTGTTGAAAGCCAAAATTACGTCGGATGAGTTAGAAACGCTTCACGCGCAACTGCTACAACATGCGGCTTCCACAGAAGGAAATGACAATGAAGGATAATACGGATGCGGTGCAACGGGGTTATGCGCTCCATCGACTTGAATTATATAACTGGGGAACGTTTCACGAACGCATCTGGTCGCTCGCGCCAATGCGTGAAACGGCATTGCTCACCGGCGCGAATGGATCGGGGAAATCCACCGTCGTCGATGCGCTGCTGACGCTGCTCGTTCGCACCCGCGACCGTACCTATAACCAGGCATCAGGCAAAGGGCGCGATGAGCGGAATGAAAAAAGGTAACTACACAGGGGGTAGCAAAACCGGAGTAAAAGGGGTACCAGAGAAGGCATTGACAAGGGCAGAAAACATGGATAAGCCGTGCTTGCGGGCAGTCGAAAGATAGCTGCGGACAGCACAGAAAAGCTGCACTCCGTCGAAGGTGCGAAAACAGCCAGACACCTTCTGCTTGACTTTCATCATGCGCAGATCGCGTTCCGCCAGATTATTGTCGAAGGGAACGGCGAAGTTATGGATAAAGTGGAGTACGGCGTAGCGGTCACGGTCGAGGCGCTTGAGCAGTTTGCGAGCGGGACTCTCAGCGACGCGCCGCTTGCCCGGTTGGGTCGGGGGCGGGGGATGGGCAGCAAAGCCGGACTGGACGAGCGCGCAATAGTCAGTCGTCAGGGTCTTGAGGAGGGCGTCGTCCAGCGCCGTCGCCCCTTGTTGGTACGCCGACTTGACGGCAGCTTTCGCCCTGAGCAGGAAAGTTTTCATCTGTTCCGCCCAAGTCTGCTGGTACTGCTCGTGCAGAAAAGTGAGTTCGCGCAGCAGATGCGCGCAGCACAAGGCGTGACCACACTGGCTATAGGCGGCATAGGGGCGCCAGCCGTCGTGAACGAGTTCCCCTGTGAAGCGCGGCACCAAGTTCAATGCGTTGAGCGCTTCTTGCCCCCGTTTGGCATGGATACCGTAGCGCGTCAGTTCAGGCGTGGACAGCACGTGGATCCAGTACAACTTGCCGCCCACCCGCATCCCCGTCTCATCCGCGTGGGCAACAGGGGCATTCACCAAGCCCTGCGCCACTTCGTCCAACACGCCTGCCACCGCCTGCGCCGCCTGCTTGAGCGCCCGTTGCACTGTCCCTTCGCTCACCCGCTGTCCGAACCAGTCCTGCGTCAGTTCCGCGATCCGTCGCAACGGCAGCAGTTGGTAGGCGTTCAGGTAGACCAGCAACGCTTTGAACCGTCCGCCGTACTGTGTCGGCTGCTGCACGCCGTCGGGGAAT